>Ga0265298_10001030_pt1 | contig 41265 bp, 23 predicted proteins | sample AusTroGonzalo_MG_3_FD_193486 | JGI IMG/M metagenome (GOLD analysis project Ga0265298, IMG submission 193486) | Bovine rumen microbial communities from tropical cattle in Woodstock, Queensland, Australia - Gonzalo_01 | ecosystem: Host-associated > Mammals > Digestive system > Stomach > Rumen ... | reverse complement strand
CGTCGCTCCCCTCGTGGGGGCGTGGATTGAAACAACATGAGCCACGAGAAGATGCAGCGCCTGATAAGTCGCTCCCCTCGTGGGGGCGTGGATTGAAACCTGAATCTCAGGTACAAGAGGATGAGAAAATTGAGTCGCTCCCCTCGTGGGGGCGTGGATTGAAACTTTCTATAGGTATTTCTCCCCGTGCCTCATGGCCGTCGCTCCCCTCGTGGGGGCGTGGATTGAAACTCGATGGTAGCACGGCAAAGACAGCCGGACGCAATGTCGCTCCCCTCGTGGGGGCGTGGATTGAAACTCGTCGTGTACGTCGTATTAAGCTTAGTCGTGGCGGTCGCTCCCCTCGTGGGGGCGTGGATTGAAACGCTTCGCTACTTCGTCCGCCTCAGGGAGGCTGATCGTCGCTCCCCTCGTGGGGGCGTGGATTGAAACAGAAGTCGGAAAAATACGATCATACTGAGCTTGGTCGCTCCCCTCGTGGGGGCGTGGATTGAAACTTTTACAAAAGAGGGTTTATCTACAGAAACTTGAGGTCGCTCCCCTCGTGGGGGCGTGGATTGAAACAAGGAGTTGACGTAAAGCAACACTATCTTTTTCAGGTCGCTCCCCTCGTGGGGGCGTGGATTGAAACACCGATGCAGGGAGTGTGGCAGTACGAATGTTGGTCGCTCCCCTCGTGGGGGCGTGGATTGAAACTTTTTCATAACTCTTAATCTTTTAAAGGGTGAATATGTCGCTCCCCTCGTGGGGGCGTGGATTGAAACAAGGATGCTGGCGTGCTGATTAAGGGATGGATTCGTCGCTCCCCTCGTGGGGGCGTGGATTGAAACTAAGCAACTTTTGTAACTCTGCTCGCTCGCTGCTGTCGCTCCCCTCGTGGGGGCGTGGATTGAAACAAGTAACTAAGAAGCACACGTTGAACCTAGTATTGTCGCTCCCCTCGTGGGGGCATGGTTTGATGTAGGAAGAGAGAGAGACAATAGCGGCCCATCGTCCTCAACGGTGGGCTTTTTGTTTCCTATCTTAATCTATCAAGGATGTAACTTCTCCCTCCCGAGGGAGGGTTGGGGAGGGGTTCTTTTTTTTATACCCATATCTCTACCATGCAGGTATTTGCAATGGGGATGAAAATGTAGTACCTTTGCACCGTCGAAAGGACAAAGGATGATCCCGACAAGGATTCCCAACCATTAATACCTTAATAATTAATAAAAGAAAAAGAACCATGAAAACACAAGTGAAACTGACGGAGCATTTTTCGCTCTTGGAAATGACGGCTTCGGGTACGGCTATCAGTCTGGGACTGAAGAACGAGGCTGGTGAGAAGGAGGTGGAAGCGCTGAGGCATCTCTGCGAGGATGTGCTGGAACCGCTGAGACGACGATTCGGACGCATCATCATTGCGAGCGGTTATCGCTGTGAGGCGGTGAACAGGGAAGTGGGTGGCGTGAAGAACTCACAACACATGAGGGGTGAGGCTGCCGACATACACTGCAGTTCGAGGGAGACGGCCCTGCGCTACTTCCACTTTATCAGCGAGAATCTGGAGTTCGACCAGTTGCTGCTGGAACAGCGAATGAGCAACGGCTGTTGCTGGATTCACGTGAGCTATATTCACCAGCCAGGACGACGACCTAACCGTAGGCAGGCGAAGGAGCTGAAGGTGTAACTGAAAAAAGAAAAAAGTGTAGAGACACTGTTATCAATTTTATTTATTAACCATTTAAAACACAACAAAATTATGCAACTGTTTTTTAAGAAGTATGTGAGCCAAGTGAAGAATTCAAAGATGTTTGGCAAGTGGTATGCCCGTGTTGCTATCACCGAGACCGTGGGTATTGAGGAGATTGCGCAGAAGATGCAGGACAACTGTACGCTGAAGCGCTCTGATATCCTGGCGGTGCTGAGCGAGCTGGGCCCCACAGTGCGAGACCTGCTGCAGGACTCTAAGCGCGTGAAGATTCCTTATCTGGGTGCCTTCAAGTTGAAGATCAAGACCACGGGTGCCGATAGTGCCGATGAGTTTACCCAGGCAAACATCACATCGCTGGGTGTGGCTTTCCAGCCTGAGACTCATGTGTCGGCTGATAAGCACCGTGTGAAGGAGTTGACTAGTGGCTGTCGCATGACCGAGTTGCCCGACTATACGCGTGTGAAGAGTGAGGAAACGGGGGAGTAGTAAAAAGATGAAAGGGTTTAGAAAATGAAGAAGATGGAGATTTGGAAGTTTATACTTCAGACAACGATTGCGGTGCTGACTGCTATTGCAACATCGCTGGGTGTAATTTCATGTGTGGCTGCATAGATGTAGTCAAAAATTAGGTAGACGACTTGGACTGTGGCTGAGGCTGCAGCCCAAGTTTTTTATTAATTGTTAAAAATGAATAAGAATAAGGTGGGGGAATAGTGGTTGTCTAAGGAATAATCTACTTTTGTAATAAAATAGAGGTAATAATATGAGAATGAGTATCCTTCGCAGCTTAGGATTGCTGTCGCTCCTGCTGATAGGTAGTGTCATAAAGGCTTCTGAATACCAGTTTAGACATTACGACACCAACCACGGGTTGTCGCAAAACTCTGTGATGACCATCGTTCAGGACCATATGGGTTTTATGTGGTTTGGTACCAACGATGGTATGAACCGCTTTGACGGTCGATCGTTTAAGATTTATCGTAAGGGCAGTGGTGAGAACCAGTTGGGAAGTGACCGTATAGGCGTGATCTACGAAGCACCTAACCACGAGCTGTGGGTGGGAACGGATCATGGTCTGTACATCTATTCGCCAACGAGTGACTCGTTTCGTAAGTTTACCACAAAGACCGACAAGGGTGAGGGTATAGAGCGACAGGTGAATGTGATTACAGGCGACGACCACAGGGTGCTGATAGGCTGTAATAACGAAGGTGTCTATGTCTATGACCTGAAAACGGAAAAGCTGGTTCATCACGCACTGAAGGGTTATCCTGCCGTGGCGAGCCTCTATATAGACAGCGAACAAACCATCTGGATAGGTTTTTACGAGAGCGGTTTGTCGTTCACACGCAATTTCTTCAAGACCATTGTTGGCTTTAACGACCAGTCTGGACAGAATATACTCAGGCAACAGACCATCACGGGTATGGTGTCAACGGAGCAGGGGCGTTTCTTCCTATGCTCTTCGGCATCAGGTCTGTCGGAACTGAACATCCCCGGAAAGCAACTTGTTCCGTTGATTCCTTCTGCCGATGGAAAGAACCTCTATGCCCGTGGCATGATAAAGTGCGACGACCAGTTGCTGATGGCTACAGAGAGTGGTTTGTTTGTCTATCACCTCGGTTCCAACAGCTATACGCATTATAAATATGAGGCTACAAACCCGTTCTCGCTTTCTGATAACTCCTTGCAGACAGTCTTCTGTGACAAGGACGGTGGCATATGGGTGGGCTCCTACTTTGGTGGCGTGTGTTATGCGCCCCGCATGTCGTATGCCTTCAGTAACTACATGCCACGTGTGGATGTGCCGGGCTCGTTGCATGGAAGACGAGTGGGACAACTGGTGGAAAGCCCTGATGGCTATGTCTTCGTGGCAACCGAGGATGGCGGACTGAACCGACTGAACCCACAGACAGGACGCTTCGAGCATCTTTCGGAAAGTGTTGACTTCCCTAATGTGCAGAGCCTCTGTATGGTAGGCCGGGAATTGTGGGCAGGCACACTGGCCAGCGGACTGAAGGTGATAGATGCGGCAACTGGTAGGGTGGTGCGCAGCTATGAGTCGGGCATAGCTGATGGACAACTGCACGACAACCTGATATTCTCGCTTGAGAAATCGGCATACGAAGGACGTGTCTATGTGGGAACACTGGGTGGCGTCTATTGCTATGATGCCTCTACCGACAAGTTCCAGCATCTTACGGAGATACCCCAACAGATAGTCTATGATATCAAGGAGGACAGTAAGCGTAACCTCTGGGTGGCCATCTATGATAGTGGTATTTACATGCGGAAAGCAGGCACCAATCGCTGGTTGCGCTTCAGCGAGGCCGACGGTACGCTGCCTACCAATAACGTGCAAGGAATCTATGAGACGGCACACGGCGATATATGGGTGACTACCGACTGTAATGGTGTGAGCCGTTATGATGCAAAAGCCCATCGCTTTGAACATGTACCTATTCCCAGCTACCGCTCGCAACGCATGGTGCAGAGCATCGTGGAAGATGGCGGCGGACAGTTGTGGCTGACTACCAACGAAGGACTGATGTGCTATAACCCGGAAGACCATTCCACGCGTATCTACTCTACTGCCAACGGACTGCTTGACAATAACTTCAGCCGTAATTCGGCACTTTGCAGTTCGAAGGGACGTATCTATCTGGGATGTCAGTCGGGACTGGTGGCTTTCTCGCCAGAGAGCTTCCTGGGGGTCTCTTCTGCCCCGGCCATCGTGGCTACCGAACTGATGCTGCAGGGTAGTGTGGTAGATAACTTTACGCCGGAATCACCGCTTACGGAGAGTATCACCACCACCAGGGAACTGACGCTGAACCACGACCAGAACTCTTTCTCGCTGAAGATATCGGTATTGGCCTATCGCGATGCCCACATGCGCCAGATGGCTTATTATCTGGAAGGCTTTGACCATGAGTGGCAACAGTTGTATAGTGATAACTACATTCGTTACACCAACCTGCCACCAGGCAATTATGTGTTGCACGTGCAGGACATGTCGACCAATGGCAAGACAGCAGAGCAATACACGCTACGCATCACCATTCTGCGTCCTTGGTATCAGCGCTGGTGGGCATGGCTGCTCTATCTGTTGGCGCTGACGGGAGCGGGCATCGTGGTCTATCGTTATATGACACAACGCTCACGAATGAGACGACGTCTGGCGATGGAGAAGTTTGAGCACGAGAAGCAACAGGAACTCTACCAGAGCAAGATCAGTTTCTTCACCAATGTGGCGCACGAGATACGCACGCCTCTGACGCTCATCAAGGGCCCGTTGACGGATATTCTTCAGAAAGATATCAAGGACGAGGAAGACCGCGAGAACCTGAATATCATGGATCAGAACGTGACACGCCTGTTGAACCTGACCAACCAGTTGTTGGACTTCCGTAAGATAGAGCGCGACGGTCTTAGACTGAACTTCCAGCATTGTAACATAGGTCAGATTGTACAGAATGTGTATGTGCGTTTCAAACCACTCATGCAGCAACGTGGTATTCAAGGCACCATTTTACTGCCGGAAACACCCTTGATGGCGTGGGTTGACCGTGAGGCACTGACCAAGATAGTGAGCAATCTGCTAACCAACGCCACGAAATACTGCGACCAGCAGGTAAGCGTGGAGGTGGCAGAGCACAACGGTCAGGTAGTGATAACCACACGAAACGACGGACAACTGATTAATCCGCAGGTGAGGGAGCAAATCTTCACGCCTTTCTTCCGTGCTGAGGCTGCCGAGGCTAAGACGGGTACGGGCATAGGACTGGCACTGGCTCGTTCGTTGGCGGAACTGCACGGAGGAAAGCTCGAGATTCTTGATGACGAGAGGCTCAATGTGTTCCAGTTGACATTGCCCGTGGAACAGCAGAACTGCGTGATGGATCTGGCAGAGGAGCCTACCGTGAAAGATGAGCATACGACGGATGTTGCAGATGAACAAGGTGATGAAAAATTGCCTCTGGTGCTAATCGTGGAGGACAATGCTGCACTGTTGGCACATGAGAAAAACCACTTGCAACGGCAATATCGTGTGCTGACAGCTAGTGATGGCGAGGAGGCATTGCGCGTGTTGAGCGATAATGAGGTGGATATCATCGTGTCTGACGTGATGATGGAACCGATGAATGGCTTCGAACTGTGTCAACGTGTGAAGAACGATGTGAACTTCAGTCATATCCCCTTCATCCTATTGACGGCTCTGACGCTTGATTCTGCCAAGATACAAGGCATGGAGAGCGGTGCAGACAGCTATATAGAGAAACCCTTCTCCATGGATTATCTGCTTAGTGTCATACAGAACCTGCTGCGCTCACGTCAAAGCATCAAACAGGCGTATGCCACATCGCCTTTCCTGCAACAGGAAACAGTGTCTATCTCGAAAGCCGACGAGGAGTTCATGCAGAGATTGGAAAAGGTGATGACGGAACACATGACGGACAATGATTTCGACATCAATGCCATGGCTAGTGAGATGTTTATGAGTCGTACTAACCTGAACCGCAAGATGAGGGGAATGTTTAACCTTACACCTAATAATTATATTAAGGTGGAACGACTGAAGCGGGCTGCCCAATTGATGAAACAGGGAGATACAAAGGTGAACGAGGTATGCTATATGGTGGGATTTAGTTCGCCCAGCTACTTCACTCAGTGCTTCCAAAAACAGTTCGGCATGCTGCCAAAAGAATTCATTATGCAGAAAAATGCATAGGAAAAAGGCTTTTGGTTCGTTTTTGATGCTTTTGTGTTCTTTTTTTATAGCCCTAAAAAGGAATAGTACGTACTTTTGCAACGTGTTTTTACCAAAATTATTAATTAACTCAAAACTTAAAACATTATGCAAAAGATTTACTTTTCAAAGGTACGCAGAATGGTAGCCGCAGCGGCTCTCTGTGTGGTGGCAATGAATGCATCAGCAACTCCTTACAAGAACATTCATGTTCAGTTGGAGGCTAACGAGACTGGTCGTGGAAAGGTGTATATGAAGACTGAGGACCCATCTAACCTGCAGACTCGTAAAGGTGAGACAGCTACTTTGAAAGCAACAATTGGTGAGAATGGTAACGATACCTGCCGTGTGGAAGGCGATCCCCTAAAGGGTATTTATATCGTATGGCTTTTCGGTGAGCCAGAGGATGGCTTTGAACTGGCTGGTTTCAGTCTGGTGAAGAAGGCTGACGGCGAGTATACCAAGGCTGACCTCATCAAGCCAACAGGTACGGATAGCAGCGGTTGGACTGATCCTTATGCAGAAGAAGGCGGATTTATTTTCAATGCCAACTGCCCAAGAGACGTTGATGGCGACTCTAATAATTTCCAGGGTGATGATGCCAGTGACCAGGCTCGTGAGTATGCTCGTGGCCTGAACAACTGGAACGAGGAGCCCGACCATCTGATCTATGCTGTGTTTGTACCCGAGGGTACAGTATTGCCTGATGGTGAAGAGGGTGAAGAAACAGACGGTATTGCAAGTGTACAGCGTCAGACTTCTGCCTCTCAGATCTTCACTATCGGTGGCCAGAAAGCTACTGCTATGAAGAAAGGTATCTACGTAGTAAACGGAAAGAAAGTCATCAAGTAAATGATATTAAGGAAGGTTTTTAATCAATTCATCGTGGCGGCAGCAGTCTTATGGCTGCTGCCAACGATGGGTTTCTCCCAGACTGACGAAGACGGACTGGCTACCGACATCACTGTTTCGCTACTCAGTGTTGCGCCAGGCTATACTATCTATACGGCTCATGGCCATTGTGCCTTGCGCCTGCAATGTCCGTCGGCTGGACTGGACCTTTCTTTCACTTACGGACTCGACGATACTGCCGAGAATCGCCTGGCATTCTTTACTGGTGGTGCCATGGGCGAGTACTCAACGGCTCACACATCTGAATACCTGCAGGACTATATAGATGAGGGTCGACAGGTGATGGAGTATGAGCTGAATCTTAGTCTTAATCAGAAAAGACGGTTGTGGGAACTGTTGGACAACGAACTGGAACGTGGCGCTTTCCGTCCCTACAATTATCTTACAACAAATTGCTCCAGCATGTGTGCACTGGCCGTGACACGTGCTTTACAGGATGATGCGAAGCTGATATATGAGTCGACATCTCCTATCTTAAATGGCACTTATCGTGATTTCGTTCATCACATATCACAGCATAGACAGTGGGTTGATTTCTTTTGGAACTCACTGCTTGGTGCTGAGGGCGACAAGGTGGGACAGACAGGGGAGAAATACTCTCCTTCGTTGCTTGTTGAGACATGGCAACATGCGTCTATCATAGACACGCTCGGTAGTCGTCGCCCCTTATTACTCGATGAAAATGGTCGTGTGCTGATTAGTGGCGATGATGGTCAGTACACCTCTTGGTTTACACCTACCATCTGTTTTGCCTTGGTTCTACTGTTCGTGGTGCTGCTGACAGTGGCAGAACAGCTTGGCTATCTGCGCAAACTGGCCTTCACCGTCGATGTGTTGTTGTTATTGTCTCAGACGGTGATAGGCATAGCACTATGCTACACGACACTATTTTCATCGTTAGAGGGAACATCGGGCAACTGGTATGCACTTGTCTTTAATCCGCTGCCACTCTTCCTGTGGGCCCTTTGCCACAGATGGTCGGGATACCGCCGTGTATTCTTATACTATTTCTTTTTCTTGATTGTATTCATCGTGCTTACTCCTTTTGTATCTCAGATAGACACCGCTCATAGTCTGGTTGTTGCTACACTGGCAGTCAGATGCCTGTCGAATGCTAAAGGACTGAAAGCACAAAAAGGATAATTCATAATGATGAACAGGTTTGTTAAAATACTATTATGCTCTTCTCTTGTCTTGTCTGCTTCTGCGCAGACTAAGAACTTCTTTGTGGATGGTTTTCATGGTGGACTGTATGGACACTATCCTCTCGATACCTATACTCAGATCATGATAGACCAGTTGGAACAGCATCCAGACTGGCGCATAGGACTGGAGATAGAACCGGAGACATGGGATACGGTGGCGGTACGTACACCAGATGCCTATCGTCGTTTTAAGCAGAAAGTAGCAGGCCCGCAGGTGGAGATAACCAATCCCACTTATGCGCAGCCTTATCTATATAATATAAGTGGTGAAAGTATGATCCGACAGTTCCAGTATGGTATGAAGAAACTTCGTCACCACTTTCCTGGCATTACATTTAATACCTATAGCAGTGAGGAACCCTGTTTCACCAGTCAGTTGCCTCAGATACTGCGACTGTTTGGGTTTAAGTATATCTCATTGAAATGTCCTGATACATGTTGGGGTGGCTATTCTGGCGCTCACGGTGGACAATTGGTGAATCTTGTAGGACCTGATGGTAGCAAGATGATAACAGTACCACGTTATGCATGCGAGAAGTTGCAGGAGGGTTCTGTATGGCAGACGATAGGGTGGACTAACTCTGCAGAGTATATCAAAGCATGTGAGCAGGCTGGTATCCAGAACCCTGTGGGCATGTGCTACCAGGATGCAGGATGGACCTATGGACCTTGGTTGCGTGACCGTAAGGGAGATACGCAATATGTGAGATGGACGGATTATATTGATAAATATACCGATAAAAAGAATATAGAAGAGTGGCGCTGGTCACAAGAGGACTTACATCCTGCCTTGATGTGGGGCACACAGGTGATGCAACGCATAGGCCGTGAGGTACGACAGGCGGAGAACTTGTTGGTACAGGCAGAAAAGCTCTGCGCCTTGACGGGCTATCGCATGGATCAGTCGCTAATAGATGAGGCTTGGCGTACTTTGATGTTGGCGCAACATCACGACTCGTGGATTGTTCCTTATAATAATCTGAAGAACTATGGTACATGGGCTGATGCCATCCGTTATTGGACGGATAAGAGTGTGGCTACTGCCCGAAAGATGATGCATGACGCCATTGCGATGAATGATGGTACAGGTGATTATGTTACCTTCTACAACACAACGCCTCATCGCAGACAGGAGGTGGTTAGTACAAAGGACGGACGGTTGTTATGGGTTGATGTGCCTGCTTATGGACAAGTTTCCTGTAAGGCAGATACTGCCAGCATACCTCAAGCCAATCCCAAGAAATGGAGCGGAGAGACGATGGCTGTGATGGAGAACGACCAATATCGACTGACATTCGACCTGAAGCATGGTGGTATTATCAGTAGTTGGATAGATAAGCGACAGGGTGGGCGCGAATTGGTGGACCAGTCCTCAACGCAACGTTTTGGAGAATTGAAGGGCTACTTTAGTGAACGTGGAGGTATGCGCTCCTCTACGGAGGATGAGGCAACTGCCACTTGTCTGGAAGACCATCCACTCCAACAGCAGATACGTATTGACGGAAAGGTGGCAGGTGTACCTTTCTCGCATATCGTAACGCTGACTCAGGGACAACGTCGTGTAGACTGTCAGCTCAAGGTTCTTTGGACGGAAGATACACCTGTTGGTGATCCATACAAATATCGTGATAATGCTAATCGTACCAACTTCTATGATACTCGTTATATGTTGCGACTCTTCTTCCCTGTGGGTTTGCAACAGCCAAAGTTGAGCAAGGATGCTCCTTTCGATGTATGCGAGAGCCGTCTTGAGGATACATTCTTTAATCGTTGGGATAGTATCAAGCATAACATAGCCCTAAGTTGGGCGGATCTGAGCGAAGGCGTAAAAGGAAACGGTTTCGCTATGTTGACAGATCATACAACTAGTTACTCTTATGGTCAAGGTGAGCCATTATCATTGACCGTACAGTATTCTGGCGATGGGTTGTGGTGGCGCCGTTATCCTATCACTGGCACAACAGAGCTGAGCTACGCACTCGTTCCACATCAGGGCAGATGGGATGATGCTCATTTGCAACAGACGGTGGATGACTGGCATAATCCACTGATTGCATCTGCCTGTCATGCTGGTCTGCTACCCACTCGCTCACTTCTTTCTGCTACTTGTCAGTTGAGTGCAGCAATGGTTCAGCCCGATGGCTCTTTCATGCTGCGACTTTTCAATGCTGATGGTAAAGCAAAATACGAACAGTTGCAGTTAGGCTTCCCTGTAACTGATGTGATAGAGGTTGATCTCAATGGTGAAACGATATGTCATCATAAACCCAATACCAAAGGCATGGTAAAACTGAAAATGCCTCGTTTTGCTATTAAAACGCTTAAAGTGATACCACAAAAATAATATTCTCTTATGCATATTAGACATTTTATTTCCCTATTAGCAATAGTCTCTTTAATAGGCTGCCAGATTAGTTGTTCAAATAAGGAGGTTCAAACTCCAGCTGACTATGTGAATCCTTTTATAGGTGCCAGCACGAATGTGGATGCGGCAGGAGCTTATCACGGACTGGGAAAGACATTTCCTGGTGCTACAACGCCTTTTGGGATGGTGCAGGTTAGCCCGCAGACGATTACTGGCGGTGACAATGGTTCGGGGTATAGCTATGAACACCAGACGATAGAAGGTTTCTCTATGACTCAGATGAGTGGTATTGGCTGGAATGGCGATATGGGAAATCTGACGATCATGCCTACTGTTGGTGAGTTGAAAACCATTGCAGGACGCGAAGATGGCTCGCTCGACGGATGGCGATCGCATTATGACAAGAAGACGGAAACAGCGAAGGCTGGTTATTATGCAGCAACGCTGACAGACTATAATATTCGTGTGGAGGCTACGGCAACCTCGCGCTGCGGTTTTTTGCGAATGACTTTCCCTGAAGATACGTTGTCGCGCATTCAGATGGATCTGGCTCGTAGAGTAGGAGGTACAGCCTCAAGAGAATATGTGCGCGTGGTAAACGACACGACGATTGAAGGATGGACGGAATGTCTGCCAGAAGGTGGTGGATGGGGCAATAGCGAAGGGCATGCCCGCTATACCGTTTATTTCCATGCTCGTTTGAGTCAGCCAATGACAAGCTATGGCTTTTGGTCGGCAGACATCCGTGCTGATGAGCCCAGACTATTGGAGAACGTGACGAGCGATGATTACCAGAAGCGTGTGGCACAGGCTCACATATTGCGTGACACTACTGAACTGGAAGGCACTCATATAGGCTTTTTCACGGAGTTTCCTACAACAGAGAACCAGCAGGTGGAGATGCGTGTTGCCATCTCCTATGTTGATATTGACGGTGCACGCCGTAACTTCGAAGAAGAGGCTGCTAATCTGACATTTGACGGTGCATGTAGTGCCGCCAAAGAGAAGTGGAACGATGCTCTTAGCTGTATAGAGGTGGAAGGTGGTACGGACGATGAGCGTACTATTTTCTATACGGCACTTTATCACACGATGATTGATCCGCGTATTCATCAGGATGTAGATGGACGTTATCGTGGAGGTGACTATGAGATATATCAGAATGATGGGACGTTCACCAAGCGCACGGTGTTCAGCGGATGGGACGTGTTCCGTTCGCAGATGCCTCTGCAAACCATCATAAACCCGACGGTAGTTACAGATATGCTGGGTTCTCTTACAACGATGGCACAGCAGAGCGGAAGAGCATATTTTGAGCGTTGGGAACTGCTGAACGCCTATAGTGGCTGCATGCTCGGTAATCCTGCTCTGTCGGTATTGACAGATGCCTATGCGAAGGGCTTGCGTAGTGGTTACGATGCGGAAAAGGCTTATCAATATGCGAAGAATACATCGGCACGTTTTGGTAATGATTCGTTGGGTTATACGCCTGGAGGTCTTAGCATCTCCTATACGTTGGAGTATGCTTACACGGATTGGTGTATTGCTCAATTGGCACATATGCTGGGTCATGATGATGAGGCAGCAAGCTATGAGCAGAAAGCACAGGCTTGGAGAAACCTTTTTGATAGCGAGAAGGGGTGGTTCCGTCCACGTCGTGCTGACGGTACATGGGAGCCTTGGCCAGAAGAGGGAAGACTGCGCGAATGGTATGGCTGTATAGAGTGTAACCCTTATCAGCAAGGTTGGTTTGTACCTCATGATGTAGATGGAATGGTAGAGATGATGGGTGGTCGTGAGCGTGTTCTTGCTGATCTCGACTCGCTCTTTGCCAATACCCCAGAAAATATGTTGTGGAACGTTTATTATAACCATGCCAATGAGCCTGTACACCTGATTCCTTTCCTGTACAATCGTCTGGGTGAGGCTAAGCGCACGCAGCAGGTGACACGACAGATTTGCAAGAAAGCCTATCACAATGGTGTAGAAGGACTTGTGGGTAATGAGGATGTAGGTCAGATGTCGGCTTGGTATGTCCTCGCAGCTATCGGTATGCATCAGTATTGTCCTGGTGATACCCGTTTTGAGTTGACCAGTCCGGTATTCCGCCGTGTTAAGATTCGCCTGCCAGAGGGAAGATTCTTTGAGATAGAGGCACAGGATAATGACGATGACCATATATTTATTCAGGAAGCAGTATATAATGATCAACCTCTTCAGGAGTACTGTCTGGATTATGCAGATATCATGAAAGGTGGTAAACTTAGACTTAAAATGACTAAACAAAAATGAGAAAGTATCTTTTATTATTCTTTTGTTCTTTAGTATCAGGCATTAGTGCGCAGTTAAACACTTGGTCGCTGGATACTGGTACACCGGGCGTTCGTTGGCAGGTAGCCCCAGAACGCACCATGGCAGATGCAATTGATGCGCCTGTGCCAGGTACTGTGTTCACTGCCTATGTGGAAGCAGGTAAGGAGGCGTGCCCAGAGTATGCTGACAACATTTACAAGGTAGATGAGCGAAAGTATAACCGTCCCTTTTGGTATCGCACGCAGTTCGCTTTGCCAAGGGCACTAGCTCAGGGAGAGCATCTCTGGTTATGTTTCGACAATACCAACCGTTTTGCGGACTTCTATTTCAACGGACAGAAAATATCTGGAACGGCAAGCTCAGAGAAGGATGTCAGCGGACATATGCTTCGCTCACGTTTTGACATTACGAATCTATGCAAGTTACAAGGACAAAACGTAGTTGAGGTAAAGATATACGATCCCGACCAGAAGAAGACGCGCACGGCAAAGGATCCTTATGGAATAGCATGCAGCCCGAGCTATCTGGCTGGAGCAGGATGGGACTGGATGCCTTATGTGCCAGGCCGATTGGCGGGTATCACGGGTCATGTGCGACTTGAGATTACACGTGACGTCAGTTTGTTAGATCCTTGCGTACGTACTTTATTACCCTCGCATGACAAGGCTGAGTTGACTATTGTTGGTGATGTGGCTAATGCCTCGTCGGCAATGCAGCAAGTAACGATAGAGGGTACCATCATGCCTGGTAATATAAAGTTCAGAAAACAGATCTCGGTGGCAGCTGGTGATACTGCAACGATAAGTGTTGATTCGCGCGATGTGGCATCACTCGTGATTAATAAGCCACGTTTATGGTGGCCTAATGGTTATGGCGATCCTAATCTTTACGAGTGTAAACTGCGTTGTTATGTGAATGGTCAACTGAGTGATACACGAAGTGTGCGTTTTGGTATTCGTCAGTATGATTATCGTATTGTGACAAATGATGCGGGTTATCCTGTGTTGCAGTTCTATGTGAATGGTCAGCGTGTGTTCTTGAAAGGTGGTAACTGGGGTATGAGTGAATATCTGCTGCGTTGTCATGGCAGTGAATATGAAACGCGTATTCGACTTCACAAGGATATGAACTATAATACGATTCGTCTTTGGACGGGTTGTGTTACTGATGACGAGTTCTATGATTATTGTGATGAACAAGGTATCATGGTATGGAATGATTTCTGGCTTTATGTGGCTTTCAATGACGTGGCAGAACCGGAGGCTTTCATTCGCAATGCTCGTGACAAGGTGCGCCGTCTGCGCAGCCATGCATGTATTGCTTTATGGTGTGGTGCTAATGAGACACATCCTGCTCCCCATCTTGATAATGCCCTTCGTATGATTGTGATGGAGGAGGATGCTAACCAGCGACTCTATAAATCATGTTCTAATCAGGATGCTCTTTCTGGAAGTGGTTGGTGGAAGGACATGCCGCCACGTCATCATTTCGAGACATCTGCCAGCAACTTGGCTTTCAATACGCCTAGTTATCCTTATGGGAATAGCTATGGCTATGGCATGCGCTCGGAGATAGGTATGGCAACATTCCCTCAATATGAGAGTGTGCAACTGTTTATTCCGAAGAATCAGCAGTGGCCATTGCCTTCAGATGATCTGTTGCGTGACGATAATGAAAATGTATGGAACCGTCATTTCTTTGGTCGTGAGGCATCGAATGCTGATCCTGTTAGCTATCGACAGAATGTGGATGAACGCTATGGAGTATCACGTAACTTGCAGGAGTTCTGCGAGAAAGCACAACTTATCAACTTAGAGGATATGCGTGGTATGTATGAAGCCTGGCAGGACAAGATGTGGAACGATGCATCAGGACTGCTCATTTGGATGAGCCATCCTGCTTACCCGTCTTTCGTATGGCAGACCTATGATTATTATCTCGACCCGACAGGTTGCTATTGGGGTGCTCGTCAGGCTTGTGAGCCACAGCATGTGCAGTGGAACTGTCTGACTGGAAGTGTCAAGGTGGTGAATACTACTGCACAAAGACTTACCGATGTGCTGGCGCGAGCAGAGATATTTGGACTTGACGGACAACTGCTTACAACTCGTGAGGCGCGTCTCGATGTAGGTGCTAGTAATGTAAAAGAAGCTTTCGTTCTTGATCCGTTGCCAAAAACGGAACTGTTGTTTATCCGCTTGAAACTTTTTGATGACCGTGAAAACCTTCTTTCAGAGAACCTTTATTGGCATAATACAAAGCGCTATTTGGATTATACTCAGTTGGGTAGGATGCCAGAGGCTCAGTTGACTGTTACGACTGTTGATAAACAGACTATTCGTTTGAAAAATAATACTCGTCATGTATCGTTTGCTAATAGATTACGATTGGTAGATGCTGTTTCTGGCGAGCGAATCCTTCCTGTCTATTGGAGTGAGAACTATGTAACGTTGATGCCTGGTGAGGAGAAACTGGTTAGCTTTACTACAGAAGGTGTTCAGAAGTCTTGTCGCGTAATGGTGAAGGCCTTTGGCTCTAAGGAGCGGGGCTTCCTTATTAACTCCTCGTCGCTAGCTGTGAGTAATATGCTCTGTGAGAATATGGAACAGCCATTAGGTATAGATACAACGACACCTCACTTTAGTTGGCAGTTAAGCTCTGGTGACAGCAAAGCCAAGCAGAAAGCCTATGAGATTCAGGTAGCCACTGATAGTGTTTCATTACTGCGTGGTGAGGCAGATTTATGGAAAACAGGAGTCGTTCACTCTGACAATCAGATTATGATTGCCTATGCTGGTTCATCACTTTCTGAACGACAGTTGTGTTATTGGCGTGTGAGAGTTTATGATGAGAAGAATCGTCCTTCAGAATGGAGCGATGTGCAGCGTTTTAGTATTGGTTGTTTAAAAGGTTTAGCCGGAAGTTATATTGGAGGAGGAAAAACGCCCGTTTTTTGTCAGCAAGTAATGTTGGACAGCGAGAAAACGACCTTTGCACATATTAATTCTTTGGGTTATCATGATCTTTATGTGAATGGTCAGCGTGTGGGGGACCATGTACTTCAACCTGCTGTGTCGCAATTAGATCGTCACTCGTTGATTGTAACTTATGATATTACTCCTTATATAAATAATGGTGTAAACAACATTGCTATTCATGCAGGACAAGGATGGTATAAGAAGAATACGTTTAAAGCTCAATATGACGGTCCTCTGGTGAAAGCTCAGATAGATCAGTTATCTGATGGTGAGTGGCAAACCGTCTGCCAAACCAATTCTGCATGGCAGGTATTGCAAAGTGGACGAAGTGATATCGGAACATGGTATCCGCTTCAGTTTGGAGGCGAACGTCTGGATGCACAGGTAGCAAATGGTGCTCAAGTTGCAACAAAGGCAGAGGAGGTCATAGTAAAAGGCATGACAGCAACTCCCCAGATGTTCTCAGGTAATCGTATTATTGACCTTTTGGAACCTGTCAGTATCACAAAAATTGCTCCTAATCAATGGCTTTTCGATATGGGACGTGTTATCACGGGATGGGTCGAAATGAGTGTTGATGACGTAAAGGCAGGACAGGAAATAACGATAGACTACACTGATTATATTCCTGTTGGCGGTAAGTTTGAGAGTCAAGGAGAACATGACGTCTTTGTAACTGCTGGTGGGAAGGATGACGTCTTTTCTAATCAGTTTCATCATCACGCCTTCCGCTATGTATGTATTCAGTCGCCCGTTTGTCCTAAGGTTGTTGCTAAGCAGGTGTCTGGTATTGATGGTGAGGCATCTTCTTTCGAATGTAGCGACCCACGTCTGAATGCTATTCATGATATGATACATCGCACAATGCGTTGTCTGACATTTAGTGGCTATATGGTTGACTGTCCACACCTGGAGCGTATGGGGTATGGTGGTGATGGTAACTCTTCGACGATGACACTACAAACCATGTATAATGTAGCTCCAACTTACCTTAACTGGCTAACTGCTTGGGGGGATGTTATGGAAGCAGATGGCTCACTTCCATATGTAGCTCCTGCAGGTGGTGGCGGCGGTGGTCCTTATTGGAGTGGTTTCATGGTTCAAGCACCTTGGCGTACCTATCTAAACTATGCTGATTCACGTCCTATGGAGCGACTTTTTGACAAGATGAACCTTTGGTTGGACTATGTCGAGAAATATACTGTCGATGGCTTGCTACAGCCTTGGCCCGATACGGAAAACCGTATGTGGTTTCTTGGTGACTGGCTTGCTCCTAATGGGGTGGATGTTGGTGGTGAGTCACCATTATTGGTGAACAACTGTTTTATCAGCGATTGCTTGAATAATATGGCAAAGATGGCTCGTGTCATGGGACGTAATGCGAAGCCTTATGAACAGAGACGTGATAAACTAAATCGTCGTATTCATGAGGTGTTCTACCATGCAGACAGTAAAATCTATGGTACAGGTTCGCCATTGGATATGACCTACCCGATGTTGGTAGGTGCTGTACCTACAAATGTTTATAATGAAGTCAAAGAACAACTTCTTAATCGTTCTCGCACTGTTTATAAGAATCATATTGCGGTAGGACTTGTTGGCGTGCCTATTTTCACGGAATGGTGTACAAAGAACGCAGAAGCCGATTTGATGTACGACCTTCTGAAACAGCCTGACTATCCTGGTTATCTGCACATGATAAATAATGGTGCTACGACCACGTGGGAGTATTGGAACGGAGAGCGTAGTCGTGTACATAATTGTTATAATGGTATTGCTACCTGGTTCTATCAGGCTTTGGCGGGAATTACGCCTGATCCTCAACAACCAGGATACCGTCATATGACCATTCGCCCACAGCAGCCAAAGGGGCTAAGTTGGGTGAAGGCCTCATTGCCTACACCTTATGGCAAGGTCTGTGTGGAATGGAACGAGCAGACGCTTCGTGTGAAATTGCCTATCGGCACAACCGCAGATGTTGTTTGGGGAAATCAAGTACACAAGGTTAGCAGCGGAGAATGGCGCTTTAACAAGAATTAACTCCAATGATATAGTGGAAAAATAGCAAACAGTCGTGATATAATCAAAAATATTTGCGATAAAACCAATTAACTAAGAAAACTATAAGAAGTAAGTAATGAAAGCAAAAGGAAAACTTTTATTATTGCTGCTGAGTATGCTCAGTCTGGCATCGTGTAATGACAGCTTCCTCGATCAGACGGCCACAACAGACCTTAATGAGGAAAGTGTCTTTGCTGACAGTGCTTATGCAACAGGATTTCTAACAGAGATCTATGCTGACATAGGCTTTGACACCGATTTGGATCGTTTTGGTGAGGGCGGATTGCAATGCGCCACAGATGAATCAGAGCCGCGTGCTTCATCTCAAATCACCTCGGGTGTTGCATTTGCAATGGGTACCATCAATCCTGTTATTGTTACTGATGACGTATGGAGCAGATGTTATACCAATATCCGTCGTTGTAATAAGTTCATGCAATTTGCAGATCGCGCTCCGATTGCTGCTGCAACACTCAAGCAGTATAAGGCTGAGGCGCGTTTCCTGCGTGCTTGGTACTATTATATATTACTGCGTCACTATGGTGGCGTGCCCATTGTATATGATAAGATTTATGGAGCTAATGACAAGATTGATGCCACACGTCAGACTTACGAGACATGTGTAGATTATATCATCGATGAGTGTAATGCGATTCTAAGTGAGAATGTATTACGTCCACGTAACTCAGGACGTAGCAATGGCCGTATCAGTCAGGCTGCTTGTCTGGCTCTGATTATGCGTGTAACACTCGATGCCGCAAGTCCTCTTCATAATGGAAGTGGTTTTGGTACAGATGAGACAAAACTGTTGTTGGGCTATGCAGACGCAGATCCTCAGCGTTGGGGAAGAGCCTATGAGGCAGCCAAGCGTTGTATGCAGATGCAGGGAGACTATCGACTATTTGAATGTCATACCCGCCATAAGTTCCCTGATGATGGACCTGAAGCAGGTTGGGGCTTTTATGCCGTACAGTCACCTGCCGAATTTGTTAACGTATATTCCGACGACACAAGTCGTGGAACATTTAGTTACCCTTATGCTTCTTATCAGGAAATTATTCTGATGAAAAAGATGCCATTGAGCATTCATACTTGTCAGCTGCTTGATCCGCCATCATGTGGTGGAAATGGTGGTGCTGGTTATGCTTATTATGACTTGGCTAAGTGTTTCCCTATGGCTGATGGTAAGTCGATAGAGGAAAGTAGCTATACATATAATCCATTGCAGCCTGCCCAGAACCGTGACCCGCGTTTTGATATTTCAATTGTCTATAATGGAAGCCGCATATGCAACCAGCAGAATTATAGCAATCCTATCTATACGTATAAAGGCGAGAATTCCACTTCTGATGCCATTTATTCTGGTACGCCAACGGGTTTGTATACTCGTAAAATGTTGCCTCGTGCCGCTTCGGGCAACTGGTGGGTTGAACCACCTCAGTCTCGTCCTCTTATTCGCTTTGCAGAGGTTATGCTGGACTATGCCGAAGCAGCTAACGAATGGAAAGGTCCTGATTTCCAGGAAACGCTTGCAGACGGAAACACTTATGGACCGTTGGAGGTGCTGAAACTGATACGTCGTCGTGCTGGCATACAGCCAGGAGCCGATGATATGTATGGACTAAAGGCAGGCATGACCCAGCAAGAGATGCGTGAGGCAATACAGTTAGAGCGTCGTATAGAACTTGCTTTCGAGGGTTTCCGCTTCTTTGATGTACGTCGTTGGATGATTGCTGAGAAGACAGAGAATCAGCCTATGCATGGTTTGGAAATAACACGTACCGTGGATGATAATGGAACCGTTTCTTACGTACCCCGTGAAGTGGTTGTGCGCACTCATGTATTCCGTAAGGCGATGTATTTCTGGCCTATTCCATACGCAGAGATTGTGAAGACACCAGAGCTTATACAGAATCCTTACTATGATTAAATTTTTCAATAGAAAAAACTAGAAGACTTTCCGTATGAAAAATATGATGAAGAGAACAGGTAGCATGCTATTTATGGTTTTGTTACTGATGAGTTGCTCGCAATTCAGCGACGATTCAAAGCCCTATGACGTCACAGAGGTAGCAAAGAATGTCAGTGGCGTGTGGAAACTGAAAAGCGTTACACGCAATGATATCGATATTACTTCCGATATGGACTTCAGTAAGTTTGAACTGCATATTACGAATGATGGACGCTATCATATAGAAAACTATTTACCCTTTGTTGTCGAGAAGGATGGTAAATGGACAACTGATGATCCCCTCTATCCTTTCCAACTCTCTTTTCTTGAGGACGGAGCGGTGAGTAGTGTTGATGTTAACTTCAATTTCCCTGTAGTTAATGGTCAACGTAGTCTGCTTATTACCCTTTCACCTGGTTGTGCAAGTAATAAATACACTTATACACTGGAAAGAAACGAATAAAAAACAGGAAGAAGATGAAAAAGATAATCAGACATGCAACTACTGTTGTGGTATTGATGGCTATAGTCATCTTGACAGTGATAGGTTGTGTATTTATAGATGGCTATAGTATAGCTCAGTTGGACGCTAACGGTCGTGAGGTTTATTATGCCAAAGCAGGATCTCCTGTCAGTTTCTCTGTACAGGGACATATTGAGTGTAGAACAACAGATAACGAGGGTATTACGACAAAATTCGTATTTGCTATGTTAGCCCCTAAAGATTGGGATTTGTCTCATCAGGCAGTAGTAACATATAAATGTGATTTGGCTGATGACCGCAACGAAGAGCTCTCAATGTCTATTATACCGGAATCACAATTGCCCAAATGGGGTGAAGGGCGTACATGGACACAATGCCTGCTCTCAGAATATGGTGTCGGCCCCAATGTGCTTGACGATATGGAATGGGTTGTTTTCCAGACTGACCGAACATGGAACATTCGTAACAACCAGGATCCTACCTATCAAATTTTTGTGCGTACTAAAGCAGGAAAACGTAACCTGAAGTGTAAACTTGGATTCTTTGTGAATCATACGGATGATGGTTTTAGCAGTGGAACGGATCATAAAAAGGTTATTTTTGCCAATGAGTGTTTTGAGGTGTTGGATGGTAAAGGAATGATCATCGATTTCTGTAATCGTCACTTTAATCGTGTGTCGCCTTTGACGGCATTGCAGGATGACTATGTAACTATCAGTTATCTGGCAGATGTTGATCCTTCGGTAGAGAACAATCCATTAGCCCAAACCGATGATATATATCTTCAGGGTCAGGCTGTAACTATTGATGGACGTATCTATCATTCTCCATTGCAGGGACCGCAAACACAGATGCGTCGACAAGATTCTCAGAATCGTACGTTTAACCTGACTATTTGGCCAGCAGGCTTCTTTAATGTACCTTCTGATGAGATTATCGATCACATAGACTATTATTTCACCAATGCCGATGGAACAGTTATCGTCAATCAGTCAACAGATGACAAAGTACAGCTAGGTGAGTCTGAAGGTACAGACAAACAGTTTAACTTAAAGCTTGAATGTGAATAATCACCAACATCTATTACGCAATGAAAGCAATATCTCGAACAACATTTGCGCTCATCGTTATGGCTGCTATTGGCTCAAAGAGCTATGCTCAGCCAGCCGGACAACGTGTGGACTCGACAATCGTTGAGTTTGTCTCGGCTTCGGCTCCGTCGGTAAGCGGTAAAGACATGGAGAAATATCTCTCTACAGATATATTGACGTCGTTACAAGGACGTATACCTGGCTTTAATATTAGCCAATATCGCGGTAGTGATCTGCCACGTACCTCTGTGAATACTTCTGCAGACTTAATAGGTTATAGACCGGCCTCTTATGGACAGCTTCCTTATGGAGATAATACTCGTTTCACATTATCGAGCCGAGGTTTGTCACCTGTTATCATCGTAGATGGAATAGAACGCGACATGGTTTCTCTCGATCCAGAGGCCATAGAGAGTGTTACTTTGAAGCGTGATGCTCTTTCATCCATGTTTCTTGGAATGAAGAGCTCACGTGGTGCATTGGTTATTACTACTAAGACTCCCACTCACGATCGTTTGCATTTCGGTTTTACGGCAAAGTGGGGTATTCACGGAAACACATTTGAGCAGAAGCCACTTTCTGCCAGCCAATATGCTTATTTGCTGAACGAAGCTCTGCAAAATGATGGACGCTCACCTATCTATAATGCTCAAGATCGTGATGCCTATCGGAATCAGACATCGCCGTTCACCCATCCTGATGTGAACTGGTATGATGAATTGATGAATAAAAACGCCCTTTCCCAGTCATACAACTTGAATGTTTCTGGTGGTGGTAAGGTGGCACAGTTCTTCGTATCATTAGGCTACACTGGCGAGGAGGGTCTTTTCAAGACCAACAACGACAACGGCTATAATACGAACTTTGACTTAAACAGATACATGATCTCGTCGAAAGTCAATATTAATATTACAGACGATTTTACCGCCTCAATGACAGCTATTGGACGTATCATTGAGGGTAATCAGCCTGGTGGCTCAGGTTCTGGTTATAGCGATTTGTTATTGAATATATGGCAAACTCCTAATAATGCTTATCCTGTTCATAATCCTGATGGCACGTGGGGAGGTACAATTGCCTATACCAACAACTTGGCTTCACAAGCATGGGAATCAGGTTATATCAATGACAACATGCGTGATATTATGGCAACGTTGACCTTGAAGTACGATTTCAACAAGCTTGTCAAAGGTCTTTCTGCTAGTTTTACTGGTCATGTGACTCATCAGACACGTACGGCCATTGTACGTACGAAGCAGAATCCTGTATATCATTATTCTATAGTAGATGGATTACCTGTCTATTTGCGTTACGGCAACTCTGTGTCTCAAAGTAATAATTTCACGGCAGTGTCAACCTACCAGAACCTCTATGGTCGTTTGTCTCTGGATTATACACGCCAGTTTGGTCTGCATCATTTGACCTTAGGCGCGATGGGCGATACACGTCATGAGGTCGTTCAGTATGACTTACCTATGATTCCTTCGGACATTATGGAGAGTGTGCGCTATGACTATGACCGTCGCTATTTCTTGGAGGCTGCCATGACGCAAAGTTATTTTAATCGTTATGCACCTGGTAACCGTTGGGGTAATTTCTTTGCCTTGGGAGGAGCATGGATGATTAGTCGTGAGAGTTTTATGCAGTCAGCGCCAGAATGGATTCAGGAATTGAAACTGAGAGCCACTTACGGTCATACTGGTAATGGTATTGATAATTCTGGTTACTACCAGTATCGCCAGCGTTTCTCACAAAATGCAACTGCTGCATATCCACAGGGAACATCAATGGGAACTTCTGGTGGAATATTTACCAGCGAAACCATGCCTATGGCTAATCCATTCATTACCTACGAAAAAGCTCACAAACTGAATATTGGTATTGATGCGACTTTGTTCAATGACCGATTGACTGCTACTGCAGAATATTATAATGATAAGTATATTGACCTGCTGCAGACTCGTGGTAAGAGCATTGAATTAATTGGTGCCACCTATCCCACAGAAAATATAGGTCAGTCACGTCGTCAAGGTATCGATCTTAGTCTTTGTTGGAAAGACCATGTGGGTCCTGTATCTTACTATATTGCTCCAAATTGGAGTATTGAATATACGAAGTTGCTCTTTATGGATGAGCAGGAGCAGCCTAATAACTATCTTCGTCAGACAGGACGCCCTCTCGGTGTCGTCTATGGCTTGAAGGCAATAGGATTCCTTTCTGCAGAGGATATAGCAGCCAATTATCCAGTTATGCAGGGAGTAGAGGTACAGCCTGGTGACGTGAAATATGCCGACTTGAATGATGATAAGATTATTGATGAGTATGACCGTACTGTAATCGGTGGTGACAAGCCCCTACAGTATTTTGGTTTGGACTTTGGTCTTAGTTTCCATGGTTTCGAATTCTCTATGATGTGGCAGGGTGTTTATAACCGCGATCTCTATGTGAGTGACCGTACCCTTGTAGAAGGATTCCAAAGCATTGGCAATACTTATGGACAGGCTTACCAGAATCTTCTTGGACGTTGGACTCCCGAAACCGCTTCCACGGCAACCTATCCAAGATTGTCTGCTGGAGGTAATACATACAACTATGGAGGCTATTATGGTTCTTCTCTATGGATGCATAAGGGTAATTTCATTCGTCTGAAGAATGCGCAGATAGCTTATAATCTGCCAAAGGAACTCTGTCGAAAGCATCTTGGTGGTGTGGGCGTCAAGGTTTTCTTCAATGCCCAGAATGCCATCACCTTCTCAGCATGCAATTTGGTTGACCCCGAGGTGTCTTTCACCTCATCACCTCTGCAGCGCTGCTTCTTCACAGGTATCAATCTCAACTTCTAACATCTCTGAAAGTCCAATGAAAACAATTAAATATTTCATACTACTTGTAGTGGGATCGACAATGATGCTAACATCCTGTATGGATAACTACGAAACGCTTCCTGCCGATGAGTTCACTACTGATTATCTGTTTTCCCCTACAGACTCATTGGGTAAGCAGGCACGCCAGTACCTGAATACTATCTATGATATTATGGAAAATGGACACAACCGTGTGGGCGGTGACTATCTTGATGCTGCCTCTGATGATGCCATCAGTATTGATATGGATGGCGAACCTGACGTGCTGCGTCTGTCTACAGGCCGTTACACTGCCAGCAATAGTGTAGGTAGCGACATGCGTTGGGGACAGTATTATACAGGTATTCGCAAGGTCAATATTTTCATCTCTGGTATTGACAGGGTACCATATCGTGCTACATATAAGAATGCACTTGGCCAGATTCGTCCACTGGGCGTCACATTTAAAGCTGAGGCTCGCTTTTTGCGTGCTTGGTTCTATTTCCAGTTGTTGCGTCGCTATGGTGGTGTGCCAATTGTTGGTGATCGCGTGTTTAGTCTTAATGATGACGTAGAATTACCACGTAATACCTTTGCCGAGTGTGTAGATTATATTGTGAATGAACTCGATGCAATTCAGGATTCTCTCCGTTCTGTTGGAACAATGAGCAATGTGGCTGAGTTTGGTCATGCACCAACAAAGCAAGCCTGCCAGGCATTGAAGTCACGCGTATTGCTTTATGCTGCTTCACCATTGTTCAACGGAAACACCCTTGAGAGTGGTAATGAACTGGTGGGCTATCCCACTTACGATCCGGCCCGTTGGAAGAGAGCTGCTGATGCTGCTCGTGATCTCATTGAAGGTGAGGGTCATAAGGGAAAGGACAGTCTCACGCTTACAGAGGATGTTCGTGATGTATTCCTCAACTTCTATGATTACGGAGCTAATCCCGAATTGATATTCTTCCGTCAGGGTGGCAATAGTACCAGTGTGGAGAACAATAATGGACCACTTGGCTTCACAGGCAATCGTCTTGGTAATGGCCGTACTTGCCCAACTCAGAATTTGGTTGATGCCTTCCCCATGGCTGACGGACGTATGCCTGGAGATAGTCCTTCTTACGTTTATTCCGATGCAGATCCTTATTCCAATAGAGATCCTCGCTTGGATATGACTATTCTGCATAATGGTTCTCAATGGTTGGGAACAACACTTGCTACTTGGCAAGGAGGAACGAATAATCCTGCAAACGGAACGGATTACTCACTCACCAGTTACTATATGTGTAAGTTCATGGGCAAGTTCCAAACAGCAAGCGAATACTCTAATGTACTTCATGCTTGGGTAATGTTTCGTTATGCGGAGATTCTTCTCAACTTTGCAGAAGCGGAGAATGAGTCTGTAGGTCCTACCAAAGAAGTATATGATGCTCTTTGCCTCTTACGTGATCGTGTAGGTATCAAAAAAGGAAATGTTGCAGGTTATCGCTATGGTCTTAAGGAAAATATGACTCAAGATGAAATGCGTCAGGTTATTCATAACGAACGTCGTATTGAGTTGGCTTTCGAGGAACATCGTTTCTACGATATACGTCGCTGGCGTGTTGCAGAGCAGCTTTTTGCTAATCCTCTACAGGGTATGCAGATTGTTCAGAGCTCGGGCGTTACAACCTATACCCGTGTAAATGTGCTGAATGTTAATTTTACACTTCGCAACTATCTTTATCCCATACCCTTCAGTGAAGTCAACAAGAATAGGAACATGGTTCAGAACCCCAATTGGAAATAAGTTATGAAACGACTGATAATCATATTTGCGTGTCTGATGACATGCATGCTCATCAATGCACAATCACTCACTGTGAGCGGTGTTGTTACTTCGGAAGACGATGGAGAACCGCTAATTGGTGTCACTGTCAAGGCCGGAGCTTCTGGCAGAGCCACTATCACAGATATCGACGGACATTTCTCCCTGAATGTCAATCAGGGTGAGCGTCTTACATTTACCTATGTGGGCTATCGTGAGGGCACCGCAGTGGTCAAGGGAACAAAACTGAATATGGTCATGCAAGCTGACAATAGTTTGATTAACGAAGTTGTTGTCGTTGGTTATGGTCAGGCTAAGCGTATTACCTTGACGGGTGCTGTTAGTGCCATCAACGGAAAAGAACTGCAGAAGGTTCCTGTCAGCAGTGTACAGAATGCACTTGCAGGAAAACTGCCAGGCTTCTTTTCCCAGCAGCGCAGCGGACAACCAGGTAAGGATGCCAGTGACTTCTTTATCCGTGGTGTCAGCTCTTTGAATAGTGACGGTAATAAACCTCTTATTATTGTCGATGACGTAGAGTACACCTATGACCAGTTATCACAGATTAATGTCAATGAGATTGAGAGTATCTCTATTCTGAAAGATGCTTCGACTACTGCCATCTATGGTATCAAGGGTGCTAATGGTGTTCTTGTAGTAAAGACCCGTCGTGGTGAAAACGGAACACCAAAGATTAATGTCCGTATGGAGACTGGTGTTCAGATGCCAGTGCGTACGCCTAATTTCTTAGGAAGCTATGAGACAGCCACGCTCGTTAATGAGGCTCGTGCCAATGATGGATTGACACCATTGTTCACAGATGATGATTTAGAGCATTTCCGTACGGGTGATGATCCTTATGGTCATCCTGACGTGAATTGGTATGATGAGATTTTCAAGAAGACAGCTCAGCAGTCTAATATCAATGTTGATGTTTCTGGTGGTTCTGAACGATTGAAGTATTTCGTATCTGTAGGCTACTTTGGCCAGAATGGTTTGGTACGTGATTTTGATTCCGGCGATGAGCTGAAGAGCAACTACCGCTATCGCCGTTTCAACTTCCGTTCAAATCTGGACTTCCAGGTGACAAAGAATCTTTCCATGCGCCTTGATGTCACTTCGCGTTTCATGAATATCAACGAACCACGTGGTATCAACGCTACAGGCGAGATCTATAACTTCTCGGCCATGCATCCTTATTCTGCACCGGTGATGAACCCTGACGGCTCTTATGCCTATCTTTATGATACCGATACGCGCCGTCCCACACTGAATGCTCGTCTGGCTAATGAAGGTTATGTACGTTCTCGTCGCAATGACAATAACTTACTCTATCAAGCCACATGGAACATGGACTTCCTGACTAAGGGTTTGTCATCAAATGTTCGTTTGGCTTATTCTACCATTGATGAGAATGCCCGTTCTGCGTGGCGTACCGAATTCCCCACATGGCACTATAACTCAGCCAACGGTACCTATACCATCAATCCCGACAACATCTTCACAAAGGGTGTGCCTGCCATTACGGTAGAGCCTCGCACAGCCGTCAAGGACATGAATCTCATGGCTTCGCTCAACTATCATCGCGTGTTCAACGAGGCTCACGATGTGGAAGGTATGCTTTTCTACAACCGTGAGAGTACGACCACAGAACTTAATACACCTGCCTTCGTTGGACAGCCCAAGGTGCCCGAGAAGTTTATGGGCACAACCCTCAAGTTAGGATATAAATATAAGAACCGCTATCTGCTTGACTTCAATGTAGCGTATAATGGCTCTGACCGTTTTCAGGCAGATCATCGTTTTGGATGGTTCCCTGCTGTAGGTGCAGGTTGGGCTATATCTGAAGAACCTTGGTTCCGCGATCATGTGAAAGGTGTTGAACTACTGAAGATTCGCACCAGCTACGGTCTTGTGGGTTCTGATGTAGCTATGGGTAACCGTTATCTCTATAATCAGGTCTATGAGAAGGGTAGCAGTTATCAGTTTGCTGAATACGAAGAAGAGTGGTTCCAGGGATATCGCGAAGGTGCGCTGGGAAATGATCATGTGACATGGGAGAAAGCCAAGAAGTTCGATCTAGGTCTTGATGTCAACCTATGGAACAGCGTTTCTATCACGCTCGACTATTTCCACGACAAGCGTTACGACCAGCTTGTTTATCGCAACGATATTCCTTTGATGCTTGGTGTGGGAACCTCGCCAATTAATGTGGCACGTACCACCAATCAGGGTTTCGACGGACAAATCGGCTATCGTAATCATTGGGGCGACTTCAGCTTCAATACAAATCTGGTGTTCTCATATGCCAAGAACAAGATTGAGTACATGGCTGAGGCTCAGCAGAGATATCCTTGGCTTGCTCAGACAGGACATAGCATCGGTCAGCAGTTCGGTTACACTTGGATAGGTTACTACACCCCAGAGGATATCGCTCTCATTCAAGCTGGAAGCTTAGACGCACCTGCTGTTCCTAATACAGATATTCCTGTTCAGGCTGGTGACTTGAAGTATAAGGATTTGAACGAAGACGGAGTCATCGATGATTACGACAAGAGTGCCATCGGTATGCCTAACCTGCCTAACACTACATTGGGATGGACAATCGGCGGCTCATGGAAAGGTTTGACCTTAAGTGTACTCTTCCAAGGCTCATTCAACTACAGTTTCAGTGTTGTAGGTACAGGTATCGAGCCCTTTAAGAGTCAGTTCCAGCCCCTACATAAGGAACGTTGGACGCTAGAACGCTATACCAATGGTGAAACTATCAACTTCCCACGTTTGACCAGCAATCCTTCAACGATAAATAGTGCGCAGGCTTATATGTCTAACTTCTGGTTGATAGATGCTTGGTACATCCGTCTGAAGACCATCGATCTGAGCTATGACTTCCCACGCAAGTACACACCAAGTTTCCTCAGTTCACTGCGTTTGTATATGAATGCTTATAACCTGTTCACATGGACCAGCTATGACAAGTATCAGCAGGATCCTGAGATTCAGACAAACTCAGCAGGTGATTCTTATATGAATCAGCGCGTGTTGAACTTCGGTGTTTCTATGGCGTTCTAAACAAAAAAGAGGTTGTTATTATGCATAAAAGACTATTTGTTTTTTCTCTATTAGTAGCCTTTGCGTTGATATCGTGGGCGGGAAACCGCGCGCGCCTTGTCAATCCGTTCATCGGTACGCAAGGTGTAGGACTCACTTCTGGCTATCTCTTTCCAGGAGCAACATATCCTGCAGGTATGGTACAGTTCACACCAACCTATTTTGCCAAGAACGCGGGTTTCGTTGTCAATCAGAACAGTGGAGGCGGTTGTGAGCATATGGGTAATTTCCCAACCTTTCCAGTGAAAGGTGCTCTGCAGGTATCGCCAGACAAGATTCGTAATGCCCGTTTTCAGGTAGGCAATGAGAAGGGATATGCCGGTTATTATGAGGCAAGTGTCAATGATGATGTTCAGGCTGCACTCACTGTAACCGAACGTACGGGCATGGCTCAATATGTATTCCCTGACTCTTCACGTATGAACTCAGTTATCATTGGTGCCGGCATCGCAGCCACCCGTATCACTGAGGCTGCCCTTGTCGTTACGTCACCACATAGTGTGGAAGGCTATGCCGATGGTGGCTACTTCTGCGGCATTCGCACACCTTACAAGGTCTATATGGCTGCCGAGTTCGATACCGATGCTGTTGCTACAGGTACATGGAAAGGTGATCGTTTGCATCCCGGTAACACTTTTGCCGAGGGTGAGTTCTCAGGTGTCTATTTCACTTTCGATACCAGCAAACAGTCAACTGTTCACTATAAGGTGGGCATCAGCTATGTCTCAGTAGAGAACGCCAAGGAGAACCTTCGCCAGGAGAATCCCGGTTGGTGCTTCGATGCTGTTTGTCAGCAGGCAGAGGAAGCCTGGGAGAAGATGCTATCACTTGTTGAAGTGGAAGGTGGGACAACCAGTCGCACCTCCCAGTTCTACACGCATCTCTATCACACATTCATTCATCCCAGCGTGGCCAGCGATGTGAATGGTGAGTATATGGGTGCCGATTTCAAGGTTCACAAGACCAATAGCAAATACTATTCTCAATTGAGCAACTGGGATACTTATCGCACGCAGATACAGATGCTTGCTATGTTGCAGCCCGATATGGCCAGCGACATCGTTGTTTCCCATCAGTTGTTTGCCGAGCAGTCGGGTGGTTCATTCCCCCGTTGGGTGCTGGCCAATATCGAGACAGGTATTATGCAGGGTGACCCGTCGGCCATCCTTGTCAGCAACGCATGGGCATTTGGAGCACGTCGCTATGACCCCAAGCCACTCTTTGATATCATGCGCCGTGGTGCTGAGGTACCTGGAGCCAAGTCACAGCAGGAAGAAACACGTCCTCACTTAAAGCAGTATCTGGAAAAGGGCTATTGTCCAGCATCTATTCAGTTGGAATATACCTCTGCCGACTTTGCCATTGGTCAGTATGCACTCCATGCGGCAGGTGATGAGTTCGCTTCGTGGCACTATTTTGCAACAGCCCGTTCGTGGAAGAACCTCTATAACCCAGAAACCGGTTGGCTTCAGTCACGCAACGAAGACGGCTCATGGAAACCGCTAAGCGAAGATTTCCGCGAGGCTACCTATAAGGATTATTTTTGGATGGTACCCTATAATATCAAGGGACTCATTGATATCATTGGTGGTCCGGCAAAGGCCGAACAGCGACTCGATGAATATTTCACCCGTTTGGATGCAGGCTATGGTGATACATGGTTCGCATCGGGTAATGAGCCCAGTTTCCAGGTGCCTTGGGTCTATAACTGGGTAGGATGTCCATGGAAGACCTCCCAAGTGGTACGTCGTACGCTTAATGAACAGTATACCGACAAGGCCGATGGCCTGCCAGGCAACGATGACCTCGGTTCTATGGGTGCTTGGTACGTGTGGGCTTGTCTGGGCATGTATCCCATGATTCCTGGTGTTGGCGGCTTTACGCTGAATACCCCTGTGTTCCCCAAAGCTACCATTCACCTCCCTCATGCCGATGTTGTCATTAAGGGCGGTTCCGAGAAGAAGATCTTCACCACCCGCCTCACCATCAATGGAAAAGAGCACCACTCTACCTGGATTGACCTGAAGAGTCTTGTCGATGGTGCTACACTCGATTATCAAACCTCTGCCACACCCAATCGTAAATGGGGTACGCAGATAGCTCCTCCTTCTTATGAATAAATCATGTATTGTAGCTTTGGTGGCTTTGCTCACCCTTGTGGGTTGCAAGAGTTCCACCCCACAATTGTCCAAGTCGTGGGCGCTTGGTCCTTTCGAGCGTCCTGCAAATGTAGGTCCAGTCATTTCACCCGATACAACTTCCGTCTTCTTCTGTCCTATGCGCCAGGAGCCAGTGAAGTGGGAGGGTAGCGACACCTTCAACCCTGCAGCCGCAGTCATAAACGGACGTGTGGTGTTGCTTTACAGGGCAGAGGACAATTCTGCCATTGGCATTGGTCAGCGCACCTCGCGTATTGGCTATGCCTCATCCCCCGATGGCTTATTCTTTACACGTCATGGCGCACCTGTTCTTTTCCCGTCAATGTCTGATGAGCAGGCTGATAACGAATGTCCCGGTGGTTGTGAGGATCCACGTGTGGCCATGACCGACGATGGACTCTATGTGATGATGTACACACAATGGAACCGTAAGCAGGCCCGTTTGGCGGTAGCCACCTCACGCGACCTTGTGACGTGGCAGAAACATGGTCCTGCCTTTGCACGGGCTTATGGTGGACGTTTCAAGAACGACTTCTCAAAGTCTGCTTCCATCGTGACACGTCTTCAGGATGGTCATCAGGTGATAGCACGCATTGACGGTAAGTATTGGATGTACTGGGGCGAGAGCTTTGTCAACGTAGCCACATCCGAGAATCTGATTGACTGGAAACCTCTGCTTGATGAAAATGGAGAATTGCTGCGTGTCATGGAACCCCGAAAAGGTTGTTTCGACAGTCAGCTCACAGAGTGTGGTCCTCCCGCAGTTATGACAGATCAGGGTATCATTCTTATCTATAACGGTAAGAATCTTGATGGTCCCGATGGCGATTCACGCTATGTGGCTAATACCTATTGCGCAGGTCAGGCACTCTTCGATAGCAAGGACCCCACAAAACTGCTTGATCGTTTGGACGAGCCTTTCTTTGTGCCCGAGGCTGATTACGAGCGTAGCGGACAGTATCCGGCTGGCACAGTATTTGCTGAAGGACTTGTGTACCATAATCAGCGTTGGCTGCTTTATTATGGCTGTGCCGACTCTCGTGTCGGTGTTGCTGTGTATCATACCAACCGTAAATAATATAGTAAGTAAAAAATGAAAAAATTATTTCTCTCGCTGCTGACAGTCCTGTCGCTTACGGCCTCTGCCCAGGTTTCGACCATGGTGGGCGACCGCGTGGCTGTTTTCTATCCCGAACATTTCGATGCAACTAATCACCAACCGTCTCCCATCTTTGTGCGCGAACTAACCCCTACGGGTTTGCAACTGCCTACTAACTGGCAGTTGAAACCACAGTTCATACAGGAGAATGGGCATAGCATTGCCACCATCAATGTGGGCGATGCCGACCTTTATGGCACTGGTGAGGTTTTTGGTGATTTGCGTCGTAACGGCGAAACCATTGGCATGTGGAACAAGGATAATGGTCTTTATATGACTGAAGGTGGCAAACGCCTTTATCAGACCCATCCTTGGGTGCTGGGTGTCAGAAAGGATGGCACCGCCTTTGGTATCATTGCCGATAATACATGGAAATCAAAACTGACCACTGGTCGCGAAGTGCGCTTTGACAGTGAAGGTCCTGCCTTCCGTGTGGTTATCATCGAGCGCAACTCACCTGCTGAGGTGCTGCAGACTCTTGGTCAGTTGAGTGGCACCATGGAGATGCCTCCCCTTTGGTCTCTGGGCTTCCACCAGTGTCGTCACAGCTATGTGCCCGACACTTGGGCTATGGAGATTGCCGATACCTTCCGTGAGAAACAGATTCCTTGCGATGTTATTTGGATGGATATCATCTACATGGATGGCTATCGTATCTTCACCTTCTCTCCCAAGGAGATGCCCAATCCTAAGGCATTCAATGACTATCTTCACAAGAAGAACTTCAAGTCGGTGTTCATGATTGACCCCGGTGTGAAGGTTGATTCTGCCTATTTCGTTGACCAGCAGGGAATGGCTGGCGACTACTATGTGAAGAAGGCTAATGGAGAGAATTTTGTTGGTAAGGTTTGGCCTGGCGATTGCCATTTCCCTGACTTCACACGCGAGGATGTGCGCTCTTGGTGGAGCACCCTCTACAAGGATTTCATGGCTACCGGTATTGACGGCGTTTGGAACGATATGAACGAGCCGGCAGTTTTTGATGGTCCCGACAGTTCAATGCCCGAGGACAACCAGCATGGTGTGGGCGAGGCTAACGATTCGAAGAGAAGTCACCTGCGCTATCATAATGTCTATGGATATAATATGGTACGAGCCACCCGTCAGGGCATCTTGACAGCCAACCCCGACAAGCGTCCTTTTGTGCTCTCGCGCTCTAACTTCCTTGGTGGTCAGCGCTATGCTGCCACATGGACAGGCGATAATGCCTCTACATGGGAACACATGAAGGCCAGTATCCCCATGACCCTTAACATGGGACTGACGGGTCAGGCGTTCAATGGTCCCGATATTGGTGGCTTCGCCCGCGATTGTAATGGAGAGTTGCTGGCTCATTGGACAGCCATCGGTGTTTATTTCCCCTTCGTTCGTAACCACTGTAGTCTGGAGGAAGTGCAGCAGGAGCCTTGGGCTTTCGGCGAGAAAGTTGAGAATGTTTGTCGCACGGCGATTAACCGCCGCTATCGTCTTCTGCCCTATATCTATACACTCTTCCGCGAGTCATCACAGACCGGCATGCCCGTGATGCGTCCTGTCTTCATGAGCGATACAGAGGATAATAGCTTGCGTAGCGAGCAGCAGGCCTTTATGCTGGGTGCCGATTTGCTGATCGTGCCACGTTGGGCGGAGAATCCTGTCCTGCCCAAGGGCAATTGGAAGACCTTCACCCTGGAACAGGGCGACGATGGCTATCAGGCTCGTCTGTCATTGCGCGAAGGTGCTGTGTTGCCTTTGGCTAATCTGAGTCAGAACACCGAGGAGTATTCTACCGACTCGCTGACCCTTCTTGTCAACCTCGATGCCAATGGTAAGGCATGTGGTCGTCTCTATGAGGATGCCGGTGACGGATTTGGCTATCGCAATGGTGACTATGCTGATTACGAGTTGCAGGCAAAGGCTGAGGGTAAGATGCTCACTGTGTCGCTTCAGCAGAATGCGGGTCGTCGTGAACATCCCGTTCGTTGGCTGCGTATAGGTCAGCTGGTGAAGGGTAAAGTAGTTTACTCTCCCTGGCAGGAAGGAACTACCGCCATTGTTAAGCTGAAGAAGTAAAAACAGAGATATCAAATGCGAAAATCGGACCAAAAGGCCAATACACAGGCACTTTGGTTCGATTTTCGCTTTTTTATGTTCAATTTTTATGCGCAGTCCCGTAGTTAATGGGTACCTTTGCCGACGAGAACCAAAAAGCTAAAAACCTACGTTCATGGAATTTGATCAACTCTACACCGATTTATTTCCGCAGCTGGTGCAAGTAGCATCGGTCTGGATATCGCATGAGGATGCAGAGGATCTTGCTCAGGATGTATTGGTAAAGCTTTGGGAGCGACGCGACAGTCTGTCCTTCATTTCCAATATACGCATTTATGCGTGCGCAGCTGTTCGCCATAAGTGTCAAGATTACCTGAAACATCAGGCTTATGTTCGCGAGCATCGTCATGGCATGTGGGCCAACCTTCGTTTTGCCTGTGAGCTCGAGACTCCTGTGCACTATGTGGAGTACCGCGAGTTGTACGACAAGGTGGAACAGGCGGTCAACCAGTTGCCAGAACGCAATAAAGCGGTGTTCATGCTGAGCCGCTATGAGGACAAGTCTAATGCAGAGATTGCGCGTGAGCTTGGTATCTCAGTCAACACGGTAGAATGTCATATGACCAAGGCGCTGAGTCGCCTGCATCATTATTTGAAAGTTTCCTAATAAAATAATATAAACGACATGAAAAAGAATATCCTTATCTCACTGCTGATGATGGCTTGGATGCCACTAGCATCAATGGCACAACAAGTTGCACCTTTTAAGAAGGGTGACCGTGTATGTTTCGTAGGTAATAGTATTACCGATGGCGGACACTATCACTCTTACATATGGCTCTATTACATGACTCATTTCCCCTTTGAGGAGATGTGGATGGCCAACTGCGGTGTTGGTGGTGATACCAGCTTGGAGATTCTGAATCGTTTAGATGGTGATGTCTTTGCCAAGCGCCCTAATGTGATTACTCTGACCTTCGGTATGAACGATAGTGGCTATTTCGAGTACAACGGCCCAGAGCCCGAGAAGTTTGCTGCTGAGAAACTGGCTACATCACGTAAGTACTTCTATGAGATAGAGAAGCGTCTGAAGAATCGTCCCGACACCCGTATGGTGATGATTGGTACCTCTCCTTATGACCAGACTTCTACTTTCAATGATAATATCTTCCGCAATAAGAATAACGCCATTGGTAAGATTGTGGCTTTCCAGGACTCTGCTGCCAAGGCCAACAACTGGGAGTTCGTTGACTTCTGGGCTCCTATGACCAAGATTAACGAGGACCAGCAGAAACTTGATCCTAAGTTCACCATCTGCGGTAACGATCGTATCCATCCCGATAACGATGGTCATCTCGTGATGGCTTATCTCTTCCTCAAGGCTCAGGGCATGGCAGGCAAGAAGGTTGCCGACGTGGCCGTGAACGCCAAGAGCAAGAAGGTGCTGAAGAGCGACAACTGCGAAATCACGAACGTGCAGAACCGCAGTGGTGTTGTCAGCTTCGACTATCTGGCCTATTCGTTGCCTTTCCCCCTCGACACCATTTCTCGTGGATGGGAATATAAGCGCAAGCAGGCCGATGCTCTGAAGGTAATTCCCCAGTTCATGGAGGAGATGGACAACGAGGCTTTCTGTGTAACAGGTTTGAAAGGCAGCTATCAGTTGCTCATCGATGGTCAGCTCATCGACACCTTCACAGCCGACCAGCTGGCTAAGGGCATCAATCTGGCTACCTATCGCCACACTCCCCAGTATGAGCAGGCCAAGACCATCATGGAGCTCAACGAGAACCGTTGGGAGATTGAGCGCCAGTTCCGCGACTATGCATGGCTGCAGTACAACTTCTTCATGAAGCGTGGCATGCTCGACCAGAACGACGAGCAGGCAGCCCGCACCTTCCGTGCCGGTCAGGACGATGGTTGGGTAGCTGCCAAGCGCGGACTCTACGACAAGATGATCCACAAGGAGGTACGCGATATGCACAAGCGCCAGATGGACATGATCGTGGAGCGTATCTATCAGATCAACAAGCCACAGGTACGCAAGATTACCCTGACCCCTATCAAGAAATAAATAGTTAGTAATTAGTATATCTGTATGTTAGTAATTAGTTTTTAGTTATTAGTAATAATGATGGTAAGAAGATTGTTATCTTTTGTGTTCTGCCTGGCTGCCGTGACGGCAGTTAGTGCGGGACGCATTGATTCAGGAAAGGTCTATAGCGCTGCTATGGACCGTGAAGTGGAGGTTACCATTGTGGTGCCCACAAAGGGTGAAGGTCCTTGTCCTGTCGTCTATTTACTACATGGTGCCTTCGGACACGAGCGCTCTTGGCTTGAGATTCGTCCCGACCTGGCCGATGTGGCCGACCGCGAGCATCTCATCTTCGTGACGCCTCGTGCCCACAACACATGGTATTTCGACAGCCCTCTGCATCCGCAGGTGCGCTACGAAACCTTCCTTTCATCAGAACTAATCGACTACATAGATAGTCACTACAATACCATTGCCACCCGTGAGGGACGTGCTATCACCGGTTTGAGCATGGGTGGTCACGGAGCCTTCCACACCGCCTTGCGCCATCCTGATAAGTTTGGTGCTGTAGGCAGTACCAGTGGTGGTGTTGATTTCCGTCCTTTCCCTCAGAACTGGAACATCCAGGATGAGTTGGGAGAGATGGCATCTAACAAGCAGACATGGGACGAGCATGTCGTTGTCAACCTCATCGACCGCATCCAGAATGGTCAACTGGCCATCATCTTCGATTGTGGCGAGGCAGATTTCTTCCTGGAGGTCAACAAGGACCTGCACCAGCGTCTTCTGGGTCGTGGCATTGATCACGACTTCATTCTTCGCCCAGGCAGTCATAATGGTGAATACTGGGCTAACTCTATCGACTATCAAATCCTATTTTTCCAAAAGTATTTTAAAACCAATCATTAACTCATGAACCACAAACGTTTCCTATTCATCAATCTAGCCCTTTTGGCTTTTGCTACTTGTGTGTTCTGGTCGTGCTATCAGATCGTGCTTGTCCAGCAGGCACACAGTGTTATCAAAGGCAATGTGTTTAACGGAAAACTTGTTATCAAGGATACTAACAACACCGCCAGCGGTGCTCAACAGGTCTATGGTCTCTTCGGCATCCGTGTGCCGGAGGGGTGGGAGGTCGATGGCACGATTGTCATGACGCAGGTGGCTAAGGCTACCACGGACACTGGCGATCCTAACTATAATCAGACCATTACCCGCAATCTGGAGACCAGTCAGGCTTATACCGCTTTGCTGAACCGCTGTTATCCCCGTCAGGGCTATACGTGGCTGGGCTTTGTCACCACCAGCGATTTCAAGACGCTGCTCAGCGGTAATGATCCTGCCAAGCGCATTGACAGTATCTATGTGAACTTTAATATCGCCACGTCCTATGACAAGACCGGCGTTTATTACCTGGACTATGTCGCGGGCCATATTGCTCACGATAAGGTCAACCAGATTGGTGCGGTGGATCGCGACTGGGCTACACGCGTGGCAACATTCCAGGCCGACAGCATCAGCAATTTCTATATCACCGACACCAGCATCCGCGTCACCAATACCGATGGTACCATGGATGGGCCAGGCGACATAGAGTGGGCTACTCCTGCTGAATGGGAGCTCGAGGCTATGCCCAGTGCCACCTATGCAGGTACGGCTCGTGCCTATAAGGATTTAAAGTATAACAACCTGTTCACTCGCTATCGTGGTTGGAATGGTGGCGATGGTGTGCTCACCGTTGGTCTGCCTAATGGCGATGTATTCTGGACCTTCAACGATAGCTTCTATGGTGTGGTTAATCAAAACGACCGTTCGCGTGGTAGCTGTAGCTTTCCCCGCAATAGCGTCATGGTGCAGAAGTGTCGTAATGGTGTGCTAGGCGAGACCCCCGAGGATCTGGTTTGGTTGGCTGACTACGTAAACTGGAGTCAGCCCAATGCTGATAGATATTTCCAGGCTCGCACCCATTTGCGTCATCCTTACGGCGAGAAGACCGCAGCAGAGATTGCAGCAGGTGACATTGACCAAAGTAAGGTTTACTGGTCGGGCGACGGCACCATCTATAATGGTAAGTTGCAGATGATCTGGGTTGGTGTGGAGTCTGCGCAGCTCCTGAACCTCGATGGTGCACTGGCTACCTATAGCCTTGAGGGCACTGAGCCACAGGGATATTATCTCTCTACCATTCCCGATTACTTGCCACAGCAGGGCAACTATCTCTATCGTGAAAGCCACACGCCCAACAAGTTCGTAGGTCCTTGCGCCTATGGCTCTACGCTCTTGGAAGATGAGGATGGTCACTGCTATCTCTACGCTTGCGAGAACATGGGCACCGTGGTGGCTCGCTCCACGACCCGCGACCTGTATAGCCCTTGGCAGTACTACATCAAGCAGCCCGATGGCACATGGACCTGGCAGGATACCTATCCCACGGCCGAGGAGCGTGGCCGTTCCAACATCATGAATTCCAGCAGCTATGCCATTATGCTGCCTTGGGTGTTCAAGCAGGGCGACTGGTATTTCATGACCTCTCAGGCTCCTATTTTCTCACGCGATGTGTATATCTACCGCTCACATAGTCCTTACGGACCTTTCGACGAGCGTAAGCTGCTGTTCCGTTTGCCCGACCACTTGGACAAGATTGGTCCTCAGGCCTATCACTGGCTCTATATGGTCAACCTGCATCCGGCACTCTCTCGTCAGGGCGAGTTGGTGTTCTCAACCAATAGCGATCCCGATGATTTCTGGATGAACTTCAACGATCCCGGTTCGGCAGACTACTATCGTCCTTTCTTCTATCGTGTGTTCGACTGGCAGAAGGTCTATAGCGACTTGCCCACGTCAACAGCCGGTGTGGCACCTAGTATTCCCGAACGACTTCAGGATAACTCCTATTATAATCTCCAGGGTCAGCGCATCGATCATCCCCGTCGCGGACTCTATATTAAAAACGGTAAAAAGGTCTTCATCAAGTGAAGACCTTTTTTTGTGTCATTTTGGTTAATTAATCGTAATAATTTTACAAATTCTTGCATTTCTCTTACAACCAATCACATTGTTTTATATATTTGCAGCATTAATACAATAATTAAATAACATAAACCTAAAAATAAGTAAATCAGTTTCCGACTGAATTAAGAACCCCAGATTCTTCATGAAAGAAATGTCGTAGCATATCTCCAACAAGAAAACATCAATATGAAAAAGGTTTTATTCGCTTTTGCAACGCTGCTGACAATGGCTGCCTGCAACAACAAGACGGCAACGAGTGTAGAGAACAAGGAAAGTAGTGAGATACCCTTTACGGTAGCTAAGAACTACTTCTACAATCACCTCGGAACACCAAGTGTAAAAATAACAACCGAAGAGGACTTCAATAAGTGCTTCCACATGGCCACAACGATGGGTGAAGAAGGCAAGCCTACAGCCATCGACTTCGGCAAGCAGTTTGTTGTGGACTTTCTCTTACCTGGCTCCAAATGGCAGATGGAAATCAATCCGCTCAAAGTGGAAACTAAGGGAGATACCCTCTTCTGTAGCTATGACATTAAAGTAGGACAGAAACAATCAAACTGGAGCCAGTCTGTTTCCATCATCATCATCGACAAGGAATTCGAGAAGCAGGAAGTGGTACTGGTAAACGACCAGGATATTACCTATGAGCAAGCCATTAAACGTTATCTGGTAAATGAGATTGGCAAAGATTATGCCCAGGCCGAGTTCTGTGTGCCCTTCTACAGCAAGGTGGATATCGACGACAGCAACCCTGAGGACATAAAATACTGGGGCGAATTCTGGATACACAACTACAATCAGGTAGGCGATACGCTGAAGTGCGTATCAGGCGGCAACCATCCTGGCCTGATGCACATCCGCAAGACTGAAATGGGATTTGAGGTAATAGCCTTCGACCAAGTGGCCGACGGAGCAGATAACCTGCCCAGCGCCAAGAAGATATTCGGCGACAAGTACGAAGCCTTCCATAAGATGAGTAGTGACGACGACTGGCGAAAACAGATGATAATAGACCAACTGGGAGATTTCGCAACGGAGCACAATCTGACAGCCACCATGTATCAAGACTACGCTTGGCCAGCCATATACTTCAAGATACCCATAGAATAACTTGCAGTAAGTGACAGGGGTTCACTTCAGTTCCTCGTCACCCTCAACTCATCTTTTGTGAAAACATGATAGAAGCGGAGATATTGTTTTTTACGTGCTATGGGGCCATGACGTTCTGGGCGCTCATGAGCTGTCTCTACTTGCTGTTGAGGCGCAACAATGTCTTTGCCACGGATATTACATCGTCCCTGC
>Ga0265298_10001029_pt1 | contig 41301 bp, 47 predicted proteins | sample AusTroGonzalo_MG_3_FD_193486 | JGI IMG/M metagenome (GOLD analysis project Ga0265298, IMG submission 193486) | Bovine rumen microbial communities from tropical cattle in Woodstock, Queensland, Australia - Gonzalo_01 | ecosystem: Host-associated > Mammals > Digestive system > Stomach > Rumen ... | reverse complement strand
CTGATTCAGGAGGCGCACTGGTTCTTCACCCGTAAGAGCGGCAAGACGGAGCTGGGAGCCGCTGAGGACTTCACGGAGGTTTGTTTCCTCGGTGATGTGAACGGCCAGGCGTTGATATGCACCAACTCTGGTGAGCAGAGCCAGATAGCATATAAGGCCATCCGCGAGTTCGCCATGCAGATCGACCCGACTTGCACGAACCGCATGGGCGGCAAGCTGTTCCGCATGACCCGCAACGGCATGAACTGGCAGCCAGGGCACAAAATGAAAGGTGAAATCAAGTGCCTGTCGGCTGGTAAGACCTCGAAGGACGGACTGTATGCCTCGGTGGTTCATGCCGACGAGCACGGTCAGGCGCGATATGTGAACGGGGTGAGCGACATGCAATCGACGGTCGAAACGGCTTGGGGCTCGACTGGTCCCCGTCGTGAGAAGCTGCTGCTGCATACCACCACAGCCGGAAAGGTGAAGGACGGGCCGTATAAGACCAAACTCGAACAGGTGGAAGCCTCGCTTCTTCAGGAACTCGACTACCCACTGGGCGAGCCGCACCGCACACCCGAAGACTATTGGACGGCGATGCTCCTACAACTCGACAAGTGGGAGGTCACCGACGACCTGTCGAAGCTCGACGACCCCGAACTGTTCAAGAAGGTGAACCGCTCGATAGGCACGACCGTGCAGCCGACCTACTACCGCGAGCGACTCCACGAGGCCGCCACCGGCACCGAGGACACGAAGCAGGAGGTGCTGACGAAGGATTTTAATATGTGGCAATCGAGTCGTGTCGAGAAATGGATCACGGGCAACGACATGAAGCACCTTCAGCGCGAAATGAGGATTGACGAATGCACCCGCGACAAGGGGTGGGTGGTGTTCACAGGGCTGGACTTCTCGCTCGGTGGTGACTGGAGTGGCCCAGCATGGCTCGCGGCACGTAAGCACCCGTCAGGCAGGGGTACGGAATTTTTCGCCGATGCCGACGTGTGGATCAGCGAGGAGGAATACGAAACCTCGCCGCTGCATCCACTCTACGAGCAATGGATAAAGGGCGGTTGGATGCACCTCAGTCCGGGCAAGACGTTCCAGCCGGAACTGTTCGTCAACCGACTCGACGAGCTCATCAAGAAGGGCGTGCAATTCATGTACTTTGGATTCGACAAGTACAAGTCGAAGGTGCCCATCAACATCCTGAAGGCGTACCTTCAGGCGACGCTCGGCATCCAGAACCCCGACGCATACGTGCAAGTCGTTTCGCAGTTGAACAGCGAGTTTAACGGCCCCACCGAGGATTTGTACAACGCGATGTTTGCCCCCGTGCCGTTCATCTCGTACTCGAACTCGCCGCTGTGGGAGTTCTGCTTCAACTGCGTCGCCCTCGAAATCGACGGGCGCGAGAATATTAGACCTGTAAAGGCTAATCAGTCAGCCACCACCAAGGTCGACATCATCCAGGCCATCATCATGGCGTTAGATTTGTACGAACGTTATGAGGGGATGAATCATTGAGGAATCAATAATGAATGTGTAAGTAATAGCACAAAAACCGCCTATTTTGTAATATCTAAGATTGCAAAACGTGGTGTCACTACACAAAAACACGATAAAAAGTGCAAATAATAACACTTTTATCGAAAATAAATGTATAAATACTTGCACATATCATTTGTTTGTTGTATCTTTGCAATGTAAACATTAAACAATTAGAACCGGCGGCAACGGATAAGCGGCAACAAAGTTATGACAACAACAAACAACATCAAAAAGTTCGAGATCGGTAAGCAGTATTCAATGCGTAGCGCATGCAATTACGACTGCGTTTGGAGTTACACAGTTATCAACCGCACGGCTTGCACCATCACATTGAAGAGCACAAGAGGCGAGCAGATTACATGCCGTATCAACAAGAAACTCACAGCATGGAGCAATATGGAGTCGGTTATGCCACTCGGAAGTTACTCAATGGCACCAATCCTGAGAGCAGAATAAACCAAACGGGGAGGGCGACCTCCCCGCAATACTCACCATATAAAGCAAGGAACTATGAAGTACGAAATTCGCCCCTTCGTGATGCTGAACGACATCGACGGCATGTATGAGTTTGCCGACGAGAACATCAGCCCCGAGCAGATTAAGGTTGACACTATCCGCATCGGCTATCCGATTATCGACTATTGCAAAGAGAGTTACCATGATTTCCCGACATCTGACAGGAAGCCATGTTTGAGCACCATCGTGCTGCTGCTCGAGATCAACGCGCTCATTAATAAGGAGTGCGACAAAGGCAACAACTACGCCCCTCATGACAAAGATGACTATTGCATTGAGATCATTAAGATAGAAGATAATATTGCAAACGTATTTATTGGAAGTTAGGAACTATGACTTACGAAGAGAAAGAAGCGCAAAGACAGAAGACGCGCGACCGCATAGGGTTGCGGATTGCGACACTTAGGAAGATGCAAGGCTTGACACAGGAGCAGTTGGCAGACAAGGCTGGCATCCAGCGCACGCATCTGAGCAGGATTGAGGCGGGCAAGTATGCCGTGGCCTTAGAGACCATCCAGGCGATAGCCGAGGCGTTAGGCATGACGGTTGATATCGTTGACGAACGCCTGCGGGACCTGGCACCGCTGCGAGTGCTGACATAAGTATTTAATTAACGACATTGGAAAGAGAGAGACATCCGCAAGGGCGCCTCTCTTTTTATTGGACTGAAGATATAAAAGATGAGTGATAATGGAAGAACTTTATTATTACACGCAAACGTACATCACTACGTGGAAGGATAAGGACAACGTAATCATCAGCATGTGGCACTGCGAAGACCCTGACAATGACATCCCCGAACAGGTTGGCGTGGTGGAGTTGTCGGTTTGTAGGCGGGGAGAACATCAGGATGAAGTCTTGGTGTGGAATCTCTACGTGGATGAGCCACACCGCCAAAATGGACTCGCCCGCAGGCTACTGGATGAAGCGCACAAGACGGCCAAGCACTTAGGAGCCAAGACAGCCGTCTTGGAGTGGTCGCTGCGTGAGAGTCCTCATTGGGTGTTCGACTGGTACACCCGCCAAGGTTACGATGAGAAAGAAATTGGAAACGGATATGCATTAATGAAAAAGGATATATGATTATAGTCAAGACGAACACGGGAACACACTTCGTGAATGAAAAACTGATGAAGCGGGTGTGGCATGATAAAGAGAACTTCAAGGTGTGGGGCACGAATCTCGATGGGACTGTCGGGAGTATCGACCATGTGGATGCGGTGACGTTTGTGAGTGATGCACAGGCGATGGAGTACAATGATGACGGGAGCATCATCGAGGCCATGAAGTTCAAGCTGAAAGAGATGGAGGCTGAGTGCAATGCCAAAATCGAAAAGGCAGAGAAGGAACTGGAAGAACACCGCGAATGTATGGTAAATTCTCGTGATGAGTACTTTAATTGTTTAGAAGAGAATGATATCCTGAAAAGGGAAATTGAAGTACTGAAAAAGGAAATCGAGGAGCAAAAGAACAAGGTGATGAAACTACGTGCCAAGCTGCGCGACTTTGGTTGCGAGTTGTGACAAGTAAACCTCTGCGGGGATAATGCGGGGTTTATGATTATGTATAACTATTAAAATGAAACGATTATGAGCAAAAAGACTTTTAACTTAGTGACAGGGATTGTCGGTGGCGTTCAGGCCATCGCAGTGGCTGTGGTGACTTACATCCAGCCCGAGTTTGCAACGGCTATCAACTCGGCCATCGTGGTGATTGGTACGGCGGTGATCGAGGCGTGCAGTCAATTCGTGAAGGCAGAATGAAACCGAAGGATCTCAATCTGTGGCATATCCCGCTGGGGATAGTCATGGCGGTGGCGTTCTTGGCCCTGCTGATGTGCAGTTGCAAGACCATCGAGTATGTGCCGATAGTGGAGCACGAGACACACCACGACTCGATCTACTTCACCCAGGTGCAGCGAGACTCTATCTGGCAGCACGACTCCATCCTGATTAAGCAAAAGGGTGACACGGTTCGCATCGAGAAATGGCACACGAAGTATATCGAAAAGCAAGTACACGATACTACCTACGTGGCCAAGGTGGACTCGGTGCCAGTGCCTTATGAAGTAAAGGTGGAGGTGCCGGCAAAGATCTCAAAGACACAGAAGGCTTTGATGATGTTCGGCCTGTTGTCGCTGATGGCGGCAATAGTGGCCTTGGCCTTCTGGCTGAAAAAAATATTCCGACTGTGACAGTCGGGTGCAAGCCCGAGAGGGTGAGCGCGAATGATCATGAGGATTTATATTTTTTGTTTTAGGTTTTTAAAGATTAAGGTTTTGCCCCGAAGGTTTTGTTAATTTTCCTTCGGGGCTTTTTTGTTTGGTAAACCCCACGCGCTATTTCTTGTGATAAGTAAAAGAAACAAGAAATGGCAATACACTGGAAAATCCCATTCAAATCGTTACGTTCGGGAACGGTCTATTCGGTGAACGTGTACGACGGTAGCTACAGCGGGAGTGCTGTGGCGTTGAAGGGTGCGGGCGAACCGATGACCACCGACGAGGATGCGACGGAAGACGAATTTGCACCCATCAGAACACAGTCTGGCTACATGCGCATCGTGGATGACGGCAAGGATGCCGGGGGCTCGGCCTTCAACTGGAAAAGCATCCTGCCGGCTACGGACAACGACCGCCCTGTGACCATCACGCATGTAGTTGGCAGCGCGACGGTGGTGGACTGGATCGGCTTCATGCAGTCGCAGACGTTCTCGGGCGTGCTCTATGGTAACCCGCAGGAGCGTGAGTTCCCGGTGATCGGTGCGCTGAGTATCTTGGCTGGTCAGGACGTGAACTTCAACGCGGGCTTGCAGAACTTCGCCTACCTGCTCAAGGAGGTTTGCGACGTGATCGCCTCGAAGTCATCGAACGTGCTCGGCATCACCAGCATCTATGTGCAGGGTGGTGCGGATGCCCGCCAGTGGCTGCTGAAGAAGGTGGACTGGCAGAACTTTGCCGAGGAGGATGGCGAGGGCGTGTTGCGTGCCCGCTATTCGATGTTCGAGGTGTTGGAGGACTGCTGCCGCTTCTGGGGATGGACTGCGCGCGTGTGTGGTACCACATTATATCTGACGTGCAACGATGACGCGACGGAGCAGGACTATCTGGTGCTAACACCCGCGAACATCGCCACGCTCGCAGCTGCGACTACCGACACCACCACTGGATCCATCGTCAGCCCTTCGACCGTCACCCTGACCGACACATCGGCCCTGCATATCTTTGCCAGCACCGAGCAGACAGACTCGAAAGTTCAAGGCCCGCACAGGGCGGTTGTCAAGGCCGACTGCAACGAGCAGGACACCATCGTGCAGTTTGCCCCCAAGGACATTGAGGACGCGATGGGCGATACCTACACCTGGGTGCAGCAGCCTGACGAGGATCTCGTCGGTTACTTCACCACGCAGGCATTGTCTCCACAGGACTGGCTCGGCAGCCAGACGTTGAAGGTGAAAACGCCGCTGATTTCATCTTTATCGCATGGAGGCATTTCCAAGCGGCAGATCTATCAGAGTGCCGAGTCGGAGAGTCCGACGCTGGGCGATATGCTGATGGTGTATGCCAACCACGAGGGCTATGAGAATAGTGCGGCCATCCAGTTGCAGACCCTGCGCCCGATGTCGTTCGGTGGTGGCTCCATCCGTCTGGGCGGTACGGTGTGGCGTGGTGCTGAAACCATCCAGCATGAGAAAAACAAATATGCCATCCGCATGAAGCTGGGCATCGGCATGACGCGACAGACCGCCAAATGGTGGTACATGGAGAAGTCAAGCTCGGCTGCGATCGTGTCCATCGACTGCGGCTGGCAGAACTACACGTCAGAGGCGAACATCCCGGACTTCAACGTTCCTTTGCAGGGCAACAACCTCAAAAGCACGGGTATCTATTTCACCCTCTTTATCGGTGGCGCGATGTATGCCTACCCAGCCATCCCGGTAGATCCGAACACCTACGGCTATATCTTCGTGGATATTATGGGCGGCTATGATTATAGCAACGACAATAATTTCTTTGACTTCCAGATCGCCAACTTCAGCATCGAGTACTCGCGCGACTCGTATGACATCCCGTCATCTATCGGTGAGGTCAGACCCCGCGAACTGAAGACCGAGCGCGTGAACAAGATGGAGTACGCAGCCGTGAACACCAACGACTCGAAGGAGGAGTGGAATGCCAACTGCATCTTCGCTTCGGATAACAATATGGAGTACGGGTACGGGCTGATACTGGACGGTTCGGGGAATATCGTGGAAAAGGTGCCCTACGGCAACACCACCGACCATCCTGAACAGCACCTGGCGAACCGCGTGGCCAACTACTGGGCGACGGCGAAGCGCAAGATAGACGGCGAGTTCCAGGCGCACGTCACGCAGACGGTCACGGGTGGCAGCATCAAGATCGGCGACATCCTGCCCTGTCATAAGGTGAGCATCGACAGCGGCACCTTCGCACCCATCGCCATCAGCCGCAGCTGGCGCGATGACATCGTAAAATTAGCATTGCTTCAGATATGAGATTAAATCAGAAAAAAATACAGAGGATGTTCGACGGTCGCGGTGGCGTGGCCGGTGGTGGCAGCAGCCTTGATCCGGGGATGATCGCGGGTCTGGCTACGGAGGCGTGGACGGAGGAGAACTATGTGTCGAAGACGTTCTTCAACGAACTGTTTGTCATTCACAAGAAGACCACCACCACCGTCTACGATGGTACAACCGTGGTTTCGACCACCGTGGACACCTCGGGCACCTTTGCGCCCAACGAGATACCGAGCCAAGAGGAGAGCACCGACACGGAAACAGGCTACCGCACGGTAGTGGTGACGGAGGTGGACAATATCGAGGCCAAGAAGGGCCTGTGGACCGACTTCTTCCTGTCGGCACTCGGCTTGAATGCCGGAGGCGGCGGTGGCGGTATCGGCGATGTGACGTGGCAGGCCCTGGGTGATCAGCTGGATGACCGCCAGATTGCTTCATCGCACCTGACAACGGCTCTTAATAACGCACTCGTCGGCTATGCCACGCAGTCATGGGTGACGGCTCAGAACTACGTGACAAGCTCTGCCATCTCTGACATGGCGACAAAGACGTGGGTGAACAACCAGAGCTTCGTGAACTGGACGGCCCTGGGCGACAGTACCACCACGCAGCAGATCGCCCTCTCGCACCTGACCACCGCCCTGAGTGGGTATGCCACGCAGAACTGGGTGACGAGCAACTTCTCGACACCTTCGACCGTGGCCACGCAGTTGCAGACGTATGCGAAGATCCAGAACGGCACGATTACCATCGGTGACACGAGTCTCACGCCCATCACGAGCGTGACGGGTACGTTCTGGGGAAAGTCGTTTACCAACGGCGGCACCGTCAACGGCACCATCAAGGCGGGATCGAGCGGCGGTGCCATTGAGCAGTTCCACTCGGTGGAGATGAACTCGGCAGGCACGCTGGCAGGCTATGGCGGCTTCATCGACTTCCACTACTATGCGACTGGTACCACCTTCGACTCCACGCTTGACTATACGTCCAGGATCATCGAGTCTTCGGTGGGTGTCATCAGCATAATGGCGAAGAACAACGACGCGACGAACGCCAACCGACTGGCGGGCCTGCTGGTGGGTGCTGGCTTCGATGGCTCGTATGTTCAGATCGGCGACCTGCGCATCGTCTATGACTCCACGAACAATGCCCTGAAGGTGGTGAAGATCGTGTCCGGCAGCGAGGTGGCCGCGAACTTCTACGCCACAGGCAGCGTGTCCGCCCTCGGCTACGGCTCCGGCGGTGGCGGCGGCACTGGCGATGTTACATGGACCAACCTCGCCGACAATACCGACACCCGCCAGATCGCCCTCTCGCATCTGACTGGTGCGCTCGCTGGCTATGCCACCACCTCGCAGCTCGCAGGGTATCTGCCGCTGACGGGAGGTACATTGTCAAAAACAAACATTCTGGGCGATACTGGTTTGTTGAACATTGTTTCAACAAACATCTCTCCAAATATCGTATTTGCATATTCTTTGATGTGCATGTGTTCTGGACTTGGAACAGGAAAAAGAAATGCGATTGCATTGGGAAAGGAATTTTACAATAAGAGATGTGCCGTACTAAGCTATTCCCACAATAATAATGATGGTACAGGCAACTATTTGTCTTTTGGTATGTTCGATGTAAATGACGTGCTTACTATTCATACAAACGGAAATGTTGGTGTTGGAATGGGTGTCACGAGCGTCGTTCCTTCCGAAAAGCTATATGTTAACGGGAATATATATGCCAACGGTCAGGTGAAGCTGCCTGTAGCAACTGGTACATCTCCTTTTGTTATCACGTCAACAACGGTTAACACCAACCTCAATGCCGACTTATTAGATGGTAAGCATGCAAGTGATTTTGCTGCGGCATCTGCACTTGGTAATTACCTGCCATTGACAGGCGGAACGTTGACACAATCTATTCTTCCGCTTGAATCTGGCGTTCTCAACATCAATTCAACTACGGCTAACTCATGGTCATATTCAATAATGTGCCTTTGTTCTGGAATGGTCACAAACAGAAGAAACGCCATTGCATTTGGAAAGAGTTTTGAACAAAAAAATTGCGCCATTATATCCTATTTTCATGCTGCGGATAATTCAAACAGTAACATCCTTTCGTTTGGTTTACATAGTGTCAACAACGTATTTAACATATTTGCCAATGGAAATGTGGCCATTGGTGTTGATGCGGTGACTGCTCCGTCATATAAACTGCATGTTAACGGCAGTATATATGGTTCGTCCTTCGTCAAGGCAAACGGAATATCCACACAGTTCCTTAAAGCTGATGGAAGCGTCGATTCAAATGTTTACATAACAAGCAGCGGTTCGTGCGCTTATGCCACATCCGCAGGTTCGCTTTCGACCACTTACTATTGTGGAAACGTTGCCATAAGTCAGACATCGGTGGAAACAGCAGGGCCGACTTTTAGAGAGGCCTATATAAAAGGTGCATCCTCTGGTGGTTATGCAAAAGTCTGGGTAATAGAGAATTCAACATCGACTCTTATACGTGGATACATTGAAGCCTGTCGAAATACATACGGCAATTATATAGGCTTGTTTAACTATACTGCGTCCATTGGCATCTGGCTTGGGAACATGAATACGAATGCGCCAGTCTTTGTTACGAGCGGAGGCACTAACCAATATGCCATGTGGCATGAGGGAAACGACGGTTCTGGAAGTGGTTTGGATGCAGACCTACTCGACGGTCAACACGGGAACTATTACGCAGCAGCATCATCGCTGAATGATTATCTGCCGTTGAGTGGAGGCATTCTCACCAGCAATTCGTCTACACCTTTGAACTTAAAAAGCAATGGTGTTGACACATTTCTTGGTTTTATAGACAAGGATAATAATGTATTAGGTTATTATGAAGTAAAAGCTGACCATAACCCATATTTTTATTATAACGGTAATACTTATAAGATATGGAACGAAGGCAACGATGGGTCATCCAGTGGCCTTGATGCAGACTTGTTGGATGGTCAGCACGCAAGCTACTATGCTACCGCAGCATCATTGGCAAACTATCTGCCTTTGACGGGCGGAACGATAAACGGTAGTGTTGGCCTGACGGTAAATCGGAGCGGTTCTGCGGGAGAAGTTATAAAAATTGAAGCGACAGAGGCATCATATTCATGTATAAACTTTAAGAGTGGAACATACAACTGGTCTGTCGGCTTAAATACAAGCAATATATTCTATTTCTACAATAGCAGGTCTGCAAGCGTATTAACAAGCCTTGATTCGTATGGTAAGCTGACGACGGTTTCAGCATTGTTGAATCAGTCAACTTTGCCAACAGAAAGTGGTGTGCTGAATATTAATTCAACTACAGCATCCTCATGGTCATACTCAATGATGTGCATGTGTTCTGGTATGTCAACAGGATGCAGGAACGCCATTGCCTTTGGTAAGTCGTTTGGTTCAAAGTACTGCGGAATTATTTCGTATTACTACGCAGGACAAGGGTCAAACAACAACATCCTTTCATTCGGTTTCCATAGTGTCAACAATGTATTTAACATATTTGCCAATGGAAATGTGGCCATTGGTGTTGATGCGGTGACTGCTCCGTCATATAAACTGCATGTTAACGGCACCTTCTACGCCAGCAACACGGCAACGTTTGGAAGCAATGTTGTATCTGGAACGTCAGGCGGCGCTATCGAGGGATTCCAAAGTTGGGAGATTAACACTCACGGCACCGCTGGAACGAATATCGGTGGTTTCTTGGATTTCCACTATAACGGCACGGCGCAGGACTATTCGGTCAGGCTGATAGAGAGAGATTACAGCGGCGTGTTGCAGATATTGGCGAAGGACACGGGAACTGGCAACGCCCAGAGGGCTGGTCTGATTGTTGGCGAAGGAACATACACGAGTTTCATCCAAATAGGCAACGGGCGCATCGTGTGGAACGATAGCGACCACGCCCTGCGTATCGTGGATAAGGACGGCAATGCGTGCAACCTGTATGCCACGGGCGGTATCTCGGCTCTGGGGTATCAGTCAGGCGGTGGTGGCGGCGGAAGCACGGGTGTATTCAGCACGAGCATCACGCCGGAAACGACGGGAACGTATGACCTTGGTACGACCACGTACAAGTGGCGCAATTTATATTTGGCTGGTACTACGGCTGGTGGTAATGGTCTTTCAATCATCACCAATTACAGCGGACGTGTCGAAATCCTATCCGTTAATTACATAAAGTTTGGTTCGGGCGTATTATTTGAAGAAAATATTGGTATTGGTTACAGAAATTCGAATTACGACTTGTATGTGGACGGCGAAACGGGTAACGGTTGGTTCGCTGGCACGGTAACACAACAAAGTGACATACGTCGTAAAGATGTGATTAGCAACATCAATCTAAGCATCCAACAAATAGCAAGCGCACCAGCATTCAGGTTTAGATTCAAGGACGAAAGAAAGAATAAGCGCATAATGATTGGTACGTCGGCACAATATTGGGATGCAGTATTGCCAGAATCAGTAACACACGGTACTGATGACGTATTAGGTTTTGACTACGGTGTGACGGCGTTGGTATCGACGATCATCCTGGCGAAGGGTATGACCGAGCACGAGCGGAGGATCACGAAGCTGGAAATGGAGAATGCCGAGCTGCGGGCGAGGATCAAAGATTTAGAGGAACAATAAAAGTATAGGAGACAAAGATATGGCTTATGATGGCTCAACAGGAAAGATTTCTGCTCCCGTCAGCGTCTACGACGTGATGCAGGCTCTGGGTGTCAGCAACAATGATGTCGGCTCGCTGTGCCGCAGCGAACAGATCCGAAGGTGGTCGAAGTTCAAGCCGGTGAATATCGGCGGCACTTATGGCGGCTCGACATATATCAACACGTTGCCGCTGCTGAACATGACCACCAAGAAATGGGATGAGACGCTATCATTCCAGTGGTGGAGGGATACGAACAGGAAGAACAACCTGTCGCGCTACGGGTTCCTGCCGATCGTAGGCACCACCATCAAGGCTATCTTCGATGCCTACAACCAGGGCGATGACTGGGTTTACTACGTGCCGGAAGGTGGTGCGAACTATCCCTACCGTCTGATAGACTTCAACGGCTACTACCATTTTGCGCCGGAGCCGGCAGGCATCGAGGTGGGCAACTGGACACAGGTGCTGCAAGGCTCGTGGAGCTTCACTTTCGACCTGAACCGCTCGCAGGATGACGCATTGCCCGTGACGCAGCGCGACTACATCATCCCCGAAGACATCCTGAAGACGCTGTGGGGCATCAGCACCGTCTATTACGGTCTGGCCATCGTTGACGCTACGACACCATCGAATCCCACCTTGGTGTATGCCGTCACCTCTGCCACCATCAGCGGCACGGGTACGACCGTCGGCACGGCATCGCTGTCATACGACCATGACTACTACATCATCCCGTTCTTTGCCAACGGCACGATCAACGGTGCATCCCTGGGCGGTAAGACGATCGCCTTGGTGCCGAACAGTTCGATGGGAGTGATGCACACGGCTCAAAGCGGTGCTCAGGAGTATGGCCGATATATCCTGAAGGCCACCTTCGGACCTACGGGCAGACTGGTGGTCAACACCGCCATCTCTACCGAGACCTATGCGGGCGTGCAGTACAATGCGCACACCTTCCAGAACGTCACGATGTATGTCTGCAAGCCCGGCACGGTGGCTCCTGCTACGGGTGCTCCCAGTTCGTCGGATGTCCTTCATGAGGAGGCCTACGGCAATATCTACATCGAGGCCAATTCAAGGTGGGATGCTGCACCCTATGATATGCGACCTACTCAGGACAGCGTGATCTGTTTCCTCTACGAAGACGGAAAGAAGCGTGTGACGGCCAACGCCAAGAAGCCACAGCCGATCGAGCCTCCCACGCCGACGCAATTATAAGCGACAACTTTTTTATTTTAACCCATATTATTAACAATTAAAATTTTACGATTATGAACGGACAATTTGAAATTAAGAGTCAGACCAACAACTCTACCTACGAGTACAAGGATGAAAATCTCATTGTACAAGGTCAGTTTGTGAAAGACGGCACCACAGGTGCTTTGCAGACCATCAACGGTACTTGCTATCGCATCAATGCCCAAGGTGGCACGGGTGAGATGATCGGAACCTTCAATGGTTACATGCGTGACGGCGAAGTACGCTACAACATGAGCGAAATGTCTCGCCGTGATTCCAACAAAGTTTGGGACGCTATCGACGAGATCGAAGCCGCTGTCCTTCCACAGGAGCAGGCCGAATAATGTGTGAATAGTGAATAGTATTAACAAGTAAAACATGAACGCTATGACCCAGAAAGTTAAGACTGAGAAAGTGCTGGCCGTGTTTCAGGTATTGAACACCGCCAAGTATGGAAAACTGGATGACCAAGACAAGATCAAGGTGTGGAAGATCGCGCGGAAGATGAAGCCCATCGCCACCAAGTTTGAGGAGGAGAGCAAGGATGCTGCCGAGAAGATGAAGCCGGGCGAACAGTTCGACGAGCAGCTTCAGAAGGCGCAGCAGTACGAGATCGAGATCCGCAAGCCTGACTGCGATGCCGCAAAGCTGCCGATGGGTGCCGCTGAGTATCAGGAGTTCATCACCGAGTTCAAGAAGTACCAGAAACTGGTTAACGATGCCGTGAAGGAGTTTGCCGACAAGGAGGTGGACCTGGAGTTCGAGCCGGTGTCGGAGGATGTGTTCGGCAAGCTGATGGCGAGCAACGACTGGACGGTGGACCAGGCGACCACGCTGGGAGATTTCATCTGCGGCGAGTAAAACGCGCCTGACGAACTTAGTAAACCCCCGACCGCAAATCGGGGGTTTTATGTAAAACAATAGAGAGCGATATGGAGATTACATTGGAGGCAATCATCAGTTTGATAGGACTGTTCATCGGTGGTGGTGGCGGTTGCTTTTTCACTTGGCGGTGGATGAGCCGCAAGGCGAAGGCGGAAGCCGACCAAGCGGCTGCGGAGGCGAAGGAGAAGGAGGCGCAAGCCAAGGCTGCGGAGATAGAGATGGCGCAGAAGGTGCAGGACACCTATCAGGAGATGCTGGAAGACAAGAACAAGGAGGTGGAGGACAACCACCGGCTGATAGCTGAGTTGCGCGAGGACCGCGACCACTATAAGAAAGGCTATGTGGAGATGCGCGACGAGTTGGAGAAACTGGGCAAGGACTTCTATGAGTTCAAACAGAGCACCATCAAGGAGCGTGAAAAGATGAAGAGTGACATCGCAAGGAACACCCGCATCGCCGAGTCGAGTCGCCCTTTCATGTGCGGACTGGCTCCCGACTGCGCCAAGTGCGTGCCCGTCATCATTTCTGACGAAGGCACCGTTAAGCCGGGCAAGAAGGGCCGCAAGCAGCAACACGATATCGAACCCACAAACGAGGACTAAAAGAAGATGAACACAAATATTTCAATGCACTTTACAGTTGAGGAGTTGACGGCCTCCGAAACGGCCAAGAAATACGGCATCGACAACCGTCCTGGCACGCAGCACCTGATAAACCTTGTGTACCTCTGTGCCTACGTGTTAGAGCCATTGCGGGTGGCGATGAAGCGACCTATCAAGATCAGCAGCGGCTATCGCTGCGAGGCGTTGAACAAGAAGGTTGGCGGTGTCAAATACTCTCAACACATGAAGGGTCAGGCGGCTGACATCAACATCGAGGGTGACATGGAGTTCGGGCGTGCGGTGTTTGAATATATTCGCAAGCATCTGACCTTCGACCAGCTCATCTGGGAGCATTCGGGCAACGTCTACTGGGTGCATGTCTCCTACGTCTATCCCGACTTCGGCAAGAACCGCAAACAGGTGATCGAGAATCTGTCGAAGAAATAGCTTAGAGCCATAATAATTAATGATTAATACTATATTGTTTAACATTACAGGTATTTGATTTTTGCCGACCGGCTCCCGCAGCGATGCGCGAGCCGGTTTTTTTGTGCCATTTGGTAAACCCCAGACGGCATAACGCGCAATAAGAAAATAGTTTGAGTATGGCTGATGTAGTTGCTAAACTGCGTTTGGAATCGCAGGAGTATGATCAAAAGTTGAAGCGAGCCACTGAGGGCTTGATGCACTATGCTGACGGATGTCGCAAGGCTGGCGGCACCCTTGAACATGTTGACGAGGGAATGGTTGAGTTTGCCCGTTCGCTGGGAAAGATGGAAACCGTTTCCACGTCGGCGCGTGGTCAGTTGAATGAGTTGACCAAAGCCTTCACGGAGATGTCGTTCCGTTACGAGAAGATGACGGAGGCGGAAAAGAATGGCGAATTTGGTAAGGCCCTTAAATCATCGCTCGATGAACTGAAGGGCCGAATCAGCGACACCAAGACCAATCTCGATGATGTCAGCAAGTCGCTGAATGGCGGTGGCGGTCTGAGCGGTGCCCTTGATGCTATCGCCGGAAAGTTCGGCATGAGCATCGAGCAGCTAACAAAGTTTGGCGGTGTGCTTGGTGCCGCATCAACCGCATTGAAAGTTTCAAAGGATGCTTTCTTTGCCTCCGAGCAGAACATCGACGAATGGGGCCGTGTGGTAGCATCAGGCGAGGCTGTCTACGAAGGATTCCTAACGGCACTCAACACGGGCGATATCAGCGGATTCCTGAACAATATTAACACCATCGTCAGTGCGGCACGAGAAGCCTACAATGAACTCGACCGACTGAGCACGCAGAAGGCTATCGACAATCCAAGAATGAAGGCGCAGCAGACGGAGAACGAGCGCATGAGGGCGATGCTCCGTACTGGAAGGTATATTGCACCGAATGATGGCCGTAAGGCTACGATGGCCGAGGGCACATTACTGACGGAAGCACAGAAGCAGCGACTCGCACAGCAGTTGGAAAACGGACTCAAAACGACCAACAGTATTGTGCGCTCCGAAATAGACCAGACCACTAAGGCTATTAACGCTCTCTACAAGGAGCAGGCATCCGTATTGCAGATGAGCTCGAAGGAGTTCCGTGCTGGTACTGCTTCTATGGAAGAATTTGACAAGCGATTGGAGGGCTATCGGAATTATGTAAATTTTGAGCGCGAACATACCTACAACGATGGCAGGTCTGCCGTCAGTCATCGTGATAACGTCGCCAATCCTTATGAGCAATACAAGGCGTGGGGTGTGTTCAAAGATGATGGTAAGTTGTTCCAGAAGATTAACGACCTAATCAATCAGCGTGCAAGCCTTCAATCGCAGAATTACAGCAGCATCGCCCAAGCATACCGTAGTATCAACACCGCTACAAAGCCAGGTAGTGGTGGCGGTGGTGGTCGCGGTGGCTCTGGTGGTGGCGGTAATGATATGGCATTTGCAGAGGGTAGTATTGCGGCACAGTCAAAGCTCGTTTCTGAATTGCAAAAGAAATGGAATGAGGCGGGCGAGGATATGCGAACGGGATATCTTATCCAGTTGGTGCAAGCAGAGAACAAACTGAAAGAGATGCAGGACCAGCAAAAGGCCGTGAAAGAAATGCTGATGAATGGCCCTGTGGATGGTGTTTCGCCTGTTGGCTTGGCTGAGAGTCTGACAAAGACAATGGATGAGATTCAAATGGAATTAGATGCAAATCCATTAAAACTCAACATCGAAGTGAACGATGAGAAAATGGAGTCAATCAGAAAGATGGCTTCATTACAAAAAGCCGCTGGCGATGTGGCGCATGTTGTTGGAAGTATAGGCCAAGCATTTAACGCCATCGAAGACCCAGCAGCCAAGGTTGTTGGCACAATTTCAGAAGCGATTGCTGCGGTGGCTCTCGGTTATGCACAAGCCACTGTGCAAGCTGCTGAACTTGGTCCGTGGGCTTGGGTGGCATTTGCAGCCACAGGAATGGCTCAGATGATCTCGATGATATCATCCATACATCAATCAACTGGATACGCCCAGGGCGGTATCGTGAAGGGGAACTCGTATAGTGGTGACAATATGATGTTTGGCGGTGACGGGCTGTATGGGCTGAATGCGGGCGAGGTTGTGCTTACGAAAGCGATGCAGGGCAATTTGGCGAGCCAGCTGCAAGAGTCAAGTGTCGGTGGTGGCGGTGGTGTGCAAGTGGCAAGGATCAGCGGTGAGCAGATATACGTGGCCCTGAACCGATACCTGAAGCGCAGCGGCCAGGGAGAGCTGATGACGTGGGGATAAGAGAAAGAGTGAATAGTGAATAGTTAATAGTGAATAGTTATGGCAATACTGGGAAAGAACATATTCGTGTTTTGGAATGACGGCGGTACGCAGCATCTGGTGGCGGGGACACGCGCCAACGAGATCACCTCGCACGCCGACAAGCTGGAAATCGCCTCGGCCACACAACAGGAGTGGCAGGAGTTTATTGCAGGCCGCAAGTCGTGGAGCTTCACAGTGTCGTTTCTGCTGCTGAACGAGTCGCAGATGCAAGACCTGATCAAGGTGGGCAACGTGTTTCAGATTCAGATTAAGGGCGCGACGGCGGGCGTGCTGCTGGAAGGCTCGGCGATGCTGAGCGACGAGAAGCACTCGATGGCCGACGGCACACTGGCCAACGGCACGTTTTCATTCACCGGCACGGGGGCACTGACAATACCTGTGTCGCAGTAAGGGATGGTAAACCCCCGACGCTGTTTTGTGGGGAGTGTAGAAGACAAAACGAAAAAGAAATATGGCTGAAAAGAAAGACAAGGACTTCATGTGGCTGACGATGGAGGAGATTCTCGAACATTGCCGCATTGACTTCGCCTACGACGAGGCGGAGCTGAAGCGTGACGGTCAGGCGGCTGAGCAAGCCATCCTGGACCTGACGCGGCGAACGTATGAGAACTTCATCGACACCTATGGCCGCATACCGCAACCCATCGTCAATGCCTCGCTGCTGCTGACGCAATCGCTGTATAAGAACCGCGATGCCGAGGAGCAAAGGGATTCGAAAGAGATTGCCTTCGGCTTCACGTTTATGGTGGCGAAATATATGTATCTGGCTGGTGGCACACCGCTGGAGGTGGAGCGCGACGGACTGCTGGACAAGTTGACCGTGGTGATGACGGAGTTTGACTTCGACTTCGGCGAACTGGAAGACCCGACGGATGAGCAGGTGGAAGCCTACGACACGCAGCGCAGGGACATGGCCGCACTCTACAACCGCTATGCCTATATCCAGCAGCCAACGAGCCACATCTGCCAGAAGTTCCGCGAGGCCATCGCCAAGGCCAAGGAGGATTGCGACGCGATTATCAACCCTAAACAGGACTAAACGGCTATGGGATACAGTGCAGGATTCTTACACCATCGCGTGACCATCAGGAATAAGGTGGCTGGCACGGGCTTCGGCGACACGACGAAGTATCAGGACGTGAAGACGGTATGGGCGAATGTCACCTGGTCGAAGGGTGCCAAGGCTCTGCACGAGGGTGCGCTGGATGCCTACGACACGGTGATGATCAGAATGCTGTGGAACGATGTGGTGAAGCGCGACTCGCAACTGGTGTATGAGGGTGTGACCTATCAGATACAGTCGTTCCATCCTGACAAGTTGGAGAACACGCTACAAATCACGGCGGTGGAGGTGGTGCAGGGTGCGCCGGCCTACACGCCATCTATGAATGAAATCAGCAATGACGACGGCCCGATAAAGCCGTTAGAGTTTGGAACATAAAAACCCAGAAAGAAGTATGAAACAGAAAACAGTAGTAATCATTCATTTCAATTCGCCGGAACTGACGGAAGCAGGCATCAGGAGTCTGCGGAAGCATGGCGGCGAGGCGTATCGCGTGGTGGTGTTCGACAACTCCGCCTCGCTGACATTGCCCGACGGTAAGCAAATCAAAGCACGACCATTCCTGAAAAGGATGGACGGCGTGGAGGTGATCGACAACACGCGGGGACAGGTGATAGACTTTGATAAGTTCCTCGCTGAGTACCCCGACCGCAATCCCTCGGTAGGCATCTATATGTCGAGCGTGTGGGGGTCGGCCAAGCACATCGTGACGGTGCAGAAGTTGTGGGAGATGATTCCCGACGGCTTCGTGCTGATGGAGTCGGACATCCTGTTGAAGAAACCCATCGACGAGTTCTTCCGCGAGGAGTATTCGGCGGTAGGTCATTTGCAGAAGCACCAGAAGGGCAACCCATTCGACGTGCCCCGACTGATGCCGATGCTCTGCTGGATGAATGTGCCGATGCTGACACGGGAGGGTGCAAGATACTTTGACCCTGACCGCTGCTGGGGCCTGAAGGCCGACCGCAACGACCGGGGCAACTGGATGGACACGGGTGCCTGTCTGCTGGATGACATCATGAAGAAGCGTCCGCGACTGAAGGGCTTACATCTCGACATCCGTCAGTTTGTGGAGCACTATGGTGGTGGCTCATGGAAGCAGGACGATTTGCAGGCGCAGATGGCGTGGATCAACAGCCACCGCGAACTGTGGGCCGAGAGTGACAAGGACAAGATAGAGGTGCAGCAGCCGAAAGTGCAGTCGAAGGATGTGGCCATTTGTGCCATCGTCCGCTGTGAGAACAGATACCTGCGGGAGTGGTGCGACCACTATCTCGGTCTGGGCGTGAAGAAGATATTCATCTATGACAACAGCCGCGAGGGTGACGAGCGACCTGAAGAGGTGCTGACGGGCTATGGCGACAAGGTGGAAATCATCGACTATACCGCCGAGGGTATCGGTGCCCAGGTCAAGGCTTACACAGATTGCTACGAGAAGCACGGCAATGAGTACGGCTGGATTGGTTTCCTGGATGCAGACGAGTTGGTACACATGGAGCATGACGAATCGCTGCCGCACTATCTCAGTCTGATGACCGATGACGAAATCAAGGCCGACGTGGTGGCCCTGTCGTGGCGCATCATGACCGACTCAGGGCTGGTGCATTATGATCCGCGTCCGATGGCCGAGCGATTCACCGTGGCCAAGGAGAAGCCGAGCTGTGACAATGGCGCAGAGTTCGTGAAGTCGTTCGTGCGTGGTGGTATCAATGGGCTATGCTTCAAGGTGCAGCCGCATGTTCCATCATTCAAGGGAAAGTTGAAGGTGGTGAACGCTGTGGGCGAGGAGGTGAAACTCTATCCCGCCATCATGCCGGTGCATCGGTTTGCGTGGATTGATCACTATCTGACGAAGACCGCCGAGGAGTATCTGGGTAAGATTGGGCGCGGCTTCATCAACGTGAGCCAGCAGCACAATGACATGCGCAAGAAGACGATGGTGGAGGACTTCTTCAACATCAACGAGCGCACCCCGGAAAAAGAGGCGATCCTTCGCGGTGAAACCTACGAGCCAGAACCCGAGGCCAAACCCGCTGATGAAATCGCCACCAACGGCGATCCATCGGTCATCGGTCCTGCTCAAAAGGTTAGTAAACCCAAGACGCAAAAACGCAAGAGTAATAAAAGCAAGAAATAAAATATGAAACTATTTGGATTTCTACCCACAGGAATGCTGCCGACTCGCGAGACGGTGCCAGCGGTGGAGGTGCGAGAATCATCGCCCACACCGATTGGCGGCACACCGGGTGTTCCTGACTCCACCGCACAGAAGAGTGCAGGCGTGACGGGTGCATCATTCCAGGAGCGCATTGCTTATGTGCGTGGCCCTGAGCAGGCACTTTGCACTGGTACGGTGTATCGTGCTGTGAACCTGCGAGCCGATACACTCAGCGTGATGCCGGTGCAATATCAGAAGAAGGACTTCGAGAAAGACAACTACGTCGTTGATATGCGTGGACTCGGCAAGCGCATGAACTACCTGCTTCAGGAAGAACCCAACCCCATCATGACGGCTACTGACATGTGGAAGCTCGTCGAGATTAACCGCCTGTTGTTTGGTAACGGATTCGTGTATGTAGAGCGTGACGAGTTTGATTTCCCTGTGGCTCTGTGGTTGGTGAAGAGTGGCGGCTACAATGTGAATACTGGCCGCTTCGTGAGCATCACCTTCCTGACTGATCACGGCTATGTGACGATGCCGGACGTGCCGCGTGAAGACTTGCTACATTTCCCCAACACCTTCCGCTATCAAAACGGCGTGTGGGGTATCTCAACACTTCAATATGCCATCCAGACACTTTCGCTCAACCGCACCTTGATGCAGCAGTCACTCGAAACGGCTGCAAAGGGTGGTCGTGTGAAGTTGCTCATCGGTGAGCAACAGCAGGGAAGCGTGTCGCCGATTGCGATGGGATTGTTTGATAAGACCGAGATGGATAAGTACGCCCAGGAGTTGCAACAGAAGATGTACTCAGGACAGGACGTGCTCGCCATCAGAGGTCTTGACAAGGTGGAGAACATCTCGATGAACGCCCAGGAGATGCAGATGTTTGAGCAACTGGGTGGCACCAACGATGATGTGGCACGCTTCTTTGGTGTGCCGCGTCCGTTGCTGATGCTCGATACCAATTCGCACTACAACGACTATCAGAACGCCACGATGGAGTTCCACACCCGTACCATCCTGCCGCAGAAGACTGGCAACGAAAAAGAGATTGCCCGCAAGCTCATCGGATTCAAGGACTACGGTGTGCGGCGCATCCACATCTGCGAGAAACCGCTGCTGGCGATGGACCCGGAGCGCAAGGCAAAGTACTACGAAAGCATGTTGCGCTCAGGCATTATGACGGTAAACGAAATGCGTGCCGAAGAGGACATGCCGTCAGTAGGCGAAAAGGGTGACATCGTGTATGTACTCACCAATCTGGCAGAACTTGGATCACCCAAGCTGCGTGACATATCAGGTGGAGGAAGACCAACCACCGAGGAACCACCAAAGGAGCCGGAGGAGGGCGAAGAGAAATGAAAGAGCCCTACCGCATCCGTACAGCCGTAGCCCCGCAGCCATTGAGCCGCGATGAGGTGGCAGAATACTTTGAGCGTAAGGCGAGAAATCTCGCAGTAAACCCCAGACGCAATTCTGCCCGAATAATGAAACGATAACTTTTTAACGAGAATAGAAAGATGAAACAGGTAAGATTTATCCCCAATGGCGTTTGCGGCCTTCAGGTACGCGAACCGATGGAGGGTCAGAGCGAGAGCCGTATGGTGGAGGGAAAGCCCATCATCTTCGGTGTGCGTAGTGTGAACCTGACCCCGTGGAGCACTACCCGCAAAGTCTATGAGGTCTTGGAGCCAGGTTGCATCACAAACGACCTGTTGCAGCGTTCGGACGTGATCCTGAACATCAACCACTCCTCGAAAGTGACCGACGTGCTGGGCCGCTGCAACAACGGCAAGGGCACATTGACGCTCGGACTGCGCGAGAACTATGTGGAGTCAGGTTGTGAACTGCCCCGCACGAATGCAGCCAACGATACGCTGGAGCTGATCAAGCGCGGCGACATCAGCGGTATGTCATTCGCATTTGAAGATGACTGGGAAGACACCGAGAATGGTGTCAGCCTGGAACGTACTAACGAGGTGGAGGACGGCAAGGAAATCTGGATTCGCCACGTCAAGCGCATCACCGCCTTGTATGACGTGTCGATCGTCACCCATCCGGCTTACGAGCAGACCAGCGTCGGCACCCGTGAGCAGGGCGAGGCTATCGACCAAGCCATTGAGGAGCAGCTGAAGCGCGAAGCAGCCAGTCAGGAAACCGACGAGGAGCGTGAAGCCCGTGAGAAGGCAGAGCGCGAACAGGCTGAGCGTGAGGCCAACGGAGGTGAGACCAATGCTGAGAAGGAAGCCCGTGAAGCCAAGGAGCGTGAAGAGCGCGAACAGGCTGAGCGTGAAGCCGAGGAAGCCCGTCGTCTGGATGAAATGGAGCAGCGATTCCGTGAGCAGCAGGCCATGCGCCTACGTCGCAAGCATCTCCGCAGCGAAATTGATTTTTAGTTCACAATAGTATAAACCAAAAAGTATTTTATCATGACAAAGATGACAAAATCACAGATTCAAGTTCGCCAGGCTGAAATCATGAGTAAGCTGGACGAAATGGACGAGAAGACCAACGTGCGTGAGGCCAAAATGCGCACCCTGACTTCTGAGGAGCAGAAGGACGAACTGGCAAAGTTGCAGGCTGAGCAGCGCGAGCAGGATCGTGAGTACGATGCCCTGTTGCGTGAGAGTGCTGGACTGAGTGCCCGTGCCAAGGCTATGGCCAGCGGTAAGGAGCTGGAGAATATCCGCGAGCGTGAGGACATGGGTGCCAAGCTGCGCGAGATGATCGACGACTGCTTCACTCACAAGCGTGCAGCCAACGCCACCACCATTCTGGCCAACGCCATCAAGACTGGTGATGACAAGAACCTGAACGCTAACCTGGAGGCCGGTGAGTTGATCCCTATCGAGATCAAACCAATCATCGACACCAAGGTGGCTGGTGTAGAGCTCCCCGATGACCTCGTGATGCTGACTGGTGTCAGTGGCACACAGGTAATCCCTTACTCTATCAACGACGTGAAGTTCACCATCGAAGGTGAGGTGACCAAGGTGGCAGAGCAGGCTCTCGAGTTCGCTAACATCAAGACCAGCCCCGTTCGCGTTGCTGCTTCTGTACCCGTTAGCCGTCGTGCTGTCATGCAGGCTGCATTCGACATCATCGCATTCGTGACTTACAAGTTCCAGAAGGGTTGGGCCATCTTCCGCGCTCAGCACGTCTATGGACACGGTACATTCGACAAGCTCGACATGCCGTTTGCCAAGGCAGAGGTTGTGGAGCTGACTCTCGACGAGAACATCGGTAAGAACCTGGCCAAGGAGATTGCCAAGATGTATGACCTCGGCTTCGAAGGTGATCCTGAGATCATCATGGACAAGGTGACTGAGGTTGACCTCGCATTCACCAAGCGTATCCCCAACAGCGCAGGCGACAGCACCGTCATCGAGGACGGCAAGTGCGTTGGCTACCGTTATAAGGTGTCTCCGTTCATCGACTACACCTTCGACGAGCACGGCATCGGTACCAAGGACACCGACCGTTACATCGGTATCGGTCACTTTGGCTACCTGAACGAGCAGGTCTATGCTGACATCGACTTCAACGTTGATGGAACCTCTCAGGAGAACTTCGACCGTTCGGTCATCGCTCTGGGTATGGGCACCGACTACTCACTCGTTGAGTTGTCAAGCAAGGTCAACGGCAATACCAGCGGCAAGCCGCAGGCATTCAAGTTGATCAAGCTCGTGGAGCCTGCTTCTTCAAGCGAGTTCGGCGGCTAAATCTCTCGCGCCTTCTTTCTGGGACATAGTTCCTCCGGCGGGCGGTCTGCGATGCAAACGGCAATAGTTAGTATCGTCCGCCGGTTTCCCAGAAAGTAAGTGAATAATTAGAAAAAAGTAATAACAAGTCAAACTGATAATCATGCAACGACTCGGCAAAATCATTTTCGATGCCCTTTGTGCCAACAGTGAACTGGTGCAGGCCGTCGGCGGTCGTATCAAGTCAACGTGCTTCGAGGTTCCACCTATGGAGCAGGACAATACACCGCTGCCCTATATCATCATCACTGACGACGGGATGTCACCATCTCAGACCACGAAGGACAACGTGTGGATGCCGTATCTGTTTCGCGTGAATGTGGGCGTGGAGATTGGTGCGGCCAGCTCCAACGAGGTGTGGGACCTCGAATTGAAGGTGATGAAAGCCATTGCCGACCATATCAAGAGCCTTGCAGAGCAGGGTGTCGACATCCCGTATCTCAACGAGGGTTATCCTCAGACCGAAGGTATCGCCTGGGATTGGAATAAGCCGTGCTATTTCGACACGATCCACTATCAGTGCGACTTAGAAAATACTAACGACGATGAGCAAGAAGACGGAAGCAACTCAGAAACCTGAGAATAGTCAGCCCGCATACGTGGGTGACCTGCTGCTGAACGGCACGACCGTGCTCGAAGCATCCACCCGCGAGGAATTGGCCGAAATGGTCAACGAGATTCCTGCCGACTGTAAGTATGCCGTCGGTGCCGTGGGTCGCAAACAGGACGGCAGTGCCTATACACTCAGAGTTGACTTAATCAAAAATTAAAAGAATATGGCAACACTTAAAGGACAAAACTTTCGCATCTGTGTTTATGACTCTGATGCCGAAAAATACAAGGTGATTGGCATGGCGACCGGGTGTACGGTGACGCTCCAAAATAACACGGAATCGGCTGCGACTAAAGACGATGTGGGCATGGCTGACAAGCCTGTCACCGTCAGCAAGTCTTGGTCGGTATCGTGCGACTCGCTGAATGTGGCCGACTGCGCTGCTATGCTCACCGCCATCAAGTCGATGGAGCCGATGACCCTGATGTGGGACGAGACTTCGACCACCGACAACCAGACACGCCAGAAGGCTACCTTTGCCCGCAAAGGTCAGGCCTATTTGTCGGATGTAACGTTCCAATTTGATGACAGAACGAATAGTACTAAGCAGCTCCAATTCACTGGTGCTTCTGCATTGCAGGCCGTTGGCAGCAGCGAGGCTACGGATGTCATCGCTCTCGGAAGCTACACCAAGGGTCAGTTCGTTCGCCTGTTCCTGTCGAGCGACAACACCGCTGCACCAAGTGCCGTTGTGGGGGCCGCGAAGACGCTCAGCCTGCATGTCAGTCTTCAGATGGAAAGCGCGACGACGAAAGATACTACAGGAGATTTCGACGTTCAAGAACCCACAGGTCTCAGCTATGACATCACCACTGGCGCACTCGTTCGCTCTGGCGAAACCATCACGTCTGCCGTTGGTGCTAAGTCGCTGTCCGACTTGGAAACCATCTACGAGGCCGGCACACCGATCAAGTGGAAGATTGCGAACGTTACCGGCGACAACAACCGTACTGCAAGCTCTACGATTGTCAGCGGAAGCGTGGTGCTTACCCAGCTGTCTATTAACGGCCCGAACAGACAAAACGCCGATTATAGTGCCACCCTTAACGGCTACGGCGACTATACGGTGGCCGCGTAAACATCTATCAGCCGCTCGCCTGTCTTTCCTCCTTTCATTGGTAAGCAGCGCGGGCGGTTTTTTTATGAACTAAATTCCAGAAAGAAATGAAACAGAAAGAAATCAAACTGTGCGGCAAGAAGGTCATCGTGGCCTATTGTTTCGCCACGGAAATCGCCTTCAAGAACTTCACGGGCGAGAATGTCGAGAAATTCGACGTGAACAATCCAGAACACATCATCTATCTGATCCTGTCGGCCATCGCCTCGTACTATCAGAAGCAGGAAACGGATGCGCCCGTCAAGGACACCGACCTGATGTATGAGTCGGAGCCAGGAGAACTGATTGAGGCCCTGAACGAGGTGATGAAACTGCGTGCCGAGTGGTATAAGCTGCCGAAGGGTGAGAAGGCCGACGAGCAGCCGGCAGATGCGGAAGAGCAAAAAAACGACTAACCGCCTACGACCTTTATCAGAAGTTCGTGGGCGAGATCGGCATCCCTCGCCGGGAGTTCCTGTATGAGATCCAGTTCTGGGAGGCACGTCGCATTATCAATGGCTACAATGCCCGCTATCACCAAGGATGGGAACAGGCCAGATTGATAGCCTACCATGTGCGGTACTGTATGGGACTGAACAAGGGAGAAGTGGCAAAGACCATATTGGAATGGCTGAAGTTCGCATGGGAGAAAGACGAGCCAGCAGCACCACTCAGTGAGGAAGACCGCGCAGACCTACGTGCGGCAATGGATGCAGAAAACAAACGATTGGAACAAGCGCAACAAAAAGAATAGGGAGCCCGCCGGCTCCCCGTTTTTGTTAAATTCAAGTCTAAACTAAGAAAAACAACAAATGTAAACAGCCTCACGGCGTGTGTGTATCTTTACCAAGTGACGGTTGCATCCTCGACCCAATCTTCATCGCTTGACAGAGTGATGCTTCGCCCGGATGTGAGTATGCCACCAGAATAGGTGGTGATGTGGTTGCGCTGGATGGGAATGTCGCTGATGGTGACACTGCCCAGCACGGCATCAGCGGAAGTCTTCAGGGCTGCGGTAACCGCGGTAGTCCATTGTGATGAACCACTAAGCGTATATACAGAGACATTCAGATTCGTGGTGCCAATATACGAAGATGGGATATTTACAACGATGGGTGTGGAGTGACTCGACAGGGCTGCGCCTGTTTGGTAGTTGAGACCATAATACCATGTGGATGGTGTGATGGTAAACTTTGCAGCCGTCGCAGGCATCACATCCGTCGCAATGATCTTCAATCGACCCACAACACGCGAGAGGCTGACCGTCTGCGAGGTGGCGGTGCTCGGTTGGACGTTGAGCGATAGTGTGGCGTGGAATGTGTCGCGCACCGTGCCCCAGGTAATTGTCTTGGCATCGGTATCGACCGTTGGATCAGCACCACGAGAGGCCACGAAATAAAGCGTGTGTGTGCCATATTCCATCGAGAGGCTTGGTGTGCCGAAGTCGGTGTCGGTGGATGTCTGATGCAAGGTGGTTTGCAACTCTGTGCCGATATAGTCAAACACCCAGACATCTGTCAGGTTGAGCTCGGAGAGTGTGGCGCGTGTCATTGCACTGATACTCACATCGCCACCGAATGAGAAGGTGACAGTGGTGTGCGTCTGCATAGAGTCAGCAGGAACAATGAGCTCGAAGGTCTGTTCTGGCTCTTCATTTTTCGTACATGCGGCAAGCATTAAGGCCGCTGCCAGGGCCATCATTAACTTTTTCATAGTTGTATTGTGTTTGATAGTTTATATTTAAGGGTAGGGCAGCACACGTCACTGCCCTTTGTCCTTTTTCGAGTTAATCGAGCCGTTTGATGTAGACGAAGCCGATAAAAAACTTGCGCCCGTCGATTTCATCTTCACGTTCTTCGATGAATGAGGTGCATTTGTACGGGAATTCGTTTGCAGTCAATGAACGCACAAACTCCGTATGCTCAGATGGAATGTAACCCAGATGATGACGATCATCGGAAACCACCTTGATGGCATTCGGGTCATATTCGTTGTCGGGTTCTGGCACCAGCACGCACTCCACACGGCCAACATACCTACCAATCCCAGTGCGGTGATTGATGCCGGCAATATTAAAGATGCGGAGGTTGTCGTAGATGGAGAGCCAACCACCATTCGAGCGACGCTCAGGGAGTGGCCCGTGATAAGTGCCTTGGTTGATGGAATCCACTGCGAAATGGTCGCCGACAATGCCAGCCTGAATTAAGGCCTCACACTTCGGTATCATTTCCTGCGCTTCTTTGAGCAGATCGTCAACAGGGTCATTTTTGCAGGCAACTTCCGCGGCTTCCCTTTGAATCTGTTCGTAGGACTTGTTAGAGTTTTTCTCGTTGAGATAAACGAAGGCGATAATAGCTATCACCATAATAACGATTCCAAATAATAGTGTCATAGCGTTAAAAATTTAAATGTTAGAAATGTTTTTATTATTCTCGTTTGCCATTTGCTCGGCAATTTTCTCGAAGTCATCGTAGACGGCCTGTGGTTGAATCTTAGCGTATCGAAGCGTCTGGGCAATGTTCTTATGCCCCAACATCTTCGAGACGTGTTCAAGCGGCACGTTCTGGCTCTTCATCCATGTGGCGAATGAGTGACGGGCAAGATGGGAATGGAGTGGTGTATTCACCTTTGCAGCCACACCGAGCACTTTCAGGTAACGATTATAAACATGGTTCTCAATCTTCGGCACCTTCATATCGTTTCTTTCCAGAACCTCGATGACTGGCGGCAGCAGCTGGGAGATATATGTCACATCTGTCTTGATGCGTTTGCCAACGTATCGCCAGGTGTCGCCCTCTTTGCGATAGTTGCTGATGTCAAATGCCTGCGCATCAGAATAGGAGAGGCCCGTCCACATTTGAAAGACAAACAAATCCTTCACACGCTGCATTACCATATCATTGCTGAAATCCACCGCCATGACTGCTTGCATTTCCTCAAAGGTGAGAAATTCGGTGTTTTCGCGGTCACCACGCTTGAACTCACCTTGCAGTTTGTCGTATGGATTGCTTTCGATTTTGTCGAATTTGCTGGCACGACGGAGCAGAGCCTTCAAACATTTGTGATAGTTATAGATTGCTCCATCACTCAGACCATCTCCAAGACGGCCATGTGCTTTGGCACCATCTTCGTTGGCTTTGGGCCGGAGAGCGTGCAGCCATGCGTCGAAGTTCATCACATTTTCTACCGTCACGTCCTGCCAGCGATTCATCTGCCCGTATTCCGTCAGGCGTGTGACGAGTGTGGTATAATGCTTTCGTGTGCCATCCTTTATTTTCAGAAGCGGGATTTGTTTCTCGATCCAGTTAAGAAGTGTCGGCTCTGAAGATTCATACTCCACGTTTTTCCACACCATCTGTTTTACACTTTCCACGTCAAGTTTTACATCCTGTTTTACACTTTCATTGACACCCTCGTTCACTTTTTCAAAAATGATGGCAAGTCTATCGTTCAAAACGCTGGCATCTGGACGGTTTACCACGCGACCAGCAGCCCATTCGTGTGTACATACGCGTACACCCGTGCTCAGGTACATTGTTTTTCTATCTATGGTAATACGCACCTCAACATACCCTTCATGAGTGCGTGAGGCGGTTTTTCGGCGGTCAAATATCAGTTTTGTCGTTATCATATCATTTCTTGTTTTACACTTTTTCGAGCTTGTTGTACACATGTGTAAAACATTGCGTACTATTTCGGCTCAAAACGGACTATTTTGTAATTTTTCTCTCGTATCAATTTAGGGTTAAAACCCCTGTATTTACGGCGGATGCCGTGATTTTCGGCATAATCCCGCACTTTCGCTTCGTGATCCGTTTGGGGTTATGCCAAAATGATTGACTTTGGCAATATATAAAGAGGTTAACGCGATGGTATTAGTTGGACGAGTGTAAAACATTTGTAAAACACTGGCCAAAATCAAGGTTAATCTCATTATAATAATGATGTACGTCATGCGCGTATATTCATCTGATTATTTCTTTTTTGGTGGAAATGCGGCGCGGGCCTGTTCAACCATAAATTCTGTGATGACCTTTATATCGCCCCGGATGTAACCATAGGGTACTTTTCGAGATTTTGTCTTTTCCCCATCGCCCATCACATTTGGTATCTGAATAGCAATCACCGGCTCGCCTTCATCATTCACGCGGAGTTGGCCGAGTTGGTTCTGCTCTTTGATAACATTGAAGTTACTCAGCATCATTGACATCTGAGCCTTCATACCTTCGATGCTTTCGATGGCGTTTTCAAGTTTGGTCGAAAGCAGACCGTTGTTCTTTTTCGTTTCTCTAAGTTCTGCAATCAGGCTTTCATTTTGTTTTTTGGAAATCCTGAGTTCTGCCACAATCGCATCATAGTCTTCCTTTGACTTCTCCAATTTTTTCAGGAACGCATCATTCTTGGCCTTCGTATCGCGCAGCTCGGCGATAAGGTTCTCACATTGACGCTCCAGCATTTCATTGCGGGTTGACATCCGGGTGGCTTCATCGCAGAGTCGTTGTACATAGTCAGGGATGTCAGGCTGCTGCTTTTCTATTCTTGTGGATTTTACATCCTCTTCAACGGTGAGGAGTTCGCCTTCGCCTTTGACCAGATAGTTATAGTTGAACACATTTGGGAAAGCCGCGCAGATCTTTGTGAAGAGATTGTCAGTGAGATACGCCTTATTTCCATTCATAGCAGCAGACAGGGCTGAACGTTGGACGTGCAACGTTTTTGCAAACGCTATCTGCGATGTGATTCCAAAGTGAGCAAAAAGGTGTCTGTACACCTGATTTAATCGCTCTTGTCGTGCTTCATCTTTTACCATAGCAATAATACATTATAATACATAAATTATTAAATGTTGTTAATAATTCGTACAGATTGTACGAAGTTACAAATAAAAGTATTATCTTTGCCGACGTAAGTAATTAACGAACGGTTCGGATATAGAAATAGCCTTATGACTTTCACAAGCCATTTTGCAAAGGTAACGGATTGCAAATATAAGGCTTTTTCTCCGAACTCGTACAAAATGTATTAACTAATTAAGTAATTTTAATATTTGAGTATGGTTTGCGAAACAGTATCAAGAAAGGAAATCAGAAGCATGAAGGTCGGGCAGGTCGGCATTTTCACACTGCCTGACAAGAAGGCCAAGGAGTCTGTTCGTGTGCAATTCTCAACTGTCAAAAGTCTCGAAGACGGCAAGTTCGACTATGAGAGTGTAAAGGAGGAGGAGTTGCGCAATTCTCTGGGCAACGACTTCGATACGGTGATTCCTGACTGGAATCTCACCTTGGCATTTCGTTGCACGAAGAATGATCTAAATTTGGAGTAAGTTATGGACTGGAAGCTATTGGAGGCGAAGATCATCGCGGCTGTGTCGAAGGTGGCGAAGCAGCACTATGAAGTGTATGAAGAGCGATGGGTGACACCAGAGGAGCTGAGCAAGCACATCGGGCTGATGACTGAGCGGTGGATCCGTGAGAACGGCTATCTGCTGCCACGCTCTCCGATGGGATGGAAAGACAAAGACGGCATTGAGCATACCAGCAAGCAGTTCATGTACCCGCTTCATCAGATTTTGGCTATGGTGGCAGATGGACGGATCAAGCGACTGGGATATGACGAGAAAGTTGCATAAAGAGGTTAACACAAATAATCACGGATTTTTCAACAATGGCCAGCAGCGGCTGGAGTAGAGTAAATCATTTATGTCAAAGGTTAATAGATTGTTTTATTTATCCCCAGCCCGCCGCGAGGTTCGCTGGTTTTGAAAAGAACCAAAGGAAGAAGGATATCAGGATAGACATTTTCGGAAGGGTGGCGAAACGGTAGACGCATCTGTTTTAAGGGCAGACGGTCATGCGACCATGAGGGTTCGATCCCCTCTCCTTCCACAAACGCCGAGGGACGTGCAGCGAGCAATCCCGGTAATGTAGGCAAAATCATTTGTTGAGATCACTGGCAAGACGGGTGGAGCCAAGGCCGCAAGGCCCGTGTGAAATCCTGAGCTGAAACGGCATCGAAATAGACCTCAAAGCCGATGGAGTGGAAAGAGACGGTATCGAAACCCGTAAGTACAGCCGGAAGAAACGAGGTAAGTTCCGACCCCCGCAGTGGCCACGAGTTGGCCCCGACACGCAGACAATAAGGCGGGAAGGTAGTAGTGTAAGGCCGAGGGAGAGGTGGGAGAGAATGAAAGCCGAATGAGCCGCAGGAATGCGGATATTAACAGAACTTACAGATGGATTGAGGTCCGCTATATGTCATTAGCGTATAACCAAGTATCTTAGGCAGGGTTTGGCACCTGCATGAGCCTCGATCCTGATAAATATATATGGTACTCCCGTGAAGCTAAGTTGGTAAAGCGTCGCAGTATTGCGGAGGTCGCCGGTTCGAGTCCGGCTACGGGAGCAAACACTTTCCTATGTGTGCATTGATTTGGTTGAGGAGTCGGGTATGTCCCGTAAAGCAACCGCGACCGCACAAATTCGAAATTCAAAAACAGTTATCCTTTAGATTAAATCTTTGACTGTGGACGGTGCCGAGAGGTTGGTCACGCAACCCGCTCCACTTTTTCCCAAGTCAGATGCCAGAACGGGAAAGTACTAACAACTAAATCAAAAGCATTATGGAAGATTATTTATTAAATGGTGAGCGCGATCCGAAGCGGGACGCAATCACAAAACAGGACTGGGTAGTGTATGGCATCATCGCCCCGATAGCATTCGTGCTGATTCTGGGAGCTGGTGAAATGATTAGCAGATTGTTCTGGTAAGCCATGAGCAAGGTAGTAGTAAACGGTGGTATGAACACCATATCAGGCGACGTTGAGCATCTGGATATGCACGGCGGCATCTGCTACTTGGAAGGTAGCATCGGAAGCATGAATCACTATGCTGGTATCGTCTATGACCAACGTCCATCCAACCGCGTAGAGTTCCGTGATAACGTGCTCGATGCTGATGAGCGGCAACGACTATTGCGGCGCATCGACGATTTGAACGAGGTAGTTGAGAAGTTACACAAGGAGCGTATGTCACTCCGACGGAAACTGAAACAACAGCAGGAATCCATCAAAGAGGTGATTCCAGATGATGACGTGTTGGTGCAACGTATCTGCACGCTGCGCAAGGAACTTGAAAAGGAGCGCGAGGCGCACAAGAAGGATGTGGACGACCTGAACTATCGGCTGGATGTGGCAATGGAAGTGAATGCCGACCTGCGCCACCGTATCGAAGATCCTGACAAAAAGAGTCAGGAGATAGCAGAACGACACGTAGATATATTGGCATCATTGATGGCACTCTACCCATTCACACCAACGGACGACTTGACGTTTGAGTTCGGCCTACCACCACAACGAATCAATTATGTGGCTACGGCCCTGAACGTCATCAAGTCGAAAGAAGAGCGAGACCAAGCCCGTGAATATCTTCAGAAGCAAGGCCTGCAACTGATGGAACGACGCGGTGGCAACCAAAGAAAACCAGAAAGAAGCGAGAGATAATTCACATATTATTCATTTAAACAAAAGGAACTATGAAGAGTATTAAATTCCGCATGACAGGCACATGTCCCCTCATGCTCAACAATCCCCAGACAGTGAACCCGATGAATGAGTACAGCAAGGCACTCAAGGAGCTCACAAGTAAGAGAACCAAGACTGATGATGATCAGAACGAGATTTTCCATCTGAAGTTCATCGCCAGTTGCTACTACAACAACAAGGGTCAATATTTCCTGCCAGCGAACATGATAGCCAAGAGTTTCGAGGCCGGAGCCAAGGAGAATAAGCTGGGCAAGAAGTTCCAGCAGTCGGTGTTCGTGTTCAACGATGCGGTGCTGAAATTCCCCGCCAACGGCTGCACACCTGAAGAGCTTTGGGAGAACCACAGCGAGACCTACGTGGACATCCGACCAGTCGGCATCATGAAGGCAAAGGTGGTCACAGCCCGTATGATCATCCCTGAGTGGAGTCTGGAAGGTGAGTTGCACTTCGACGAGACGCAGTTGAACAAATCGGAGGTGTGGCTGGCCATGACCAACGCCGGACTGCGTTACGGCATCGGAACATATCGCCAGTGCTACGGTCGCTATAAGATTGAAGAAATTAAATCAAAATAGAGAGTAGTATGGTTAAGCCAAGTGCGCTCAAGAAAAGCGCGGTGAAGTTTAGTATAGCAAAGTTTATATCCAAACAAAGCGGAGATTTGTTTAGTAAAGCGATGTATAGCGGAGCCGAGATAAGCAAAGTTATATCCAATCGAAGTTCAGTGAGGTTTAGTTTAGATGAGTGAAGCGTAGATCAGACTGGCAGAGTATAGCAAAGTTATATCCAAACATAGTTATGTGAAGCGCAGATGAGCTCAGCCCGGCCTTGCGGAGTAGAGTGAAGTTGAGCGCAGAGTTGCAAAGCAAATTTATATCACAACAAAGTTGAGCAAAGAGAAGTGTATCGTAGCGAAGAGGAGTGTAATATAGCAAAGCAAAGTTACATCCTAACATTGTCAAGCATGGAACACCTGAGCTAAGTGAAGCCGAGCAACGAAGAGCGGAGTAGAGATAAGTTTAGCAAAGTAATTTTAATTTTTATCAATATGGAACATTCAGAAGCATTGAAGGCATCGCGCCAGCAGAAGCTGGTGCCACCTGATAAATTTGACCGCCACATGGCGAAAGCAAGGCTGCAAGACATTGACAGCCGCAAGCAGATATTCGACGACCAGACCGGCAACGGCCTCACTCGTCGGCAGAGTCGTAAACAGATCAAGCCATCGGTCTATTAAAAATGTCTGCGTATGATTATAGTAGGCATGAGCATCGACGAGATCCAGAAGCAAGTCGGGGCCGATTTCCTGCTGCTGAATAAGGTGGAAGACTCTCGGTCAGACATCATTCACGATTGGGCGGTCAGGAAGAAAAACGAAAGTGTACTGTCGTGGCAATGGAAATCGCCGAATGGCAACGTCTGGCACATAATGTATATGCGTGACGGTGAGCATGTGAACACGGTTCACTATATGTTCATCAATGGCAACTACGGGCGATATGTCCTGAAACCGCAGCCCACTGATGACGGGTTTGTGATTCTGGTCTATCTTCCGCATTTCTTCAAGCGATATCGTGAGCGCATGAAGTTGGGCAACAAGCTCAACCCAGGTCAACTGATCCGTCGCTACTTGCGGCGCAACTCAAATGCCAGCGGCCGGATGAATGATATCGGCGAGTTCGAGGCCACCACCGCCGAAGGTATCGGACTGGGTTTGGCGGTCAGCGAGCGTCAACGGCTGATGAAGACCTTCATCACCTACGACATGGCCAAGGGTTCGCAGGTAGAGCGATTCAGGGAGGGCAACAAGCGGCGCAAACAGATGTGCGACAAGTATCCAGTGTTCTCGGTTGACGTGCGCAACGAGATGATGGAGTTCGGACTAACAGATGAGGAGTTAAACAATAAAAAACAAGATTGATTATGAAATTCAACGGAGTAATTCAGAAAGTGCTGCCGAAGCGCAGCGGAGTGAGTGAGAGAACGGGTAATGAATGGGCCACACAAGCCTTCGTTTTTGAATATAAGGAGAACCCGACCGACAGGTCACCAGACCGTGTGATCCTTGAAACCTTCGACCAGAACATCATGGCCGAGTTTGATAAGGTGATGGAGAAGGGAGCGGATGGCAACCCAGTTATTGAGAATGCCACCATCAGCCTGACACGACCTTTGTATGTGAGCATCGGTTTTGGTCATAAAACACGTATCTATACCAACAAGCAGGGCCAGACGGGTATCATGAACGACCTAAGCATCTATAACTTCGAATGGTTGAAGCAGCCACAGATGCCACCGCAGGGCGCACAAGCCGCGAACGTTCAACAGCAGGGTGATTCTCCGCAGCCGCAAAACGGTGCGCCACAGGGCGGCGGAAATGCCGACGATCTGCCATTCTAAAACATCAGGAACTATGGCAAAGTACAAACAGAAGGAAATGGAGCATAAAGTGAGGATTGAAACCGTGCCGAATGGCTACTCGATGGACGTGGACGGTAACGGTTTTATGTACTACACTTTGGCTGAACTGATTGAGGGTGTTTTCACACATATTGGTTTGGGTATCGTGGACTATTGCGACGAGAAGACCATGCGCGATCTGATGACAGCCTGTGCGTTATGGCCGAACGAAGGCGATGCTATCAAGGCGGTGGCAGGACTGGAAGCAAAGGTGCAAGCCTTGGAACAGTCCAATCAAAGGCAATTTGCTGATATCGCCAAAAAGAAGGCCACCATCGCAAGTCTTAATGACGAGCTGGTAAAGACAAAGAAACGTCTGAGTTACTATATCTCTGCCGAAGAAAAAGCCAAAAAGAAAGTCAAAAAGAGTGAGATTGAAGAGAAACCGAAACAGGCAAGGATCCACAAGGCTGACATTCAAGTGAACGTGCCGAAGAAAATTATCAAGGTCAAGCCAGGGCCACCAATCGACAAACCTGTAAAATTGGAGCGACGCGGGCGACCGCCGAAGCAGGCACCGAAGAAAGATGACCACGAGGAACTGGAAAAGAGGCTTCGTGAGAAAGGAGTGCTGAAATGAAGCGAGTGAGAACCGAGGCGCAGCGAGAGCACCGGCGACAAGTACAACATGAGAGATATATCCGCAAGCGTGAAGAGATATTGGCCAAGCAGAAAGTCTACCGCGAAACCCATAAGGAAGAGATCAAGGCCAAGCGGCAACAGAAAGCCTTCGAGGAGCGATATCTGAAAAAGCCGCGATTGAAGCGAGACCGCAAGGAAGTGGATCATGAGTACTATATGGCGCACCGTGAGGAAATCTGCGCAAAAGCAAGAAAGAGGAGCTATGAACGAAGAAGGCAACAACAACAAAATACCCTTACCGTCTGATGGCGACGCGAAGCCAAAAGACCCAGACAAAGACTTCCTGAAAGAGCGACAATGGATGGAGGTTGATGTGACGGGACTGTTGCTGGACTTCGCTGAGCCATATCACCCGCCAAGATGGACGCTATCACACAATGATACACCATTTGCCAACCGTGGAGAGCTCCATATCGTGACAGGTAAGAGTGGACACGGAAAGACAGCCTTTATGTCACAGGTGATGGCGACGTTGTTATGCGGAAAGTTCGGTAATATGCAATACCAGGGTGAACCGCCACACATGCCGGTTGTACTCTACATCGACACGGAGATGGGTAAGGATGACACCATCGCCATTAAGAACCGTGTCTGTTCGTTGGCTGGTATTCCATTCGACAAACCATGTGAGCGATTCAAGGTGGCACGACTCAGGGACACGGTAACAGCAGCCGAACGATGGCAACAAATCCTGAAATTGGCCTACGTGATCCATCCAGATGTGATGTTCATTGACGGCCTTTTGGATATCGTCGAAGACTACAACGAACAGAAGGAATGTACACCCATCATCCGCGAGCTCATGATTATGGCGACCCATTACGATATGTCAACATGGTGCGTGCTGCATGAGAATCCAACAACAGAAAAGATGGTCGGTTCACTCGGATCAATCGCCCAACGCAAGGTGACGGAGGTATTTGCCGTGCGCAAGCATAAGAATGAGAAGGAAAAGGAACGCAAGCCGAACAGACCGCCCATCTATTTCTCCGTCGAGCAGCTGAAAGCCAGGGGTAAGGATGTTGAAGACTGGGACTTCGAGATTCTGAGTGTTGACGGTTGGGGCCGTCCACAGGAAATCAGCGACACACCAGCATCACCACCTATCGCCAATGAAGAGGCATTGATGAAGCAGATCGTCAATCATCTGCTGGCATTCATGTCGCCACCGAATAGCGAGTACTTCTCGAATATTGTGAAAGAGTTGAAGAAGCGGATGCACGTTGGCGAGGCAAAAGCCAAAGACTACTTCAACCAAGCCAATAGTGCTGGCGTTTTCAACCTTCCTATCAATGGCCGTTACACTCTCAACACGTCACAATGTGACGCGATACTGAATGATTTACCATTTGCACCAAGTAACGAATAGCAATGACAAAGAACGAATTTATACTTCAAGCCATGATTAGTATGGCAGGAAACAAAGCCCATTTCAATACATCAATGCACTGTGTGGCATCTGATGCTACAAACGTGGCAAAGGCTGCAAAGATTCTGGCGGATGCTGCCGAAGAGGTGGCATATTTTGATGTCGATGTCGACCAAAACCCTCAGAAACCCTGAAACCCCTCGTGCGCACACGCACACGCGTTATGGTTATTCATTCCTATCAAAACCCCGAAACCCTCAACCCCTAATATATTTATATAAATATATATTAGGGGATTGAGGAGGGTATTCAGGTTTTGTGGGGCTTTCGTCAGGGTTTTGACTCTTAATACTATATCGCTTGGCACCCTTTATACTAAGACCTTTTTTATGCCGAAAATTTCAGATGACGTGGTACGTGCCGTTACCGACGCGGCGAAGATTGAGGATGTGGTTGGCGACTTCGTGACGCTCCGAAAAGCGGGTGTGAACCTCACAGGACTGTGCCCATTCCACGACGACGAGAACGACGGCAACTTCATCGTAAGACCTTCGACGCTATCCATCGGAGCCACAGGGCGTAATACCTACAAGTGCTTTGTGTGTGGTGCGAAGGGTGGCCCGGTCAACTTCCTGATGGAAGCGGAAAAGATGTCATTCCCAGACGCCATCCGTTACATCGGCAAGAAGTACTCGATAGACGTTGACAACGTGCCGCTGAACTGGACACCGCCACCTCCGAAGCCTGTACCACCGCCAAAGCCACCGTTGGAAATGAAGCGGGAGTGGGTGAGCCAGCTGATGCAAGGCGACTACAACCGCAACATCTTTACCTACTGGTATGGAAAATTGCCTTGGAACCAGGAGCAGCGACGGCGCATGGCGCAGACGTTGTGGATGTATTGTGTCGGCTGTTGGCACGACGGGCGTGTGGTGTTCTGGATGATAGATCACAACGGCATACCACGAGCCGCGAAGCTGATGCGGTACGAGACCGACGGCCACCGTTACCACGAGAAGAAGGGTGAAAAGAACTCGACCGGCTGGCTCTACAACCAAGACGGCTATCGAGACATCTGCCGACCAGATGAGCACACGATACTCAAACCGCTATTCGGTGCACACTTGCTGAAACGCTATCCGCAAGCCACAGTCAATGTGGTGGAGTCGGAGAAGACAGCATTGATAATGGCCAACTACTACGGATGTCCTGAGAGTCAGTTGTGGCTGGCGTGCGGCGGGTTGAAGTTTCTGAATCTTGATGCAATGCAAGTGCTCATTGACCAAGGCCGAAAGGTTTGGCTGTGGCCAGACAAAGACGGCATCGAGAAGTGGCAGGAGGTGGCCGACAAATTGGGATCAGAGCAGGTGCAAGTCTACACCAAGTTCTTTGATGCGTGTTGGATTCCCGAAGATGGTGACAAGGCTGACGCTGCCGACATTGCCATCCGCATGATGCGCAATCCCGACTTCAAGCCGCGAGACCCAGACGACAATGCTACAGAGAAGCGCGAGCCGGTGAAGATAGGTGACATCATCGCGCATGTAGTGGATAGTGATGAACCATTTATCGACCCGATAGAACTGGCTGACCCGCTGGTGCATCAGTGGCGCGAGATACTTAGACAACGATACAACTTTAACGAAAGCAGGAATGAAAGAGAATCAGAATAAAGAACGCTTTGAGCAACTTGGCACGAAGATCGACCCCGCAATGGCGGAGGTGCTGAACGCCTGCTGCGATGCCTTGCAAGTGGATGTCTACCATCTGCTTCAGTGGTTCGCCTACGTGATAGTCAAGGCAGCGGCACCGATGCACGGACTCGATCCAAGAATCCAAAAGCTCATGACGCTTATGGAGTCGGACGTAGGCTGGCAGAAGGCATTCAACCAGTGCAACCCCGACAGACTGAAGATAGACCAAGTGATTGTAATCCTCGAACAAGAAGGTCACAATGGTTTCGGGGCTGCGATGATCGACAAACCGTGGATGGGTGAGTCGAGGCAGACCGAGTGCGTGGACGACATTCTCGAAAGGGTGACGCAGGTGCTGGTACCAGGTATCTACAAGCGCATCCGCAAGATGGAGAAGCGGCTGGGAACGGACTCGCTCATGGACACGCTGCTGACCATGCTCGACGCTCAGGAACTCTTCGAGGCGGTCGAGGGCGACAGAAGTGAAGGTCCACAGATTGGTGACATCGCTCCTAACGGCAAACCACTGGCCTACGGCAAACGGACTAAGCGCAAGAAGCGGTACGACCCCGACACCCTGCCGGAGCAGGTGCGCATCCATTTCACCGATTACGACAAACGAGTAGCAGAAAGCGAGGTGAATGATGGTACCTGACGAAGAGAGCGTGATCCGCAAGGATGACCCCAACCGCAAGCGACGCAAGCCGCGACCATCTCGTGAACTTGAAAACGAACTGGAGGCGCAAGGCTTTCGCCCTCACGGATATGAATGGTGAACGACTATGGCACGAGACCCAAGATACCAGAAGTTGCTCAACTCTAAACGATGGAAAGAGCTGCGGGCATGGAAGTTGGCACAGACTCAAGGCTATTGCGAGATATGCTATCGTGAGGGGTGGCGCGGTGCCGATGCGCTGGCGGTGGACATCCACCACATCCGTCCCGTTGAATCTTTTATCGACCAAGGTGAAGCGGCAATGGCGCGGGCCTGTTACGACCCCAACAATCTCATGGCTCTGTGTGTCCGACATCATACCGAAATCCATAAGTCAATGGGTAAGGACACGAAAGAGAACATTCAGGAGCGCAAGGCCATGAAGCGCATCGCCTTCTTGCGGCGCAACGACCCAAACTTTACAGAAGAATCAACAAACCAAAAAGATTAAAGATTATGCCAGTAGGATTTGCATGGAACTTAGGCGAATATGCCTTCAAGAGTGCGGATATCAACACCGCATTCGAGGTGACGGGATTGGCAGAGCTGAGTAAGAAACTCGACGCGATGCTGACATCCAGTCCAGGAATGGAGAAGCGCATCAGGCGAATCATCGGTAAGGCCCTGCGCCAGGCCGAGAAGAAGATGGAGTCATACATCAGTAGTGACGTGTTGAAGAATGACCCGCGCAGTGCTCGCAAGGCTCTGCGATATACAGTCTATCGACGCATCCTTGGTGGTAACTTGAACATTCTCCAAGGTAAGAAGCGCGGGGCTGTCAGCAGTTACACACCTGAGCGACACCCGTCATCAGGGCGAGGCGGCAACCGCAAGACCCGTAGCGAGCGCACCATCCGCATGGAGGGCTACGAGGGAGCCGACCGCTCATTCATCTTGCGCTTCCAGAATGCCGGTGCCCGCGTGGGCGGTGGCAATCGTGAGCTGGGCAGAACCAACTTCAAGGTCGATGAGCACCGTGCCAAGGTAAGGCGTGGATCACAAGGCGGCAACGTGAACAAGTACGGCAAGACGGTGAACACCGGCAACCGTGGTCACATCGCTGCCCAGAACTGGTTTGGCAACGTGTCAGACAGATACATGAGTGAGGTGGCCGCGAGTATTGAGTATGAAGTTGACAAGGCGATCGCCGAAGAGTTCAAACTTGAATCATTTGGTAACTATTGATGACCTCTATCATTAACCCCCCCATATAGGGTCATTTAGATTCGAAGTGCCCATCTTCCGAAATCCCCTACCGAAATCTACTCTTCACACAGTACCTTTTATGGGGGGTGTTTTTATACCACTACCAACTACGACCGTCCCACGGGGGGCGGTTGAGATACGAACATTTAATTACCCACGAAATGCCAAAAATAATTTTTA
>Ga0265298_10001028_pt1 | contig 41302 bp, 70 predicted proteins | sample AusTroGonzalo_MG_3_FD_193486 | JGI IMG/M metagenome (GOLD analysis project Ga0265298, IMG submission 193486) | Bovine rumen microbial communities from tropical cattle in Woodstock, Queensland, Australia - Gonzalo_01 | ecosystem: Host-associated > Mammals > Digestive system > Stomach > Rumen ... | reverse complement strand
GTGTGGGGTGGGGGAGAGGGTGAATTACCTACTGCTTAGATGGGTAAATGATTTGGGGTGTAACAATAAGTTACGGGGATGTAAGGAAATGGTAACTCCGCCGCGCAAGCCCACCCACAAAATACCTATAAACCTACTAGATTAGTAGGTAAATAGATCGCACCACTACATCTTGTGGTTGCCCCTCTGCGGGGGTTGTTTTCACTCCGCACCCCCATTTTTCCGGGATCAAAATTGGAAATCGCTTCCAGTAAATTGAACAAAATAACGATTATGTTTCATAATAGGGGCTTGATAATCCAATGATGGATAATCCACCCCCACCGGGGGCAAATTCCGGGCATCGCTCCGGGGGCGGGGTTACACCCCCAAGTTTCCGAAAAAATAAAAAGACCCCCGAATGCTAGAAGTGCAAATCGGGAGTCGAAAAAAGGATCGCAAAAACAGCGGGGTGTTACTGTGTTACTGATGTTACCGTATTTTCCAACCTTTTCTATAGAATTTCTCTGACCTTTGTATATGGTTTTTACAGTAACATCAGTAACAAAATAGAAAAAATATAGTATTATCAATGGTTTGAGGGTGTTACTGAAGTGTAGCTGACTTGTTACTGGGTTTACATAATCTGTAACAAAACGGGAAAAAATGGGTAAAATTATGTATTTTGGTCTGATTTTCGGGTAGGTGAGGGGGTAAAATAGGAGTAGAGAGGTAAGAAAGGAGGGGTAAAGATGGAAGAGACGGTAACAGGATATGTGAGTGTGAGGGAACTGAATGAGTTCTTGGACAGGATGGAAGAAGCGGGGGGGAAGTGCAAGGATGAGTGGATAGGGGGAGCGGTGACCGCGACCACGGGGGCGATAAGGAAGTTGATTGGGTTGGCGAGGAAAGAGGATGTCGAAACCGTGATCCGATGCGCTGATTGCAAATATTGGGATATATATTGTAATCGTATACGCCCCGGTGATTGGTACTGTGGGGATGCGAGGAGAAAAGACGATGAGTGAGTACATTTCACGCAAATCGGCAAAGCGCATTGTTGATGACATAGACACTTGGTCATCGGGTTGGAGAGATTACGCGAAATTGCAGATGGACGCAATCCCCGCCGCCGATGTTGTGCCGAAAGACTTTCACGAACGATGTTTGGAGATTGAGATACAGAAACGGATGGCGTTGGAGCGTAAGAGAGGTGAGTGGATTAATCAACGAGCAGATTCCGAGATGTGTTCCGCTTGTGGAGTTAGGTTTTATATTTCTGCGCTGTTTGCGGTTGGTGGGAACAATGAGCCGAACTACTGCCCCAACTGCGGCGCACTCATGGATAATGAAAAGGATGGTGATGGAGAATGAGCGTCTATATCCACAACATGGAGATGCCGCAGAACTGCTATTGGTGTCCGTTAAGGGCATCGTGCGTTCACAGGATTTACTTAGAAGAACGCCCCGATGATTGCCCTCTCGTCCACGTCCCGCCGCATGGGGATTTGATAGACAGGGATGCGCTGTTCAAGGAGATGGAGCAAAAAGGATGGTATGACAACGCCGACCGTGATATTGCAGAAGACCTTGTGTTGGACGCTCCGATCATCATTGAGGGGGAAGAGGAATGACGCTAGTACCTATTACTTTCGCGCAGAGTATTAGCGCAGACCAAACCGAGGACGGAAGATATGTCGCGCTTTCGATGGCGCGGTATTGGAGAGACAAAGGGTATGCTGTTACAACGGCAGAAACAACCGTGTCCATAGGCGTAACAGCAACCAAGGCGTTGCTTATAAAGCGCGAAGACGGAAAGATGGTGGGCGTAGATGAAAGCACTTGAGATTTTCATGCGAATCTGTGTGGTGACCACGCTGATTGGTGCATCAATTACGGCAGTTGGTGTATTTGGGCTGTTGATTGGTGTAATAATCACGGAGATTATAGACAAGCGGGGATGATATGGGGAGAGCAAAAAAGAAAAAGTACCCGGTAGAGATGATAGACGGGGCGCGATGTTGGATAAGGGACGGCAAGTTGATGGTAGCGGGAAAGGATGGGATACCGACACCCGCAGACAAGGACGATCCCGCGCACAAATGGTTTTGGGCGGCGTTTGTGAACTCGCATTGGGTCAAGGAAGACGGAACATACTATGCCGTTGGGCCGCATTTCTGCGGGAATCCGTATCACTTGGACGAGGATTTCTTGGAAAAACAGGGGAGAATCAGGATATACGCACCGTTGGATACAGAAGATGACATCCGAGAGTATTTCAGAGACAATGCGTCATTCGGAATCGTGTTTTATGACGAGGACGGACGGGCGCAAGGAGTTATTAGGAGAGAACAATACGGGTTTAGATGGCCTGTAAAAGAAAGTGAGGGAGAATAATGGGAGCAATCACGCTTGATGGAGTTCTGAGAGCGGAGCATGACACGCTGAAAAAAGCGATAGACGAATGGCTTGGGATGGGTGATCGTCCCGCAGAAGACTTGCAATGGGTTATGGGCGTGAACGATCTCGCAAGCTATCTAATTGAGATGCTGAAGTACGGTGAATCAGATGGCGAGTGACGATTGGACTCAGAAACCGTATGCGGGATGGTTGGAATTTAGTATAAAGGAACTGATGGACGCTAATCCTGTTGCCATCGCTATGGAGATGGTTGACGAATACGGGTTGGTGTCCACTTGCTATTACAATACATCACCGAATGACCGGGCTTGCATGATTGATGCGATGCGTGATGACAGTAGGGAGATGTGGTTGAGAGACAACCGTGACATGATTATGACTATATTGAACGGCGATGATGACGATATTGACGGATTACAAGAAGATGATCCCGCACCTGATAGCGAGGACGGATGACCCTGACGCTCTGATTGATGCGTTCGACCTATGCCGGGAACTGGAACTGGACGGTAGCACTAAGGTGTTGGGAACGGGCAAGCGAGACAAGGGGTTCACGATCTACGATGAGGACAACTTTGCTCTCGCACACGATTATGCAAAGCAAATCCGTTCTGCCGCAAACAATCTGTTTAAGCGTGGGCAGTTTGTAGAGGATATGTTAAATCTCTACTATAAGACGCACCTATTTGACGCTCCGCATTTCTTCGACTCGTTCTGCATCTATATTGAAAAGGATAGACCGCCGCAGAAGCAATTCTATATGCCCCGGCGCAAACAGCTTTTGCCATGCGTGGATGCGTTGCAAGACTTGGAAGAGGGCAAGTTGGAACTGCTTGGCATCTCTGAACCGCCCGGTGTTGGAAAGACAACCTTGGCAGAGTTTTTCCTTGCGTGGACTTGCGGTAGGAATCCGTTTCTCCCAAACCTGATCGGATCGCACAATAATGCTTTCCTTGGCGGGGTATACGGAGAGATGCTCCGAATCTTCGACAGCAACGGAGACTATCGGTGGTGCGATGTGTTCCCCGGACTCACGGTGGTAGGAACAAACGCAAAGGACATGATGATAGGTCTTGGATACACCCGCGCTGATGACGCTAGATTCAAAACACTTGAACTGAGTTCAATCGGAAGTGGGAATGCGGGTAAGGTCAGGGCCATGAATATTCTCTATTGTGATGATTTGGTTTCTGACATCGAACAGGCGTTGTCTATGGATCGCCTTGAGAAACTGTGGCAAAGCTACTACACCGACCTGAGACAGAGAAAAGTCGGTACGCGATGCAAGGAACTGCACATCGCAACAAGGTGGAGCATCTATGATGTGATCGGACGCTTGGAGCGGGAGTACGAAAACGATCCTCGCGCACGATTCATCCGTTTCCCGGCGTTGGACGAGAATGATGAGTCGAACTTTGACTATCCGTTTGGACTTGGGTACACAACCGAAGCGTTGCACAAACAGCGCGATATCATGGACGAACCATCTTGGAGAGCATTGTTCATGAATGAACCTATCGAAAGACTAGGTTTATTGTACGAAAGTTCTGAGTTGCGCCGATACTTTGAATTGCCCGACAAAGAACCCGACTCCATCCTTGCGTTCTGCGATACCAAGGAACAGGGTGCTGACTACTGTGTCTGCCCGGTGTTCTATCAGTACGGCACGGATTTCTACTTGGACGCTATCATCTGCGATAACGGAAAGGTTGAGGTCATCCAAGAGCGTGTGGCGCAGTTGCTAGTAGACCGCAAGGTCAAGATGTGCCGCATTGAGTCGAACCGTGGCGGTACGATCTTCGCGCAGAATGTTGAGAAGCGTGTCAAGGAACTTGGCGGCATGACGAGCATACAGACGCGATGGACGCAGAGCAACAAAGAGACTCGCATACAGACGAACTCCGCAATGGTCAAGGAACACATATTGTTTAAGGACGAATCCTATTACTTGCAAAATCGTGAATACCGCGAAGCAATGACTCAGCTTTGCGGATACTCCATGATGGGCAAAAACAAACACGATGATGTGCCTGATGCTTTGGCAATGTTTGTTGATTGGCAAATGTCAGACCGGGCAAACATCGCCACGATCCTCAAGCGTCCGTTTTAGCTGTAAATGTAAACTACTTGACAGGCATTACATATTGTGTTATAATGCACAATGGCATACAAGATATGCTGTTGGTTTTTACCAACAAAGAGGGGGATACTGCGGGAAACCGAGGCCGACCTTTCTGCCCGTGCAGATAAAGACCCGCTACCGGGGCTTGTCCTTTCACCCGGTAAGCGCGAAAGCGGTAACGCCCGTCAGGGCTAAAGTCGCGGCATGGAGTCGCGCCCTAAACCGCGCACCGCCGTCCGGGTGCGGGGTATATCAAATACACCCGGCGTTCTAACGCATAGCAAATTGGTGTAACGGTAGCACAACAGCCTTTGAAGCTGTGGGAGATGGATCGTCACCATCATTTGCCGCCAGTTGGCCCATGTACCGTGCGCTCATGCGTGTGAGATTAACGGTAAAAAGAAGCGCGGCATGATTCGCGCAGAGAATGCGACCTAGGCGCAAGCGTGTAATTGCAAGGGCTTGTACACGCGATTATCTATCGAAAGGACAATTATATGAAAGCAATCAGGGCAGACCTACCTCAAGACCTTGAGACGGTGGAATTGCTGATTATAGCAGACTACCACTATGCCGACCCTCACAGCGATCATGATGCAATCAAGCGCGATCTAGAGTATCTAAAAACACACGATAATGCGTATTGTGTGTTGGCGGGTGACCTTTTAGATTGCGCTTTAAAATCATCCTTGGGGGATGTTTATGTCAACCTTTCCCCGATGGAAGAACTTATGCTTTGTACTGATCTGCTTCAACCCATCTCGCATAAGATTATCGGGGTTGTGAGCGGAAACCATGAAGCGCGGCATTACAAAACCAACGGCGTTGACATGACGCACATTCTCGCAAAACAGCTAGGTATTGAGGACAAGTATAGCACCGATACGGCACTTATCTTTCTTAGGTTTGGTAAAGACAACGCAAAAAGTCATTTTCGCCCGATCCTATACACAATCTATCTGACACACGGAACTGGTGGCGGGAGAAAAGAGGGCGGCAAGATTCAGCGGCTTGTTGATCTATCTACCATCGTAGATGCCGACATTTTCGTTATGGGCCACACCCATCTTCCCGCATCGCTGAAAACGGCGTTTGCTCGTCCATCTCCCGCGAACTCAAGTATTACATACTGCACAAAGCTGTTTGTCAATGCCGCCGCAAAACTTGATTACGGTGGATATGGAGACATTGGCGGGTACAAGGTAGCCGCAAAGGACACACCGCGCATTATTATGAGTGGAACGAAGAAAGAAATGTACGCCCTAGTATGAAGAGGTTGATGAGATTTGAACGAATTTAATTCCGCGCCTGTGATCCGCAACGATTTATACGGGCGGTTGGATATTTATGCAACCACGGAAGACATTACGGAAGAGAATGTCATTGAAGAGACGAACTCCGCTCTTATATACCATATTAAAAATATGTTGCAAGAAGATTTCTTGTACTGGTATAGGCGCGGAGTGCAACCCATCCTTGGGCGCACAAAGGAAATCCGTGAAGACATTCTGAACATCGTGCAAGAAAATCACGCAGAGGAATTCACGGCATTCAAAAACGGGTACTTTCTTACCGCCCCGGCTAATTATTTGGCAAGGCGCAAGGGCGTTCAGAGCAAGGTACGAAAGCTGAACGAGTTTCTGTATCGTTCCGGGAAACATGATGCAGATAACGAGACGGTTGATTGGTTTCACACGGTAGGCAAGGGATGCACCTATGTCGCGCCGAACGATGACCTGGAAGTGCCATTCCTTGCGTATGCTCTTGACCCGCGATCTGCCTTTGTTTGCTACTCGCTCCGTCCGGGAAACGAACCTGTCATGGCTTGCAACCTTGTCACTACTGATGGCAAGGCGAGAGTCGATGTGTTCACAAAGGACAATGTGTTCCATATGCTTGGAACTACTACTGGCAAGATGATGTCTCCGCTGAAGAACAACAACTATCTTGTCACCGTGACGGAAGTGGAGAGTGTTGAGCCGAACGTACTTGGGAAGATTCCTATCATTGAATACCGCTACACTACAACCAACATGGGTTGTTTTGAAGCGTGTTTACCGATCCTTGATGAAATAAACAATATTGTATCCAATGCCTGTGACGGTGTGGAGCAGTTCATTCAGAGTCTCGCAATCGCGGTCAACTGTGAATTCCCGGAGAACACCACAATTACGGATATCCGCAAGGCGGGAATGATTGCCCTCAGAAGCATCGGAGAAAATAAAGCAGACTTTAAGGTTCTCAGCGAACAGCTTGACCAAACACAGACGAAAGTGCTGTTGGATCGACTTTACGATCAGGCACTACGCATTGCGGCAATGCCCGCTCGTTCGTCCGGGCAGAGTACGCAGAGTACAACGGGTCAGGCCGTTCTCGCAAACTTTGGTTGGTATCAGGCAGATTGCTCTTTCAGAAACACGGTTGATTTGTTTAAGAAATCCAACCGACAGTTTGACGCGATTGTTGTTGATATCCTCAAGCGCAAGGGCTTGCTTGACATCGACATCAACGACTTTGAGATTGGTATTGACCACAATGAGACAGCAAACATTCAAGCAAAGGCACAGGCGTTCAACACGCTGATGGCAAGCGGTTTGCACCCGGAACTCGCAATGGCTAAGAGCGGCATTAGCAACGATCCTGTTAAGGATTCCGCTATGTCTGCAAAGTATATTGAGATGATTTGGGGCGATCCTACCAAGGTTGTTGAGTCTGAGCAGACGAACGGCGGTCAGGGCGAAGCAACCATTGAAGAGTCGGACAACAATAACGGAGAAAATGATACTGGTGGAGCGGTATGACACCTAAACTTTCAATTTTGACCCCCGTGTGGAATCAGGAAGAGTTGGTCATCAGGACGATGAACAGCATCCCGCGCAGAGATGATATTGAGGTACTAGTGCGGGATGACGGATCGGATGACAAGACTCTTGAGAACCTCAAGGCATACGCCAAGGACACCGACCTCAAGATGACGGTCTACGCCAACGAGAAGAACCTTGGTGTAGCGGCAACCGCCAACCGTCTTCTTGCGGATGCGAAAGGCGAGTATTTCCATTTCCTCATGAGCGATGATTATGTCTATACGGACAGATACATCGAACTCATTGACCACCTCTATGAGACGGATGCCGATGTCATCTGCATGGACTTGATTGAGAACAGCGGGTATCGGTATGACTTGGGCAAAGCAAAGGAAGATTTCTATTGCGCTCAAGCGTGTCGATTTATCAAGCGCAGTTTCGTTGAGGGTATCAAGTACCCCGAAGAGATTAAAGCCGGGGAAGATTGGTATTTCCATGTGGACATGATGAAGCGCAACCCGAAAGTAGAGTATACGCACATCCCGGCATACCACTACAATTTCCCGCGAGTCGGGAGTCTTGTAAATCTGCGTATGCGCGGTCTTATTTGATTATGGGAAGAACGCTCAAACTCAAAAATGTAATATACTTTCCAAACTTTAATTCATGCGGCGGCACAGAAACGTACTGTTATGAGTTTTGCTTGAAGTACGGCAAGGACTATGACATCAGCGTGGTGTACCAGTACGGTGACCCCACGATGATGAAGCACATAGCAGAGGTTGCGGCGCGGGTAATCAAGTGGCGCGAGGGAGACAAGATCATCTGCGATACGTTTATCCTTGGGTACGGTCATGAGATCATTGATAGCGTTGAAGCAAACACTATTATTCAGACTTTTCACGCAGACTACATCTGCCGTCATCTGAACCCTTGTTTTGATCCTCGCATCAAACTGCGGTTTGGTGTTTCGGATAACACAACCAAGGGAATCAGAGAGCATTACGATTGGGCAAAAGACATTCAGACGATGTACAACCCGTACACACCGAAGAAACCGCGCAAGGTGTTGCATTTTGTTTCTGCGACTCGCCTGTCTCCCGAAAAGGGATACAACCGTTTGGTGACTTTTGCCGAAGCGTTGGACAATGCGGGGATTCCGTTCCATTGGGATATCTACACGGACATCCCACGGGAATCGTTCAACAAGTCTGTTGCGATTATGCCTTGCCGAATGGATGTTTTGGACTTTATTGCTGACGCTGATTATCTCGTTCAGCTATCTGATACCGAGGGATTCAGCTATACGATTGTCGAAGCACTTTCCGTTGGCACTCCTGTGATTTGCACGGAATTTCTTGTCGCACAGGAGAACGGCGTGATTGACGGCGAGACGGGATTTATTCTTCCGTTCGACATGAGCAAGATTCCGATTGACCGCATTGTTAAAGGACTTAAGAAGTTCAAGTATACGCCCCGTGAAACGCATTATGAACAGTATCTTGTTCCCGGAACTGCGGAATATGAAGACATTTTTGCCGGGGATGTAGTTGTCAGGTGCAAGAAGATTTTCCTTGATATTGAAGCGAAAAAGCAGAGAGAATTCGGAGAAGAGTGGACAGTTAACGGAACTCGCGCTGAAAAACTGATTGACCTAAATCTCGTTGATTTGGTGGAATGACATATGGCAAGTATTCTGCCGATGGACGAATTGAATAGACTTGATGCAGAATTCCGCGCAAGGTTTGGAAACGAGCCGCTCCCGCAAAACCCGGCGATCCTAAAGGAAGTAGAAGACACCCTGTTTGACTTTTTCCTTTTTGCGTATGCGATGGGAAACGAGGTCACAAACGAGAACCTATCTACCAACTACCAAGCTGACTATAAACCAAGTGTTGACGAGGTGGAAGAAACCGTCAATCAGGTGATTGCGGGTAAGACATGGAGAGATCGCGTAAGGGATTATTTCTTAGGTGGCGGCACAGGGGCAGATATCTCCCGGATCGCAGACACCGAGATGCATCGCATCGCCAATACTGCGGCGTTCCAAACGGCAAAGAAAGCGGGAGCAAAGAATAAGACTTGGATTACTATGGCAGACGAAAAGGTAAGGGATACTCATCAATATTTGGAATTGACAACCGTTGGAATTGACGAGGACTTTTACACCTATGACGGTGACCACTCTCCGTATCCGGGATCGTTTGCTCTTGCATCTAACAATGTAAACTGTAGATGTGAATTATTGTTTAGTTGATTGGGGGGAATCAAATGGCATGGGAAGTTAACGGACAGAATCTGTCTATGGCAGAGGGTGACTATGGAGTTGAACTCCCCCTGACTATCAGCGGCATTGACCTAGGGGCATCGGATTACATTAAGGTTTCTTTCAAGGATAAAAAGAATGGAAATGTGATCCTTGAAAAAGAATTCAATGAATTCAATGAAAATACGGTAAATATTGTGTTTACCGAATCTGAATCCGCGCTGTTTCCTGTTGGAATTTATGTGTACAGACTTGATTGGTATCAGGCGGGAAATTTTATGTGCAATATCATTGAGTGCGCCAACTTTAAGGTGGTAGATGTTGCGTGATTACTGCAACATATAATCCGCGCACGATTACGATTGAAGTCGGCGCGAAAAACATTACGGTTGAAGCAAAGACTCCTAGCATCATGGCAACCTACAAGACTAAGGCGTTGGGTACGGAAGTATCGCCCAAGCGTCTAAGTGTGTCAACGGGTATGCCGATAGTTAAGGTATATGAGGGAGATCGCCCACCGTATGAGGGCGAGTACAATGTGACCCCGACTAATGAAGAGCAGATTCTTGAGACGAGCGGAAAGAGAATGACGGGTAATGTAAAGGTTGCTCCGATCCCGTCCAACTACGGGTTGATCTCTTGGAACGGATCAACCATTACAGTTTCTTGAGGTGATATAAATGGCGCACCCCTCTGTAGTTATCAATAGCGTGACCTATGCCAACTGCCCGGAAGTAGACATCCCAAAGTCTGGCGGCGGTACGGCAAAATTCTATGACGCATCCGAGACGGATGCCGCAGACGGAAACGTACTGAGCGGTAAGAAATACATCGGCACATCAGGTGAAAGCACCGGGAGCATGGCTAATAACGGTGCGACAGGCGGCACGATTGGCACTAAGGCGGGAACGTACAGTATCCCGGCAGGGTACACAAGCGGCGGTACTGTATCGCTGACGAATGTCACGGATTGTGTTGCCGGGAATATTTTGAGCGGCAAAAGTATCTTGGGCGTAGACGGAACGCTTGCCATGCCGAGCATCTCACAGGACGCTACAACAAAAGTTCTGTCCATCTCCTAATTGGGGGTGGAGTGAGTGAGTCAGAACATCACCCTCTTGGGGGCAAGCTATAGCGCAGTACCGTCCGTGCTTCTGCCCAAGACGGGTGGTGGAACGGCATCCTTTACGGATGTGACGGACACTACTGCGGCGGCATCCGATGTCGCAAGCGGTAAGTATTTCTATACGGCAAGCGGAGTTAAAACCCAAGGAACTGCATCAGGTGGTGGTGGTAGTGATAGGCTTGTTCTTATCAGCACCACAAGTCTTGGAACGCTTTCAACCTCTTCGACATCTGCTACTAACACAAACAAGTCGTTGTCTCTTGCGTCATCTACCGGGTGGATTAACTATGACATTCTGATCGTTGATGTGAGCGTTAATTCAACAACAAACAACCGACATACATCTACCGTAAGCATCATATATTTGACAGGAACAAGTGATATTAGCACCAAGGGAACTTATGCTGTTGGTAGCAACAAATGGAACACTAAACTAAGTTCTTCTGGAGTTACATCTTCGCGGCAGAGTACAACTGCGTATGGGATTTATGCGAACTCTGCAAGCGTGTCGAGCAATACAATGAGCATTCCTTTGTATTATCGTTACAACAACAATAATACTGGCACAATTAACGGGAGCTACACAGCTAGAGTTTATGGTGTTAAACTTGTAGATTTAATCGGCGGTTAAGGTGGTGAGAAAATGAGTCAGACTACTGCAACTATTGTGGCGGTTGTGATATCAAGCGGAGTGTCGCTTGTGATATCAATTCTCACCATTATCTCGCAGAATCGCAAAACGCAGAGCGAGATGCATGAGAGCATCGCCGTCATTAAAAGCGAAATGAACAGCATGAAAGAGGACATCAAGGCACACAATCAGTACGCTCAGATGTTCTCAGAAAACATCCCGGCGATTAGGCAACACATGACCGATGTGGACAGGCGATTGGATTCTATCGAAAGGAGAGGGCAATGAAACTCCCAGACAAACTTTATGACATTCTCAAATGGGTGACCATGATTGTTATCCCGGCACTTGCTACCGCATATGTTGGGCTTGCCGCAATTTGGGGTTGGCCTTTTGCAGATGAGGTGGCAAAAACCGCCGCTGTTGTATGCACTCTGCTTGGTGCGCTTCTTGGCATCAGCACCGCGCAGTACAACAAAACCAAGTAAGCAATAGCTTAACATATATGACAGGGAAGTCTTTAAAACGCAAAGACGGTCAGACAAGACCAAAAAACGGAAACGAGTCAGGGAAGACTATAATCGCAAGGAGACAGCATGAAGATTGACACTAGCAAGATCGAAAACTATGCGGATATGACCGCAGAAGAAAAACTCGCGGCACTTGAATCTTTTGAGATTGAGATGCCCGAACCGAAAGACAATTCCGAAGAAGTGACCAAGCTAAAATCCGCTCTGAGCAAGGCAAACAGCGATGCGGCAGAGTGGAAACGGCAGTTCCGCGAAAAACAGACGGAACAGGAAAGGGCAGAAGCGGAACGCAAGGAACACGAAGCGGAAGTCGAAGCAGAACTCAAGTCTCTGAGAAGAGACAAGACCGTGAGCGGGTATATTGCCCAATGCCTGTCTCTTGGATACGATAAAGACCTTGCTGTCGAAGCGGCAGAAGCGATGGCAGACAACGATGCGGCAAAGATCATTGATTGTCAGAGTCGGTTTCTTGACGCTAAGACCAAGGAGATTGAAGCAAATGCGCTGAACAAACAGCCGGGTCTGTCTGTTGGCGCACCCCCAACGGCGAGTCAGGCAGAGAAAGACGCGATGAACAAAACGCGATCCTACTTTGGTCTGCCGCCCATCAAATAATTAATAAGGAGTAATTCAAATGGCAACTACTGTTACCCCCGCCATTGCGAATAGCATTGGTCTTGCATCCGAATATCTGCCTATTCTTGATGAAATCTATAAGGCAGAGTCCAAATCCGCTATTCTTGATACCGCACAGGATCGTGTCCGTTGGAGCAATGAGGTTCATAGTTTTTACCTCTTTGAAACCGACATGGTTGGCCTTGGCAACTATAGCCGCAACGGTGGTTATGTGCGCGGTGATGTGACCGCTTCTTGGAGAGCATACACTCCGCAGTATGATAGAGGCCGTCAGTTCCTCGTTGACAAACTTGACAACGCCGAGTCTATGGGTCTGGCCTTTGGCACTCTCGCGTCCGAGTTCATTCGGACTAAGGTTGTCCCGGAGACGGACGCTCTGCGCTTCTGTGCATATGCAACGGGTGCGGCGAACTCCATGAAGACCGCCGAGAGCATCTCTACTGGTAGTGGCGCGGTTGCCGCTATCGACCTTGGTACTGAGAAACTGGACGATGCGGAAGTTCCGTATGAGGGCCGCATCCTCTTCGTGAATCCCACCATGTACAAGTACCTCAAGGCGGGTATCACTCGTTACACCTACAACGGCGAGAATGGGATCGACTACAATGTCGAGATGTACAACGATATGCGTGTCATCACCGTTCCGTCCGGGCGTTTCAACACGGTCATCACCCTTGGCGAACCCACCGCACACGATGGCGAGGGTGGTTATACTGCGGCGGGTGACACCATCAACTTTATGATTATCCACCCGTCTGCGATCATGCAAGTTTCTCAGCTTACCGAGCCGCGCATCTTTAGCCCGGAAGTTGTACAGGAAGCTGACGCTTGGCAGTTTGATTTCCGTCAGTACCACGGCGTGTGGGTCAAGAATCAGAAGAAGAACGGCATCTATGTCAACGCTCCGAGCGTTGTCTCTGCCTAATCTTCTGCACACAAATAGGGGAGAGGAAAAACCTCTCCCCATCAAATGAGGGATGATTACCATGACAGACGCTCAGAAGTTGATAATGATTAAGACTCTGCTTGAGGACGGGAGCGGATATATGCCGAGCGATGATACGCTCAACACATACATCAATCTCTCGCACAATGAGATTTTGTCTTGGATGTATCACCTCGTTGGCGGCGTTCCAAACAATGTCAATGATGTTCCCGCCAAGTATGAATCTATTCAGATTTATTCTGTAATAGCGGGTTGGACTCATGCGGGAGCAGAGGGTCAAAGCGTGTCCATTGAAAATGGTGTACATCGCCATTTCAACTATTCTGATATGCTCGACTATATTCACAACAATGTTCTTCCATATGCGAGAGTGGGTGCTATCAATTGAGAACACTCAAGAGGAATAAGCGTCCTGTTGCGTTTGCTTTTTATGACGGTGTTACCGAACTGGTTGACGATGACGGCAACTACACGGGTGAGTATCAGGTACATTACACCGCGCCCGTCAAGACGATGATGAATGTATCTGGCGGCAGAGGACAGGCAGACATCGCGTTGTTTGGACTCACGCAAAGTTTCGGAAGAACGGCAACCACGGAAGACCTCACAACGCCGTTCAACACGGAGACGGTGATGTGGATTGAGCGAAACCCGGACACCGAACCGTTTGACTATCGCGTTGTTGCTGTGTCTCGCACGATCAATCAGGTCGTACTTGCTCTGTCTGAGGTAGAGAGTCAGTTTGAAACCGCTGATCCTGTTGTATCGGGGTGATGGCGTGTGAGACGCATTGTCGTTGAACTGTCTCGCGCCAGTATAGACAAAGCTGTTGCGGAACTGAAAGCAATCAAGAAAGAGCATAAGCAAAAGTGTGACGAAGTATGCCGTAGACTTGCCGAAATCGGCGCACAAGAAGCGCGGATGCATCTTGGCGGGGCGCACGGTAATACAGATGTTACGATTGCTCCGATTGAGAAGATTGGCAACGGATACAAAATTGTGATGAGCGGGTCTGATGTTTACTTTGTAGAGTTTGGTACTGGTAATCAAGTTGACCCTCATTTCAGCAATGTTTCCGTTCCGATTGCTTGGGGTACTTGGTCTGAGCAAGACAAGCAACTGCTTTATAGGCACGGATTTTGGTGGTACGGTGGGGAGAAACTTGAGGGTACACCCGCATACAAACCGATGTACTATGCCGAGAAAGCAATCCGAGCAAACATTAAACGAGTAGTGAAAGAGGTGTTTGGATGATAACGCGAAACGAGATTTATACCTACATTAGAAACGCTGTGTTAGCGTCTAATAGTAAGGTATATGTAACGGCGCGGTATGTTCCCAAACCGCCGTCTTTCCCGGCTTGTTACATCCATGAAATTGACAGAGACAGACCTCTGCAAAACATTCAACTTGACTATCAGGATGTACAATGGGAATCCGTTTATGAAGTTCAAGTAGCGTCTGCCAAACCAAACACAGCGGCATCTGAAGCATATGACATCATGGATGTTGTAAGGCAAGCATTTAACAATCTTTATTTTCGGGAATTTTCTGAGACGAACATCGACACAGGAGATTCCGTGACTATTATTGGTAGGTTTCGCCGCATCATTGGTGGTGGCGATCAAATTCTGCCTAATCCTATTATTTCAGCTTAAAGGAGAAATGACCTATGGCTAATGCCGTTAGTACGGCGGGTATGATTCTGCGCTACTGCGTGGAGTCTTCGGCGGGATCGCGGCCCACATCGGGCTATACCCCCATTCCGGGATGCAAGGCGATTCCCGCACTTTTCAACGATCCTAACACTCTTCAGAGTACCCCGTTGTCTGCCACGAAGAACCACACCTACATTGAGGGGCTTGGCGATTCGGGCGGCGCGATTGCAATTACCGTTAACGATTACGATGCGTTCCGTACTGCTTGGAACGCTTGCGTGACGGCGTATGGCAACCTGAGTGGCGGCAAGGAGATGTGGTTTGAGATTGCCTATCCTCTTGGTAGCAACCTTGATAGCTTTTTCTTCCCCGGCAAACCTCTGCCCCTTGGATTTGGTGGCGCGGATGTGGATAGCGTCCTTGAGAACAACGCGAACATTGTTCCCACGGGTGACTATATCTTTGCTTCTGCTACCGTCACCTCTGCGTAATCAATTTTAGGGGCGGGTCAGATACCCGCCCCACAATTTTAGAAAGGATAACTGTCATGGAAAAAATGAATCCGATGACCATTGAAGACCCGGAAACCGGGAAAGAGTACACACTTGAGTTCAATCGCAAGACCGTATCTAGAGCGGAACAGGCGGGGCTTGATGTGCAGAGCATTGAGTCAAAGAGCATGACGATGATCCCGCTCCTGTTTTGGTCTGCGTTTCTTATGCATCATCCGCACATGACCCGTGAGCAGACGGACAAGATTCTGTTTGACGGTCTTGGCGGTTTAGGCGAGGAAGAGATGGCGTACCTTGGTAAGCTATATTCCGCTCCGTTTCAGACGCTTATTGCGAGATCGGATAAAGAGGAAAACCCTCGCAAAATGGCGATCAAGTTTTAGAAGAAGTTGATTCGCCCTTAACATTTGAGGAATATTTTGAGCGGGTATGCCCACAGTATATGGCAATGGGAATGTCCTATACAGAGTTTTGGGAATCGCCCCCTCATTTAGCTGTTGCTTATCGAAATGCGTATCGGTTAAAGCGAGAGATTGACAACGAGCAAGCGTGGTTGCAAGGATTGTATGTTTTTGATGCTTTTGCCGTTTGCCTTGCAAATGCTTTTTCAAAGCGCGGCACTAAAGCGCAGACATATCTTGAGCGTCCGATAGATATATTTCCACTTACGGAACAGGAAAAGAAGCGGCGAGAACAAAAAGAGTACGCGAAGATGCAAGCCGCTTTGGAGTCAATGGCGAGAAAGCAACGGAGTGAAAAGAAAAAGGGTGATTAAGTGGCAGACACTCTTGAGTCTATTGAACTTGAAATAAAACACAGCGCGGCGGGTGCAGACTCAGAAATATCCAAGGTAACGAAGAGTCTGAGTGCGCTAGGCAGAGCGATTACAACGGTTTTGCCCAAGTTGGGTAAACTCGCAGTTGCTTTGGATGAGGTTGCCGGGAAGAACACGCCAATCACTTTCAACGACAACCATACGACACAAATTGCAGATACAATTAACAACGTAAAACAGGCGGCAACAAAGGCGCAAAAGGCAACTGTTGATGCGGCAAGCGGCGTTGATTCGTTTAAGAAAAGCCTAAAAGATTCTCTTGGCCCGATCTCCGGGTTCTTAAGTTCACTCAAGCGAATCGCAATGTATAGATTTTTGCGAACAATTATTAAGAATATTACGCAAGGATTCAGCGAGGGACTAAAGAACGCATACCATTTTAGTCAAGCACTTAATGGTTCTTTGGCACAGGCGATGGATAGTTTGTCAACGAAATCGCTTACCATGAAGAACCAAATGGGCGCGGCATTTGGCGCGTTGCTCCAAGCTATCATGCCAATTATCTTGCAGATTATCGCGCTCATCACCCGCCTGATGCAAGCCCTATCTGCCTTGTTTGCCGCAATTGGTGGTGGACAGTACCTTATTGCCAAGGATGTTGCAAAAGGTTGGGATGAGGCCGCCGGGGGAGCAAAAGAATACAAGAAGACGCTCCTTGGTTTTGATGAAATCAACCGCCTTGATGATAACTCAGGCGGGGGTGGCGGCGGCGGGTCAAACTTTTTGGATATGTTTGACGAAGCAGAGTTGCCGAAGTGGGCGCAATGGATTAAGGATCATCTTGATGAGATCAAAAAAGCCGCAGAAGCGGTTGGTCTTGCAATCGCCGCATGGAAACTTGGTTCTCTGATTTCCGATCTTCTTGGACTTTCCACAAGCATGAGTACATTGCTTGGAATTGCAATGGCTGTTGCCGGGGCGTTCTTGCTTGTTGATGGCGCACTTGATGCGTTTAAGAACGGAACAAGTTGGAAGAATGTAAACGAGATGCTCATTGGAACAGCCGCGCTTGCGGGTGGTCTTGCCATCGCGTTTGGAACAGTTGGTGCGGCAATTGGGTTGATAGTTGGCGGTTTGACGCTGATTACAACTGCACTTTCCGATTTTATTAAAAAAGGATATCTCACATCTGAATCCCTTTACGCTCTTGAGGGCGGTTTACTTGCTCTTGGAGCGGGTCTTGCGTTGCTTACTGGTAGTTGGATTCCGCTTGCGGTTGCGGCACTCGTTGGGTTGGTTATCGCAATTGGCGCAAACGCAGAGGAAATTAATGAAGCTGTTGACGGGTTCTTCTCTGATCTTATTCCGAAGATTGACAATTTCTTAAAAGAAATTGAGAGGAACACGGGATTAGACCTTACCGCATTACGCCGCACCGTGATGTTTGCGCTTAACTACATTCGCTTTGATATCGAAGCGGTTGTTACAAGACTTGGTTGGATCGTTGAAGATTTGGGGAGAATCGTCAAGTCTGTCTCAGAAAACGATTGGAACGGCGCATGGACGGCAATGCAACAACTTACTCATGACGCTTCTGTTGATATGTCTGGCGAAGTGAAAAGCATGGCAGAGTCTGTAACAGAGGACATGATGAATGGAAAAGCGTCAACCGATGATTTGAGCCAATCGTTTACGGATATGCTTAATGGCGTGAGAAGTAATGTTCCATCTGCTAGGTCTGAGTTCGATAGTTTTTCTACATCTGTTCAGAACGATGTAAATAACACGCTTACTCCGCTTCAGAAGTTTTGGGATAAACTTACTGGCATTTTGTCAACGCTTCAGCAGATTTCGGGTATTTCCGTGAGCGGCGGTTTGATTGGTTTGCTTTCCGGGCAAGGGTGGAATTTTTCCGTTAGAGAATCGCTTGGTCTTGGAACGAGAGCATCGGGCGGTTTTGTTGACGAGGGAGAAATGTTTGTGGCCCGTGAATCGGGGCCTGAGATGGTTGGATCAATCGGTGGGCGCACAGCGGTTGCCAACAACGATCAGATTGTTGAGGGCATTGCAAACGGTGTGTACGATGCCGTATCTGCGGCAATGGGCAACCAGAGCGAACGCCCGGTGAGCGTGAGAGTTTATCTTGACAGCAGAGAAATCAGAGTCGGGCAGAACCGTCTCGTTCGTGCAATGGGGGTGTGATGAATGACAGTTGAACTTAGTGCAGACGGATCGAACTGGACGGACATCACAAAGTGGATCGCTTATCAGGGCGTAACTTTTTCCCGGAACGACATAGAATCGCCAGACTCAGGCCGCACACTTGACGGACTTATGCATCGTGGACGGATTGCGGTTAAGGAAAAAATGAAGATCAAGACCGTTCCGATGAACAAGGCAGACATTGCCGCTCTACACACTCTGCTTTACCCGGAGACGCTCTATGTTCGTGTTACCCCGTATCCCGGAACAAACGCATCTAAGACGCTGAATGTTTACTCTAACAATTTTGAGACGAGTTATATCATCCATAGGACTAGCGATGACATTCAGAGTATGTCTTTCCCGCTTGTTGAGGTGTAAGCTATGCAACCAGTAAGCGCAACATATGAAGCACTTTTAGCGGCGGGTGCGCCTAAAGAAGTAAGAGTAATTATTGCGGGTACGACATACACCCAAGCAAACATCGTATCCGCAACAACTAAAGGTGCGCTGTTTGAACAAGCAGACACAATTGGAAATGCGGTTGCCAAAGAACTTGATTTGGTGTTGAGAAGTTACAACACAATTCCGCGCATGGCAAAAATTCAAGTGGAGTTTCGGTTGAATGACGGAACTACTCAATCTGAGTGGTTGCCAAAAGGCACTTATTACATTGACACACGCGATGAGTGGAATGGCGTTATATCAATTGTCGCTTACGATGCGATGTTAAAAGCCGACACTAGTTACACAACAAGCGGAGAGCAAGGTGGTTGGCCCAAGACAGATTTGCAAGTTGTACAAGCGATCTGCTCCCGCATCGGTATTACACTTGATCCGCGCACAGAAGCAATGCTCACGGGCGGTTATCAAATCCAGTATCCGGGATTCGGTGAAGATGCGTACACCATGCGCGAACTCTTGCAGTTCATTGGTCAAATGTATGCGGGGAATTGGTGGGTCAACGACATGGACAAATTGATGCTTGTTGGACTTGGTGATATTCCCAAAGAAACAAATTATCTTGTCGAAGAACACGGTGACTATATTTTGATAGGGGGGTACAGAATCCTTGTCTGATACTGTTTTTCATCTTGCAAGCAGAGCAAAAGATATTAGGGGTACTCCGTCCTATCAACCGTATTCTAAAGTGAGGATAATCGTAGGCAACGATGACGATGGGAATCAACTCGTTTATGAAGCGGGTAACGATTCCGCAAGAGTGTTGGAGATTACAAACCCTTACGGAACTCAAGAGTTGGCAAACTCCATTCTGCAAAGATTGGGCGGTTTTGAATACAAACCATTCACCGCAGAGGGCGCATTGCTTAACCCCGCCGCAGAGTTGGGTGACGGCATTTCTCTGTCGGGTGACATTTACTCATTTATTGCGTCTTCTGAAACCACTCTTTCTCCAATCATGTCTTCTACTGTTGCGGCATTTGAAGACGGCGAACTCAATCATGAATACCCCTACGAAACCCGCGAAAACAAAGAAATAGCAAGAAAACTCAACGGCATTAAAACAAGTTTTGTTGTTGAACTTGGAAAAGTTGAATCCAAGATTGAGGATATGGATAGAGGGTTTTCCTCTAGCATAACGCAACTTGCAGATTCAATAACATCTGAGGTTGCGGAACGAAAAAGTGAGGGTGCAGAACTAGATTCGCGGATTCAACAAACCGCAGAATCCATTACGGCAGAAGTGAACGCGAGAACAAGCGCGGATGACGATCTTTCTTCTCGCATATCTGTGAACGCAGAATCCATTACTGCTGAAGTAAATGCAAGGACAAGCGAGGACGATACTCTTTCTGCCCGTATAACAACAAACGCTGAATCTATTACATCAGAAGTAAATAGAGCAACAGGGGTTGAGGGGAATCTTAGTTCGCGCATTGACCAAACGGCGCAAAGCATCACAGAACAAGTCAATGGTATCTATGCACCCGAATGGAGTACATCTGGCTCAGATGAGTATGGTTATTATTATCCAAACGATGTTGTAAAAATCACAACTTATAGCGATGGCAACATTACGGATATAACCTATTATCAATGCAGAGGCGAATGGAGTTCTGAATATCAACAATATATAGAAATCCCCGCTACGAATCCTTATAAACCGCCAAACTCAAATTATTGGAAGAAAGTTTCTGGGCCAAGTGTGCAATCAATTTTGAACATTGGACTTGACGGAATCACGCTTGGCTACAGAGAATCTACTCTTAATAATTCCGCTACTATAACTCTGAGCCGCAACGGAATTACGATGGATGCACAGACTATTACAATGACCAATGTGGTTGCTGACTCAATTGCGGCAGAATCTAAAATTTCTTCTCCTTTAATTTGTAGTGGTGATGAAACGATTTTTATAGTAATGAACGACTCAGATTATTGGGGATATGGTGGCGGTTTTGAATGCTATGAGTATATTGGAGAAAGCGAATTTAGCCTTTTTAAGGTTTATTACGAAGATGTTGGACAAGTCGGCCTTGGGGGCGGCGGGTATCATTTTTTGAGTGTTGGTTCAAATTATGTATCAGCGTTTTCTCACCAATGGGATTTTAGTTCAACTACTGTTCATAATGTTACGGCAACTGGAGATTGGGACTTTAGCGGAGCAAATGTAACAGGACTACCAACATCTTCTTCATCGTGAGGTAATAACATGACACAAGCCGTTTTCAATGCACTTATTAATGCCGACAAACTTTTGAGTGGAATCAGCGTTAAAGGCAATGACGCTTATGCTTTGGTTGAAGCAAGGCGGTTGTTAAAAATCGTGTTTGATGAAAACAACAAACCGCCCGAAAAAGAAGCAAAGGGGGAAGATGATTAGTGGCAGATAAAACTATTGGCGAACTCCCCGCAATTAGCACCCTATCTGATGCGGCAATGTTGCCTGTCGAGCAGAACGGAGCGGCGGGTAGAATTTTCGGAAGTCAATGGAAACAATATGCCGTAGATACGGTTTCAAGTTATGTGACAACCGCATCCAACGCTGCTCAAACGGCTACTAATGCGGCAACAACCGCAACAGGAAAAGCCGATGACGCAGAAGCAAGTGCGTTGTCAGCAAGTGGTTCCGCTTCAACTGCGGTTGCGGCAAAAGACGCAATTGTTAATATGACGGTTTCCGCATCTACTGTCGCGGCGGGGAACCCCGCAACCGTAACTAAAACCGAAATTGGCGGGATCGTAAACCTTGCATTCGGCTTGCCAACTGGTGCTACGGGAAGTCAAGGAATCCAAGGCCCTGCGGGGCCACAAGGTGTTCAAGGCCCTCGCGGAGATACGGGAACTGCCGTTGCGGTTGAAACTAGCGGCGCATATTATTTCCATGTAGACAACGATAGTGAGTCGCAAACATATGGTCACTTGTTTTTGACTTATTCTGGCGATACCGCTCCCGACTTTTCCATTCCAACAAGCGGAGAATATGCGGGGCATTTGATCTGGACAGTTGAAGAATAGGGGGATTAAATATGCCTGTAATTGATCTTGGCCCTGTTGTTGGGCCGCAAGGAGCGCAAGGGAACACGGGGCCGCAAGGCCCACAGGGTGTTGCGGGGCCGAGCCTTATCAGCGCAGAAACGCAAACAAGTCTTAACGGTGCGCTTGCGGGAGACGGTTCTGTCGTTGGTGTAAGAACGATTGACACAACTCCAAACTCAACGCACACGACAAACCTAATCACATCTGCGGCAGTTGCGAATGCAATTGAGTCTGCTACCACTACAAAGAAACTCACCAACACGGTTACGTTGGAAAGCATTGAAGATACTGGTTTTTACTATTGGGAGGGTACGGCCTCAAGTCCTAGCGATATACCGTTTACATATGGTTTCATGATTTCGATGCAACGGAGTACCGTTACCTATGAGCAAATTTGTTTTAACACGGTTGGTGCTGTTGTAATTCGCAATATTTATAACGGTAATGATAGTCGCACAATTTCTCCTTGGTATTGGGTTTCTGGCTGTCCAATGGTTGACGGTGTAGAATATGCAACTGCGGAAAAGTTTAACGGCAAAGTCGTTTACTGCAAGACCGTGGCGGTAGGTAGCATGGGAACGGGTAACAATTTGGCGGCCATTTATGTGAACGGTCTAACGACTCGTGGCACGATTGTTCGTCACTCTGTTTTCGGGCAAGCAACCGCTACAAACTGGATTGGAATGCCGTTTGATAACGGGGATACGGTCATCAAGGTCAATCCGCTCGTCTATTCTGGCAACAGCGGAGTGAATTGGTCAATAAGACTTTATATCAACAGCAACACCGCGCTCACAAATGTCATTGCGGCACTATGGTACACAAAAGATTAAGGGGGCAAAATTTAATGTTTTACATCCTCATCGAAACGCAAGTCAACGGAAACACAAAGGCAGTTGTGCCGCCCGTTATTTATACCGACTATAATGCCGCGCTTGCCGCACTTTACACCGCGCTTTCGGCGGCGGCGGTCAGCGGTCTAGATTATCATTCTGCGATTCTTCTTTCCTCAGACGGTGTTGTAATGCCGCAGAGTGCTGTTTTTGACAGGCGCAGATCGACATGAGTTATTTGGGAATTGATACTGCGGCGCGATTATCTGCGGCACAGGCAAAGATTTTGCACGACAACGGGGTATCGTTTGCGGGAAGATACCTTACCAATCCCACAATGTCCAAATCGTTGCAAGCAAACGAAGCAAAAAATTTGCTCGATAATGGGGTTGCAATTCTGCTGATCTACGAAACAACCGCAAACCGCGCCCGTGATGGTTCTGCGGCGGGGAGAACGGACGGGGCAACCGCCGCATCAATTGCCAAGCAATATGGTATCCCGACAAGTTGTGCGATCTATTTTGCCGTTGATTATAATGCTCCCAAATCCGACTATCAACTTATTGAGCAATACCTTTGCGCGGCAAAGGACGCAATCTCCCCTTATAAAGTTGGAGTGTATGGGAAAGCGGATGTAATCAACTCTGTCAAAGCAGATTGCTATATGCAATGCATCGCTTGGAGCGAGGGCGTTATTTCACCGAAACTCAATGTCTATCAGTACGAATGGCAAGGCGGCCCCAACGCGAAAGTGATCGGTCAAAAGATTGGGGTTTATGTCGATCTCAATCGTTGCGATGATCTTGAACGAGCGGGAATGTGGTTGCCAAAGAAAGAAGAGCATTGGTACGATTCTGCAATGGAGTGGGCAGAGGAAAAAGGACTAATTATGGACGGTAGACCCAACGATCCTGTCACAAGAGCGGAACTTGCCACGGTTCTAAAGAGATACACAGAATTGTAAAATATTTACATCGCTATCAAAACGCGATTTAGCGTGTGAAACGCCAGTATTATCAATGCTTTGCGGGTTTTTGTGACGGGTTCGACTCCCGCCTCGCGCACCAAAATAGACCCCTAGAATCTTCAATGGTTCTAGGGGTTTTTTCTTGTGTTTTCAATGGTTTGCGGGTACATTTAGTTGCTTTTGTAGGTAACAAACTTACTTAGAAAACAACATTCGTTTAGGGTTCAATTTGCAATCAATTTGCAATCTATATCACTAAAGCGTGAAAGTGTCGAAAAAACTTTTCATATTTTTTATGTCTTTTTGTTTGTCTTCGTCAGCAAGGTGCGTATAAATTTTTCTCATCGTCTGATAATCTGCGTATCCCGCGACTTTCATTGTAGAGATTTCTGACCATCCAAGATGATATGCCAAGCTGACAAAGCTGTGGCGCAGACCGTGACAACCGATCTCCGGGAGATTGTTTTTGCGACAGATAGTATTCACTCCGCGCCAAATATTATTGGGGTTCAAAGTCACAAGATAGTCTGTTTTGGAGTGAGGTTCGGTTTGAACTAATTCAATAAGGCGCGGGATCATGATTGGAACATCGCGGCGTGATGTTTCGTTTTTGTTAGTCTTCTTATGAACGAGTTCGTTTTCATCATTCATGACCGCCGCTCCCCTGACATGGATGATATTGTTTTTGAAATCAATGTCTCCGTATGTGACATCTAGGATTTCAGAGCGGCGCAAAGAGTGCAGACCAAGCAGAGCGGCTAATTCGCACTCTGCGCCCTTTATTGCTTCTAGGAATGTCGGTATTTGGTTTGGTTGGAGAAAAGCCCTCTCGTTTGAGATTTTGGCGGGTAGGCGTACTTTGGGAACAGATAATCCGTTTTCTGCGATGACGGATGCGATAAATCCCCACGCATTGTGAATGGTCTTCGGTGCGTGATCGTCTTTATCAATCGCTCTTTGCCAATCAACCTCATCTAGCTTTTGGTTCATGACCGGGGTAAACACATTTTTTTGGATGCTTCTGTAACCGCGAACTGTACTTGGTGACAACTTGGGGCGTTTGCTGATGTAATTATCAATTGCTTCGGTAACAGTAACATTGCACTTGCCAACAATTACACGCCCCGTCAGGTGATCCGCTTTGATTGCGGTGGCGTTTCTTCGACACTCTGCTTCTGTCTCACCGTACACAGCAATTGCCTTTCCGTTCAATCGCAACCTTATAACATACATCCCGCTCTTCAGCTTTTGCGGTTTGGATAGCTTCATATTATCCCTTTCTCTATCTGTAGAATGTCCTTGTCTCCAAACATATCATCGTTTGCCATGTGGCGCATTTCGTGCCGCATGGCTTTTCTTTTCTGCGCTTCGGATGCGCGGCTGTTGAGATAGACAGAATATGTTCCGTCCTCGTTCAGCAGTACGATCCCGACACGGTTCACGCCTTTTGGAAACTGGATTACCCGGACAAAGTAGTCTGCGTTTTCAATCACTTAGTTCACACCCTTTAAGGACTTTATGAACTCCGTGGTTCTGCGAATCTCATCGTCTGTCATGTCTTTTGTTACTTGGAGTAATGCTCTCTCAGAGTCTCGCAGTTCTTGGAGCATTTTAATCTTATCATAGATATTGTCCGTTTTAACGGACTCATAGAATTTTGTTCCGATAACTGCGTCAATCTTCCTAAGTGTTTCGGGAGATGGTTGCGTTCTCCCCGTGTTCCAATAGGAAAACGCCGCGCTTGTGATCCCTGTCAGAGTATAAAACTCTTTCTTTTTCATGCCAAGTTCAACAAGGCGCAATTCGATTTGCCTGACCATTTCCTTTCCATCCATAAATTTTTTACCCCCAAGATTAATTAAGTGCTTGACAAACGCTAAGTGATGTGGTAATCTTGGTAGCGTGAATGGTGGCATAACAAAACCAAGCCCCCATCTCTGCGGGTTTTGAAAGCGTGTCAAGTTGTGAGTGCAATCTCAATATAACACGCTTTCTTAACTCAAGTCAAGAAAAAAGATTAATAGGATTAAGAAAGGAGAGGATAGGTTGCAGTATTGGGAAACGGCACACCCGATGACCCGACTACTGCGAGGTTACGAAGTGAATGGCAGAAACCTTGCCGTAGCACTAGGATGTGCAGAAATCACCGCAAGAAAGAAACTGTATGACCCGGACAAGTTAACGCTTGGCGATCTTGAGAAGATTCACCGGGTATATGGAATCCCGATTGCGGAACTGCGGGAAAGGGTGATCTCATGAGAAAAAAAGGGATCAGGACGAACCCGATGCCATACAACGAGCGGATTCGCAAGTACAACGAAGAAAAGCAGAGTGCGCTCATGATGGCAACCACTCAGGAAGAGGTTGATAGGATCATCTACATCCTCAGAAAGAAGTGGTCAGTATGAAAGTCAACCCGAAGAGAATCCCGCGCACAGAAGCAGATGTAATCCGAGCAAAAACCCAAGGGTATGACGAGGGCATCAGAGGATCGCTCACCATCATGCTCTACACGCTGAGAGACAAGTTCTCTTACACGGATGAACAGCTTCAAGCGTTTTCGGATGCGTACAACTACACGGTTGATTCAATCAATCGGGGATACATCAAGCCGAAAGACTTGCAGTTAGTAATCAAAGAAGAATATGGCACAACCGTAGAACTCAAATGAAAGGACATCATATGAGTAAAGCTAAGAAGAGAAACCTGATTATCAAGCTAATTGAGGACGCTATCGTCTTCTACCTGATGGTTTCCTGTGTGTGGACTATCGGATATCTCGTCAGCGAGATTTTCTCCAAGTTGGGTATCTGACATGGGAATGAAACGAATCGTTCTACAGTTCGACATTACCGGGCATTATATGCGAGAGTTCCCGTCATGTTACGATGCCGCTCGTCATGTGAATGGTCTTCCGTCTTCCATCTACAATTGCTGTGTCGGGCGATGCCCAACCGCTTACTCGTTCAGATGGCGTTTCAAGGATGACGGAGAAAGCATTACCGATATGGACTATTCCATGATCTTGGAAAAGGCGTATGGAGAAGTGACGAACCTCATCGTTGATTACAAGAAGCGTGTCAAAGAACAGCTTCAGCTTGCCCGTGATAACGGAGAAAAAGAACCGTTCCATTACCGCCTTGTCCTTGATGCTTTAGACATTATCGCAAGAGATTTCCGTAAGCGTAGCGATGATGCGTTCCGTGAGCATACCAAAAAAGCAGAGATCAACGACACGGGGGAAGAGAACCTCAAGAACGCTGTGATCGAACGGATGGCGTTGGACTTTGAGAAAGCTATCTGCGATGGCAACGAGGGAGACATCAACGAGATCAGGAACTTTGCGGAAAAGAAAGCGTATCGCTACACCAACCTTGATGCCGGGGAAATTCTAGACCGCATCCAAGAAAAGCACAAACGGTTTCAAAGGAAAGCGCATGAAGACATTGAGGGGATTGTTGATGTAACCGAAAGGTTTCGGCGCAAGAAAAACGCTTTCAAGGAGAAAAACAACCCGTATCGTTGCCCACTTTGCGGTGGCGGTATGTATGTCAAATCAAAGAACAATACGAACTCGTTTCTTGTTGCCTGTTCCGGGTGCAGTTTGACAGAGGGGGTGACGGTTCATAAGTGCGCCACAAGTTCATCATCCGGGGGATCGTAATTTGCGCGGCGATCCTGATAATCGTCTTTCTGATAATGGCGATTACCGCATAATCAACCTCTTTGACGAGGAAGAGGTGCATGAGAACTGCACCGTTCAGATTTGGAAAAACTCCCACACCGGGGAAGTGAGCATCGGTTGGTGGGAGAATTAATAAGAAAGGACAAAAGCATATGCCTATTGTGAAACCCACGGAGATGAATTTCTCCGACAAGAACATCATCATGATTATCAGCGGGTTGCCCGGAACGGGTAAGACCACACTCGCGCTTTCTGCGCCTGATGTGCTTCTCATCGACACGGACGAGGGCATGGCGCGAGTCAACCCCGCACACCGCAAGGACGCATCCATCTGCAAGACCTACGAAGAGGTGCTGTCTGATATCAAGGCGGCAGAGGGAACATACAAGACCATCGTGGTTGACACCACGGGCGCACTCATCGAATACATGAAAGATTGGGCGATGAGAACAGACCCAAAGGCAAGCAAGAAAGACGGCGGATTCAGCTTGCAAGGGTACGGCACGATCAAGACCGAGTTCAACCGCCTTTCTGCCGAACTCCGCAAGAAGTTCAATGTTATCTTCCTGTTTCATGAGAACATGACGAAACAGGATGAGAGCATCTTCTATGAACTCGTTGTCGAGGGCGCGACCCGGACGCTTGTCTATCAACCCGCCGATCTCGCCGCCCATCTCTTCATTCAGAACGGGCGCAGATACCTTGGCTTTACGCCCACGGAGCAGTACAGCGCAAAGAGCGCATACGGCATCAAGGGGCTTGTGGAAGTTCCCGAACTCAAGGATGGCGATCCCAACGATTTCCTGACCCGCCTGTTCGACAAGGTGCGGAAGAATCTCGCGTCTGAATCTAAGAAGATTGCCCCGGAAAAGGACGCATACGCCGAAGCGATCAATGAAGCAAAGACCATCTGCTCCGCAGTAAACAGCCCGGAAGATGTTCCGTTTGCTGTTGATACCATCGGTAAGTTGAACCATGCGCTCACCTCTGAGAAAGAATCCAAGGCGATGCTCAAGGCGCGGCTTGAGGAACTTGGTATCGTGTGGAACAAGACCGCCAAGAAGTATGAGTACAAAGCTGAGAATAACTAAGTCTCTGCTTGATGCTTGGTACTGGTCTTACAAGAAAGAGGACGGATGGGATCAGTTCCTCTCCGTCCTCAACCGAGAACCACTCCAACCGACAAAAGCAATGTTGGATGGCACTCGTTTTGAGAATGTCTTGAACAATGTGCTGAACGGAACGCCGATCACGCCTGACCATGAGTGGTACACCGTAATCGTGGAGATGGCAATGGAGTTGTCCGGGAGTCAACAGCAAGTCAACCTCTACGCAGACTCCGGGATCATTTATAACGGTACACCGATACTCTTGCATGGCGTACTCGACTATCTCAAAGCGGGGCATATATGGGATTGCAAGTTCAGCAAGACCTACCATCTCAACAAATATCATTGGAGTGATACCACACAGACCGGGATGTACCTTGCACTCGTTCCCGAAGCGATGGACATGACCTATATCATCAGCGATGGTAATTGGGTTTACCGGGAGCGGTATCCGAGAGATATCGTACCGCCGATTGAACCTACTGTAATTCAATTCTGCAAGTTTCTTGAGAAGCAGAACTTGTGGGAAATCTTTGTAGGGAAGTGGGTGCTTAAATGAGCAGAGAGCAATGGGGACACGGGTACTGGCAAGGGGTTGAAGACGCGCAGTCCGGGACAATACGAAAGAAGTATACGTTTAAGGACGAAGTGAAGTTTTGGATTGCAAATATGTGCATTTCCAATTGCTCCAAAACATATGATGCTTCTTTGTTTTCAGTAAGAGATTTTGTGTTCTACATAACACAATGCGGACTTTCTGAAAAATACGCGAAGAAAGTTTACGATTACATTTTGAAGCACAATATGTACGACTTTAAGCCAAAAGTATATTGCGAGTGCTATGTATCTGGAGACAAACGGTGGAAGTGGTTTGAAGATTATTTCGTACTCCCAATCTCGTGCTACACCCGTGATGAGTGGCAACAAATTGCCAACAAACTAAAATCAAAATTTGAAGGGGGAAACTAATTGTCACACATCAGAGGTCAATGGGGCAAAGAATCAGAAATAAACGAAAAAGAAGCAAAACTCATAGAAGAATACCTAGATAATTTGCGCGTTGGCGAAGTCGTGTGTACAAAAGAACTGTTTGAACTATTGCGCGGTAAGGTTTTAAGGTACAACGCCATGCGGTTTCAGCGAAACGCAAACGCAATCATAAGCACCGACAACAGATTTGAAAAACGCTTTCTCTATACAGAAGAGTATGGAAAGCAACGCTGTTGGCTAAAAACAAAAACATAATGAAATGGAGAATAAACAATGGCTGAATGGAACTATCAGCGCGAGGAGCGCGAAGAGAGCGCAAAGGTGACGGGCAGACTTCGGTGCGTCATCACGGATGTCGAGGAAACGGAGAGCAAGTCCAGCGGCTTGCCGATGATCGTTGTCTCCGTCCGTCCGAGCGGAACTCGCTTCTCCGTCAAATCCTACATCGTCAAGAACGAGCATTTCAACCGCAACATGACTCAGTTCTTTGACGCTTTCCCGGAGATCGGAGACGGTAATTTCTCGTTCCTTGAGTGGATCGGGGCGATGGGTGCGGCAATGTTCGACCTTGACGAGAGGGGATACCTCAAAGTCAAGTATTGGATTTCCGCAGACCGGGCGGGTCTTCTCCCGGAGTTTGAGGGAGAGAAACCTGAGAAGCAGACGGTGACGAGCCTTGAGGACTCTGAGCCTGATGACGATATGCCGTTCTGATGGTACGCCATTGGACAGACAAAGAGTTAACAGAGGAACTCAAAAAGCTGACCATCATCTGCGATACCCGTGAACAAGATCGTCATGTTACGGACTACCTTGTCAAACACAAGATTCCGCACATAACGAGGAAACTTGACACCGGGGATTACTCCGCTGAACTAGACTCAATTTCATTTGAGCGTGATATCGTTGTGGAGCGCAAGCACAACCTAGACGAAATCTGCGGGAACTTTACCGCAGAAAGGGAGAGATTTGAGCGGGAGTTTATCCGGGCAAAAGCATACGGAACAAAGGTGCATCTCATCGTGGAGAACGCATCATGGAGCGATGTATTTCTAGGAAACTACCGCTCCAAACTCCCCCCAAAGTCTCTAGTCGGTTCTCTGCTATCGTGGATGGTGCGGTTTAACATCTCTGTTACTTTCTGCCGCCCGGATGAGACGGCAAAGATCATCTATGGAATCTTCTATTACTATGCAAGAGAAAGGATGCTATATGGCTGAGATAAAAGATAGCGGTGATCGAACGCAATTCAGCACAGGCGCGGTTCGTGATCTCAGCGATGGCAAGGGAGACATGGTATCAATCCCGTGGGAGTCCATTCTCCGTCTGTCTCGCCATTACGAAGCGGGAGCGAAAAAGTATGCACGATTCAATTTCCGCAAGGGTATAAACCTTTCAAGCTATATCGACTCAGCTTGCCGACACTTGGCAAAATACCAATGCGGGTGCGATGACGAAGATCATCTTGCGGCGTGTGCTTTCAATGTGCTTGGCGCAATGCTTGTCGAAGAGAAGAACCCGGAATTAATCGACTTGCCCCTCAGAGACGGGAAAAACCGATTCTGCTACTTTGGTGGTGATCCCGGTGGGGATGGGTGACAAGAAGCAAGCGTTCACACCATCGTATGCACCGATATTGTGCAATGTGACCAACAAGATGTTTGCCCCTTGCACGATGCGCCAATGCCCCGAACCCCATGTTATTGAGCGTTATGGGATCGGCGGCGTGTGTAATGTAAGTATTTATGTCTGCCGAAAATGCAGATATAAAGTACAAACTCAGTTTTGCGGAGCGTTAGGATGCAGTTATGGATTGGACGAAAGCGTACAACCGGGATCGTAGGATGACATGGGAAGACATAGCAAACGCCATCCATGATTCAGTTACGATGGACGAGGTGCTTGCCTTGTACTCCCCTGAGACTCCCCGGCGTTCCGGGAGATGCCCTTGTCCTCTCCACAACGGCAAAGACTACAATTTTAGTTTCTCGCGTTTCGGTTACAAATGTTTCGTGTGCGGAGCAAGCGGCGATGTGATTTCCTTTGTTAAAGAGGTACAGAGATGCCCTACAAGGGGCGATGCAATGAAGCGAATCAACGCAGATTTTCATCTGAACTTGCCGCTTGACTCCGCAGTTTCCGAAGCGCAGAGCGCAGAGATCGACAGGCGCAGAGCAGAAGCGCGGGAACGGAAAAAGGCGATTGACGCATGGTGGGAACGCTACCACGCTCTGCTAGATGAATGGATATGGAACGACAAGATCAAGCGTTCCGCAGAACCGTTCTCAGACGCATGGTGCAACGCTGTGCGAAGACTAGAAATAATCGGGTATGAACTGGACGGTATGCCCGAAGAACCGAGGTGAGTATGCAATACCTCACAGTTCAAGAAACAAAGGCCGGGTTGTCATGCACAGGAAAGGATAAGGACAAGCCCGACCTGACTATCAGCAACTTTTTGCTTATCATGCTCTCAGATGCCAAGTACGCCGGGGTGAAATATAACGAACTCCGGGGAGTCGCGGAGATTCACGGAAAGGACAAGAGCGGCAACCTGACAATCGCCACTTGGAGCGATGCTCATGAAGCTGAGAGCATGAGTTATATAGAGGACAAGTACGGTCTATATTCAAAAGAACGCCACACAGCGGCACTCAGGATGCTCTTTGCAGAGAGGACATACAATCCGCTGATAGACATCATCGAATCCGTTAAGTGGGATGGAAAGGAACGGTGTAGGAACTACCTCACCAAGTGGGGGAAATGCGCTGACACGCCCTATGTCCATGAGGTTTCCCGTCTCATCTTCGCGGGTGGTATCCATCGTCTGTACGAACCCGGACGCAAGTTTGAGGATGTACCAATCCTTATGGGGGATCAGGGTGGCGGCAAGTCAACCCTCATCCGATTCCTTGCTATCAACGATGACTATCACGGGGAAGTCAAACAAATGGACGGGCAACAGGCAATCGAAGACCTCTCCGGGCATTGGATACTGGAAATCCCTGAGATGTCTGCTTTCACCAAGGCGAAAGACCAAGAAGCAATCAAGGCGTTCGTCTCCCGTCAGCGTGACCAGTACCGCAAGCCCTATGACCGCAACCCGGTAGAACTCCCGCGCAGATGTATCTTCATCGCAACAAGTAATGATCGGAATCCGTTGGTGGATAAAACTGGAAATCGCCGTTGGTATCCTGTGGAATGCACCGGGGATCGCGCTTACGGATACGAACTGTATCGCCGCGAGGACGAGGTACGCGAGTATGTCTTGCAATGTTGGGCAGAAGCAAAGGCAAAGATGCACACAGACGAGATGAAACCGTTTGCCAAGGCAGAGTTGCTTGAAGAGTACACCAAAGCACAGGAAGAAGCAATGCAAGACGATTGGCGTGTCGGTGCTATCAAGTTGTTCCTAGAGCAGAAGAACCCCGGCGAGTTGACTTGCGTCCGGGAACTATTTCATCGCGCACTTTCCCCAAATCCTGACTTTGTAAAAGAACCGACCTTTTCCGAATCCAAGGACATCGCCAAGATCATGGACAGCAACAAGGATTGGGAGCGGGTAGGGAACAAGCGCATCGGTGCTTACGGTGTGCAAAAGTGTTGGAAAAAGAGGGGAGAAAAACCAATAGAAGACGATGACGATTTTCCTTTTATGTAAACCGAAAGGGGTAAAAAAATATGAGAATGGCTAGTTGGGAGACGGTTTGCTCGTCCTGTGCAAACTGCTGTTACACTCCCGCGAAAACCAATGCACCCCCGGAAGATTGCTATCCCGCCGAAGAATGGTGCTACGAGGATAGTGACAACTTTGGCACTATGGATGGGTGCTATCACTATGAGGAACGACATGACAACTGATGAGAAGATTCTCAAGATCATCGAACTCAAAGCAGAGGGGAAGACCTACAAGCAGATCGGTGCAGAGATGGGGATCACGGAAACCTATGTCAAGCAGTTGATGTTTGAAGCGAGAAAGAAAGGCAAAATACCGCCCTATCAGAAACCCGAAAAGAAAAAGCCGGGAAGACCGAAAGGCACGAAGACCCCGCCTGTGATTGAGGGCGTGATAATGACCGATGGCAAACCACACAGCTTGACGGTCTATAACAACGATAAGGTTCTGCAAACCATCGGAGACGAACGGGTTTCTGCGTTTGTTCAGTATCACATCGACATGACAAAGATGAGGATCGGCGCAAGCAGAAGAGATGTACCTGACCTTTATCGCAGATTCGGAGAATACCTTGAATACTGCGCCGCGCACAACATCATGCCAAGCAACAGCAATTGCTATTATGCGCTCGGTATTACAAGGTTTGATGTGTCGCATTGGAACAGCGGATTAGGCACAGCGGAGCAGAAGAGGTTTGCAGAAGACTTGGTTGCGTTTTTCGCGTCAGTTCACGAACAGGGTGCGCTTGACGGGTTGGTCAATCCGATCTACTCCATGTGGCTCCAAAAAGCACATGACAGCATGATCGAAGCGTCTAAGGTTGATATGCCTGTGGACGATCCTTACGGCACGAAACAGAGCGCAGAGGACATCGTGGACAAGTATGCCGGGATCGAACTCCCGGAGTGAGAAAGGAAAAATATGGAAACTGTTATCGAACACCTTGACGGAAAGAAAACCTTTACCGTCAGCACAGACGAGCGGGTGTGGAAGAACCGACTTATGAAACTCGCAGAAGAACGCCCGGACGATGTGGAGTGCGTAGCTGTCAACCGGGATGGATCGGTGATGTTTCATGTGCCTGAGTCATGGGTGAAGATCAGACCACCGCGCAAGGTTGAGATGAGTGAGGAACGCAGACAGGAACTCGCAGACAGGATGCGGAATATGCGCGGAAACACAGCGTGAGTCTGTAGAAAAACAATGGAATTACCTTGCGTAATGTGGCGTTGGCAAGTGACATATGCAAAATGGTAAGCGTCTGACTCAGCGTATTAATCTTATCAATCACCTAAAAACAAAAAAGCCGGGATGGATATACCACCCCGGCTTGATTGTTTTATGATGATTCATTTCATGCAGAAATCTTCTGCTCACATACGCGCCTGTCACCTTTTGCCTTGGTGATCTTCTTCTGCGCGTTGTACTGCTGATTCATTAAGCTGACGATCTTCTTTTCGTGCTTTGCCCACTCCGGGGAGTTCTTGGTGCATTTGCTCTGCTCTGCTTCTTCCAGTTTGATTAGGTTTGCGATGCGATCCACGATCTCCCGGTTGTGTGCGATCTCTCCCTCAATTACCGCGAGTCGGTTGTCCACACGCAGAAGCATCTCATCGTGTTTGGCAAGCTGTGCGGCTTGCCGTTCCTGTTCCTTTGCTTGTCTCTCCTGTTCCTTACGAAGCGCGAGACGCTCCCGGAACGCTTCTTGGTTGATTCGTTCCTGTTCCTTGATGAAAGCGGCGTGTGCTTTCTGCTGTGCTTTCTGCGCGGCGATCTCTTTCGCCATGCGCTTGCCCCTTACGCTCTTGCCGATGTTGGCGAGAATGCAAGAGATGCCTACGATGATAAGAATTGCTGTCATATCAATCCCCCTCATGATTCTTGATGTACTCACGCAGAGCGGCCTTGACTATCTCTCCCTTTGTTTTTCCGTCAAGATAGTCGATGATATCTCCGTCATTCTGCTTTCCGTTGATGGGCCGAAACAATTTTACTCCGAGAAAAACAACGTTGCTTCTTACCCATTTCTTCTTTGCTTCACTATCATAAGTCATGTCCATAGGACTCCTTTCGGGTTTTCCCCCATTATAACATGGGGGTTGAACCCTGTCAATCTGGAATTGTGAACCACTTGTCATAATCCTCTGCATCGCAGTATCCCGCCGCAGAATAGAAAAACTCTTTGGCTTTACGCAACTTTCGTTTCCACGTTTTCTCGTCTTCATCGTCAACGTGGACAATTGCGGTTGCGAAATCCCCGGATGTGTCGATCATGATTTCATAATCCATGACTTCGGCGAAATGCTCAGAACCCGCTTCGGTTAAGCCCATCGGGCCGCAGAAGCAGATGCCGATCTCTTCGCATACATCGTCATAGACATCAATGTCCTCTTCAAGATTGATAAAATCCCGGACTTTCATGGTGATGTGTGCCATAATGAATCCCCTTTCAAAGTGTTTTTTCAGTTGTGAACAACTGCCTAAACGCACAAACGATCGGCTTGTGCGCTTAGAATATGCTCACTTCCTTTCCGTGATCTTGCACCGGGTCAACTCTGTCTGCTTGATGCCCCGGTACTCTTTCTGCTCTTTGACAGTTCCTGTCAGAATCTTTCCCATCACTTTGGTCTGGTCTACATAGGAACTCGTCTTCCAAGTTGCCTGTTGTCCGTCTTTGCTGACAAACTTGTAAACGCTTGTGTACCCCCATTGCGTCTCCCAAGAGGTGATGCAATGACAATCCAGAATCTCAAAGCTAATGCGATCTCCGACCTCTCCCATCCATGTGCCATGCGCTCTTGCTTCAGCTTCGGCAGACTCTCTAGCTTTCCTCTCAGCTTCACGCTCAAGTTCCCTGTCATAGGCGGGGAACGCAGAAGCAAGAAGACCGATGTTGTGAGGGGATACCACACGCTCAGAACAAGCAACTTTCAGATTGTGAAAGTAGTTGTCATCGCGCTCGTTGTTGACGATCCAATCTCTAACCTTTGCCGCAAGTTCTGCGCTTGCCGGGTTCTTCGGGTCAAACTGTCTTTCCTCAGACTCCGCGATCTGCTCCTTGATGTAGTCTGCATCAGACAGGCGCATCCCGTTGTGATAACGGAACAGCACCTCTGCGCGGTCTGCTGTGGATGTGTTGTAACCGTCTCGCTTGCAGTATCCGAACACCCGGATCGTCTCCGCAACGATTGTCATGTATCCCAGAACATCGAAATACTCGCGTGTCCACCAAGACCCGCCGCCCGTCTGTGCGTCCTCTGCTTCTTTGATCCATTGCTCATACTGAGCGGCTTGCTCCGCAGAAAGACCACCCGTGAAATCACGGAGACAGGACTTGCCAACTTGCTTGAACTCGCCGCTTTCCTCGTTGTAAACGATGTAGCTATAGGCGCGATCTCGCATCGTTTTGCAATGCTCACACCAAGGCTTGCAAGTGTAATACTTCTGCGGGATTTCAACCTCGCCCGTGCCATGAATGATATTGCCGTTCGCGTGATACTCAAGACTCGCGGCAAACTTCCATCCATTCACAGCGGCAAGACCAGAAACCTCAATGTCGATGTGCTTTACCGTGACCTTGTAGTGATGGTAAATCGGTCTGCATTCCGCAGAATCCCATCCGATCTCCTTGGAAAGCGTGTGTTCTTCGTAATGCTCTCCAAGCTTTTCGTAATGGAAATCGCACCCGTACTTCTTCGCCTTGTTTGCGATGCGGGTAAGTTTCTTTTCAAGAGACTCCATGTTCATCTCTGGAATCGAATATTTCATGATATCTTCCCCTTTCATTTTTGCCTTTCGGCGTTTATTCAAGACGCAGAAACGGTCTGCGCCTTGAATCAGCACCGAAATGCTGATTGCTGATGTCATCTTTCAATCTCAATTTTCAGAAATGTATGATACGGATCGTACATATCAACCTCTATATCCAACACATTATAGTCAAGATACTTTGAGATATCATGTCGATTGCTGTCTACGATCTCTTGCAAGTCTCCACATTTTGAAAATCCGAGTACATCTTCATAGTCTTCATCTTCGTCATTCCACGATACTCTGATATCAATGACATCTGCTCTTGCACGGGTTCTTGCCAGTTCTCTAAGTGTAATCATTTGATTATTCCCCTTTCAATTAGTGATGCAGAAAGCACCCATGTATACCGCAGAAGCATTATCCTCTGCGGCATAGGTTGATGTTTTCAAGCCAAGGTAAACTCGCACCCGTCTTTAAGTTCGTTGTTTACCCACGATGCGATAGCTTTAAGTTCTTTGTACCAGTTGCCCTTGATGGGATAAAACCATCCAGTTCCCCAAGGGTTCATGTTTACCCCACCGGGGTAATCCGAAAACCGCTTATCCTTACTGCGGATTTCAAAGTACCTATAATCGCAATCAGAAACGATCTCAAGAACCACGATCTCACCCCCTTTCTAATGCAACTTGCTTTGCCATTGCTTACATCACCCCATATTCGTTATCATAATCTTCGATGTAGTCGGGAAGATTAGAAAACACGCAATCAAGAAATACATCCCGGTTGTTCTTGACTTCTTCGCCAAACATCAGTTCCTTGACTCCGAAAGACGCATTATAAAGCCATGCGCTACGCACTTCCGAATCCTCGCAGATGTCAATGCAGTAAAGTCTTTCATCCCATGTGGTGCAGAAAGTTTCGGTTTTGATCTTGATTCGTCCGATCTTGATGACGATCTCGTTCTCGTTGCTTTTTTTCATGATAAATTCCCCTTTCAATTTGTTTCGGTTAGAGCAACCGCCCAAACGCAGAAGCAGAACGCTTCTGCGCTTGAAATATGCTCACTCCTCTTTGCTATTTTCGCTTGGATCGGAATAGATTTCGATTGCGATGTTGTCGAATGCTTGCGAGAACAGAGACACCAAATCCTTGTAGTAGCGGCACTTGCTCTTATTAAGCCGCACCTTGGTGATCTTCTCATAGGGCTTGTCGAAGATGTTGTAGCTATCCTTTGAAAGCCCAAGGCAGTTCTTGGCGTGAGTCTTGTCAGAAAAGAACGACCAAAAATTGTACATTTCTTTCCCGGTCTTCTCGTCCACATACTCATAGAGCATGACAATCATGCAGTTACCGTCATAGAGAGAAACCTTATAATCTTGCCAAGGCTCACCCTCTTTGAGATTCTGCGAGACAGTCAGTTCCCCGCACTTGTCGCTCCAGTTCCAATTTACGCTCATTTGATAAATCCCCTTTCAAAATTGCCCTTGTGCTTCGTTTAAAGCCCCCACGCCGCGCCAAGGCGCACAAGGTATTGTGGGAGTACCCCGCAGAAAGCGGGGCGCAATTGTCATCTGTCCATATCCATTGCCCAGTAGATCGAATCGTGGATGTATTCTCTCACAGAAAGTGTGTTATAAACTTCCCCGTTTATTGAGTCCACAACATCCACCACACCGTCATGCACCCGCAGAACGATTGACTCATAGTCAAGCGCAGAACGCAGATAGTTCTTTTCATCCTCTGTCAGAATGTCCAGAACGGCGCACCAAGAATCCCCTATGAGATCATACGGATTGCAATATTCTTTCACGCAGAACACCCCCATTAAAAGCAGAAATCCACAAACACGGGCTTGTCTCCGGGCAAATAGCAGAACGAATTGGCATCGGAAAACCGGGTGCATTCGTACTTCTTCATCCCCCGGACATATTCACCCCTTATCCATACTTGGCAATCTTTGGGCGCAGAAATGTCCTTTCGCGTGAAGAAATCGCCTTTCTTCAACTGCTTAACTGTCATCATGATGCATAAATTCCCCTTTCAATTGATCGGGCTTTTAGTGGTTAAGCATCTGCGCCCCGTCAAGGCAACCCGTCTTTGCAGATGTACCCCGGGAACCCCCGGGGCGTTTTTGGTATCACTTTAACTTTTCGTTTACACCCCTTTCGGTTTTTTTGCTGTAGCATCTGCGGCACGTTGCACAGCAACGCGCCCCGCAATTGATATTGATATGCTTTGCGGCGATTGTGCTTTCATCGTAAACCGTGAAAACCTTGTCAACGTATTCATTCGCCGGGGCCTTAACAACGTTCATTTTCGGACTAGATTCAACCATAATCACGTTGTCGGGCTTGCCCACAATATCAAACGCTTTGCGAATGATGTTCATGTTTTTTGACCACCAAGCGAAAGTAACAGAGGGATTCACTTTGCAGATATTCGCATAGTTGATCGCCTGTTCAACCGTTCCGACATCCCCGAAAGATTCAATACGAACAATCGCAACGTTCGCAAAGTGGGGCAGAATATCAAGCGGTAAAACAGTTTCGGAAAGCAAGTGATAATTGCTTTCCATAGCAACCCCGGCGGCTTTGTAGCGCGTCAAGGTTGCCTGTGCAAAGCAATGCGCGCAAATCGAATCCCCGTCTTCCATCCGCTTTTTGCAGATCGGGTTAACAAGGCACGACGTGGAAATAGACGGGATTCCCGTCATCTTCCCGCTCATGCTGTCAGAGATGTGAACCGGGCTTGCGTTTATGCAGTACTTGCTTTTCTTCATCGTGTAAACAGTTCCGTTAATAGTGATTTCCTTAGCGTTTTTCATTGTGAAAAATCCCCTTTCAAATATTGGCTTTTCGCCTGTTTCGTTACCCGGATCGCGCCCGGATAATCAAACAGACGGGGGAACGGCAAACCGTTCCCCACGCCCGTTGTTTGAAAGGGAAAGGGAAATCATCATTTCAATATCACCCCTTTTGGGGCCGTATAGTTGCCCGGTTCCGGGGCTTAGATTGCCGCAGTACGGGGACGCGATCCCCCGCAGATTCTGCGCTTTCAGCCCGTTTTCCCGGTTCCTATCCGCTTTTCAAGGTTCACCCCTAACCGATACGCAACCCCCGCACGTTCTGCTTTCCGCACTTGCCCATCGTTTCCACCCGGAAACCCTTTCGCCGTCATCGGAACAGCCCCACCCGTATAGAATGGGGGTGCATGGGATGATATCCCACTAGGTTAGAGGATCGCCGGGTTCCATCGCTCCGGGCCGCTACTCGCGCCCCGTGCGGGGTATCGGTTAGGTTGTCAAGGTTCACGCTCCGGGGGTTTCACCCCTCAAAAGCAAGGCCATCATATCATGAGGGTTTCACCCCCGTCAAGGGGTTTCACCCCGATTTTTCAAGTTTGGCTATTCTGTACACTTTTGCTTGTGTTCATTGTGCATTTTGCTACACACCCTTTCGCCGGGTTCCGGGGCATTGCCATTTTTTAACATTTGCATTTTAAGACCGTTTTTCTGCGATTTAAGCGGGGTTTAACCCCGGCTGTGTCTGGATATTCCCCGATCTTTTGACGGGCGTTCTGCGCGTTTTTTTGCTCCAAGTCGGGTTTGCCCGTTTTCGGGGTTCAACCCCTTGCGCTCCAATGATTCCCGCTTTTCATCCGTCTATCGGAAATGGTATTTTTTACCATCTTCACCCGCTCCGGGGCTTGATCCCCTGTGGAAAACCCTGTGGATTGTATACAATAGTACAATCACCCCGTTTCCGTCTTCCCCTCTGTGGGGCGTTTTTTCGCGTTCTGCGCCCCGTCTGCTTTTCCGGGGGTGTTTACCCCTTTCCCCGTCTCTCTCACGCTCTGAGCCGCTCTGCGGGCGTTCTGTGACCCTGTGGGCGCATCCTCTCCCCGTGGGGTCATTCTCTCACCCTCTGCGCCTGATCCCGTCTGCGGTGATCCCTGCCCCTCTCGCGCCGTTTCTCCCTGTCTCAGCCCCGCCGCCGTGCCGGGTGCATCCTTGCCCCGTTCCGATCCTCTGCGCCCGTCTCCGGGGGTGGTGTGGTGTGGGGTGGGGGAGAGGGTGAATTACCTACTGCTTAGATGGGTAAATGATTTGGGGTGTAACAATAAGTTACGGGGATGTAAGGAAATGGTAACTCCGCCGCGCAAGCCCACCCACAAAATACCT
>Ga0265298_10001026_pt1 | contig 41356 bp, 69 predicted proteins | sample AusTroGonzalo_MG_3_FD_193486 | JGI IMG/M metagenome (GOLD analysis project Ga0265298, IMG submission 193486) | Bovine rumen microbial communities from tropical cattle in Woodstock, Queensland, Australia - Gonzalo_01 | ecosystem: Host-associated > Mammals > Digestive system > Stomach > Rumen ... | reverse complement strand
AAAAATCATAACATATTTTATATTTAGTACTATCTTTATCTGTAACTTTCAATATGGTTTCATTAAACAAATCTTCTGGCATCCCTTTATATAATGGTTTATATGTTTTCTTTACTAATTTTGAAGTAAAGTAAGATAAGCCAACACCAAGCAATATTGGAACAAATATGCTAATTCCAAGAGGAGTTGTTATTCTATTCAAAGCATAATATGTTAAGTTAGAAACAATAAAACACTTTGACATACTTGATAAATGAAATGCCTTACCAAATGTTCTTTTGGTCAACCAAAATGAAGTTAATATAAATAAACATTCAATAAAAGTATTATTTAATCGTGCTACTATTAAGATTAAAACTAAACTTAATGTGTTCCAAATTGAACTAAAAATTAAATATATTATTATTGATAATTTTTCTACTTTTTCTAACTTTCTAAAATTATGCAAGTTTCTTTGCAATCTTTTTAGCGAATTCTTTAAGTTTATCTTCTTTAGCAAAGATAATCCAACTATCTGTTCCTGGCATTGTAATCCCTCCTTCTTTATAAAATATACTGTGTATGTGATCGCTAAAAGCAACAATTGGTCTAAATTTAATATAGTGTCTACAATATAGTTGCCATATTCGTAGTTAAAACTTAAATTTCTAACCATTAATGATATTGCTTGATATAGCGTAATTAGTAAAACATATTTTATTTGCCTTTTAAACATTATTTTCTTACTAACAATCATTGGTATTACAATCATTATTGATATGCTTAATATTGAATATAAACTATTCATTTTCAAATATTGCATTAATATTATTTGAATTATTATGTTTAGTAGGCCACCAATAAATGATGCAAAATATAATCTTCTTTTATTACATACTATACATAAATAAAAATAGAATTGTATTGACAATATAGTCAATGACTTAAATATCGCTAACCATTTATTGTTTATTAGTATTTCATTCATTTTGCAAATAAGTTCATTATTTGTATCAATACCGAAACAATCTAATCCTACTAATTTAAGTATAAATATTATCGTTAAGACAAATAGATACACTTTAAGACTTGCGGATAAATATTTATTATAATCTTTAAACATTAAAACCTCCCTATAAAACAAAAAAGATACTATTTCTAGCATCTATTCCAACTCCCCCATTTGTTATTATATAGGTTTATTAGAAATAAGTCAATAATTAGTCCAAATATCCTGTTTTTTTAAGTTTCCACTTGAAGGATTTATCATACATTGGGTGTATCCAAGTATCCCCATCCATTTCAAAATATCTTTCACATTTTTTTCTAAATGCCATTACTAAATAATCTTCTACTTCTTCCATAGCATCATATACATAAAATTTATTTGTTAAATCATTCCTCATATCTTCCATTTGAGTTTCTTTAAGCTGCTTAATTTCTTTTAATATTTCATCCCTTTGTAGTTTATAATTTTTAGCAGCATTAGAAAAATAACCGAAAAGCCATCCTATCACTATTGTTACCGCTGTGCTAATTGCAGCTCCTATCATTGTTGACATGTTGTTCCTCCTTTTTATTTTAATGTTTTTGTTCTACGATAACCGCTCACACGTAATCTATCCATTTGTGTAGGTAAGCCTGACTTATCACTTAATTCCTTATACTGTCTTGTTAAAAGAGTTATATTGTTTTGACTTTCCAGCATTAAAGGTTCATTGCCACTTTCTTTTGCTAATATTTGTATATCTTTTTGTTCACGTATCTTGCGTTCAATGTTCCTTTGCAATTGTGTTCCATCATAATTTGTATAGTGTATTTTTTTACCGCTTCTTTTATCGTATAAGTAAAATCCTTCTTCATTTTTGTTTATTATTTCTTTTAATTCTTTATCGGTATATTCTGGATTACTTACACCTAAAACTATACTAAATATGTAATGATAGCAATTCATTTCGCTTATTGGCCTATAACCATTCTTTAGGTCATGATCTAGCGTATAAAATTTACCTTTATAATCCTTTGCTATTTGACCATTATTAAGTTTTTCATATTCTCTATTGCTGAATTGACGTCCTTGTACCTTTTCATGATCCGGTGCTGGATTTATATGAACGGATATTTCAATGCCATCAGCTCCAAATTCTTCACCATATATTTTTTGATTTTCATTATGCAATTCGCGTAATCTACTTTTTAAATGCATATTAATGGCACTATCTAATCTTATTGTTCTACCACTTGCATGATTAAGTGTTTTTATCCCACTTTTTCCAATGTCTTTTAATATTTTAGTCATAGCACTATCAAACGTTTCTTTTCCTTGCCCAACATTTAATAATGCTGTGTCTAATAATTCATTATAAGTTTCCCTTAAACCTTTAAAAACAAGTTTGCCATTTGCATCACTTATGGTGTATCCTAACACATTTGTCCTTAAATAATTGTACATTTCGTTTTTTACTATGTTAGATAATGCCATAGTTTGCGTTTTTATGGCGTTATTTTCGTCAAAAGGTACAAAAGGTATATTCTTATAGTCGTAAAACTTTTCATAGAATAATTGGTCTTTTTTAGCAAAATTAGAAAATATTTCATCTATTTCATTAACATTCATATTGGTATATTTGCTCATTTGGTTAATAATTTCATCATAATTACCACCATATTTAAGTATTTGTACCAATGTTTGTGCTTGACTAGGTGTTAAATTGCGTATTTTCTTGATAGATTTGCCTATATTTTCTAAATATAGTTGATTAGATTTCCTTATTCTTTCGTTTAGTCTTTCTATTATTAAATCTATTGTCTTTTCATCTATCACAATTCATCACCCATTATTCGTTACTTATATTCATCATGTCATTTAAACTTGGTTCTTGTTCTTTCATTTCTGCTATTGCTTTTTCAGCAATTTCTTTTGTTTCACCAAATATTCGCATACGATATTCAACTGCACTTATTACACCAGCACTTTTTTCACGTAATGCCCTATTACTTTCAGCTTCTTTATCTTCAACAATACTATCATCAAATTTAATAACCATATCTTCACTATTAATGTTATATTTACCGAATTCGCTTGATGCATAGCATATTGCTTTTATTAAGTCATATATGGAACTTTCATACCCTGTTTCAAGTTTTTTCTTACGTCTAAACAATTTACTATTACTTGATACAACTGCTGTTGCAGTACTTAGATTTGTTCCATCAAAATGATAGTGATTTTCACCAAATCCAACTTTATTGCCTAAAATATTTAAGTTTGTATTTAAAGTCTTGATTTGTTTATCGGTTCTTAATTCTTGACTATCACTTTGTATTAAATCGTCTTTTGTTGCACCATTTGGCAATTGGTAAACAGTTGTATCTTCTGGATCAAATGTCATTTTTTGTGTTCCATCATCATAGTTCATCATTTCAGCTCTTACAAATGTTCTTCTTTTGCCGTCTTTTATTTCATTCTTTAAGGCATCAAAAGAAATATCTACTGCTTTCATATTGTCAATAGCATTTGCGTAATGTGGTATTCCAAAAGGGCTATTATTAAACAAATTGTTTGTTAATAGTGGCTTAAATATAGAAAACCAAGGTATATTTGCTTTTGTATCAAAAACTTTGAATGTATCATCTTTTTGTTCTATTTCAGTTAATGTACCATTTGTTTCTTGGAATAAGTGATTATAAATAACGTAATTTCCATTTATTTCGTTAATTTTATGTACTGTTAAAACCACATATTTTTGCCCTTTTTTATATTCTACACTACCAAAAGCACATTCAGTAATTCCTTTGTTATTCCAACTTAATGGATAAATCCAATCAATATCTACTAAATCAACCCTAGTTTTAGCATTTGATACATCTAGTGTCATTTCGTCGCCATTAAATACTATATCATATACGCTAACAACGGAACTTTCTGTTCCTAACGCACCAGACTTTTCAATTAATTGATTAATTACAGAATATAAATCCAAATCATTTATTAAATCATTGAATTGATTTTGTGAACTTTCATCTTTAAGTGATATTTCACATTTTTCGCTCCATAAAATGTCGCTCCAATCTTCACTTATTTCTTTCGCCATGTTCATTGTAAATCTTTTTTGTCTTACTTTTTTATTACCATTGTATATGTAATAATTATGGAAAGACTTAACATTACCAACATACCAACTTTTCCATTGGTCAATGTATGTTTGTATTACGTTTTTAACGTCTGGGTTATACCCGTATGCTCTAACTAAAAAATCATCTAATTTCATCTAATTACCCTCCATTAATATTCATCATAAATTTATCATAGAACGGGAACATGCTATATTCACTAGCATCCAAATCGTCTATTGGTGTTGTTCCATCATCTAATCGTTCATCTTCGTGTTTTTCATCCCATAACGCTTGTGTATATGCTTCAATTAAATATTTGCATTTTCTCAAAATAAAGCGTCTTTTTTGCCCAAATAAATGGCAATCTAGTTCAATTCTATCAACTATACGCCCTTTTATGCAATCATTTACTTGTATTGGTATTTTGTGTTGCATTAAATACTTATTCATACCATAAGTTAATACTTGCCCTAATGCACCATAATCGGCATACGCATGTGTTACTTTGCCATAGTCTTTTACAACTCTATTATAAAATTCAACAAACTTTTCATACATTTGTTCCGGTGAATGCAAACCACTTAACTTTTCTTCATCTAACGTCCACGCTTGTCTAAAATATGGTGTTATTCCAGTCGCTTTAAATTCCGTTTCACCTTCCGTTGCACCATAGTCTATTCCTATTGAAATAATCATGAAATTTATTTTATTTCCGTGGTCATCTATCGCATTATCTTTTATATACAAACTTGGATTATCTGCAAATTGTCTATATATAATACCTTCTGCATTTTTCCATAATCCCAATATTAACCTATCATAGTAAACAGTACCTTCGTATTCTTTACAAAGATTATCTACAAATTCTTTACTAAGAAATGGATTGTCAAATATTGTGTAGTGTTGTACATATACATCTAAACCTTTTTCATCTACTTGGTCTAAGAAATTCTTTTTTAACCAATGGTTTTGGTTTTCAGGGTTTAAAGCCCCGTCAAAACATGAATATTCTTTGTCTAGTGACGCTTGGATCATTACAAATACTTCTTCATTCCATTTGGCAATTTCATCACCATAAGCATATTTAATAGACGTACCTTGTATTTTACTTACTTGATTTACTTTTTCACATCCAAGACAATAAACTTGTTCGCCAAATATTCTTGCAGTATTGTCACTACTAATTGTTCCAACTAGAGTTTTACCATATATTTGTCTTAATGGTTGCAATACATTTCGTTCTATTGTTCCTTTAGATACACCAAATATACAATATAGTCCATCTAATCCTTTACGTTCCATTATACGTTTTGGGATTATATAAAGATTATCTAAATAAGTTTTCCCACATCTTCTTGCACCTACTTTAAAATTATACCTATGATGTGCATTTCTTATGAATTCCTTTTGCTTATCACTTAAAATCATCTATTTGCCTCATCTTCAATTTTAGATAGTAATTCTTGTACCTTAGATAATTCTTTATCCGTTGCAGAATTCTTTTGTAGTTCTAATACTTTTAGTTCCTTATCTAGTATAATTCCATATGCGGTTGCTAAATCCTTTATATTGGTAAGTAAATCTATATTTTCAGCTTTATCTTCTATCGCTTTTAATATTTTATCAAGTATTCTTTTCTTTGTTTCGTGTTGCGTTTGCATATATTCTATTGTAGATTGTGTATTTTCTTGTTTTTTTTGTTCGCTTAATCTCGTTATTTCTTCATTGTCACCGCTTTTGACAATTCTTCTAACAGTGCTTTCGCTAACACCATTCATTCTAGCAACTTCACTATTGTTACGACATTCAATATAATCGGCAATAATTTTTTTCTTTTGCTTATCTGTAAGTTTACCCAATTATACCATCTCCTTTAGATAGTATAGTAATTCTATCTTACCTTTAAATTCTTCCGTTTCATTATCTATTTTTAAAATATAAAACTTATAACATTTCATGTCTTTGTATGTTCTTTTTTCCATATAAAAAATATCATGTTCTTTAGATGCTATTAATAATAATCTATCTATTGCTTGATTAATGTTAATAATATCACCTACCTACTTACATTGTTATTATAACACTAAAAGTCAAATTTGTAAAATATCAAAAAAAGAACACTCGCAGTGTTCCGTAGCATGAAAGGGGTGATGACTTACAAAAATTAGTATGCCATCATGTTAAATATGAATAGTACTCTTTATAGGTACTGTACTAATGATATATTTACTAGCCTAGATTTCCCTTTCCCACTTTCCTTGAAAGAGTAAGAATGAGTGATATATATCATCAGTACACTACCTATAAAAGATAGTGATTTGCTTACTTCTTGAGTAGAATATGATATACGGGTACCAAGTAATAAGCATTCACTTATATTCATGTATATCATCATTTAAAAGCATTGTTTTGTGCCATAGTAATGTGGTACTCAGCCACACCTTATAAGCACCATTGAATAGATATAAGATAATACATAGTGTTGCGTTGCTCTAGCCACTACCACCGAATACAACTACAGTTATATATCTACTCAATGCTACCTATAAAAGGTAACACAATTAAATACACATCAGTGTCTTATAGACACCCTAGAATAGATATAAAAGTCGTTTATTCAAACATATACTTTTATTCACAACTACCTGCCTCTAAAAAGAGTGTATTTCAGCTGATGTCATTATATCTACTCTAGGCTACCTAACTAGTAGACAAAATAACAAACTAGTTGTCTTATTGTAGACAACACTAGAATAGATATAAGTAGGACTTGCACCTACAACTCACGTGTCCTGGTTATTAAGATTTGCGTACGCACCACACTCTATCTAGTTGAGTTATTATATCTATCCTAGTGTCATCTAAAATAGATGACATAATAATGTTATTTTGGGTATATCAACACATTATTTTTTGTATAACTCCTTTCTTTTTCTATACGATAAAGGGTTATACACATTTAAACACTAATGATGCTTATTGTAAGCACCATAGAACAAATATAGAGAACCTACAGATAACCCCTTAACAGTTCTCGGCTCATTCTAGTCATTTTAGGGGTTTTGCCATTATATATTTGCTCTATGCCACCTAAAATAGATGACATCTTAGTATTAATCATTATTGGCGACAAGCATAGGATTTGAACCTACAAGTCAATTTTTGACCAACGGTTTTCAAGACCGCTTCCTCACCACCCGAACACTTGTCAATGGCGATGGCTAAAGGATTTGCACCTTTGCACCAACATAGTTGGCCTAATTGTTTAGCAAACAATCCTCTTAACTACTTGAGTAAACCATCATCATGGTTGAGCGGACAGGATTTAAACCTGCACCCTCTTGATCCCAAATCAAGAAATCCACCAAATTGATATACCGCTCAATTTTAACAAGCGTGTTTATTATTTCTTTGCTATTCAACATTGAGTTGAAGTTGGATTTGAACCAACGAATAAATGATTACAAGTCATTTGCATTAACCTAAATTGTTTTGCTGTAACACGCTTTAATTATTTTTTATTTTAACAATACTCGTTTTTTAATGCGTCTTTAACCTCTTGACTAACAGGCGTATTGCCTGTGTTGGATTTGAACCAACGTATACATCCGTGGATTGGAATTTTTTGCTGTATGAGTATTTATATTTATTTATTATTTAAGCAAGGCACTTTTTTAAAAAACAATGGAGCAAAAGTTTAACCACCAACCTATGCGTAAGGTATTGCTGTTTAGTGCCTTTTGTTATTAACTCGTTTAACAAAGATCAATGTAAGCCAAAGTAAAAGTTTGGTGTGCTTTGCACGATATTTGCTGTATGACCTTTTATTAATTAAATTATATCACAAATTTTATTTATTTTCAACCTTTAAATTACTTAAAAATTTTCTTGCTTTATCTGGTTCTTGACAACTGTCATTTACATAAAATTCAAATAAGAAAGTTTTTATTTTTTTATAATCTATTGTATTAATAACTCTTTTCATACTTGCTTTGCTACCATTAAATTTTTTATAGAAGTAAGCAAATAGAAAACCAAGTTCTTTATCAAATTTGTCTTCTTTACTTCTTTTACTTATTGTTTTAGTATCATCATTCCAAAATAGAATTGTAGCACCATCATTTATGATGTATTTGTTTATTTTTAAATTTGTAATGAAATGTGTTCCTGATACTGTTAATGTAATAGGTTTATAACCAAAATCAGTCATTATATATTGTGCAAATCCACTTGTTAATCTATTGTCTGGAGCCATATTATACACCTACCTTCTTTCTATAATCTTCTAACACTTTGTCTATATAACTTGTCATATCAAATTTGTTTTCTAATAATTTTAATATTTGTAAGTTATACCCACTTAAAAATATATTTCCGTATTCATCAAACTCTGGTACTGTTTTATTTCTATCATCTAAATTCCACCAAATAATTTTGGTGTTTGCTCCACGTTCTTTAAACATTTTCATTGTTTCGTTTTTTGATTGATTTGAACCATAGTCAAATTCCATATCACTTATTACAATTAAGTATTCTGGATACTTTTCTAATTTTTGTAATAATTTCATTACCGCACCAAAATCTGTATTTGAACAATCGCCTGTGTACATAGATCCATATTTTTCTTTCATTGTGTCGCCTTTTATTTTCATTAATCGTGGGCTTGAACTAAATGAAATTAATTGGTTTGGTGCATACGTTGATTTAATAGATAACGCATACGCTAATGACATCGCTTTTTCTAAATTTGAGCCTTCTCGTGGCATATTATCGTAATAACTGAAACCACCCATAGAACCGCTTGTGTCTAAAATAACTATTGCATCCATTTCAACGTCTAAAACTGCTTCATCTACTATTTTTTTGCTTATTACTTCTCTCGCTTCATTTTCAACTTCTTGTGATAAATATGCGTTACGAGTAGCGACTTTATATCCGTCATACACGTTAGTAGTTTTTGTATTGATTTTTGCTTTTTCTTCTTTTACTGATTTTATGTATTCCTCAAATCTGTCTTTTAAATCTTCTCTAGTTGAAAATGTGTGTAAATACTTAGTCATTGCCAAACTTGGTACTTGTTCAAAGTCTATTTTATCAACTAATGGGTGTTTATATTTAATAATTGGTTTCTCATTAAATATTGCACCTAAACGCGTTGGTTCAATTACTTCTTCAACTTCAGCATAAGATAATTTATATTCAGTAGTTTTATCAGTTTTGATCAATTTACGATATTTTATTTCATTTATACCCCACATTTTACATAATGCCTTAGCAATTTTTTTATTTTTACCAGTTAATCTTGGCATCCATTTCTTAGCAAGTTCATCCTTTTCTTCAAATAATTTTGCTTTTAAATATCCTAAATTAAAACTTGTTGGAATGTGCCACAAGTCGTCATATCTTCCAGCCATTACCACATTATTAGGTTCTACTTTTGATAATTCCATTAATTTTCTACCTAAATCCCTACGTCCTAAACCAAATCTAGGATCACGCACAAACATTGAAAATATTTTTTCTTTTTCACTTTCACCGATTTTTACTTGGTCTAAGTGTTTTTCAAAATAAGCAGTCATAAAGAATAAGTCTGTTAAGTTATTTCCAGTTGTCTTGTATGCTATGTCACCATTTTCAGTTTTTTTAGTAGCAAATATTTTTTCTAATTCATTCATTTATATCTCCTCCTAATTAATAGAAAAGGAACTGAGCAAATCAGTTCCAAACATAAAGCACACAACACTCTATACGTATGTAAAAAATGTTTTTTCACTTCCTAAAAATCATCTCCAAAATGTTTTACGTAAAATTTTGCTGTTAGAGTGTTTAATTTAATTTTTTATGCTTTATGTTTTTCCTTTGCTAGAATAATTGTAACATATTTGTTATATAGTGTCAATACTTTTTTTAATTTTTTTTGATTTTTGTTTAATTTCTTTTTCAAAACTTTGAATTAGTTTATAATAATCATCTTTGCCTTGTAAAAATACTATGGGAAATTGTGAACGTCCATCATCTTCAATTATCATATATTCTGCTCTTGAACTTTCATTAAAATCCTTTCTAATTTCCTTTATAGCATCTATTATGTCAAATTTTAATGACAAGTATTCCCAAGTGGTATGCTTTACATAAACTATATATTTCATAATTTTTTAGATCTTATCCACGCAATAACTAATATTACTATTATTACTACCCAAGCACCACTTACAAACGTATTTAAACTCATATTCATCCTCCAATCTGTTTAAATGTTTCTATGTCACAATCCCCATTTAATGTTTCCCATAATTTTTCACGTTGCCAATATTGTATATTTTTACAACTAAAAATTTTTGTTTTTATACTATGCGTAAATTGTTGTTTTTCTTTCAATCTAATACATAAAAAAGGCATTAAATCCCTATCATATTGAGATTTCAATGCCTCTATGTTATCTTGAATATCTTTTAATTTCCAATTGACGCACAATTCAAACACACATATCACCCTTTATTATCTACAAAGAGTATATCAAAATTATCTTTGTTTGTCAATAAGTTGTGAGAATATTGCCATCAATACATTTACCACTATACTATCGCCTGCTAAATGGTATAGTGAACTATCACTTTGATTTTTAGCACATTTTTCAAAATCTTCATCTTTAACACCCATTAGTCTAAAACATTCTTTTGGAGTTAATTTTCTTATTCTTAAATCATTAACAACTACGCCATTATTTTCGCCACCCATTGTGGTAATTGTTTGCGTTTTATCTTTTTGTACTGTACCCCTATGGTGTTCCATTCTACTAGATATATCTACACCATCACCATCTTCTGCTTCTAGGTATCCTTTTTTGGTTGCATTTTTAATTGCCAAAAAAGTGTTATTTCTAAAACTTACTCCTGTTGTAATAGTACTCGCTTTTTCTTTATCTATTTTTTTGTTGTATGTATCTATATAACAAGTATCATCTATTTCATTTTGTTCTAGTGTTTCTTTTAACGATTTATTATTGCAATATATTTTTGTGTCTTGACATTTAGTATTTAATGTGGGGTTTTTGTCTTTCCATATTCTACACCACATTTCTAAATCACCATTATATCTTTCATATTGAGTATATTCTTCGTGTTCTTCTGCAGTTTTTTGTATATGTTGCATTAAATCATCACTTAAATAGTATTTTTCATCTACATTATCTTCTAATAAGTCTTTTAGTTTTAATTTAAGTGGTATAGGTTTAGGAAATGTGTAATTATAATCTCCTAATATTGATACCATAAAACATCTATTTCTTGTTTGCGGTATTCCATAATCAGTAGCTATTAAATCTTGCCAATAGTTCTTATATCCTAGTTCTTCAAGTCTTAATTGCCATTTATTAAAGTCTTGTACATTATCTGCACCATGTACCTGTGGTACATTTTCCATTAATAATACTTGTGGCAGACTATCAGTTTCTTTTAATTCTTTCAATATTCTTTCAACTTCCCATAACATACCAGAACGAGTAGATGTATCACTCATTCCTTCGCCTTTACCTGCTAAACTTAAATCTTGGCAAGGAAATGAATAAGTTAATATATAATCATATTTATCTTTATCTACTATATCTAAATCTTTACCTTTTACTTGTTGTATATTTACTAGATTATGAGTAATTACTATGTTATTATAAATAGTTTTTAATTGTTCCTCACTTAATCTTTCAATTTGTTGTTTAGTCATAGGTTCATTGTAATTATTTGATATACCTTTATTAAATAAATAATCTGCTAAATCTTCTTTTAAAATTCCGTGTGCATAATTATAATCAGTATCAGCATAGCAAGTATTAAAATGTATATCTTTGTATGCTTGAATACTTTTAACTGCCCATTCACATATTTTCCAATGTTCAAATGGTACACCTAAATATTTCAAAGCTAGTGCTTGACTACCATAACCTGCAAAAAATTCTATTAGTCTTATTGGTTTTTCTATTTTATATTTAGGATACAACATATCAAATATTGTTTGTTCCATATTTATTCTCCAAACTTGCTTGATGCTATAATGCGTCCTAACATAAAATCTACTATTAAGCCTATTACAATTCCTAATATAAACATATTATTTAATCTCCTTTGTTTTTACTATTAATTTTGCTATTAATATTCCAGTTTTTGTTAATTTAATATGATTAAAGAATAACTCTTTTCTAGCCATTATAAGTTCTTCTTTTCTGTCTACCAATTCTAAATTAGATAAACTACAATTATTTTTGTTTCCATCTAAGAATATTAAAACTTTATCCTTAGGCATTTTACCATTTGCATTTTCCCATACCCATTTATGTTTGTAAACCCAAACATCTGGTTGAGCTATTTTTATTTTAATGTTACCTCTACCTATGGTTATTTCACTTCCTATAGGCACTGTGTAATAATAATGTATTTCACCTTTCTTAAATCTAGTATCTAAACCTGAGTAAAACTTATATTTTCGTTTAATATCTCTAACCCAAAGTTCATTCTTTGTTTCCCCGAACTTTTTGTACCACAATTCTAATATTTCTTGGGTAGTATGCCCTACAACAATACTTTTAAAATAATTATATTTTTCTTGTGTAGTTAATGCCCACATTGTTAATCTTCTCTTTCAGCATTAAATTTATCTAGTTGTTGTTCTAATTTACTTTTTGCAATTTTCTCAGGTTCTACTATTTTTATACCTAAAAATTCGTTCATATCATTAGGCTCACAGTTATATTTACCAGATAATTCAACTACTTTAATTTGAGTTGCTACTGATTTAACATAAGCACTTGCTTGTTGTGATAAAGCACCTGCTCTTGCTATTTCTCTCTTGTTATATGTTTTCATTAACTCGTCATCATCTAGTCTTACCATTTGATGAAATAGTATTCCTTGTACCCTTTTTAATTCACTATCATTAGTTTTTCCTATAATTGTTTTAATTGCCATAATTAATATTCCTCCTTCATTTTGCTTTTAATTTCCTCTTTCATTCTTTTTGATTTGTGGGTTCTATTGTTTAAACAATAAATACAACTTCCGTGATTTCTACAAGTTGCGTCTACTAACTTTGCATATGAAGTTCCTTTTTCGCCATATTGTATTCTGTGTTCTTTGCCACTTTCTATTGCTTTTGTTAAACTCATATTAACTCCTCAATTTCTTCAACACTATATTTTGGTTCTTTACCATAATACGTTAGTATTACATTTTCTAAAACATGTTTTTGCCATCCGTCTGGCATCACTTTAAATATTTCTTCACATACTTTGATATAAAATTTATCAAATGTAGATTTATCCATAGCCCATAGTTTTTCTTTGCCAAATGATCTATTCAAATACTTTTCACTTTGCACAATAATATAATCAATATTAGAACATCTATCATAATGTTCATCTAAATCATTGTATGGCAATTGTTCATTACAAATAGGGCATCTTGCAATTACTTCTTGTGTCTTTGATAGTTCTTCTTCAGTTTTTAAATACTTTGTTAGATAATATGCGTCTGGATATTGCCCAAATGTGGTTGTATCCCTAAAATATTCATCTAGCCTTTTATTAACATCTTCATATCTATAAGGGGTTAATATTTTAATCCATTCATCCATAAGATTGTTTGTAATTTCAAAAAATTGTCTAAATGCTTTTATTTTATCTAATATTTGTTTTACTTCTATCCTATTCATTATTTTCCCCTTTCTTTACCCATTTATCCATAAGTTCTTGTTCTTTTAAATGCTTTTTTTCTTGATAACTCATACCAGCATATTTAACGTTTTCTTCTTTTCTTTTTTTAAATTCTTCTTCTTCGTTTAATGCTTGTTGTATCGTTGTTATGTTGTTTCTTTTGTATCCATTTAATATGCCATTAATGTATCCGGTGCTACATTTATTATTTGTTACTGCTTTTTTAATAGCATATCTTGTTAATTCATTATCTTCCCATTCACTTATTTGTTCATAGTCTGCTGGTGATAGTGTGCGACAAAAATTTTGTTCAACGTAATCGTATATAGTATTAGTAATAATACTATCAGTATCATTATCATTTTCATTATCATTTACATTATCATTTTCATTGTGTTGTTTTTTGGTTAAATCTTGGTTGTTTTTTGGTTGTTTTTTGGTAGCATTTTGATTACCTTTTGGCGCTCCACCTTTGCATCCATTTATGTATCGTTTGTTATTTGCGTCTAATTGTGGTACAATAAGTGTAAATATACTTTTAGCAACACCATTCAATTTAGGTTCGTGTCCTTCAAATTGATAATAAAAAATTGCATTGTATATTTGAGCTTGATCCAATGGATCAAGTTCTTTTATACTATCATAAAAACTTTTGTAAAATATAAAACTATCCCTTGTCATATTATTCTACCCTTTCAAAGTAATCATCAATTTCTAATTTTTCATTAATTGACTTTACAATTGCGTATGCCATTATTTTGGAACATTTTTGTTTTCTATTAAATATTCTACAAAGTGTTGACCTATCTACACCTATTTTTCTAGCCATTTCACTTATGTTCATAATACTTAACTTTGACTTGTCTTTTATCTCATACATTTTCTATCCACCTTTCTAACACATTAATTGTATCAAAGTAGTGCTTTTATGTCAATGCTATTTTTATAAAAAATTGAAAAGTTTATACTTCTTCAATTTCTATTCCATATTTCCAAGCCATAAGTTTCTTTTTTAATAAATATTCTTTTGTTCTAAATCCCTTTGTGTCTATTACATGATATTTACCATCACAATCCAAATATGTAAAATCTGCTTTATATGACATTTTTCTAAATGTTTTATCATTCAACTTAAATGTTTCTATTAATACAAATTCTTTTTGTAATTCTAAACCAAATATTTCATTTGCTTTTTCCATTAGTTTTAGTTTTATATAATATGCTTTTTCTTTTTGACTATCAAACCAATGCCCATCATAATACACTTTTTTATTATGATATTTGTTTTGCTTTGATGTTATAGAATTATTTACTAATTTGTTTAATATATCTTGTTTTATCTTCATAAGTAGTTTCTCCCAAAAATTTTTATAAAATCTTCCTTAGTCCATCCATAATAATCCATAGCAATTTGTTGCCCTTTTTTATGCCATTTATCACATAATTTAGTATCAAAGTGTATTCCTTTACATTGAAATTGATTGTGATGATTTTGTTGACATAATGGAATTACTAATCCGTATTTTATACTTAATTGTCTTTTACCTGTTCCATAAAATATTTCGTGCTTGTTAATGTAAGGTCTTCCACATTCAATACAATGTTCTAAATCATTTGTTATTATGCTAAATCGTTTATCCATTAGTATTATTCCATTCCCTTTCTATTTGGCTTTGAATAACCCTAATTTGTAATTTTAAAGCATTTATTTTTTCTTGATTAGTATTATAGTAAGTTTCTGCAATATCACGATCCAATCGTTTTTTTGCAACTTCAGGAACACCATAAATAATTTGACTTATTAAAGTTACTGGCATACCTTTTTCTTGTCTTAATTTTAATGCTTCTTGCCTTAAAAGAATTTTATATTCGTATTCTGCTTGACATAATGCTTTACCATTTTCCGCCAAACTTTTTATAGAAATATTTAATTTATCTATTAAAGATTGCAAGTCATTTACTAAATCCATCTAAGTCACCTCACACTTCGATTAATTCTAATTTCATTTTAACGGCAATACAATTTGACATCAACCTACCGTTAATATCCCTACAAGTATCATTGCCGAATATTTTATGGTATTCTTCACGTCCAATATAGAATACTTTTTCTTTCCCATGAATTTTAAGTCTTATTAACATTCCTTCTATTATACCATCATTAGTAACATAATATTCAGTTCTACAATATTCACATTTACATTCAAGGGTTTCCTTATTATATTTTAATGGAGCACCGCAATTATCACATTCGCCATGCAGTAAAACTAAATTATCTTCTTTTAAAACTTTTTTCTTGAACATAATTCAAATCACCCTTTCTTATTTGTTATTATAATCCATTTTAAAGAATTATGGTGCCAGGTAATACAAACATACTAGCAAACCACAATTCTTTAAATTTAGGCTTTAAAATTAATCTAGTAGGTTGTCTGTAATTTCAACTTCATCAAACATATCATTTACATCTATGTCTTTTGTGTAAATTGTTGTTTCTTCTTTTTTAGGCTTTTCGTCTCTTAAATAGAATATTAAGTCAGGTTCTTTTTCATTTTTCTTTTGACTATTTTTAAATCCTATTAAATCTAATTCTCCTAATTTACCACTATAATATGTATTACCTGTTTTGCTTTGGTTTTCCCAAAAACTAATTATTTTTTTCATATAAATCTCCTATCTTTTTGTTATTAAAATTGAACATACCATTACTAGCAATATTACAATAGCAGTAGGCATCCATAATGGGCTTAATACCCATAACCAACTCCAACTAATAACTTTTAATAATTTTAGAACTATGAACACTATAGTTAATAGTCCACAAAATCCTATTCCACCTTTTTCCATAAATCCTCCTATTCTTTAACTAAATAACAATTATTTTTTGAAAATTCGTATATTTTTCCACCACTTTTAAATTTTATACTTTTATCTGAATTATTAATAACCTCATCAATATTCATTTCTCTTGTTTTTCCATCAACGATACAAACAATCTTATTATATTTATCTTCAAATTGTGGCAAAATCATTGGTGTAACTATTAAAGCAATAATTGCAAGTATTACTATTACTGCTAAAAGTTCTATTAAAGTAAATCCCTTTTTCATATTTCCTCCCTAAAATTTCCTAACTCTATAAAATTAATCTTCTTTTTACATTTATAACACCACAACCACTTTTTATGGTTCTTTTCTCTTAATCTCCCTATGGGTCTAAATAGTGTATAAATATTACCACATATTGGGCATTCAAATATATGTTGTTCAAAAGTTTGACCTTTTCTTCTATTTTTTAATTTTGTATGTTTTTTTGATTTCATTTTTGTTGTATATTATTTTCTCCTTAAAGATACATTACCATTTGCATCAATATCTCCATTTATATCTCCATAGCATGTAACACTTCCGTTTGTATCTATATTTTCACAATTTCCACCAATATTTACTACTCCATTGGTTTCTATGTTTTTACAAGAGCCTGTTATAGAAACAGTGCCATTTGTTTTTACATCTCCATTGACATTTCCTTGAACTTCAATATTAACAATTTTTTCATTTGAATAATCATTTATATTATATTCTTTTCCGTTAACATAACATTTGTTGTTTATAATTGTTATTCCTTGTATGTCGCCATCTTCAATTACTATATTATTGATTTTAAACATATTTCCCCCTATTTTAAATTAAATATTCCTAAAATGTCATTGCCAGCGTATGTTGTAGGCAATTTGCCATCCCATTTTTCAATAAATTGTTTAGTTAATACTTCGTCAGTAACATTTTGTCTTAATAATTGATTTGCTTTATTAGTTGCTTCTGCTTCTACTAATTTTTGTTCAGCCTCAATTTTTGATTTTTCTAATTCTTGTTGTGCTTTTAACACGTTTTGTTCTGCAACTGCTTTTTGTTCAATTGCTTGGTTGTATGCTTGACTAAAATCAAAATTCTTAATTGATATTGCTACGCATTTGATCCCATAATCTTTAATTCTATTATTTAAGTTTTCACTTATTTTTAATGATACTTCGCTTCTTTTTGTTACAAGTTCTTCGGCAGTGTATTGTGAAATAGTTGCCTTAATTGTTTCTTGTATTGCTGGTTCTAATATATTTTCTTTATAGTTAGTTCCTACATTTTTATATAAAGCAATTGCCTTATCACCTTGAATTTGATAGTTTACTGATACCTTTATATTACTTACTATTTGTAAGTCTTTTGTAGATGTATCTAGTTCTTTTTCATTTTCATATTTTTGAATTTTTAAATTTAATATAATAACTTTTTCTAGTGGGCTTTTAAATACAATACCCTCATTTCTAGTTACATTAGTTATTTTTCCAAATTTAGTTTTAATTCCTATTTCCCCTGTTTTAACTGTACTAAAACATCCAAATAAAATTATAATTAACCAACATAATGCAAAAAACATTCTTTTTCTAAACTTAAATTCAAGTTTTCCATAATCTTTTACATTTGCACATAATAAGACCATAGTTATAATCATTAATAAAATACTTGTTATAATTAATCCCATATTTTCACCCATTTAACCTTTCTAATAATTCCTTAATTTCTTTTTTAGATTTTCTTTTAACTTCTACTAATTTTCCTAAATCTTTTTTTGGCAACCATATTGCATATAATTTATCAAATTTTTTACCATATGCAAATTCATATAAACTTAATTGCCAACTTAAATACTCTAGATCAAGTTGTGCAGTAGTTTTTATATCACATAAGCATAATTCATTATTTACTTTTGCAATCATATCAAACCTACCAGCATACACATCTTTGTAATTAATTATTTTTTCTTGTTCTATTACTTCAATATTATGTTTTTCTTTTAATTTTAAATATTGTTTAAAACTTATTTCCTGTATATAATTTATTTCTTGTGTTATTATTCCATTTTCATATTGTTCTATATAATTATGTAATTCAGTTCCATATTTTGCCTTTGCACTTAATATATTAATATCCACATTTTTATATTTGTCAGGAAATAATAGATGAAGTATTTGAGTAACACTTTTTGTTATTACTCCGTTTATCAAATAAATATGTTCTTCATCTATATATTCAACTTCGTATTTACTCAACTGATATTGTTATGGAACTTCCAACTTTTGTTGTTTTAGAATATTTTTCATAAATATCTGGCAATTCTTTTTTTAATTTTGTAGTATCTATTGACGTTCTATCATAGCCATCTTTTATACTAGCACTAAAACCTTTTAAAATTATATGTTGTTTTCCTGTTAGTTCCATTGCATTTTTTAGATTTTCTTTTAATTCTTTTTCTGCAATTTCCATTTCAAGTTGCATTTTTTTAAATTTTCTATATTTTTCTATAAATTTTGTATCTATGACAATTTCATTATTTTCTATTCTTACAACATCATTCATTAATGCCCCATCCTTTCACTTATTAAATCGCTTGCAACTTTCATACTTAAATCTTTTAATTTTGTTATTTTGTTTTCCATTGCTATTTCTTGTAATTCGTCATTGCTATATAATTTTTTTAATAATTCTTTTTGCTTATCAGTTATTTTAATTTCACTATTGTTAGTGTTTAAACTGTTTGCATCGTCATCTTCAGTTGCTAATCCAAATGCCATTAACAAACTATATCTTCTTGCGTATGTCAATGCACTACCTTGTTTTTGTGCTGGATTATCATTTCCAAATAATGTTGCATCAACAACCCTTGATCCTCTAAGTGGTGTTTTTTCTTCACCATTGATTATTTTTACTGTCATTATGTAGTCATCGCCATCTACTCTATCTACATATTGGTAATAACTCATACCATTTTGCTCTAAATAATCATGTATTTGTGCTATATCCACATATTGATAACTATATTTGTTACCATTTTTTGTAGGAATTTCCGCAGTTTGGTTTTTTTTAATTTTCGTTTCCATTTTCATACTCCTTCAATCTATTAATTTCATCTGCAATTTTTTTTGTATTGTTCCAATCTATACTTAGTGTCCTAAATCTTCCATCTTTTCCTACTATAATAAGATTGGGATACATTCTATATAGATCACTCATTCTAGCAGTTGCTTCATATCCAACAAAATATTTGCCACTTTGAAAATCTTTTGCAGTCCATTCTTTAATATTTCTGTTTTCTAGCATTGCTTTTAATATAATATCACATTGACTTAATTTCATTATCATCATCCCTTTCAAAATAATAGTCAATTTCTTTGTTCTTATCTAAACATTTTGTTATACAATATGCTATTGGCTTTGAACAAACTTTCTTGTCATTTAATATAGCCGTTAAGTAACAAGATGTAATACCAATTATTTTTGATATGCTTGTTATTGTTCTACCATTTAATGCTTTATCTTTAAGTTGTGTTTTGAATTTATACACTCTTTATCACCACCTTACATATACATTGTACTACTTTTTATGTACTATGTCAATCATATTTTGTAAACATCACTTTTTTTTACACCATATGTTTTTATAAACCACTTTGCTTCTTTTACAGTATTAAACATTGTGGCTTCTTTTCTATCACATACCCAATGAGTAATATATGTGTATTCTTGTTTTCTTTCATCATAGTATGGTTTTAAGTATGTGTCTAGCCATATTAATTCGTTTTTATCATTATATTTGCACCTTCTTATGTAACATTTCATATTATTCCCCTTTCAATTCTTCGTGTAAAATATTATACCTTTTCCCATCACTTCCATATATATATTCTGTTGTATTACACGCCCTACCTAAACTTGCAAATCTGCATAACTCATCTATTAAACTTTTTAAATCTTCTTCTTTATTAAAACCATCGTAGTCATAACCTAAATCATATATCAATTCTAAATATCTTTCCATTATTTGTACTTGTTTATTTAATTTATCTATTTCTTGTTTTTGTTTATTTATTAATTCTAATGTTGATTTTTCTTTTTTTAATTCTTCAAAATCAAAATTAAACATTAAATCAACTAAATCATTTATTTCTTCTACTTCTTTATTCATACTTATTCATCTCCTTTACTTTCTAAATCATAATCTTCATTTATATCACAATCTTTTACTTGGTCTTGTATTGATAAATAATCTTTTAAATATTTACAATATTCGGCTTTGCAACCCCATTCTTTATTGTATTTATAAGTAAAATATCTACAAGGTTTAGCACTTATACCATACTTTTTATTAGGTTTAAAACTATGATGACAATATGGTGTATTTTTAGGAATAAATAATTTGGCTAGTAATTTCATACTTATTCACCTTTGCTTTCTAAAATATCATTAATAGGCTTTATCACTTGTAAATAAGTCAAATATTCATATTCTTGTTTCCAAACTTTTTCTCTTTGCCAAAACCAATGTGCATTTATATATTTCATTACATCTATACAAAATTGTGCTTGTTTTAAACTCCAACAACCATCACAGGCTCTTTCATTACACCATTTTTTAAAATCTTTATATGACATACTTATTCTCCTTTACCAATTTTGTTGTATATAATATGTTCTAATATCATATTGCCTTATAAAATTATTCATTTTTAATCTATTATCAAATGGCTCAAATCTATAAATGTCATTACTTTTAAAATATAAAATATATTTATGTGATTGCATTACTCCTAACATACTTATTCTCCCTTGCTTTTAAGATAATCTGATACTTTATCAACTAATATGTTATATCTATTTATAATCTCATTGATTTTTCTATCAACATCTTCTTTTTCTAATAAATATTCTTTGTCTATATATGCTAAAAATGTTTGATTTAATTTTTCAGGTATTTTGTTTTCTTCTATAATTTCTACTTCTTTATTTAAAGTTTCTTTATTTAATTCCCCAAAATGGTCAAAAAATGTAGTGTCATTTTCGTCGTACCAATTTTTATAGTGTGTATCATACTCAAATGTGTATTTATCATATTTAAAGTTTTTTATTTCTTCTCCATTTGCTATTTTATTTAATAAATCTATTATTTTCATTTTCATTCTCCTTTTCTGTAATATTTTCTAAATGTTACATTATATTCATAATATTCCAACTGTTCTTTTCTTTTTACTTCTTCTGGACTATCAGTTAAATATATTGGTTGTATGTTTGGTTCACAAGAAATATTCACAATTTTCATTTTCCCGTTTTTTACTTGTTTACATATTTCTTTTAGTGCTTCTTGCAAATCCATATAATTATGTTTCATTTTAATCTCTCCTTTAACCTATATTCAAATTCGTCTTTTTTATTTTTAAATATGTATCTACCACACCATTCGCAAAATGCTTTATTTCTTCTTATTACTTGTAGTGAATGCCCACACTTTTCACAGTGAAGACAAGTACTATAATAATTTATTGCTCTTTGTTTAAACAGTCTTTGATTTTGTTTACTTTCATCCATATTAATCACCAAAATGTTCTTTTATTTTTTGTTCATCAATAATTTTATCAATATCTTCGCTTGGTTTGTGATCATTATAATAAGCAATGTCTTCATCTGCCCATATTAAATAATCTTCTAATTTGTCTTTAAATTTTTCTATCATATCTTGCATTGTATCAAATTGTTCCTTATCTAATTTTTCTAAATCTTTAATTAAATCTTCTATTTGTGTATATTTCATTTTTATCTTTCCTTTCTCACTTAACTCATCCATTACAAAATCTATTAAATTCATTTTTATTCCTCCTCACTAATAATTGTAACCCAACTATTATCTTTATTGCTTGCTATCCAGCCAGTTTTATTATCATCATAAATTATTTTATACCAATTATAAACATTACCCTCGTAATATTCAACAACTTGATATTTTTGACCTTTATAAACTTTTTTTATAATTTTACTATTTAAGTCTATTTCTGGTCTTAAATTAATATATTCTTCTTTTATTTCAATTTCATAGATAATACTTTCTTTTAACTTTTTATTATTAATTTTACATATCACATTATCTATTATTATTGCAGTTATAATCCCTAATACAAAACACAATATGTAAACCCAAACATTTATTTTCTTACTTTTCATTTTTATCCCTCCTTAATTTATTTTTTGAAATTCATTAATTATTAATGTTAGCATAATCATACAATTAATAAATAATACTGTTGTTAGTGCTTCTGTATTCTTTGCTTCTGGTAGACATAGACTTGTAAATAATACAAAACATAATAATGCTATCACTACCCATTTTTTTAATACTCTTTTCTTTTTCATTTCTTTCATCTTCCTTTCATTTCCAATGTTTTATCTCTTGCTGTTATATACATTGTACTACTTTTTATGTACTATGTCAATACTAAAAATGCAAAAAAATAAAAAAAGTGTAAATTTCTTACACTTTCTTATTGTAATACTTTGATGGCTTCATCTATTTTAATTTGTAAAACCTTTATTTCTTCATCTTTTTCTGCTATGGTAACCAATGCTTCTTCATAAAGTTTTTTATAGTCAGTTTCTTCTTTTGGATAATATTTAGCCCATTCATCACTATATGCTATCCAGTTTTGTTCACCTATTTTGTACCATAAGTATCCTTCTACTTTTGCACTATCAATTACATTATAAAATCCTTTTTTTGCAAAACCTAAACTTTGTACCTTTGCTGATGGCTTAATTCTTACATTTAAGTTGTCAATTAATACTTCTACTTGATTAACACTTGTATCTCGTTCTACTGGTGTTGGTAGTTTGGGACTGTCATCTTTTAATCTAAACGCGTGCATACCATCGTGTTTAATAGGTATTACTTGGCAAGGGTTAGGGTTTTGTGAAAAGAAATAATTTGTGTTTGTGTTTCTCACCCAATGGTCCCATATAGCAATATGTCCATATTCCCATATAACTACATCACCTTCGTGCATATCTTCAATAGATACTTCGTTGAAATATTTATCTAGTTGGGTTCTTTTTGGTGGATACAACATATTACTTACTAAACCACAGCCACCTAGAACACTTGCAGGAAGTCCTAGACATTCAGTAAAATATTTTTGTCCCAAGTCCCAACATTGTGCGCCATATTGTCCATCTACATCTATGAATTTACCATCATATTTTTTCTTAAATTCTTGATATGTCATTTTATTCTCCTTTCTATCCAATACCCTTTGTTTCATCTTTTTTTGTAAAGTAAAATGTGTATATCATAGCAACATATACTAAAAAGTCTTTTGCTTCAATTTTGCCAACTATAAACCCCCAAACAAATGCTATTGTTACTGCTATTGTTATTAGTGATTTTAAATCTATTAGTTTTGCTATTTTTTCTTTTATCATTTCATCACCACCTAACTATGATATGAATGTTATGAAAATGAATATTGTCCCACTTCCTGCATCACTTCCAGTTATTATTTCACTTAATGTTCTTATTGTTCCATCTGCATTTACTGCTACCATAAATGGATAGCCACTATTACTTGATCTACAATATATGTCAAGTTCAGTAGGTGGTCTACATCCTTCTGGCAAAGTTGTAATTAATTTTGTCCAACTTGTTGCTTCTGTTAAATCTACTGAGCCAGTAATACATACAATACCGTTTTTCTTTCTATATTTTAATTTGTTCCAAGATGTTGGTGTAAAACCTTGTTCTGTTTGTAATTCTATCCATCCAGTATCTTGTAATTTGTTATTAACATAATTGCAACTATATACATCTGTATCACTTGTTGTATTTGAAGTTTTCACTTCTGGCACATTTATACCAGATATTGCTTGGTCATTATCATATATTCCTTGTTCTATATGGTTTAAGTTTGTTTCATTTATGGGTGTTTGACCATTCACCCAAGTTGTTTTTGTATATGCCATTATTTATCACTCTCACTTTCTAATTCAGTAGTATTTTTTTCTAATGTTTCATTATATCTTTTTAATTCAGTTTCGTACTCTTGTTTTTCTAATAATTCTAGTTGCATTAATATTTTTTCTATTGTTGGTTTTAACACAAACACTGGTATTTCACATTTATTGATTACTTCAATAATTTGTTGTTCAGTTTCTTTTAATTTTATTATTGTTGGTTTTTCCATTATTTTCCCTCCAATTTATTCATTTTTTGTTGCAACGCTTTACACACAACTAATAAATATTTTATTAATGTTTCTTCATCATATCTTTTAAAATTTATTATTGGCAAATTTTCTTTATTTTCTTCGCCAGCAAAATAGTCTAAGTAATTGTTTTTGTTTATTCCTGCTTTTTCATCTTTAAAGTAGAAAAATTTATCTGCCAGTTTGTTTTCTAATAAATCGTCAATCATAAAACCAAATTGTTCTTTTTTAGGATGTATATTATATTTGTACTTATAATCATACAATTTTATATCATTAAGAAGTTTTAGTGCATCTTCATACTCATTATTATTAAACTCTGTTATATCTGTTTTTAAACACCTTGATGAAGGTCCACTACTTGATGTCGCTGCTCTTGCATTTCCTACATTAGCATTTCCAATATAAACATAATGGTCGTAGGCAGCGTTTATTGTAATGTGTGCAGAAGCATACATATATATACTTCCAGGGTTTGTTCCATAACCTGTTCTACCACCAGTTGCTATTTGTAAATATCCTCCTGGTTTTATTTGATTTGTCTTAAAAACCCCATAAACGATTGCATCTCTATCTACTTCTAAATCGTTTGTTACTGTAATATAAGGACTATTAATACCTCCGGAAAAAGTAAATCTACTTCCGTTGCTATTAAAACCTAAATTTTTTATATTAATTCCAGCATTACCTGTAACATTTAACCCAGACACATTTACGTGCGTTGTATTTGCCCCTGCTGATAAATATCCACCACCCTTAGTGCTAATGTTTATTGTTCCACCAGAAATTCTATCGCCACTCAAAGTTCCAGATTTTATTTGACTAGCACTTATATTTTGTGCTGATAAATTTGAGGTTGTTATTACACTACTATCAACTTGTGAAGCAGTAATAGTTCCAGTTGTGATTTTATCTCCATCTATTGTTGTTGATGTATCATTATTTATAGCAGTTATCATACCACTTATATTTACTTTGTTTGCATTAATTGTAATGCTTTCAGCAGTTTGATTTATTTTTGAAATTATTTCATTGTTGCCAACTTTTGTTGCAACCACGCTATTTATTTCGTTTGCTTTCACATTTATTGCACTATTCATTTCACTGGTAGTAGAATAATTTGTTAATGTTTGACTTACACCCAATTCTATTTCATCTGCTTTTTGATTGATATGACTATCTGTTTCTGCTTTTGTGTAGAATTGACTTGTGTAAATATTCTTTGCCATTAATCTTATAAATAAGTAACCATATTCATATCCTAACAATGTTAGTGTATAATCTCCATCTTCAAGTATGATACTTGGATACGGATAGTTTACAATTTGTTCAGTAGGCAATAGCCCAACTGACCCATCTGCATTATATTTGCATTTTTTTGTTATTTGACAAGTTTGACTATCATAATCTAAATAAAATTCGTCATAATGTGTACTATCATAAATTAATAAATCATCTGGTAGCACATAATCAACATTTGTATCTGTTGTATCATTATGAAATCTTATTGTTCTTACTTTTAAATATGTGCTATTGCTTGGAAATAAATTTGCGTTTGGATATAAATGACTAATATTTTCAGTTATTGGCTTTACCTTAATTTGTATTGGTTCACTTTGATTAATATTTTCAAGTGTAAATGTGGCATAATTACTTTCTCCTGATATTGTAATGTCTGCTATATCACTTATTTTAGAATTTAATTCATCAACTGTTTGAGTTATTTGAGAAATTTTATTATTTTGTTCTGTTACATTTGTAACAACACTTTCTATTACTTGATTTTGTTTATCAACAATAAAATATGTTTGATTTATTCTTCTGTCGGTTTTATCGCTTTTTGTATAATCTGTTTCACTTTCTTCTGGCAAATCAGTATATACATTTTCTTCTAAACCTTGTGTTATATTTATTTCATCATTAAACATTATACAAGAATAAACATCTTCACCAATTTGAATATTATACCTATCGCACATATCATAATATGTAATACCTGTACTAGAAAAATCATTTAAATAGTATTGTAAACCATTTAATCTATTCAATATGTCTGTTAAATAAGTATCTCTATCGTTCCCATTCATTATTTGATTATCGGCTATTTCTATTGCTTTTCGTTGGTCTTCTGGCAAATCATCAGGATAAGACTTGTATATTTTGTCTGCTCCTGCTCTTGACAATACAATTGTATTTACTGCACCATACATTTCACCAAATTTTACATTAACATCTTTTAAATATTCTGCATCTATTGTGTCGCCAGTATCATTTATATATCTAATTTCAAGTTCATCATCATCATTTATACAAATTGTACTTGCTGTTACTTGTGCAAGTTCATCTAATACATCCCTAAATGTATAACCTAATGAATTGCCTTCACTATCTAAATATAACTCTGTTGCTATTTGTTTGTCATAATTTGCAAAAGTATCATTTGAATTTGCAAATTCTAAACCCAAATGGATACAGATAGCATTTATATAATTTTTTACTGTTATTGGATAAGTTATATTCATTGCTTCATAATCTACCATTGAATATAGCATTTTATCGTAGCAAATGATATTATAACTATCTACATCTTCTTGCTTTTCTACTTCTTTTACAATGTAATTCCCAAAATCTATGTAATCATAATTATATCTATAATCTTCAACAACGTCATATCTTGTTTTTACACCAAATTGGTAGTTTATAACTGTTCCTATTGGTATCTCAACATTACTATCTATTTTTAATTCTTTCATAGCAGATTTTAATATAGCACTTTCAAATATTGGAGAAACAGAATTAAGTGTTTCATTTCCTAATACAACTGTTTCCCCATTACTTTCGTATGTAATTATACTATCTAATTCCCTACCAAAAAGTTTTACATTTTGTTTGAATTCATTTGTGTGAACTTTCATATTACACTCTCCTATTTACTGCAATAAATGAACAACTAAACCCTTGATTTTTCTTTCCATTACTTATTTTGCCTTTGTTTGATATTTCATAATCACCTGTATATGTAACCATTGTTACGTTTGCTTTTTTATTAGGATCATAATATGTAACATTTTGTCTTACACTATCTAAGATAGGTGCAACTATTTCAAGTTCTTCTTTTGTTAATTTTCTAAATTGCAATATTATTTTTGGGAATATTCCTACGAGAGTTCCACTTTGAGTACCGGCAAGGTTTCTGCCACTGTCACTTGACCATAATTTGTTGTATCCATATTTTGCTTCAACAATATATTGCCCCATAGAAATACCATTTATTATAATACTATTATTATCTAAAAACATTATAACACCACCTATCTATTAAATGCAAAATCGCTTTCACCTTTTATAATTTTTAATTGTCTACTTAATGTTCTATTACCCATTTGATTTATTATTGTTGCATGTATAGTCACATGTTTTCCTATATTTTCACCAAGAGTACTCATAATTTGTTCATCAGTTAATGGTAAATATGCTTCTTGGCCAGCCTCAGCCCATCTTGCTCCACCACCTGTTGTTGGTATGCCACGTCCTGGATAACTTGCTATTGCTCCTTTTGCTAATTTTGGTATTTTAGGTACTGGAACAGGGTCTTGTTTCCATAGCCCCTTAAAAGGGTACACGCCCAAAACTCCTGCATTTCTAATTGTGTTTAATAGTCCATTTATGCCTTTAAATGGCAAACTAATAACAAAGTTTATTCCATCTATTAAAGCATTTACTATTGTTTTAAATACATTTAAAATTCCTTCACCAATTCCTTTAAATATTTTTCCGCCTTTTGAAAAAGCATCAATTATAAAGTCCCAAGTCTTAACAAAAGTGTCTTTAATTCCATCCCATAAGCCTGTAAACAAATCTGCAACTGGTTTTATAACATTATCTGTTACCCAGTCAGCAAATGCACTAAATATTCCTTTTATAAAGTCCCAAGCAATAGATAAACCTGTTGTTATTACTTCCCATAGCCATACAAAGAAGTCGGCAATAGGTTTTATTATCGTATTGTATATCCATTTCGCTACGCCTTCTAAAGTGTCAACAATTTTGTTCCAGTTTTTAACTATTACTAATACTAACGCACCAACAAGACCTATAATTAAAGTTATTAATGCTGGTACTCCACCAAATAATAAGAATACTCCTGTTGCTGTTGTGATTATTCCTAGTAGAATAGTTAAAAAATTATTCCAAGTAGGGTCTTTTAAATATTGAACAACCCCTCTTATTACTTCATACAAACCTACTGCTATTGCTGTTACACCTGCAATTGCTTTAGAATTTTTTGCTATCCATTTTCCTATTGGTGTTAATTTAGTTCCTAAATCAGTAATTCCTTTTATTAACCCCCCTAACTTGATAAGACCAATCGCAGTAGCAATTCCTATTATTGTTCCAATTACAATTTCTCTGTTGTCTGCTATCCATTGTATCCATCCAGGCACTTCCATATTATCTATATTTGATAAATCAAAACTTGGAGCAGTTGTTGTTTCTCCACCACCAGAAGAATTTTTGTTTAAAACATTCATTTCATCAAAACCTGTCATTGTTTTTTGTAATTCTTTTGCTTGTTTATTAGCACCTTTTAGGTTCTTATTAGCGTTTTCAAATATATTTTTACCTGTCCACGCTTTGATTATATAACCTATATACATTAAAAGTTGTTTTACAAAATCTACAATTCTTCTAACTATTGGTTCTATTACGCTTACTAATGCTGCCTTTATATAATCTATATCTGCTTTTAATTGTGGGTCACTTTCGGATAAATTGTTTATAGCGTTTCTTACAAACATATAAGCACTTCTAACACCAAATATTGCTAATGCCCATTTTGCAACTTTTTTAGTATTTTTTTCTGTGTTTTTACCAATATCATCTAATTTTTTCTTTATGTTGTCATAACTATTATTGTCAAGTTTGTCTTGTTGCGCCCTTAATCTTATTAATTCATTTGTGCATTTTTCAATTTCTTTTCTTAACCTAATTGCACCCTCAGAATTTTTATCAAAGTTGTCTTTTTTTGATGCTAATTCGTATTCATCCTCTAAATTTTGTAATTTTCTTTCAGTCGCAACAATTTGTGCATCAAAGGATTTTGTATCCAGTTTTGTTTTTATAATTACTTCTCCATCCATATAGTCATCTCCCTCTATAAACCTATTATTTCATTCAATCTTTGCATACTTTCTTCTTGCTCTTTGGTTAAATGATTTTCTTTTTTATATTTTTTTAATGCAACCAATTCTTTGGCGTCTGTCATTTTTTGACGTTCTTTACTGTCATTTATTTTACTTACATCAAAATTTCTTAAATTTCGTATTCTATTTAATACACAGCAATTTCCTAATTCGCTATTTGATAAACCATTGATTAATTTATTAAATTTTTGCCAATCCATCTCGGTATTTTCTAAGTCTATACTATAATCACTCATAAAGCTTGCCTCTATATATTCCATATCTTCTATATAGTCCATATCTGGTTGTTCCTTTTTCTCGGCAACTCCTTTGCCACAAGATATGTAGTTTAAAGCCCATTTAAGCAACTTTTCGTAGTGATCAGGTTTATCTAACGCATCAGCACCATAAAGTGTGCAAATAATACCCAAAACGCGTTCAAAATCGCCTATTTCACCATCATCAGCAATTCTATTGCACTCTATTATGTTCCTAAAATCTACGTTAGCATTATAAATTGTATTTTCTATTTGTATTTTTTTTATACAACTCATTCTACCACTTCAATTTTTTCTTTGTTTCGTTCTATTGCTTGACTATATTTTGCCTTTACTTTGTTTGTAATTCTATCCATACTTATATCTAGTTTTGGGGCTATTTGTTTTTCAATTATATCATCTATTTCGTCTAATGTGTTCCAAGTAAACTTTCTTCCATTTAAAAGTTTTTCCACACCACGTGCCCCCAAAAACATATTATATACTTCAACTTCTTTTATAAAAAATTCGTTTAACACTTTTATTTTATCTTCTTGATTTTTGGTTAAAAGTTTTTTGCCTTTAACATCTTCTCTTTTATCAATAATTAACATTTGATTTCTTAAATTTTCCCTATTTCTTTTATCTTTTTCTAATAATTCTTGGTATCTTAAAGGTAACTCTATATCTTCTAAATCAAATTCAAGATATTCTCCTGTTTCCTTTCCTTCATCAGTTCTAATTCCTAAGCGTAGAACATCGCTTTTACTTAACTGTATAAAATTATCTGTCATTTTATACTCTCCTCTCTTTCTAAATTAAAAGGGCAGGGTCTATGCCCCACCCTTATAGGTTTTATTATAAACTTGTTGTTGGTGTAAATGTTGGTGTGCTACCAATAAATGTTACAGTTCCTTCAATTGCATCACCATCATAATAGATATCATATTCTATTTCTGCATTTTCACCCATATAATTTGTAACTGTAATTATTACGTCATTCATTTTTGCTGGATAACTTGAACCAGTACCATTCCATCTATCTATGTCAAGCACTTGTGATTTATAGTTTAATTGATCCCTACCAGCATTTACAAATTCAAATACTGCATCACCTTTGTAACATTTTTGAGTTACACTACCTTGTTTTTGATTTGATGAATGGTCGGTTCTAGCATTATCTTCTATAATCCATTTTTCAGTATCAACTTGTGGATTGTAAGATATGCCATATTCAGTAATACCTACACCTAAAATGCTCCAAGTTGGTAATGCACTTGTTCCAGTGTTCAAATAAGTTAAGAATTGACTTCTTTTGATTTTTTCAATTCCACTTGGTACAAAATCTGCCATTATAATTCCTCCTTTTTCTTGTTAGATGTTTCTAGTTCTCTTTTAACTAGCACTAAATCTTTATAACTAAGAGGTTCTATAAAGCCTAATTCATTTAGTTTTACTACTTGTTCGTATGTTAAGTTTTTTATTTCATCACCTTTTACATATTGTTCATATTTGGTTGTGAAATCTTTATTTGCTATTATTTTCATAGACTTGTTGACCCTCCTTCTCCATTATCTCTATATGTTATTTGTATTTGAATGTCAAATTCCGCAGTTGTTCCATCATTGTTGTCTACCATTGTAAATGGATTTAAACATTCAATACTTTCTATTCCTTCTATTTCAGGCAAAATGCCATTTTTATTATTATAATTTATTGCTCTTTCAAATTGTTCAAAAAAACCCATGTTTTTAAGATTTGTAATAGTGTCTTGTGAGTAAGATTTTCTACTTCTAAAAGAATATACATCTTTTTTTATTTGTACACCTATAATCCAAGGTGGTTCAGCATCTGTATCCACAGGCATTTTATCTAATGAATAATCATCAATTTTATTTGATAACATATTGGCATTAATTTGAAAGTTTGTATCATTTATTAATGTGTTTATTATATCAAACAAATAAATTCTAACTTTTGATATTCTATAATCTGTTATTGCCATTATTTACCTCCAATATAATTTTGTACCTCTTTGACAATATCTTGCATTTCGGCACTTGCCATACGTTTATCCCAAAAAGTTCCTGTTCCAGGCTTAGTGTAATTTTCAACTTTATGTGTGCCATCTTCCCTAATACCATAATATTGATATCGTGCATATGGCATTTCGTAAGTAATTGTGTTTTTTGTTATATCAACTGTTGTTCTTAAATTGCCATATCTCTCAGGAACATATTTAGTCATGCGTTTATAACAAGTATTTGTAAAAAACTTTTGTGCTCGCCCATTAGGTTGTAATCCTAAACGTGCTTTTATTTTGCTTGTAGGTTCTAATTTAACGGGCATTATTTTCCACCTAAATGTATGTGTGTGTTAAGGCCAAAATTATTGTTTTTAATGCTTGTTATCGTATAAATTTGATAGTTTTTTAAGTCGTCTTGTGTTTCTATTTCAAAATCAAGCGTGCCTTGTACTATTATGTCACCTATTGCAAATTTAGTAATGTCTAAATCAGCATTTTTTCCATAAGGAATTCTTATTTCAACATCATTTGCATTATCGTATCCTTTATTAATTCCAGCACCTTTACCACCAAAAAACCATACGTTTTCATAGTTATATTTTTTCCACAATTCAAAGTGTGTAGTGGTATCGTAACCATCTAATTTATGATATATTGTTAAACTTGAATTGGTTATCATTTTATCCCACAATACATAAGATGTTCACCCTTGAATTCTACTAATGATAGATATGTTCTTATTGTGTCATCAATTTCTATTTTATGTGATGTCACTATTTCTTTTATCATATCCGGTGTTAGTTTTGAAACGGAATAACCATCTATACTTTCACTTTTAATATCATTTGTTTGTGCAGCAAATTTTGATTTTGCAAATTCCATTATGCTATTTATCAAACTATTTTCACACAATTTAACTTCTTGTGGTATATATTCACTATTTTTTAATCTTAATTGGGTATTTATATCAATTTGTCGCCTTGCTTCAAATTCTAATAAATTAAAAGGCATTTCGCCAATTGCAGAACCACCTAAAGCGATATATTCTGCATATGTTAGGTATTGTCCTTCAAATGTCATAAAATGCCTCCTTTATATTATAAACTTACTGTTCCTTCTGGTTTTAATGAAGCAAATGGGAAACGTGCTTCAGTTTCATCTTCAGCGTTTACTGGATTTGGTATTTCCCAACCTAATCTCATTACACATCTTAAAGCAACCATATCTTCTTGTGCTAAGTTGTATAAGATATCTCCAGTATCTGGATCTTGAATAATACCTTCAGTTAATAATTTGAAAGTTAAATCTTGTCTAATTGAATAAACTGCTTGACCAAAGTCACCAGCAATTAATACTGATTTAGTTTTATCCCAAGTACCATTGTTTACAAATGTTCTTGTTAAAGAACCAATTTCAGTTGTATTTAATGGTTGACCTGTTGTGTCAGTCATTAAACGGAATTTAGATTTTAAACCAACTCCACCAACTAGACCATTTACATCATAACCACTTTCTTCAACTTTTGACATTACTGCATCTATATCTCTATATAAATTCCCAGTTTCATTTACTTCTTTACCAACTTCAATTATTGATGGTATTAAACCTTTTCTCCAATCTGTTGGTTTTCCTACACCTGTAAGCATAGCACTATCAATTTTTCTACCAAATGCTTCTTCAATTCTTGGTCTTATTTGTGCCCATAAATCTACATCGCTATCAGCTATATCGTTTTCTTTTATAGGTACTATTACTGCAATTTCAGCTGCAGTAATGTATTTGTTATCCCATGCTTGTTTAGTTATGTTTTTTCTACCATTATCTTCAGTTTCGTCAACAAAGTAAGCGATTGGTAGACTATCTAATATTCTTAACTTTGTTTGCTTGCTTGACATGTTTGGTAATCTTTTGAATAATTGAAGTGCCTTTGAATTTCTAATAGTTCCTTCAAATATTTCATTGACTACTTGAGTTTCCTCTAATGCTTTTACATCATCGTTTGTAATTCCTACTGCCATTATAATTCATCCTTCCTTTTTCTATTTTGATATTGCACCTCTTAATGCGTTATTTACAATGTCATTAACGCTTTGAGGTTTTGATCCACCATTATTTAAAATAGGTGAACTTTGCACTTTTTTAACTACAACTTCCCCAAAATATTGTGGATTTTCTTTTTTGTAATTTTTAAGTGCTGTTTCAAAATTGGTAGTTTCATTAGTCATAGACATTACTTCACTTGTTACAAACTTTAAAAATTCTGGTTTTACTTCACTTTTTGCAACTTCATTTGTTGCTTTAAGTAAATTATTTTCCTTTGTTAAAGTGTTTACAGAGTTTTGCAATTCAGCTAATTTTTCACTATCACTTTGATTAGTTTTTTTCCACTCTAGAAATTCTTTGTATTTTTCATCTTTTTGCCATTCACTATTTGCTTTTTTTACGCCGGCATTGAATGAATTATCCAAATCTTCTTTTGTGTAAGTTTTTGTAGTTTCAACTTTTTCAGTTTCTTCTACTGTTTCCACTTTCGTGTCTTTGTTATCTTCCATAACATTTTCTCCTTTTCTTTTTTGTCATTAAGTTTGACTTATCCACTTATTTGTGTCGTGTGCAACTAGACTTCAATTCTATAATTAGTATAGCATACGCAATACCAATTGTCAAAAATGGCACACACTACACGATTTGAACGTGTATCAATGGTTTTGGAGACCATTATGCTACCATTACACCAAGTGCGTATAAAAGGCAAGATTATTTCTTGCTTGTTTTTTTCTTTTTAGGTTTAGTAGTTGTTATTTCCGCTTTAACATTTATTGCTTTTTCTAATTCTTCTATTGGTGATTGTGATAATATCTTTATTTCAGGTTCTTTTTTTGGTTCTTCTTTAATTTCATCAATACCCATTAATACAACGGCATTATGATTTTTTAAATATTCATATCTCTCTTTTGTGCAATTCCATACACTTATATTTGCAAATCTTGGTGTATTTCCTCCCATTTCATTTTTTTCTTCTACATCATCAAAGTTTCTAACTGCTTTTACTACATAATTCTTCATATCCGTTCTCCTTTACATAATATCCATAGTAACTATTTTTAAAAACATTTCTTAAATAAGGATATCTTTCTTTCATTATCTCATCAGTTAAGTCATCCTGTTTGTGAATTTCATATATATTTTCTTCTTCTATTCCCTGTGGGTTTAAATAAGGTACTGCCACTATCATTTCCTTACACCTTGTATAAGCGTATTTTAAGACCATTTGAGCCTCATTTACTTCTAGATGTTCTATTACATCTCCAAATATAATAACATCGTAAAAATCGTACTCAAACGCTCGTATATCGGCATTATAGACTTTTTGATAGCGATTTTCTAAATCATAGTTAATAATATTAGGTTTAAATATTTCTATTGCTTCAACGTTGATAAAATAGTCTTGAAGGTAATGTAGCCAAGTGCCTTCACCTGCTCCCACATCTAGTATTTTAATATCTTTAGGAAATTTATGTTTCAAATAGTAAGCAATCTCAGGTTTAAATATCGCGTGTGAAGTTGCCATTAAATTTGTTGATACCTTCTATTAGCAAGTTCTTCCCATTGCTTGTTGAATTTAACCTGAACCCATTGTTTGTATTTTTCATTCTTTGTATTTGCTATGAAATAATACATTTCCCCTAAGTGTTTATATATACTCATTTCCCACATTGCTTCACGTTTAGTTGTTACACTTGTTGCATTACTTCTATTCCATACGTGCGTAGAAGTATTTAAACAAGTAAAACTATTAGATTTTTCACATACTCTGTAATGGTGTACTCTATCTTCAGCAAGTGTGCTTTCAGGAAATAGTGTATCTTTTAAAATATTAGTTTTAACTACCTTTGTCCATATAGCACACACATCATTAGTAAACGCATCATACATTGTTTGATAGTTTGGCCTAAATGGGAATAGGTCTTCTTTTCCATCTTTATATAAGTCAAATCCTAGGAACATAACATCTTCATCAAACAAATTGTCATTGATTTCTTGTAAGATTGTATCACGTTTAAGCCAATCATCACTATCAAGGCAAATTATATAATCCCCTGTTGCTTCCATTATGCCTATATTACGTGTTCCACCATTGTATTTTTTATATGGTACCTTTAATACCTTATGTGGTTGCTTTAACATATTGTTTGCTATTTCTAGTGAATTGTCTTCGCTCATATCATCAATAAAAATAATTTCATAGTTTTTGTATGTTTGATTTAATACACTATTTAAGCATTTTTCTAGCCATTTAGCATTATTATAGTTTGGTATTATTATACTAAATTTATAGTTTTGCTTCTTTACTGGTTCTATTAATTCTAGCCAATTTTTACCATAATCAGGATACTCATATTTGAAACCTTTTTTAAGTTTTTCTATCGCATCTAAATCTAAATTTGATAAATCTTTCTTTAGAATGTACCCTCTACTATCTTTTAACTGTTCAATTGCAGTTGGGAAGTCAGTACACACGCAAGGCGTACCTATTATTTGACTTTCATACATTACCATACATTGACTTTCGTAATCGCTTAATTGCCATAAACTATCCGCCCAATCCATATATTTATATGGATTATCTTGTTTTCCTAGCCATATAACATTATACTGTGTTAATTCCGCTTTTAATTTTTCACTATATTGTGGGTAAAGATAGCAACTTCCTACTACTACAAACTGGTAATCCTTGCCGTATTTTTTCTCACACTCATCAAGTATAGGTCTTAATCTAGAAAATCCTTTTTGTGGGTCTATTCTGCTTACAATTAAAAAGTTATGCTTTTTTTTAGGAATGTCTACTTCTTCTTTTGATAGTTTTAGTACTTCTTTGGTATCTATTATGTTTGGTATTACTATACAATCTTTACCTTTGCGTTCTTTAAATTGTTTTTTTGCTTCCATGCTTACTGCAACGTACTTTTTAAACGGAATAACTTCTTCATACCATTCGTTGCTATCTACTAAACAACCATTTATTACCTGGATATAATTATTATTACGTGCTTTTACTTTTTTTAGATTATATACCGCATCGTATATAACGTAATCAAACACTTCGTTTTGGCACATATCAATATGTCTTACGTTGCCAACTGTTGCCCATTTTTCTAGCATATCCAAGGGGCTATCTATACTTGCAAATACAAACGTTATTTTATGACCTTGTTTCTTTAGATATTTAGCCCTTGCGTACATAGTTTTTTCTACGCCGCCTGTTTCAAACGGTCTAGTATAGTACATTGCAATATTCATATAATCACCTGTGATTATTATATCACAAAACGAAAAAAAGGACAAATAGTGTCCTTAGAATATATTGGAGGGCTTAGTTGGATTTGAACCAACGATAAAGGAGTTGCAGTCCTTTGCCTTGCCACTTGGCTATAAACCCATTATAAAGGGCATTTAAGCCCATTATTTAACTAGCCACACATTCTCCACTTCTCTGTCGCGCGGATCAAACGTGTCATAAACTATGCCATTCTTTGAACATAAAATATGACCTCTTACTGTAATAAGCAAGGTATTATTTGGAAACATTGCAGAAACTTCCCCCACACTTCCATAAATTCCATTTAACCTTTGATAGGTTCTATCTAAGTAATTTCTTACAAATTCCCTTTTATCTAATAATGTGCCTTCGTATTGTGCTATATCGCTTAAATAATCATATACATAATCCCAACTTTTGTCGGTTGCACATGATATTGCTCTTATTACACAGTCATCTTCATATTTGTTCAAAGCATTTGCATTGTAATATTTATACATATTATCTCATACTTCTTTGTAAAGTTTCATTAAGCATTTGTTTTTGTTGTGGTGTTTCTGCTTCTTCATACAAAACCTTTATAAAATCTTCTAATGCTTTTGTCATATAATGAAATGATTTGTCAGTTTCTTCACCAGCACCATATCTATTACGGCTTTCCATATATCTTCCATATTCCCCTGATATTCTATCTATTTCTTCATCACCACGATATCTCATATCACGTCCTCTACGTCCATAATTACCATATTCACCATAATTACCATAGTTTCCATATTCTCCGTAGTTTCCGCGACCATAACTATCGTATCCTGGTCTTCTTCCACCATAATTTCCGTACATTTCCTTGTCCTCCTTCGCCATATGTTTTATCTTACTTAATTTATATAAGTGGTCTAAATTATTTGTGTTTATGTCTTCATCAAGTATGTGTTGTATTTTTTCATCAACTTTTTTTATTACTTGTTCTTCCATCGTATTCCTCCTTTCTTAAAAGTTTTAGGATTTCATCGTTTTGTTTTATTATTGTTTTTAGGTACTTTTCATCTTGTGTTCGTAATTCTTGCATTAAATCGCTATTATTAAAATCTTTAAGCAATATTTCTAAACTTATTAATTGTAATATAAATGAACCTAAATCTACATTATTCATTATGATAATTTCTTTATTGTAAGATTAGCACTTTGAACAATTGGTGTTTCAGTTTCTATTGCTACACCAGTTGATAAATTGGGAACACTTGGAACTGATGCTACTGTTATATCGGCATCTGCTTTACAACATACTTGAATAGTTTTTGAAAATGAAACATTTTCAGGAACACCAACAGTTGTTATTTCAGTTGTAACAGTAGTTCCTGGAATTAAAATTCCGTCTTGGTAAAGTCCAAAAGCAACACTTCCAGCAGTGGCACTTGAAACATTTGCATTAAAATTTACTTCATAATAACCACCTTGAACAATTTGATATAATGGGTTTCCTTCATTGTGGCATAGCCAACCATTACAATTGTTTTGACAAGCACTACGTGTTCTTATTGGATCATTTGTAAAAGTAATAGCACTTGTATTGTTAGTTAAAGTTAAAGGTAATTCTTGTACACTTTGTATCATTTTTTATTTCTCCTTCCATAATTTTGCACAAAATATTGTAAAAATAGTGCATTTTAATAAAAAAGAGTAGGACTTGCCCACTCTTTGTGCATTTTAGCAAGTTCTCGTAATCGAGCGCGTCATAATTGACTATATGCTTAAATTAATCCGTTAAACCCGTTGCATCCACAACCGTTGTTGTTGCAAGTGAATATAGGTGTTCTACCATATACTGGTGTAGATGGTACTGGGCAGTTGCTTAATCTGTTATATAATTGGTCAACTTCATTAGCAAAACCTTGAGCAATAAATGAATTTTGTGCTATTTGACTTGCTTGTAAGTCTTTCATTAATAACTCTCTTTGAAGATCAGTAATTTTTTCGTTTTTAGCATCAATTTTATCATTGCATAATTGGTCTAATATGCGTTGTGTGTTAGCAGTTTGGTTGATTAAGACATCTTTAAGACCATCCGCTAATGCAGCTCTATCCGCACAGTTTTCGCTTAAAATAGTGCTATTTAAGTTAGCAATACCTAAACGATTTTCACAACAACAATCGGCAAATTGGCGACTTAAAGCAAAAGTATCTTGCATTTGATTTATTGCTCTATTGTTTGCACTTATTTCGGCATTATAGAAACCATTTGAAACAGTTTGGTTCATATCAGCACAACAGTTACATAATTGGTTAGATAATGAATAAATACCACTATTTACTGTGTCAAGTTGGTTAGATAAGTGTAATGTATCAAATCCATTATTAGTGTTTGTCATAATGTCTTTTTGTCCGTTTGATAACCATGCAAAATCACTGTTTCCACCAAATCCGCCACCGAACCCATTATTTCCATTAAATAATAAAGCCAGTAAAACAAGTGCCCATATACCATCGCCACCAAAGAAACCATTACCATTACTATTGTTTCCATAATAAATTGGATATGGATATCCCCCATTATTAGTAGCAAGTTCTACAGTTGGTTGAATTCCTCCGTTCATAAATTCCTTCCTTTCTATAAACCTATTGCTAGTTTATAGATTTATTGGAAGATACATAACTAGCATATACCCTCCAATAAGTCTATAAATTAGACTTATCTAAATTGTGACATCATACTATCCCATTGTTGCCTTTTATCTGGCGAAAAATCATTTATAGTATTGTTTAAATATTCGTTAGGATCTTTATTTTCCTTTCTTGCTTGTTGATAATTTTTGTATGCTTGTGGATTTACCCTTTTCAATTGTTGTTCCATTTGCGTCATCACATTCTTCGGTATCATTTTCATCTTCTGTTGTAATAGCATCTCTAATATTTTGTTCATTGTCTTTCAACTCTTTTCTTAATTCATCTATTTGACTTTGTAATAACTCTATTTGTAAGTCTTTTTCGTCTTTAGGTATTATTTCTACCAATTCGTAAGTCTTAATATTACCTTTCAAATTCTTAACCCATACTATACTCATATCTTTGCTAAAATATGGTGTTTCGCCTATAACAGCATCTCTTTGCACTTCTTCAATAGAATTTGCGTATCTAATAACATCTCTATTGGTAGGTGCTAATTGAAAGTTTTGCGTTAGATTTGTAGGTTGTATTGGTTGTTGTATTTGACTTCTTATTTTTTCTAAGTTGTTTATTTGTTCATTTATTTTATCTATACTTGCTTGTGGATTGTAAGAATTCATGTATGGATTGTTAAACATTTTTTCATCTCCTTAAAATAAAAGAAGGAGCATTAATAGATTTTGCTTTTTAGTGCTAACAATTGGCTCATTGCCTTTTTGTAATTTTTCCATCTATTTTCTCTCCTTCTATGTTCATTGTATTATTTTTAAGTGATACAAAAAACTACAAAAAAAGAACTCATTTGAGTTCCTTTATTTTATCATTAATTCTATCTTTAATTTTTCTTATACCTGCTATTGTATAGTTGTATTTAAACGATAAAGATACATCACTTTCTCTTAATATATAAAAATCATAACATATTTTATATTTAGTACTATCTTTATCTGTAACTTTCAATATGGTTTCATTAAACAAATCTTCTGGCATCCCTTTATATAATGGTTTATATGTTTTCTTTACTAATTTTGAAGT
>Ga0265298_10001025_pt1 | contig 41371 bp, 34 predicted proteins | sample AusTroGonzalo_MG_3_FD_193486 | JGI IMG/M metagenome (GOLD analysis project Ga0265298, IMG submission 193486) | Bovine rumen microbial communities from tropical cattle in Woodstock, Queensland, Australia - Gonzalo_01 | ecosystem: Host-associated > Mammals > Digestive system > Stomach > Rumen ... | reverse complement strand
CGCATTGCTGACCGCGCTGGGGATCGTGATCGGGATCGCAGCCGTGATCGCGATGATGGAGATCGGCAACGGCTCCTCGCGGGCGATCCGCACCTCGATCGAAAACATGGGCGCCAATTCCATCCTGATCATGCCCGGCGCACCGCGGATCCCCGGCGGCGTGCGGCAGGGCGCCGGCAGCGGCGTTTCCCTGACCCCCGAAGACTGCGAGGCGATCCGGCAGGATTGTCCCAATGTCGCGCTTGCCGTTCCCATCGTCCGCGCCTCCGCCGTCCAGGCTGTCGTCGGCAATAAGAACTGGAACCCGCAGCAGTGTTACGGCGTTGGGCCGGATTATCTGAAGATCCGCAACTGGGATCTGGCGGAAGGACGCAATTTCACCGACCGCGAAGTCGAAAGCCGCGCCCGCGTCTGCCTCGTCGGCAAGAAGATCGTCAATGAACTCTTCGGCGGCGAATCCCCGGTCGATTCCGAGATCCGCATCAAGAACGTCACTTTCACCATCATCGGCGTCCTCAAGGAAAAAGGCGCCAACATGATGGGGTTCGACGAAGACGATGTGGTGCTGGCGCCGTGGACCACCGTCCGCCTGCGCATCACCGGGCTGAAAACCGGAACCGTCTCCAATACCACCAGCACCGCTTCCACCTCCCCGAGCTCGCTTTACCCCGCCACCGGCGTGGCATTCTATCCCGAACAGGCGGACAATTTGGCCACCGATACGCTTCTGGTCCCGAAATTCGCGCAGATCGACCAGATCATGCTCACCGCCACCGATCCGAAGAACGTGAACAAGGCCATCGCGGAGCTCACCCAGGTGCTGCGCGAGCGTCACAATCTCCGTCCGTATCAGGAGGATGATTTCTGGGTGCGCAATTCCGCCGCGTTCATGGAAACGCTTTCCGGCACCAGCCGGTTGATGACCAATCTGCTCATGGTCGTGGCGCTGATCTCCCTTGTGGTCGGCGGCGTCGGCATCATGAACATCATGCTGGTCTCCGTGACCGAACGCACGCGCGAGATCGGCTTGCGCATGGCCGTCGGCGCACGCTCCCGCGACATCCTCAAACAGTTCCTCGTGGAATCGATCCTGCTGTGCCTGGTCGGCGGCGTTGTCGGGATCCTGCTCGGACGCGGCGCCGCTCTGATGGTGAAAGTCCATCTCAAGTGGCCGATCGAACCCAGTCCTGAAGGCATGCTCACCGCGGTCGCGGTCTCCGCTGCCGTCGGCATCATTTTCGGTTTTTACCCCGCCTGGAAAGCTTCCCGCCTCGACCCCATCGAAGCCCTGCGCTACGAGTGAGGCAGGCGGAAATCCGTGTTCTCTGCATCGGCGGCCGCGCTCGTCATTTCGGTTTCCGCGCTCTCTCCTATAGGTCCTATAAGTCTTATAGGTCCTATGAGTTCGCGCCCCACCCCGCCCTCGCACGGCCAGCCGTCTTCCAGCTTCACTCTCTTGCCCCCGTATCCGAAAAACCTGCTTTTTTTCCGATTTTCCCTTGCATTTTCCCGGTTCGCATATTATAATTACGGGAGAAATCAATTCAGGAGGTTCCAATATGAAACATCGTCTTTTCACTTTGGTGGAACTGCTTACCGTCATAGCAGTTATCGCAATTCTCGCAGGCATCGCCATCCCTGTGGTCGTCGGCATGCAGTCCAAGGGACGCGAAACAACCGCCCGCGCCGACATGAACGCCATCAAAATGGCTCTCACCCAGTTCAAGGCCGATTATTCGATTTTCCCAATAACCGGATCTTCTACTGATACTTTGTATCATGCGGGGTTCAGTGCCGCCGATGATGACGCCAGCATTGATACTGTGATTTCTCATTTGACTTTGATTTCGCCGAGTCCTAAAGGCGGTGATGGTTCTGACAAGGATAATCCGGTTGATTATACTTCGACCTTGAACAAAAAGAAAAGAAAATATCTGGATGCTCCGGCCAAGCCTGTGGAAGCTAAGTTTACAGCCGGGTCTTCTCCTTTGAGAGGTTTCATGAAACTTGATCCCTGGGGACGCCGTTACAATATTGCGATGGATACCAATTATGATAAGAAACTTGCCTTGACAGAAAAATTCCTTTCTTTGAGCAATGAAGCGACCGTTAAAGAAACGATTGTCGGTGATATTGCGATTTATTCTTACGGAACAGCGGAAGACGGCGGCGATACGGAAGCATTCCTTTACTCCTGGAAAACCAATGCAGATCAATGATGAGGTGTGACATGACGAAACGCAATTATACTCTGATCGAACTCCTCACGGTGATTTTCATTATCGCGGTGCTGGCCGGACTGATCATGCCGGCTACCTCATTGGTCCGGGGCAAAGCCAGACGGACTTCCTGCGCTTCCAATCTGAAACAGGTCGGTGCGTTGTCCATGCAGTTCAGCAATGACCGGGAAGGACAGATTCCTCTTTACAAGGTTCACACGGATAAAAGATACACAATCCGGGAAAAAACAATTGAAAACGGGTTGCGGAACCGGTTGAAATTTTCCGATATTGCCAAGGACAAGGCAAAGAAAATGTATGATACGGATAAAACATCCGTCCTTTGGACCCATGGATTGGTCCGTTATGCAAAATATAACATGAACGTCTTTTTCTGTCCGTCCGATGAACGTGATTTGAACATTTTTGAAGAAGGTAATTCTTCCTATTCTCTGAACTATGGAGATGACGACCGTCCGGGCGGGACATCAGGCAGTAAGGCCTTTGTCAAGATGAGCGCGGTTACCCGTTCTCCTGCCGGAGTCATTCTGTTCGGAGAAACCGATGCCGGTCTTTTGGGGATGGATTCGGCGACGAATGATACTGTAAGCAAATTCTTCGACGCGTATTTCAAAACACCTTTGCGCCGCAAACCCCATTCCAATGAATTCAACACCAGTTATCTGGATGGACATGTGGATTTTGTTCATCCTTCTGATCTTCAAATTGCATTTGGCAAGGATGCTTACAAGATCAAATAAGTCCATACATGAACCCGTTCACCTTCACCCCTGTCGGCGTGGTCCGCTGTGCGAACCGGTACAAATATGAGGCGGCGCGGCAGGGGGTTTTCACGCCAGGGAATCAGGCGGTGATCGAAATGTTTCCGGGGCATGATTACGAAACGGCATTGTCCGATCTGGACGGGTTCGAACGGATCTGGGTGCTCTTTGTATTTGACCGCAATGCGGACTGGAAACCGAAAGTGTCGCCGCCGATAACGGGAGGACGGAAACGCTACGGGGTATTCGCGACACGTTCGCCGCACCGTCCGAATCCGCTCGGACTGAGCTGCGTGAAACTGGAAAAGGTCGAGGGGCTGACGCTGGAAGTGAGCGGGCACGATTTTCTGGACGGGACGCCGGTGCTGGATTTGAAGCCGTATATCCCGGCGGCGGATGCGTTTCCGGGAGCGAAAGCGGGCTGGCGCGACGAGGCTGATGCCGCGGAACTGAAGGTGGAATTCACGGAGAACGCGCTGAAAAAAATGGCGTATGTGGAAAAGCTCTGCGGACTGGATCTGCAGAATTTCTGTGCGGTGCAGCTGAGCCATGCGCCGACCTCGCCGGAACGGAAACGGATCGAGACTTTGGCGGACGGCCGCTACGGGATCGGCTGCCGGACCTGGCAGGTGATCTACCGGGTCGGTGCGGACGGAGTCCGGGCGGAAGATGTGCGGTCGCATTACGCGGCGGAGGAACTGGTTCCGGGCGCGGAAGATCCGTATGCGGACAAAGACCATCACCGGGCGTTCAGACGGGAGTTCGGCGATGGGGATTGAGATCCGGCTGGCGAAAGCGCGCGGTTTCTGTGCGGGGGTGGAGCGGGCGCTGAACAAAGTGGAGGAAGCGCTGCGGAACGGACCGTTTCCGGTGTATGTGCTGCACGAGATCGTGCATAACGAAACGGTGGTGGAAGGTTTGCGGAAACGGGGCGTGATCTTCATCGATGACCCTGCGGAAGCGGCAAGCGGAGTGCTGATCTTCAGTGCGCACGGGGTGAGCCGGGCGGTGGAAAAACAGGCGGCGAAACCGGGCGTGAAAGTGGTGGACGCGACGTGTCCGATCGTGAAATCGCTGCACCGGCGGATGGAGGATTTCGCCGCGTCGGGAAAAACGATCATTCTTTTCGGACGGAACGGCCACCGCGAGGTGGAAGGATTGCTGGGGCGGGCCGAGGTGCCGGTGACGGTGATCGAGTCAGAAGCGGAGCTGGAAGATTTTCTGAAAACGGCGGACCGGTCGAAACTGTATGCGTGCCTTTCGCAGACAACGCTGAACGCGGAGGATGTGGAACGGATGACGGCGAGGCTGAAAGCGGCGCTGCCGGACGTGACGGCGGCGTCGGAAGTATGCCATGCCACGCGGGAACGGCAGGCGGCGGTGAAGGAACTGGCGAAAAGTTGTCCGGTGATCCTGGTGGTGGGATCGGCGCGGAGTTCGAATACGCGGCGGCTGTATGAGACGGCGCTGGGGCAGGGAGTCCGGGCGCATCTGCTGGGCAGCGCGGCGGAATTCCGTCCGGAATGGCTGGAAGGAGTTTCCCGGGTCGGGATCACTTCGGGCGCGTCGGCGCCGGAGGAACTGGTGCGGGAATTGTGCGATAGGATTCATCTAACCCAATAGGAGGAATAAAAAGATGAAAAAAGGAGATGTCGGTGCGATCATATTTCTGGTCGTGTTCGCGTGTGCAGTGGTGTTTTTTCCGTGGACGGTGACGTTCACGGGGAAAGTGGAACTGGGGAAACTTACGCAGGGATTTGACAATTTCGGCAAGTTCACGGCGCATTTTCCGTATCTGATGGGATTCTTCAAGGTCGGCCTGCTGGCGACTTTCGGGGAAATGCTGAAAGTGCGGATGAAAACCGGATCGTGGAAAGTGCCTTCGCTGATCGCGCGGTTCATCGTCTGGGGTATTGTGGGGCTGCTGTTCACGTTCGTGTTTGCGATGTTCGCGAAGGGCGTTGGCGGACTGATCGGAACGCCGCTGTGGTTCGGCCGCATGACGCTGAAACCGGATTTCGGCGACAAGCTGCTGTTTGCGTTCTCGACCTCGTTCTGGCAGAACGTGATCTTTGCGTATCCGATGATGCTGGGGCATGAATGGTGCAACGAAGTGATCAACCACAAACGTCTGGTGGGCGGCGCGGAATTCCTGGAAAAACTGAACAAGCCGGTGTGGGGATCGTTCATTCCGAAGACGATCGTGTTCTTCTGGATCCCGGCGCATACGGTGACGTTCCTGCTGCCGCCGGATTACCGGGTGCTGATGAGCGCGGTGCTGAGCCTGGTGCTGGGTGCGATCCTGACTTTCCGCAGCGGCAAATGAATCCGAAACCCTGATAAATATAGGAGAAAGAAATGCCGAAAATCACTTTTATGGGGGCCGGCAGCACGATATTTGCGAAAAATGTGCTGGGCGACTGCATGTGCCGCGAGGCGCTGAAGGATTCCGAGATCGCGCTGTATGACATCGACGCGGACCGTCTGAAAGAATCGAAGACGGTGCTGGACTGCCTGAACAAAAACATCAATGCGAACCGGGCGAAGATCAAGACCTTTCTGGGAGTTGCGAACCGGAAAAAAGCGCTGAAGGATGCGAATTTCGTGGTGAACGCGATCCAGGTGGGCGGCTATGAGCCTTCCACGGTGATCGACTTCGAGATCCCGAAGAAATACGGACTGCGGCAGACCATTGCCGACACGCTCGGGATCGGCGGGATCTTCCGGGCGCTGCGCACGATCCCGGTGATGCTGGATTTCGCGCACGACATGGAGCAGGTATGTCCGAATGCGTGGCTGCTGAACTACACCAACCCGATGGCGATGCTGACCGGCGCGATGCTGCGCGGAACGGGTGTCAAAACGGTCGGCCTGTGCCACAGCGTGCAGGTCTGCGTGGAAAGCCTGCTCGCTTCCTTTGGCATGTATGATTATAAGGAGCAGTACTACAAGGGCATCACGGCCAACGACCTCGGCTACCGTGCCAAGATCGCCGGGATCAACCACATGGCCTGGCTGCTGGAACTGACCAAAGACGGCAAGGACATTTATCCGGAAATGCGGAAAAAAGGCCTGGCGCTGGTGAAGAAACAGCGCGGCAATCTGGAACATCCGGAAAAATGCGGCGCCAACCTGGTCCGTCTGGAAATGATGAACCGGTTCGGTTATTATGTGACGGAATCAAGCGAACACAATGCCGAATATGCGGCGTTCTGGATCAAGTCGACCTATCCGGAACTGATCCGCGAATACGGCATCCCGCTGGATGAATATCCGCGCCGCTGCATCAACCAGATCAAAAACTGGAAGCAGCAGTATAAGGATATCTGCAAAAACGGCAAAGTGGAACACAAGCTGTCGCGCGAATACGGTTCGGGGATCATGGAAGCGATCACCACGAACAAGCCGTATCAGATCGGCGGCAACGTGCTGAACAAGGGATTCATCGAAAACCTGCCGTCCGACGCGGTGGTGGAAGTGCCCTGTCTGGTGGATTCCAACGGCGTCCAGGGCACGTATGTGGGCCGTCTCCCGGTCCAGTGCGCAGCCATGAACATGACCAACATCAATGTCCAGCTGCTGACGATCGAAGCGGCGCTGACCCTGAAGAAGGATTACATCTATCAGGCGGCGATGCTCGATCCGCATACCGCGGCGGAACTGAACATCGATGATATCGTTGCCATGTGCGACGATCTGATCAAAGCCCACGGCAAGATGCTGCCGAAATACAAATAAGCGTTTTCCATCCGTTTTTATTCGGATCCCAGGACCTTCAATTCCGCCGGAAGCGGCGAATCGAAGGTCTTTTCTTTTCCGTCAAACGGATCCGTCATTTTTAATTCGAAAGCGTGAAGTGCCTGTCTTTCAATGATTAACAATTTTTTGTCATCTTCCGTCATTTTTCCGTCAGAAAAACGGCCGAAGATCGTGTCGTCGGGACCGTAGAGCTTGTCGCCGACCACCGGAAAGCCCAGGGAAAAGAGGGTGGCGCGGATCTGATGGAGCCGTCCGGTATGCAGACGACATTCGATTTTGGAGATGCCGTCGGTGACGGAGAGCAGCCTGAATTCGGTGTCGGAACTTTCAGCCGGTTCGGACAACGGCTTGTCGTACGAGAAATGACGCTTTTTCCGGATGGGACTGACGGGATCGGCGAAGAGCCAGCCGACGGCGCGAAGGGGTTCCGACGGAAAAACGCCGTGGACGTAAGCAACATATTTTTTGGTGACGGAACCGGAGGAAAGGGCGGCGGAAAGCTTTCCGGCCGCGGCGGGAGTACGGGCAAACAGGATGATGCCGGAAGTTTCGCGGTCCAGCCTGTTGACGGGAAACAGTTCGCCGAATTCCGGACGGAGCAGCATCAGCAGCGTATGGTTGAAGAAGCGTCCGGATGGATGGATCGGGAGATTTCCGGGTTTTTCCACGGCGAGATACTGCGGTTCGTCAGCGAGGATGCGGAAATCGGTGCGGACCGGCGGTTCGGGAATGTCCGGGACGATGAAATCGACCGTTTCGTCGCCGTGCAGGATCCGGGCGGGCCGGGTGCGTTCGCCGTTGAGCACGATCTCGCCGCGGCGGACGGCCTGCTGCCATTCGGAGCGTGAACGGTAGGTGAAGCGGGCGGCCAGCCAGGCGTCGAGCCGGCAGCCTTGTCCGTCGGGACCAGGCGTGCTGCGGATGATGCGTTTTTCCTGCGGGATCATAAACGGTGAAAGATGGCATTCCCAATGGGATTCGAACCCATGTTACCAGGATGAGAACCTGGTGTCCTAGGCCTCTAGACGATGGGAACAGCGTTCCTGTTGAATTGTCAGATGCAAATGGCATTCCCAATGGGATTCGAACCCATGTTACCAGGATGAAAACCTGGTGTCCTAGGCCTCTAGACGATGGGAACACATCGTTTCTGCTGCTGACAAGTGGCATTCCCAATGGGATTCGAACCCATGTTACCAGGATGAAAACCTGGTGTCCTAGGCCTCTAGACGATGGGAACACGTCTCAGTAAAACAGAACGCGATAATATAATGCCGATCCGCCGAAAGTCAAGCGGGAATCCAAAAAAAATTGAATTTTGGACGCCTTAAACGGGTTTGAACTCGAACAATTCCACCGAGTTCGGCGTAAGCACGACTTCACCGGAAAAAGTCCTGCCGCCGGCGACTGCATCGCGGGCCTCCTCGAGCCGGGCGTGACGGGAGATCTGTTCGCGTTCCCAGACGGTCGGCTGGGCCGGAGAACCGAGGCGGCTCCAGGCCGTAAAGGCGTTGCTGAACACCTGGTCGATCCGCCAGCGCCGGAGTTCATAGCGTTCCGGCAGACCGTCCGCCTCGAACGGAATGACTTCCGTCTTGCCGAACTGGCCGAACTCGGAAACGTGATGATAAAAGGCGATCACCGCTGCGCCGTCCGCGCGGCGGGTCGCGATCACGCCGGTATCGCGCGGCAGTTCAGTCTCGCAGGGCAGGCGTTCTTCGCCGAGTTTTGCCGCGAGTGCGAAGGCGTTGCCGATAGGCTTGCACCAGCCGCGGGCGGTGAAGAAGGTCCGGTGTCCGTCGAAATCGTTAGTATTGAAATCCTGTCCGGAAAGACAGATCATCATGCGTTCCGGGGGTATTTCCAGGCGGGACATCAGGTCGATCAGGCGGAAATAAAAGGCGGCGTAATATTCGGTTTCGCGGAACCGCATGCGGGGATCCTGTTCGATCCCGAGGTAGCCTTCCGCGGCGGCCGCCCATTCATCGATGACCGCGGGGGTATCGGCAAAACCGTGGCGGGCCATGATCGCCCGGTAGGTCTGATACTGGCGGACGATGCTTTCCGGACAGACTCTATAACGGAGGGGATCGTGGACATCCTGCGGTATGGAGCTGTAGCAGTGCATGGAGACGAAATCCAGCCGGGTGCCGGTTTTGCCGGTCACGAAGTTTTTGCCGGAGGCGGCGTGCTCCATCACGCGTTCGAAGAAATCCTTGTAATGGCCGCAGGAAGGTCCGCCGACCCGGATCTCCGGCGCGGCTTCGTGCACTCCCGCCTCGAAATAGTCATATAATCTGCAGTATTCGACGATCTTTTCCTCTTTTTCTTCGGGCGTACATTCGAAAAAGAATTTCGGAAACATCCAGAAACCGAGATCGGGTTCGTTCCAGCAGTGGAACAGCCATTGGGAAACGGTTTCCAGACCGTAACGCGCGACCAGATGTTCGGTCTGTTTGCGGCACAGCAGACGCCATTCCTCGTAGTCGGCCGGTTTCGAGCGGCAGAAATGTTTGTCCTTGTAGCGTTTCCCGCTCAAGTTGACGGGATCGGCCGCCATCGCGACCGGCATGAAATTGAAGCAGAGCAGGAGTCTGAAACCTTTGGACACGGCGAAATCGAGCCGCCGGTCCTGGTCGGTGAAATCGAAGACGAGCTGTCCGTCGTCATTGCGGCTGACCATATCTTCGAACATGGTGTAGAGCCGGAGATACTGCGCCGTGCCGTCGGCAGACCAGCGGTTCAGAATTTCCTGACCCCAGAGATCCTCCACCGCATCGGTAGGATGGAAGTGAACATTGTTCCAGAAGTTGCGCCGGACCGTTCCGGCGGTTCCTGTATGAATCGTAAACGCCATAATGAACCTCATTTCTTTTCGATACTATAATATCACGGCGGGAATTTTGCAAACCGGCGCGGCAAACTTTTGCCGAAAACTCTGTTCCCGATATGGGCTGAAAATTCGATTCGAACCTTGGTTTGCAGATTATCAGGATGCAAAACATACTGTTTTGTTCAGCAAATAAAGTTCGATCAAAACTTTTTCATGGTGTCGGCAATTCGTGCTCAATTGCCGACACCATGGCAATATAATCGCCAAAACTATAAAAGTCAAGACAGGTTGGACTGCAAAATTGAAATTTATCATGCAATTGCCAGACAATATATTTAGTCAAGACATGCTGGACTGCAAAATTGAAATTTATCATGCAATTGCCAGACAATATATTTTGTCAAGACATGCTGGACTGCAAAATTGAAATTTATCCGGAAATCCGGGAGACCAATCAACCTGTATGGTGAACAGAGCGCTGCCGAAATATCAGCCCAGGTTCAGCCGTTATGGATCTTCATTCCGTGGAAGGTTCCGTATTTTGGATTTCCGGTACTGCATGGGTGAGTAACCGAAACGTCTGCGGAAGGCGCGGTTGAAGCTGACCGCGCTGGAATATCCGGTCTGTTCGGCGATCTCCTCGCAGCTTTGAAAACTGTCGCGAAGCAGGCGGACGGCGAACTGCATGCGTTCCTCGGCGGCGAATTCCTGCGGGGTCATGCCGGTGCGGTCGCGGAAGATCCGCGTGAGATGTTCGCGGGAGACTTTCAGGCGCGCGGCGATGTCGCTCAGGTTCCAGGTGCGGTCAAGGTTTTTCGAGATCGCCGCCTGCGCCGCCTGGACCAACCGGTTGCCGGGTGAATCGATGTCTTTGCGTTCGAGGTTTTCGCCGAGCAGGGCGAGCACATCGCAGACGATCCGCGCACCCTCGGTCGGCGATACGAACCGGATACTCCTCCGCTGGTTGCGGAACGACTTGAGATACCGGATCAGACCCGAATCCAGCGGAAGGTCGAAAACATGACCGTAAAGCGAGCTCAGTTCCTCGACCATGCGGACAGCGGTCTCGCCGGAGAAATCCATCCAGAGGAAAATCCAGGGTTTCCGTGCGTGTCCGGGGTAGAAATAGGCGCTTCGGGGATCGCCCAGCATGCACATGAAACCCTTTCCCGGAGTGAGGGGATAGACGGTGTCGCCGTAGCGGAACGCACCCTCGCCCTCGAGCGTGACGACCAGCTGAGTCATGGTCTTCGGGCGGGTCGCGCCTTCCAGATGATAATGGAGCGAGGTCTGTCTTTCCAGAACGATCTCATGAGGCATGGGAAAAGTTTCGAGCGGGCGCGTGGTCTGGAACCGCACTTCCCAGAGCCGGACTTTGCTGTAGTATTCCATCGCGTTTTCTCACAAATTATATTGGTAATATCACATTTTGTATGTAATATAGCGCTTGAAAGAGCATATTCAAGCATTAAATTAAGCATAAACAGGAAAAATCCCATGTCACAAAAAACAAAAAAGGAGTGAAATCATGGACAAGAAGATCCGCGTTACGGTCTGGAACGAATTCCGTCATGAGATCAGACATGAAAACGTCAAAGCAGTTTATCCGAACGGGCTGCATACGGTGATCGGGGAAGGCCTGCTGGCGGCCGGTGATTTCGAGGTCCAATACGCCTGGCTGGACAAGGATGCCGAGCACGGGCTGAGCGAGGAAGTTCTGCAGAATACCGACGTGCTGATCTGGTGGGGCCATTGCGCGCACCACGAGGTGAAAGACGAGATCGTGGACCGGGTCCAGAAACATATCCAGCAGGGCATGGGCCTGATCGTGCTGCATTCGGGCCATTTTTCCAAGATCTTCAAGCGGATGATGGGCACCACGTGCAGCCTCAAATGGCGTGAAGTCGGGGAAAAGGAACGGATCTGGACGGTGGAAAGCGCGCACCCGATCGCCCAGGGCCTGCCGGAACATTTCGAACTGCCGCACACGGAAATGTATGGCGAACGGTTCGATATTCCGACCCCGAAAGACGTGGTGTTCATCACTTGGTATGAGGGCGGCGAAGTGTTCCGCAGCGGCGTGACATTCGAGCGCGGTTACGGACGGATCTTCTATTTTGCACCGGGACATGAGACTTTCCCGATCTACTACGATGAAAATATCCGCAAGGTGATCGCCAATGCGGCCCGCTGGGCGGCTCCGCGGATCCGCAAGGAAATCACCTGTCCCAGTGTCAAAGCACTGGAAGAGATCAAATCCAAATAATCCGAAGGAGAAACTGTCATGGGCAAAAAACTGAAAGCGGGCGTGATCGGCCTGGGTATGGGCGGCGCGCATCTGGGCGGATATCTGGCGCATCCGGATGTGGAAGTGGTGGCGATCGCCGACCGGCGCGAGGACCGCCGGGCTCTGCTTCCGGTCAATCATCCGACCTTCAAGGGAAAAGTCTACCATGAAGGCATGGAGATGATCGAAAAGGAAAAGCTGGACATCGTGAGCGTGGCCGTGCCGAACAACCAGCACATGGAACTCACGGTGGCCGCGCTGGAATCCGGCGCGCACGTGCTGTGCGAAAAGCCGATGGCGATGAATACTGCCGAGGCAGAAAAAATGCTGAAGACCGCCAAACGCTGCAAAAAGAAACTCGGGATCGATTTTTCCTACCGTTTCAAACCGCAGTCACGTGCGATGAAAGACATGATCGAACAGGGTGCGCTGGGCGAGATCTATTACGCCCGCAGCGTGTGGTTCCGCCGCCGCGGCATCCCGGGTCTGGCTTCCGCCGATTTCAATACCGGCTCTGGCGCGCCGATGGGTTCGTGGTTCTTCGACAAAAAACAATCCGGCGGCGGCCCGCTGATCGACCTCGGCGTGCATCGTCTTGATCTTGCTTTGTGGCTGATGGGCTCGCCGGAACCGGTCTGGGTCATGGCCAGCACCTACACGAAATTCGGCGACAAATTGGCGAAGCGGTCCGGACAGAAATACACGGTCGAAGATCTTGCCTGCGCCATGATCAAATTCGACAACGGTGCCACGCTCGAGCTGGATGCCTCCTGGGCTTCCAATATCAAGGAACATGAACTCCAGACCATCCGTCTGCTGGGCGACAAGGGCGGCATGTACCAGTACAACCTGAATGAAGGTTACACCTATGATGTGGAGTATTATTCCGAAATGGCCGGGCGTGCGTTCGACAGCAAGATGCACACGGCGCAGCCGGTGCCGTCCGCCTACGCGCTGTTCGTGGACGCGGTGCGGGACAACACGCCGTATCTGGTGCAGCCCGAAGACGGGGTCAAAGTGATGAAGATCCTGGATGCGATCTATCTTTCCGCCAAAAAAGGCGAACCGGTGAAGATCAGCTGAGAAAAGCCTGATTCCTCTTGAAAAAGATTCCCTCCGGATGTAAATTACCAGCTCATCCGGAGGGAATTTTTATTCAGGAGAGTTTTATGCCGGAGATATCATATTGGAAAAAATTGTGGGTGCTGTTCTACACTTTCGCGAAAATCGCGGCGCTGGTGGTGGGCGGCGGCTACGCCATTCTGCCGGTGGTGGAGGAGACCTTTTCGAAAAAGAATAACTGGCTGACCTCCGAAGAACTGCTGGACATGATGGGACTGGTGCAGACTGTGCCGGGTATCATCGCCTGCAATTCGGCCATATACGTGGGACGGCGCGTGGCGGGTTTCGGCGGCATTCTGGCGGCTGCGTTCGGAGTATGTCTGCCGTCGGTGCTGATCATTCTGGTGATCGCGATGTTTTTCCCCGATCTGGATCCGAAAAATCCGTGGCTGCTGGGCGCGTTCCGCGGGGTGCGCGCCTGCGTGACCGCGCTGGTGACGATGACCGCGTTCCGGATGGCGAAAAAAGTCCTCAAATCATGGTTCGAATACGTGATCGCGCTGATCGCGCTGGTCCTGGTGCTGCTGCTGAAAGTGGAACCGGTGTATGTGATCCTGGGCGCGATGCCCATAGGCGTGCTTTATGCCTGGTATCAGCTCGGTAAAAAGGCCCTTCCGGCCAGGGATGGTGCGGAAAAATGAACCTGACAACGCTGTTCCTGGTTTTTGCGAAATTCGGCTGCATCAGTTTCGGCGGCGGGTTCGTGCTGGTGCCGATCCTGATCGCGGAAATGGTGGAAAAACGGCAGGTGATCTCGATGGAAGTCTTCGGCAATCTGGTGTCGATCGCGCAGGTCACGCCGGGACCGATCGGGATCAATTCCGCCACCTACATCGGGTATCTGCAAGGCGGGATACCGGGCGGAGTGATCGCCAGTCTGGGCCTGATATTCCCCTCGCTGGTGCTGGGGCCGCTGGCGTTTTATTCGATCGCGCGCTGGAAGGATTCGCTGCTGGTGTCGGGGATGCTCAAAGGGATCCGTCCGGCCTCGCTGGCGCTGGTGTTTTTCGCGATGTTCCTGTTCATGGGCATGTCGGTGTTCACCGCGCAGATCCCGTTCCATGCGCTGATCGATCTGGTGAAGACGGGCAGTGCGTCGATCCCGGCGGATTTCCGGATCTCGTGGGGCGGCCTGGGCATCTGTGCGGCGGTGATGCTGCTGATGTGGAAGACCAAACTTTCCTCAACCGCGCTGATCCTGCTGTCGGCGGCCGCGGGAGCGCTGCTTTGCCGGTGACGGCGCAGGGGTTGTTTTCCAGTCGATCTGGAAGCTCGCGGCCAGGTCCAGTTTTTTTTCGTATTCCAGTTTGATATAGCTGCGCGGGGGCACACCGTAGATCTTGCGGAAATTTTTGGAAAAAGTCTGGATGGAGGAAAAACCGGTTTTTTCCGCAATTTCGCTGAGGGTCATGCTTCCCTGCCGGAAATATTCGAAAGCATGCTGGAGCCGGACCCGGTTGATATAATCAAAAAGGCTCATGTGCATTTTCCGGTGAAAACAGGTGCAGAGATAGTTGGGGTGCATGCAGGCGACGGCGGCGAGTTCGGTCAAAGTCAGTTTTTTCCCGTGATTGCGGTCGATATACTGGAGCAGTTCGACGGCTCTGGGCATGGCGGACTGTTCCTGGGCTTCCGCTACGGTGCGCAGGAACGGAGCGATCAACAGCCTCAGCAGGGCATCATATTCATAGTAGTCGATCTGGTGCTGCTGATCCTGGCATTCGATGTTCACGAGGCGTTCGAACAGCATCGAGAAATAGTCATTCCGGTTCGAAGTGTCGATCACAATACAGTGGCCGTACTGGAAGAAAATATCGGTATGCGTATCCGGCAGCAGGGCATTGAAGTGCATCCAGTATTTGCACAATTCCCGCCGGCAGCCGACCTGGACATTGGCAAATGCGGGGATCAGCAGCATCATGCCCGGTTTGAGCACGTACCGGTGTCCGCCCTCCATTACCGTGCCTTGTCCGCTGATCGGATAATAGATCCGGGAATAGGAAATATTTCTCCAGGCGGGGAAAAAATTCTCGGTCCGCCATTCGGGGCCGACGCGGATCCGGTCCACCTTGGCGGTTCTCAGTTTCAGCGCGTTAAAATCAAAATCCATCCGCAAACCTTAATTTACGACAAGTTTTTTTGAATATACTATAAAAAAATCTTAAAATCATACCTTGTCAATTTATTTTTTTCGGATATAATATATCATGTTGCCGCCTGTATTCAATTCATGAAAACAGGAAAAAACGAGAAAAAGATCCGATCGGGCCGGCCTGTCCGGTTGGCTGAATGGACCAGAGACCATTTTTCAACGAAATACAAATAGAAAGGACAGATCATGAAGACAATGAAAACCAACGATCCCGGATCAGCCAAGTCTCTTTTCACCTTGATAGAGCTCCTGGTGGTGATCGCGATCATTGCGATCCTGGCGGGCATGCTGCTCCCGGCGCTGAACCAGGCCCGCGAAACCGCCAGGAAATCCAGCTGCATGTCCAACCAGAAACAGCTGGGAGTGGCGCTGAACGCGTATATCGTGGATTACAACGACTATATACCGGTCTTTTCTTACGATGAATACAAACCTCGCTGGACTTGGGATTTCATGCCTTATCTGGGCTGTGAGCAGAAGTCCACCACTCTTCTGCCGAAAATCGGCCGGTGCCCGAGCTATCCGAAACCGGCAGTCGACCGTACGATAACGGATAAATGGCTGTCATCCTCTTATGCCTGGAATGTGGATTGCGGTTATCTGTTTGCCGCCAGCACTTACTGGCATCGGCGGCATAAAATCTCCGAGGTCAGAAATCCGTCAATGCTGGTGATCATGGGAGAAATCAACCAGGGAAAGAGCTGGATGATGAACTGGGTCAATGATTCATCGAATAAAACGATGAATTTAGTTGCTCATAAGCGTGATTCCAATTATCTGCGGATCGCCGGAAATGCGGCGCCTGAACAGATCGCGGAAAGCATGCGGAGCGCTAATACTGATTATTTCAAGAAAACTTTTTATTTGAACGGATCCGGTCATGTGGCCGGTCCGATAGGAAACTGACCATGAAAAAGAAAATTATCGTTTTCTCCCTGCTGTGTCTGGCCGGTGCCGCATTTGCGGACCAGACGGACGATGTAATGACCAAGGCGAACCAGCTGCGGAAACAGAAAAAACAAGCGGAAGCCGTCAAGATCCTGGAAGCCGCTTTGCCGGATGTTCCGGATGCGCGTCTGCGGGAATTCATGAACTTCTATGCCAAGCCGTATTATATCGCTCCGGAAAAAGGGGAAGAGATCATCCGCCGTGCACTGCTGGCGCCCAGCAAAGACCCCACGACCCGGGCGCGGACCTATTACCAGCTGGGATTGTTTCTGGCGATCCGGAAAAAATACGATGAGGCGGCCGATGCCTGGAAACAGGCCCTGCTGGAAAACCAGGCACATCCGGCATTGCTGATGTCCGTGAATGCCGAGCTGTCCGATCTGCTGAAAAAGCAGGGGGACAAGGCCGGAGCCCTGGTTTATTGCCGGGCGGCGCTGAAACAGGCGAAACTGATCCGTTACAAGTTCGATTATTCCTGGCTGGAAAAGAAGCTCGCCGCCCTCGAAAAAGAAAATCAGCAATAATCCTGCATCAACCAAGGAGATCCGACCATGAAACTGCTGTCAACCATTGTCCTGCTGGCCTTCTGCACCGTGCTTTTTGCATTGGATTTTCAGGATGCCGATATCGTTGTTGCACCCGGATCGCCGGTGACGGTCCGTTATGCGGCGGATGAGCTCGCGGCCCATCTCCGGAAAATGACCGGCGGGAAATTCCCGATCGTGAAGCAGCCGTCCGCCGGGCGGGTGACGATCCATCTGGGGGACAGTGCCGCCGCCCGGAAAGCCGGCGCGAGAGTTTCGGAACTGAAATATGACGGATTTTACCTCGGAGCCAGGGGGCAGGATGTTTTCATCTGCGGGAAGGACAGTGCGGAAAACGGCAAGCTGGATTTTTTCGCGATGCTGTTCACCAATCGCCTGAAAGGAACTCTTTACGGCGTTTACGAACTGCTGGAACAGCAGGGGGTCTGCTGGCCTGCGCCGGGAGCGAAATTCGAATCCGTTCCCCGCAGGACGATGATCCGGGTGGCCGACGGTCTCCGGAAATACGAACCGGTGTATCCGGACCGGGAAGCCTTTCCAAATTGGAAACTGGGTCGGTTATATCCGGATTCCAAAGAGTATTCCGCGTTGGATGACGATTATTATATCTGGATGATGCGTCTGCGTTTGCGTGGACGTTCGGTGTATCCGGGCAGCCATGCCCAGTATTACATGGATTTCCCGCGGATCTGGTGGAAAGACCATCCGGAGCGTTTTCAATTCAAAAACGGGAAGCGGAACAAATCGTTTTTATGCTGGACCGATCCGGCGGTGGAAGAAGCATGGTACCGCTGTGCGGATGCCTGGTTTTCAGGGAAAAAACCGGCCGATGCCGGATTCCCGCATCTGAAATCCTGGCCGGGACAGCAGTACCGCGAACAGTTTGTGATCGAACCCGCGGACAACCAGGCCAACAACAACGGCAGCTGCGACTGCGCCCGCTGTGCGGCATTCCGGAAAAAATATCCGTCGAAATACAAGGACGATACGGAGCTGATGTGGCACGTGATCTGCCGGGTCGCGGAAAGGATCCGGGTCCGGCATCCCGGCAAATGGATCGTGTCGCTGGTCTATCCGCCGAAGCACGGATTCCCGGAAACGGTGAAGATCCCGGACAACGTGGCGGTGTCCATTTGTCCCGTCGGAGCGGGCGAACTTCCCCTGGAAGAACGGAACCGTCCTGAATTCGAGCTGCTGGAAAAATGGCGGAAGGCGATCGGCAGGGAACGGATCGTTCTGCGGACCTATCAGGTCGAAGCATTCGGCCGCAAGGTGCCCGGGATCCCGGATATTTATCCGATGATGCAGCGGGAATATCTGCAGAAAGTCTGTCCCTTCACCCTCGGAGTGAATAATGAAATCGTATCCGCCAGTTTCACTTCGCGGAACGCGGATGTTTTCCTGATGAGCCGTTTCCTGTGGGATCCATACCGGGATGCCGAAAAAGAATTCGCGCTCTATTTCCGCACCATGTATGGTCCGGCTGCCGGCGTCATGCGGCAGCTCTATGACCGGTTCGAACGGAACTATCGGCAGTATGTGGTGAAAGCCAAAGGCGGAAAAAGCGGAATCCGGGAGACCGTCGGCGTGGCCGGATCCGGGGAAAAGCTCCGCAAAGTCCTGTGGACTCAGATCTATACGGATAAAGAGATCGCCGGGATCGACAAGCTGCTTGCCGAAGCGCGCCGCCTGGCTGCCGGAAACCCGGAATATCTCCGCCGGATCGGACTGGTGCAGACTTATATCGTCGATGACATGAAAGCCGAACGCAGTGAAGCCACGATCCTGCCCGATCTGCCGGAGATCCGGCTCAGCGGGACGGAATGGAGTCCGGTCCAGACGCTGGTTTCGGCGGAAAAACCCCGTCCTGCCGCGGTCCGGACCGCTTTCCGCATCCGGCGGAACGGCGGCCGGCTGGAGCTGGAGATCAGCTGCGATGAACCGGAACCGGAGACGGTCCTCTGTTCGGACCGTCCGACCGGAGACGGTGAATTATGGCAGGACGATGACATAGAGCTGTTTTTCTTCCATGCGGGAAAACTGCATCAGTACATCATCAATGCCAAGGGCAGATATTGTCATTATGAATCGTCGGCCCGGGGTGATTTTCTGCGTCCGGCCAAAGATTTCAGCTGCCGGACCGTGTCGAGTCGACGAGGCAGAACGGTCACGGTCCAATTGCCTTTGCCGGCGAATGAATTCCGGTTCAATCTGACCCGGTGCCGCCGGAATAAAATGGGGAATGAATTATCGACCTGGAGCACCCGCGCCAAGCGCGGCAACTGGAAAAATCCCGATATCTGGGGCAAGGTTTTTGCTCCCTGAACAGCTTCTCCGGACATCTGAACTTGTAAAATCTGAATCTTTTTCACGGATTCAGGAAAGGACCAATCAAAATGAAACGGATTACGGATTTTTTTCCGGTCGGCGCCAGTTATGCGCCGCTTGCCAAGGCAACAGAAGTCGATATTTCCGAATGGCCGGACGATCTCAGGAATTTCCGCAATTTCGGATACAACACCTTCCGGCTCTTTATCTGCCATGACCGGGTGGAACAACGGCATGGACAGCGGGATTTTTCCAGGATAGACCGTGCCTTCGAACTTGCCGCTGAGAACGATTTGAAAGTAATCGTCAACATCGGCGGAACTTTTACCAATCTGCAATCGGTTTATCCGCCCCGCTGGCTTTATTATGATCTTGGCTGCACATTGTGCAAATCCTCTCCCGAAGCATCGGAAAAACTCGAAGGCAACCGTCTCAAACTCTGTTATGACGATCCGGTTTATCAGCGGGAAACCAAAGATTTTATCCAGGCGGCCGTGAGGCGTTACAAGGATCATCCGTCCCTGATCGCCTGGTCGGGCTGGAACGAACCGAATCCCACTGAGTGTTTCTGTCCTCATACCTTGAACCTTTTTCGAGCTCATCTCAAGGAAAAATACGGGACTCTGGATGAACTGGCCAAAGCGTGGAGTACCGAATTCCCTGTTTATTTTCGCACCTGGGACGATGTATTCCCACAGCCGCAGGCCGGGTTCTCCTATGGCGGCTATATTCCGTATCAGGATTGGGTGTTATTCTTGGCCGAAAATCTGCGTGATAAATTCCGCATGATCTGCTCCTGGATCAAGGAAATCGATCAGGAAACACCCGTTATTTCGCATTTTTCAAGGACATGGAACAGCGATTTTTTCGGATGTGAAGACATCCCCGGCACCAGCATCTATTCTTTTCATGCACAGCAGCAGGGCGCGGATTGGGAGCCTTATGAATTCACTCATCGTCAGAATCTTTTTTTCCTGCCGGAAGGCCGCCGGAAAAACCGCCGCGACCCCAATGGGTTCTGGGTCGTGGAGACCGAAGGCGGACCTGTCGCATGGGTACATTACCTCGTTCCCCGTTCCTATTCTCCACGCAAATACAATGCCCGTGATGTCCTTTTTGCCGCTCACGGGGCACGCGCGATCCTGCGGTGGTTATACCGGAGCCGAGTATCCGATGGACAAGCCGGGGAATTCAATTTGGTCGGCTGGGACGGTTCCGCTACCGAACGTGCCGAACTTTTCGGCAAATTGGCTCAGTTCTTTAACCGCCATGCCGGACTTTTTCTGACGCATGAACCTGACAATCCCGGGATTTATATCTGGGATGGTCAAGGCGGCGATGGAATGGCGAATGCGGAAAGTTATCAGAAGCGTTATGTGCCTTCGGTCCACCATCTCTGGGCCGCGTTCCGGGAAAGCGGATTCGCCGCAGAGATTTGCGACACCCGCCAGATCCTCGAAGGAATTTTGGATCAGGCAAAAGTCTTCGTTGTTCCCTTCAACCCCTATGTGAATTCGGAGGAAGCGGAAATTCTGCGGAAATTCGTTGCCGGGGGCGGACTTCTTCTGGCTGAATCCCCGTTTGCGATAAAAAATCGGCAGGGAATCCATTACGAGGTCACGCCGGGGCTTCTCACCGATGTTTTCGGGCTTCAAGTTTATGATCTGGAAAAGCTGGAATCAGGCGAGTGCGGCGGCATTCCTGCCATTGACTTTCATGCCAAGATCCGTTTGAAAGGCGCCGTTGCCGAGGCCTGTTTCCCAAATGGCGATCCCGCCATTGCCAGTCACCGATACGGCAATGGAATGACTGTCCTTTACGCCTCCGTTCTTGGTTCTGCTTATGAGCCTGACACAGGTGAAGCACTCCGGCGCGAACTGACCGGACGGCTTGCGGCATTCGGACTCGTCCCCGCCTGGAAGATCGAAGATCTTGACATTGCCGCCGCTAAAAATATCCAAGTTCATCCTCGAAGACTGCCGGATGGAGGAAAACTCCTGTTCGTCCTGAATATGGATAAAGTCCCCCATGAATTCACAGTAACGCTTCCCTGCGTAAAGCAGGCTGAAGAACTCGGCAATTCGGATTCCCCCGGATGTTGTTCTTTTGACGGCAAATTCCGTTTCAGGCTCGCCGAATGGGGGTGGAGCGTCTGGCGCTGCATCTGCTGACCTTCCAGGCGGTCAAAATCAAAATCCATCGGTAAAAGCTTAATTTACGACGAGTTCTTTTTAAATATTACAGAAAAATCTTAATTCATATCTTGCTAAATTCCTTTTTTCGGCTATAATATATATCTTGATGCAAAATTATATCCGAACTATAAAATAAAAGGAAAAAGCATGAAAAAGCATTTTTTGGCAGTATTCGTCTGTCTGTTTGCGGCTCTGACAGCGGCGGCGCAGACGGTGATGTTGGATTTCTGCGGCAAGCCGGGAACGAAACCCGGCGTTGTGACGGAACACTGGCTGAACAACCGGACAAAAGGATTTGCGCCGTACGGGACCGCTGAACTGGTGGACCTCAAGTTTGGAAAACTCGACAAAGTGCTTCAGCTGAAATCGGTTGGAAAAAACGTCGAGATTTATACGGCGAAACCGTTCGAGGCCAATCTTGACAGCCGTTTCCGGATGTCGGTCATCTATAAAGGAAAAGGGAAACTGCGCTGCGGACTTTACGGTTATGGTGAAGACGGACGGAAGATGACGGAATATCAGGCGCAGGCGATCCCGGTCGATGCAGCCGACTGGGACCAGCGTCAGTTCTTTTTCGGAGTCCGCAAGCCGGAGACGAAGCAGGTGCGGCCGTATATTTCCGTGACGGGCGGGGACAGCATGATGTTCGCAACGGTTCAGATCACCAAGCTGGCGGATGCGGAAAAATATCTGCTGCCCAGCCATAACCTGAATCTGTGGTATCAGCGGACCAAGGGATTTAATCTGGCCCGGGGCAAGAAACTGACCTTCGATCCGGAACCGAACTGGAAACTGACGAAGAAGGGAGATACCGATGCCGCGGACCTGACCGACGGAAAATTCAACCAGATGCGGGATCAGCTCTGGTTCGATCCGGGAGCGGTGGCCTGGTTCAATGCGATGAACGGGGTGAATATCATCCTGGACATCGGTTCGGTCCAGCATGTGAAAAAAGCGGTGATCCGGATCTGCGGCGGACGTCTGCCCGACTGCAACATCAAATTCCCCTACGAGCTGCAGGCGTATGTCAGCAAAGACGGCCGGAATTTCTATCAGGCCGCATCGATGATGAAACTGAATGAGTCGGAATATGAACTGTGCAACTGGAAGACCCATTATTTCCTGAAGGAATCCAGCGATACAAGCGGAATTCCGTATGTGTATCCGTTCGAACTGAACATCGGAGCGGATGCTCGTTATGTGGTTATCCGGGCACCGAAACCGGCCTTCTGGGTGACGATGGCCTGCGACGAACTGGCGGTCATCCGGGAAGAAAAACCGGAAAACGTGCCGGACTACAATGCCGCCTACAAGAAGACTCCGGAAGACCTTTTCCATAAGGAACTTCGGATCCGTCCCCGGATGGATGCGTTTTATGTGCCGGACAATATGTTCGTGCCGAATTTCTTCATCATCGATGACCGGAATCCGGTGAAAAAAGGGAAGATCACCTATTCGGTCGATCTGCCGGATTCGGTCCAGTACACGGATGATACACGTTCTTATCCCCGGGCGGTCCGGACGTATGTGAAGACTGAAAAAGCCAACGGCCGTTCCGTGTTTTATTTCAAAACCACGTTCCCGTATGAACGGTTTATCCAGATGTGCAAGTCGTTCAAGCTGGGGCCGTTCTATTTCCGGGCAGCGGCGGGGACCAAGCCGGCAGAGAAGGACCGGTATGCGGAGTTCACGACTTATATCGACGGGAAAAAACATTCCGTGACCCGTCTGCCGCTGAAGATCATCAGCATACCGGAAACGGACCGTCAGTCCAAACTGCTCAACGCCACGGTCGACGCCCGCACGGATTATGAACTTGGCTGGCCGGATTTCCTGAACACCGCGAAACGTCTTGGTCTGGGCAATGTCCTTATCCTGATGCCGAATTCGCTGAACCAGGCCGGAGCCAAAGAACTCTATGAGGCGGCGAAAAAGGCGGGTTTCCGCATCCGTCATTTCACGGTGCCGACCTTGTATATCACCAACAAATACCGGAACCTGCCGGATTACCGCTGCGTGGGAATGCCGAAAAACATGTACGGTTTCTGCCCCTCATACCGCGGCAAATATTATCAGGAAATTCTGGAAATGATCACCCGGACCGTGAAGGAAATGCCGCCGGATTACATCACGTTCGAAGACGAATGCTGGCAGCCGGCGCAGATGAACCACAGTCTGGACTGCAGCCGCTGCCAGGAATACCGCAAGCAGAAAGGCATGGACGCTAAGCGTTTCATCCAGTGGGTGCAGGCGGATTTCCTTTCGAATTACAAGGAAGCGGTGATCAAGGGGCTGAACGGGCACAAATATCCGCCCAACGGACATTACGTGTTCAATCCGTTCGCTCCGGGTTATGCCTGCCGTCTGGGACCTGTGCCGCATCTCGGCGGATTCGACCTGTTCCCGAAATACACCGATGAGCTGCACATGTCCTATTACGGACGTGATCCCCGTCAGATGCAGAAAATCATGCGGAAAGCTTTCACTGCGCTGAAAGATCCGCGCAAGCTGGTGCCGTTCCTGACGGGCGGATCCGGATCCTATACCGAGGGCGCCATGTATCAGACCACGGAACATCTGATCCTGGAAGCGTTCATGAACGGCGCGTCGGGGTTCGAACTGTATGCTTTCCATTCGCTGGAATCCCCGCTGGATTACACGTATATTGCCAATGCCATGAAACAGCTGCTGCCGTTCGAGGAATTCCTGCTGAAAGCGCCGCTGGCCGAGGTGCCATGCAAGAGCGGCAAACTGGCGGTGACGGCCCGCGGCATGGATAACGACCTGCTGCTCCTGGTCGGCAATTACGGCGGCCTGATCCCGGCCGAGGCGGAATTCCAGCTGCCGCGTAAACCGGCTGCCGTCACCGATTTGACCACCGGAAAGAAAATTGCTCCGGCTCAGGATCTGAAACTTACTGTCGGTAAGGATTCCTATCGTTTCATCCATGTGAAATACGAAAAATAATATAGAAAGGACAAACCATGCGGAAATCGAAAACCAGTTTATCCAAGTCGTGGAGCTTCTTTACTTTGATAGAGCTCCTGGTGGTGATCGCGATCATTGCGATCCTGGCGGGAATGCTGCTGCCGGCGCTGAACCGGGCCAGAAAATCTGCCTTGAATATAACCTGCATCAGCAATCTCAAATCCATCGGTCTCGGGATCAATATGTATGGTGAGGACAATGCCGATTATCTGCCCTGTACCCAGACGAGCAGTTACAACGAGCAGGATCTTTTATATTACGGGCTGATCAACAATTATACGAAAAATCATAATATCTGGAATGAATGCAAATACAGAAACCATCCCCTCCGGGATATTCATAATCTGGCAGATTACTGGTATTACAGATATATCGGCTATGGCGCCAATCTGTCGATCATATATACCGATACGGTCACTGCGGCGATTGCCGGCATATATGCCAATCCTCCAGGCGCGCTGAAAGACCGGAAGTCCTTCCGGCGCAGAGATATTTACAAACCGGCATGCAAAGTCATGATTGGGGATTCCCGTGGCGGGACCGGATATCCGGAAAATCCCAGCATGAATTACTACGGACATCGGATCCTGTCCGGTTTCGGAGCCACGTTCACGGCATCTTCGGGACCGGATTTCCGTCATGGCGACAAAGCCAATATTCTGGCTATCGACGGACATTTGGCCACAATGCAATATCGCGCGTTCGTGAATAATGAGTATTACTACAATTTCCTGCCGCAAAAAGCGTCTGTTGACCCCAAACCGCTCAATTGACGGGGTCTTCCTTTACACTTCGCGGTCTAGCATATACGCGGTGAGATCGATCAGCAGCTGCCGGTATGAATTGTCCGGCAATGCATTCAGCGCGATCAGCGCCTGGTCGGTATAACCGGAAATCTCTTTGAGAAGTCGGTCGGCCGCGCCGGAATCCCGCAGCAGCGCGCGGATCTTCCGGACGGTTTCCATGGGATATTCCGGCAGCCTGGTCAGCGCCATCAGTTCCTGCTGTCCGGCTTCGGGCAGATGTTCCATCGCGTCAAGGAACAGCAGAGTGGGTTTGCCTTCCTGAAAATCGGAGGCGAGCGGTTTGCCGAACGTTTTGAAATCCCCGAAGATGCCCAGATAATCGTCCCTCAGCTGGAAGGCGATGCCCATGGCGTTGGCGTAATCGGCGAGATTTTTCAGTTCGGGACGGTTGAAATCGGCGCTGCCCAGGGCGATCGCGCCGCCGGTCTGGAGACAGAACTGGAGCAGGCAGACGGTTTTGCCGATGATGGTTCTGATCACTTCGGCGCGGGTGACTTTGTTCAGTTCGCGCATCGGCAGTTCCACATCCAGCGCCTCGCCGGAGATCAGACCGCGGTTGACCGTGCTCTGGAGACGGCGGGCCAGTTCCATGACCAGCGCGGGATCGCAGCCCAGGTCGGTCGAACGCATGAGCAGATCGATCGCCCATGCCTGCTGGATGTCGCCGGCGAGGATGGCCATGTCGCAGCCGAATTTTGCGCAGGCTTTCTGGTCCTTCTTATAAGCCGCGGCTGCATGGGAAGCCAGTTCCACATGGGTGGTGGGCAGACCGCGCCGGACTTCGTCTTCGTCGATGATGTCGTCATGGACCAGGGTCCAGGAATGGTAAATTTCGACCGCGGCTGCGGCATTGAGCGCTTTCCGGACATCGCCGCCGAGGGCGCCGCAGGTCCAGAGGACCAGTGCGGGCCGGATCCGTTTGCCGCCGCGGACCGGATAGGACCGTACGGCGGAACAGAGACATTCGGGATAGACCGCGGCCGGAAACGGATCGTCGGAAAGCACGGCAATGATTTCGGACGCGACTTGCCGGAGGGCATCCTGCAAAACAGTTTTCATAAGCTGGTTCCTGGGTTACAGATTTCAAATTTACGGATCCGGTTTCCGCCGGACGCCATCCGGCAGAAAAACAGGTATGGTAATTTACTCCGCCGCGGACCATTTTTCAAGTTTCCGGAGAAAGGTATTTGCCGGATCCCTGCCGTTCTTTCAATGATAATATAAAAAAACTATCATATTTTTTCAGTATTTCGCGCAAAAATGACTTGAACAATCCGGATTACGGGGTAAAGTACCATTTCAAAAGGTGCTTTTTCCGTTTTTTTGACGGAAATGGCAGGATTTGTCGTATCTGTCTGCGGGACCGGTCAGGCATTTGTGACGGAAATGGAAACGAAACAAGGAAGTGAGGAGGCAGGAAATGAATAACGAACTTCTGGCGATGTTGGACTATATTGAACAGGAACGTGGGATCAGCAAAGACCAGCTGATCGCGGCCGTGGAGAGCGCCATTGCCGCCGCTTCCCGCAAAAGCATCCATCCGGCTTCGAAGCTGGAGGTGAAACTCGACCGCAAGACCGGGCAGATCCGGGCCTGGGCGAAACTGAAAGTCGTCGATTCCTTCCCGAACAATGACCAGATCACGATCGAAAAGGCCAAAACGGTCTTTCCGGATGTCAAGGTCGGCGATGAGATCGACTGGGAAGTGACGCCGAAGGATTTCGGCCGGATCGCGGTCACCAGCTGCCGCCAGGCGATCGCCCAGAAACTGAAAAAAGCGGAACGCGAGATCGTCAAGGAGGAATTCCAGGATAAGGTCGGCGAGATCGTCAACGGCACCGTCAAACGGATCGAAGCCGGATCGATCATTGTGGATCTGCAGAAAGCCGAAGGCATCATCGGCGCCAAGGAAAAGGACAAGGTCCCGGGCGAAGTCTATACGATCGGCGACCGGATCAACGCGCTGCTGATCAAAGTGGATATCGAAGCCAGCGGACCGAGCCTGATCCTGTCGCGCTCCAATCCGGATTTTGTCCGGAAACTGTTCGAACGGGAAGTTTCGGAGATCCATGACGGCGTGGTGGAGATCGCCGGACTGGCGCGGGAAGCCGGAATGCGGACCAAGATCGCAGTCCGGAGCAATGATCCGCGGGTCGATCCGGTCGGAGCCTGCGTCGGCATGCGCGGCATGCGCGTCCGCAATATCACGGCCGAACTGGGCAATGAACGCGTCGACATCATCCGGTATGATGAGGACATCAAGGTTTACGCGGCCAATGCGCTGCATCCGGCCAAACTCGAAAGCATCGAAGCGGATGAAGAACACCGCATGCTGAAGATCCATGTCGACCAGGAAAATTCCCGGCTGGCTTTCGGCAAGAAAGCGCAGAATGTCCGCCTGGCCCAGAAACTGATCGGCTGGAACATCGAGATCATCATCGACGAGTCCCAGGAAGAATCCTTCGAAGAGAAGAAGGCGCAGGTCGTGGAGCAGCTGGCCGGACTCCTTTCCATCGCGCCGGAAAAAGCGGAGCTGCTGGTGAACAACGGTTATCTGAGCATGGACGGACTGAAAACGGCCGGCATGAAGGATATTTCGGCAATTCCGGGGCTCGACGAGGAATCGCTGAACTCGATCGCCGCTGCCCTGGAAAAATTCGTCAACAGTAACGGGAATGCGGAATAAACCGGCAATTTCTTTTGCCGATCCCTTTATTTTCAGGAAAGTCATGAGGTCTTGAATGGCAAAAAAAAGTATGAATGTCAGAACCCTTGCCGAGCGTTACGGTCTTACCGCAAAGGAAGTATTGGCGGAACTGGATGCCCAGGGCATTCACGGCCTGAAAACCTTTTCCGCCATTCCGGCCGATATGGAAGAACTGGTGCTGGCTTATTTCGATGAACAGGCCGCGAAGAAAAGCGGCAAGGAGACAGCCGCCGGGCCGGCCGGAGCGCCCAAGGGGCGGGAAGTGCATATCAAAGCCCCGATCATCGTGAAAACGCTGGCGGAGGCTCTCGGCCGCAAACCCAACGAGATCATCACGAATCTGATGATGATGAACGTGCTGGCCAACATCAACCAGATGATCGAGCCCAATGTGGCGGTCGAACTCGCCGCCAGAATGGATGTCAGCCTGGTGGTGGACAAACGCGAACACGACGACCATCCGGTCAAGCAGAAAAACAGTGATATTTCTCCCGAAGAGGAAGCCGAGGCCGGTGAAGACGATCCCAAAGACCTGATCATCCGGAATCCGATCGTGACCTTCATGGGCCATGTCGACCACGGCAAGACTTCACTGCAGGACCGGATCCGGAAGACGAAAGTGGCTGCGGGCGAAGCCGGCGGCATCACGCAGAATATCGGCGCCTCGGTCGCCGTCTGCGGAAAACGTTCCATCACTTTCGTGGATACGCCCGGACATGAAGCTTTCACGGCCATGCGGGTCCGCGGCGCCAATGTCACCGATATCGTGGTGCTGGTGGTTGCTGCGGACGACGGATTCATGCCGCAGACGATCGAAGCGCTGAACCATGCCCGGGCGGCCAATGTGCCGATCATCGTGGCCATGAACAAGATCGACCTGCCGAACGCGAATCCGGACAAAGTGCTGCTGAACATGCAGCAGAACGGCCTGACTTCGGAAGACTGGGGCGGCACCACCGGCGTGGTGCGTGTTTCCGCCAAAACCGGACAGGGGATCGATGAACTGCTCGAACGTATCCTGCTCGAAGCGGAAATGCTGGAGCTGAAGGCCAACCCGAAACGCAAAGCCTCCGCCTATGTGCTGGAATCCCAGCTGGAGCAGGGGCTTGGCCCCACGGCCAACATCATCGTCAAGAACGGCACAATCAAGCTCGGTGATCCGATCATCTGCGGCGAACATTACGGCCGTGTGAAAGGTCTGATCGACAGCCGCGGCCAGCGGGTGAAATCCGCCGGACCCAGCACTCCCGTCAAAGTGGTCGGCCTGAGCGGGGTTCCCGATGCCGGCGTGAAACTGGTGGTCTGCGACAATGAAAAGGACTCCAAGGAACTTGCCGAAGCGCGCAGCATGGACAAACGTGTGGAAAATCTCAGCGGCAAGAGTTCCGGTGCCAGCCTCGAAGACCTGTTCTCCCAGGTGGACGGCGATCAGAAAAATACGCTGAAGGTCGTGGTGAAAGCCGATGTCTGCGGTTCCGTCGAAGCCATCGTGGAATCGCTCAAGAAGATCACCTCCGAAAAAATCAGCATTGAAGTGCTCCATGCCGGGATCGGCGCCATCACGGAAAACGACGTGCTGCTGGCCGCTTCTTCCAATGCCATCGTGGTCGGTTTCCACGTCCGGGTCAATCCCGGCGTCAACGATCTCGCCAAAAAGGAAAACGTCGAGATCCGGCTTTACAGCATCATTTATGAACTGCTCGAAGATATCAAGGACGCCATGGCCGGCCGTCTCGAACCGGAAAAACGCGAAAAGGAACTTGGCGTGGCCCGGATCAAACAGATCTTCACCCTGTCCAAAGGACTCAAGATCTGCGGCTGTATTGTCGAAAAAGGCGTGGTCAAGGTCGGCAGCAAATCCCGCGTGTTCCGGAAAGGCGAACTCATCTTCAACGGCGAAGTGCGTTCGCTGCGCCATGAGAAGGATGATGTCAAGGAGATCCGTCAGGGAATGCTCTGCGGGATCCGTCTGGACAACTTCCTGGATTTTGTGGAAGGCGACATCATCCAGATCTACGAGATCGAACTGAAGAAGGCCTCCCTGTGAGGAGAGAACGGAGGGGATCATGGCACAGATGAATGACCGAATCGCCCGGGTGAACGAGCTGCTCAAACGGGAAATCGCCGATGTGATCGAAAGATATGCCCTGAACGAGGGCGGGATCCTGGTGTCCATCACCAAGGTGCATGCGTCCGAATCGCTCCGCAATGCCACCGTTTATGTGAGCATTTTCGGCGCGAACGAGGAAAAAGCCCAGGAAGTCATCAAAAAACTGTATCGGCTCAAACCGGAGATCCAGCGGGAAGTTTCCCGGCATGTGATTTTGAAATATACCCCGGTTCTGCAGTTTGTCCGGGACACCAATCTGGAAGACGGCGACCGGGTGCTTTCTCTGATCCGGGAAATGGAAGAACATGAGTGAGAACCTGACCCCGGAACAGATCCCGGAACTGCTCGGGCGTTTCCGTTCCCGAAAGATGCTGCTGATGGCCCATGTGCGTCCCGACGGCGATGCCATCGGCTCCCTGTGTGCCGCCATGCTGCTGCTCCGCGGACAGGGTTTTCTGGCGGAGGCGGTCGTAAATGCCCCGGACATTCCGGATACCTGCAGGGAATTTCTGCCGGAGGACAGCCTGAAAGCGGAATCGGAGATCAATCCGCCGGATTACGGGCTGTTCATCGCCCTGGATTCTTCGCGGCGCGACCGCATTTCCGCTTCCTTTGCCGCCTCGGGCGAACCGCTGCCGGCGCCACTGCTGTCGATCGACCATCACGCGGACAATCCCTGTTACGGCGAATGGAACTGCATTGTTCCGGACGCCGCGGCGACTGCGGAAATCGTTGCCGGTATTGCTTTTTCGGCGGACTGGGCGGTCTCTCCGGAGACGGCGACTCTGTTGCTGCTGGGGATCCTGACCGATACCGGTTCGTTCCGTTTCGCCAATACCAAAGCCAATACCCTTCGGGCGGCTTCCCGCCTGATGGAAGCCGGCGGCGCCTATTCCAGAGTCATGGATGCCTGTTTCTTTTCCAAGTCGGAAAACATGGCGCGCTTTGAGGCCGACCTGTTGTGCAATCACCTGAAAAAAGCCCTTGACGGGAGGTTCATTTACACTTTCCTGCTGCCGGAACTGCTGGAAAAATATAGGATCGAACTGCGCAATACCGAACAGGTGATCGATATCCTCCGGGCGATCGCCGGCCCCGTGATCGCCGCCACGATCCGGATCGAAGCCGGCGGGTTCAAATGCTCGCTCCGGTCCAAGGACCGCCGTTATTCCGTCGGCCGGATCGGCCGCGCACTGGGCGGCGGCGGACACGAAATGGCCGCCGGATGCACCATTCACGCCGCTTCCTTCGAAGAAGCGGCGCAGATTTTACTTGAACAAGTGGAGAAAGAACTTTCATGAGATTCCGTCCCGACAAACATCGTCTTCCGGTGTATGACCGCAGCGGCGTGCTGCTGGTGAACAAGCCGAAAGACTGGACCAGCCACGATGTCGTGGCATTTATCCGTTCCCGTTTCAATGCGGCCAAATGCGGTCATTGCGGCACGCTCGATCCCGCTGCGACCGGCCTGCTCGTCGTCGTGCTGGGCAAATTCACCAAACTAAGCCAGAAATTCAGCGGACAGGACAAGGTTTACGAAGGCACCATCCTGCTGGGCACCGAAACCGATTCACAGGATATGGACGGCAATGTGATCCGTCAGTCGGACTGGTCGGGGATCACCGAACAGCAGCTGCGCGGGGCTTTTGCCTCGTTCGTGGGCGACATCGAACAGGTCCCGCCGATGGTGTCCGCGGTCAAGAAGGACGGCGCGCGCCTTTACGAGCTGGCCCGGAAAGGTCAGGAGGTCGAACGCGAACCCAAGCAGATCTCCATTTATTCCATTGATGTTACCCGCGTGGCCCTGCCTTATGCCGATTTCACCGTGGAATGTTCCAAAGGGACTTATGTCCGCACGTTATGCGCCGATGTCGGCGCCAGGCTCGGCTGCGGCGCCGCCCTTTACCGCCTCAACCGTCTCCGCAGCGGCGAATTCAGCCTCGATGATGCGGTCGATATCGAAACCGTCAAACAATGGACACAGGATGATCTGGACAACTGGGTGACCGGTTTCCTGCATAACCGGCTGACCCGGATGTCCTGTTTCACCGGCAACTGAACTGAGGATGGATCATGGACACGGCATCACCTGAAAGTCTGCTGGAAGCATTCCTGGAAACCCGCAAAGCTGCGGAATCGTTCGAGACGGCCGAACTGATCGCTTTTGTCAGCTCCAATCTGCCGGACCGGCCCGTTGACGAGTCTGCCCGGAAAAGGCTGATCCATAATCTGGAACTGATGCTCGAAGGAAACGATGCCCTGTTTTACCGGGCAGGGGCGGAGACCTGTTATGTCCGGAGTGCTTTTTTTCGCGGCGCCAGGTTCAAGATCCGGCCGTCCGAATACGAGATCCGCGAAGGCCTCCTGTTTTACGGCGCCCGGTTCGCCCCGTTCTGCAGTGAGGACTTTTTCGCCGATGAATACCGCATTGCCGAAAAGGATTCCGGCCTGGTATTTTCTCCCGTGACCTGTCCCGTCCTGTTCGGCCGCGTGGCGAAACTCTTCCAGATGCTGGGACGTTCCACCATGATCGACTGCATTGTGGCGGACGATGCCGAAAATTACCATATCCTGCAGCATACCGACACCGCGGAAAAAGCCGTGGTGAAACTAACCGCATTCGATTTTTCCGCCTTTTACCGGAAACATAAGTTTTCGGAAGGCGATGCGGTGATCGTGACCGTGCAGGACTGGGAGACCGGTTCCTTCACGGTGGAATATGCGGCAGAGGCCGACCTGGCCGCTCAGGATGAGCTCTCGGTCTGGCTTGCTGATTTCGAGGAAGGACTGATCCAGGCCTATGAGGATCACGGCGAATATCTGGAAGTGCCCGATCAGATCGCCCATGCCTACCTCGCCGCTTTTCAGCATGGGCACGACCTCCGGCAGCGGCCGTACCTTTCCCTTGAGGAATATCCCGCCCTGATGCGCGATATCTCGATCCGCCGGGACGGTCCGGAATGGACTCTGGTCCCCGTGGACGAACCCACGGTCAGCGGCGGTTACGACGATTATCAGCCGCCCGAGGAAGATGCCGGTCATGACCATGACCACGACCATGACCATGACCATGGGCATAAATGCTCCTGCGGACATGACCATAAGGACGAAGGCAAGGACGGTGGTCCGCTGCGGGCGGAGGATTTTTCCGCATCCGCCAAACGGATCGATTCTCTCGAACATCTGCTGGAGGACCTCTCCGCGCCGCTGGATTATATCGAAATCTACGCCATGATCCAGGATGACCTTGCCAACGGTCAGGAATCTCCGGAGGAATTTATCCGCAAACTGATCGATATCATGGGCGTGCAGTTCGCCGACGATGCGCAGGAAGCGGCCTTCTGGAATTTCGCGGAGGAATGCTGGGAAGAAGCTTCGGAACATTTCGACCCCGTGATCGAGGAAGCCAAAACCCCGCTCCGGACCCGTCTGCTGGAACTCAATACCCGCCGTCTGGAACTCGCCCGCACGCTGGTGGAGCGCTATGCGAAATCGAAGATCCCGAAAAAGACCGTGGACCGGATGAAGGATTTCCATGCCCGGATTCTGAATACGCTGGGACTGCTGAATGCGGACCGCGCCCTGGAAAGCGAAGAATATGAACAGCTGGAACTCCGGATCGGCGATCTCGAGGAAGCCTGGGATGCGATCGAGGAACAGCAGGAAAGGTGACCCGACATGATGACGGCAGGTTTATTCTGTTCCACTCCCGGATTGCCGGGGCAGATGTGTTTCGTGAATCCAAACCATGTTTATTTTGCCTGGGCCATTGTCGTCATCGCCCTGTTCCTTGCGGTTCTGCCGTTCCTGTGGGGATACCGGACCGGACCCAAAATGCCGTACCGGGTCGAAAATCATTTCAGGCTCTTCGTCCTGTTCGCCATCCCGCTGATGCTGGTGCTGGGCGGTTCCTGTTCGTTCGGCGGCAGTCTGGCGCTGCTGGTGTCTCTCCCGGCAGTGATTCTGATCGCGCTGCTGCCCGCAACACTCAATTGGCTTACCGGCAGCAGTCTGGCCGACTGGTTCGCCCTGCCGGCGGCAATCATCGGGCTTGCTCTTTACACTTGGATTTTGGTTTTGATCGACCGTCCGTTGGTTAAACAAATAAAAACAATAAAAGAAAGGAATGCATCAAATGAACAACGTGAATGTGAATGAAATCGTAAACCAGATCCTGCCGATCGCCGTGCAGGTCATTTTCAGCGCGGTCGGACTGTGGATCGGAATGAAGCTCACCAAAAACAAAGTGGATTTCGTCGGCATGCTGATCATTGCGTTCAGCTGCTCGCTGATCGGCATTCTGCCTTCTCCCTGGGGACTGATCTTTTCGCTGGTGTGCATGTTCCTGCTGTTGTGGAAATTCGCCGCCGCCAAGGTTTTCCCGGACTGCGTGTTCGTGGTCCTGCTTTCCTGGGGTATCGGCATTTCCGGCAAACATCTGCTGATCTGGCTGGCCAACTATCTTTCTCAGCACATGAAATGACCGTCAAGGCCAAAAAAACCGCAATCGAATATGCCGCATATCTGCTGAGCGTGCGGATGTATTCCATCGCCGAGCTGCGCAAAAAGCTCCTGGCCAAAGAATATCCCTTTCCGGAGATACGGCAGGTCATTGAGGATTTTACGCGCAAAGGCTACCTGAACGATGCCCTTTATGCGGAAAATCTCTGTTCCTCGCTGACCGCCCGCGGCGACGGCAAACGCAAGATTGCCGGCAAGCTCCGGATGAAAGGCATTGCGCCGGAACTGATCGACGAGACGCTGGGAAAACTGGACCGCGAAGTGCCCGAAGAAGAAGCCGCCTGGCAGGCTCTGCAGAAGAAACTTGCCGCCCTGCTGCGCGAATCCGATCTGCAGAAACGGAAGGAAAAAGCCATCCGTTATCTGTCCGGTCACGGTTTTTCCGCATCCGCGGCATTTGCCGTCTGGGAGCGGTTCTGCGCGGATAATCCGTGATGCTTTCTCTGCCGGCAGGTCGGGTCCAGTTGCCTCAAAAACGGTAAAATTTGATTTTTTTTCGAAAAAAGACTTGTAAAACAAAGAGTTGGGTATATATTACAGACTGCTTTCGCAAAAAAAACAGGAAATGAAGGAATCATGGAAAAAGCAAAGAAAACTGAAATCATCAAGAAGTACGCCCGCAAAGAAGGCGATGTCGGTTCGTCTGAAGTTCAGATCGCTCTCCTTTCCGCCCGTATCGCTGAAATCACGGAACACATGCGCAGCAACAAGAAGGACCACAGCAGCAGACGCGGTCTGATGGCTCTGGTCAACCGGCGCAAAAGTCTCCTGCGTTACCTCGCCGGGGAAAACCACGCCAAGTATCTTGAGCTTGCTGATGAATTTGGCATCCGCGGTTCCAGAATGTAAGTTTTTCCTTTCTTTCCGGCAGCTGTTCCTTTTTTTGCCGGAGTGATGAAGCAAACTTCTGCCCCGTCCTGTACGGGGCTTTTTTGTACCCCGAAGGAGAAAGATGATGACCAGGCATCAGTTCGAAGCAGAAAAGTTCCCGCCGGAGATCCAGCAGATCGCCGACCGCATGAATATCGAACCCGACCGGATCCCGCCGTACCAATTGCCGGAACTGCCTTTCTCCGATACCGTATCCGCCGATGAATTTCTCGGCCGGATCCGTCCCGGACTGGTCCGGATCATGACTGACAACATGTATGGACCGATCCCGCCTCACTGCGACGAACTGGTTTTCCGTCCCCGGAGCGAGGGCATGGCCTTCGACGGTCTTGCCGTCCGCCGTGAGATCGATATCGTCTGCCGGCACCGCGGACAGGAGCAGGTCCTCCATTTGCTGCTCTATATCCCTGCCAGACGTTCCGGCAAGGTCCCCGTGTTCTTCGGTCTCAACTTCAAGGGCAATCACGCCTGCACCGACGATCCGGGCGTGACTTTCCATCCCTTCGTGCGTTATCCGGACAGCTGGACGGTCCGGTTCAACGACAACCGGGCAGGGGAGGACGCACGCGGCATCGCGAAGAACGGCTGGTGTTTCGAAAAAGCCCTGCGCGCGGGATTCGCGTCCGCCACGATCATGTTCCATGATATCTGTCCGGACCGGCAGAACGCTTTCGACCGCAGCATCATGCGGCTGTTTTACGACCGGAGCGAATGGGAGTCCCCGAACCGTCCGTTCGGGGCCATCAGTGCCTGGGCCTGGGGCATTTCCCGCGCCATCGACTGCCTGGAAGCACAGGAGGAGATCGACCGGACGAAGATCATCGTCCACGGCCATTCCCGGCTGGGCAAGACTGCTTTATGGGCGGGCGCCAACGATACGCGCATCGCCTTGACGGTCAGCAACGGTTCCGGCACCTGCGGCGCCAAGCCGGCCAGCCGCTATTACGGTGAAAATTTCGAGTGGGTCCAGCTGTGGAATCCCCATTGGCTGCCCGCAAAATTCCGGCAGTGGGTCGGCCGGGACCGCGAGATCCCCTTCGACCAGCATTTCCTGATGGCCGCCGTCGCGCCGCGTCTGCTCTATGTTTCCGACGGTACGGAAGATGTCTATGCCGATCCGCCCGGTTCGTTCGAAGCGGCGGCAGCCGCCTCCAGAGCCTGGAAGATCTTCGGCAGGATCGGATTGGGTGAAACGGTGATGCCGCCGCCCGGACGTCTCATCGGGGATCAGGTCGGCTATTATCTGCGGGAAGGCGGACATGCGTTCAACGAGGAAAACTGGGACGCCCTGATCCGCTTCGCTTCCGAAAAGCTGAAATAGAAATCCATGAAGGTTTTTCCCGACAATGGCTGTTTAACGGTAAATATCATAGGGATGGGGTTTATCCCAATGTCGGATCACCCAAAACACCTTCAAGGATATGACGTCCCAAAAACTGATCGGCCGTCCCCAGCGAATCTCAAATGCTTCCCGCAATGCTTTTTTCGCCGAGTCGCGTTTATTTTGTTTCAATTTCACTATGGCAAGACCAAAAAGTGCGTCCGCCAATAAGCGGTTATATTTTTGCGGATCGTCATTTGCCTGCTCACGACGGATCGTCAGCAGTTCCTGAATTTCCCTCTCTGACTCAATCATTCGACCACCGTGGCTGTATAAAAGTGCGAGATTGTTGAGAGTATTTGCCAAACCTTCGATAAATTTATCGGGATTGTCTTTTGTCAATTGTCGGCAGATGCTGAGAATTTCCAAAAATTCCCGTTCTGCTTCGTCCACCCGATTACGGTTGCAGTGTGCTTCGGCGAGATTGTTGAGCGTGATCACCAGATATTCGTTGAATTTTCCAGGATCGTCATTTGCCAGATGACGGTAGATGGCGAGAGCTTCCGAAAAATACCGCTCAGCCTCGTCCAGCTGATTACGGCTGCAGTATATCCCTGCGAGATTGTTGAGCGTTGTCGCCACACCTTCGTTGAATTTTCCGGGATTGTCATGGGCCAGTTTTCGGTAGATGGCGAGCGCTTCCGACAATTCCCGCTCAGCCTCGTCCAGTCGACCGCAGCTGCAGTGTATCTGTGCGAGATTGTTGAGAGATTTCGCCAAATCGCCATTGAATTTCTCAGGATTGTTACGAGCCAGTTGCCGGTAGATGTCGAGCGCTTCCGACAATTCCCGCTCAGCCTCGTCCAGTCGACCGCAGTTACCGTGCAAACTTGCGAAATTATCGAGAGCCTTCGCAAGATCGCCGTTGAATTTTTCGGGATTGTCACGGGCCAGTTTTCGGAAGATGGCGAGAGTTTCCTGATATTCCCGTTCGGCCTCGTCCAGCCGATCGGAATGCATGGTCCTCCAGGCGGAATCACCATGCAAATTGGCCAGATTGTTGAGCGCAGCCGCCAACCCTTCATTGAATTTTTCGGGATCGTCATGGGCCAGTTTTCGGTAGATGTCGAGAACTTGCTGATATTCCCGTTCAGCCATGTCCGGTTGATTCCTGCTTGCATGTAAATTGGCCAGATTGTTGAGCGCAGCCGCCAACCCTTCATCGTATTTTTCGGGAGCGTCTTTAGTCAGTTGTCCCCGGATGGTGAGCACCTCCAGGTATTCCCGTTCAGCCATGTCCGGTTGATTCCTGCTTGCATGCAAAAATGCCAGATTGTTGAGCGCAGCCGCCAATCCTTCATTGAATTTTCCGGGATCGTCATGGGCCAGTTTCCGAAAGATGTTGAGCGCTTCGAGAAATTCCTGCTCTGCCTGATCCAGCCGGTTGAGATCGTTGTGGACCAGTCCGAGAAGATGCCAACAGGATGCAATACCGGCCGCATACTCTGAACCTTCGGCCCATGTTTTGCTTTTCAGCAGCAAGGATTCGGCTTCTTTACTCAGATTGACTTTGATGCAGCAACTTGCGACACAATTCACGATATCGATATTGTCATTCGCCGGTTCAGAAAGTTCTTCCGCCCAGCCGCACCAGGGCAGCAGCTGTTCCGAGTTCGGGTTGGCAGTATCCGAAAGGAATCCGCCCAGATACCGGCGCATGGATTCGAGAATATTCTTTTTCTCATCCTCCGTCAGGCGGGCGCGCAGGACCGCCCGGGTCAGACGGTGCATCTTGAGAAGCGGACCGTCGCCATTGACGATCCGGTATTTTTTGAGCTGATCCAATGCGAATTTACCGGATGACGGTTCTTTCCGTAAACTATTGTCCCAGGAAAGTTCCCCGTCGCCGAACTGCTGTTTCCAAATCCCGGCAAGGGCTTCCGCCGGAACTTGTTCCGGAGGGAAGAAAGCGGCTGCTGCCGCCAGAAAGAGAATATGTCGTCCCAAGTTTTTCTCGATCTCATCCAGCTTAAGAAGCAGATCCAAGGTCGGCTGCAGCAGGATTTCCGGATATTGGAGATCATTGCCGCCGCGGAATGTGCGGCCGCGGAGTTCTTCGAGGGGACGTTCCCGCAAATTCGCCAGTTTGTCCTGGAATCGGCAGTTGGGATTTGCCGCCATGAGCCCGGCGACCACCTCCATGGACCAGGCATGACCGCCGAGGAGCGAGATGATCTCTTTCAGTGCCGCATATTCGGTCCCGATATCGGCGATTTCCCGTTCCGACGGTCGTTTCCGGTCCGGAGACAGCCAGTCCAGCAGAATTTTCCCGTCCTCACTCATTGGCCATCTGGCGAACGGAAAAATATTTTTACCGATCAGACAGAAAAGTTCCAGAGCATCCTTGTCGCTCAAACGTCCGACCTGGTAAAACTTCCGCTCGTTCTGTCCGATTGACGAGGTTTCATTCAGCCGGGAAGTGGCAATGATACGGAGATCATCGGGCAGATCGGCGGCTCCGCTCAATTCCCGCAGTCCGGCATCGGAAATCAGTTCCAGATTTTCAAGATTGTCCAGCACGAGCAGAAGCCTGCCCTGTTCGGCCCGTTTCCGGAGCCACTTGCGAGCGGCCCGGAGCCGCTCTTCGGACGGAAGTTTGGCGAAATCCCCAGGGAATCCCCAGTCGGACGGCTCTACATCGCATTCCCGGATCTTCTCCACCATTTTATCCATTGCGGTCGTCCAATCGGTCACGCCCTGCATCGGGATCAGGAAGCGTCCCTCCGGATAATTTTCCGCATAGGCATAGGCGTAGGCGACCGCCATTTCGCTCTTGCCGGCTCCGGCGGGTCCGGTAATCACGGGGATGGTCCGTTTTTCATAGCAAGCTTCATTGAGGTCTGCCAGTTCCTGAAGGCGGCCGACAAAATATCTGCTCAACCGGGGATAAACCGTGCAAAGGCTGCCGGAAACCGCTTTATCCGCTTGGACTTGTTCGATCACCTCGTCCCTGACCGATTCCAGACGGTCCCGGATGACCTCGCTTCTTACCTCATCCAGGGAGTTAAAGAACGGTTTGCCGTCTGTCTGGCAAATCCTGAGTTCCTTGATATACCGATCCATTTGTTTATCACCGGTCTTTTCCGGCAGAGTGATGTAGTAGATCGGGCGGGTCGACTTGTTCAGCCGTCCTCTGGCGATTTCGCGTTTGGCCCACCACAGTTTTTCCCGCTGACAATAATTGCTCTTCAGGTAGTTGGGGGATAAAAGGTAAACAAATACCCGGCAGTTTTCGATGCAGCGGCAGATCTTGGCGCTCCATTCATCGCCCCATCCGAGGGCTTCACTGTCCAGAAATACATGCGGATCGTTGCCGCTTGCAGAAACCGTTTTCAGCGCCTGTTCGATCGAAGACTTGATTTCGTCCACCAGTTTTTTCTGCTCTTCGGTCTGGGCATCCGCATGGGCGTAGGAAATGAAAACATCATATTTTTGTTCCATCGGATCGAGCCCTTTCTCCTTGATCATGCCCGTGGCAGCAATGCCGGAACATCGTACGTCGAACGGGGAGAACTTTATTTGTTTTTGGAGTTTTTCTGCAGAGACTGATAATACAGAAGACGGGCTTTGGCGGCTTTTTCCTGCGGAGTTTTCAGCCGGAAAGGCAGGGCCGTCTGCTGCAGCTTGACCGCGGCGGCGAAATCGCCCTGCTCCGCGTGAACCCGTGCCAGCGTCTCGCAGGCGATCGCGTAGGTCAGGTTCTTCGGATTGTTTCTGACGCTGTCATAAGCCCGCTTGGCCAGGGTCATGACCAGATCCGGCATCAGTATCCCGTAGGGGGCGTTTTCCACGATATAGGCTACCGGACGCACCAGCCGGGGATCCGGCTTGGCAAAGGTCTTGTCGAAATCCTGCACCGCAAGGACAAAATCCTCCGCCTTGCCTTCCCGGAGCAGCAGATCCAGCTGCATCACGCGCAGACGCAGATCCTGCGGATTTTCCTTGCAGACTTTCCGGATGAACGCCGGGATCTCCGCATTCCTGCCGCCGGCGGAAAGCGCCATCAGTTTTGCCTGGATCGCGATGCGGTCCGACGGCGCTTCCTTCAGGATCCGGTCCGCGGTGGAGGACACCACCTGCGCAAGGCCGGACTGGATCGCCATCTGCAGTTCCTTCCGCAGCTCTTCCACTTTCTTCTGGCGGGAGAGGGAGAATTTGTCGGCTTTGACCTGTTCGATCACCGAATCGAGTTCGGTGGGATCGCCGCTCCAGACTACCGTGCCGTCTTTGGACAGCACCGAATAGGGGAAAAGCGAAACGGTTTCCGCCAGCGTGTTGCGGGTTTTCAGGTTGTCATCGGCACCCAGTCCGATCGAATAAGGACCCGTCCCTTTGGCAAAGGCATCCGCCTGCTGCCGGGCATTGACCATGACCGCCTGGATCGGCACCCGGAACTCCTCCTGAAGCGTTTCCAGCATCCGGAGCATTTCCTGCGAGTTGGCGGCAGTCAGATCGAAGATCACGCTGCATTCCAGCGCTCCGGCCGGGACCGATGTATTGTAATACCATTTGGCCACCTGCAGACGCGGCTGCGGCTTGCCCGCTTCCGCGGCAGACAGCAGGAGCGCGGCGGCTCCCAGGATCAGACTCAGAAAACCCTTCATGATATCCGCCCCCTTTCGTGTCTTACAGCGGAGAAACGATCTCTTTTTGCGGCCGGGCCATCTCAAAAGCACGGGCGGCCTTGAAGATCCGGTCTTCCGCCAGCGACGGAGCGATCAGCTGGATGCCGCTGGGCATGTGCGTATCCGGATCGAGACCCGCCGGAACGCTGATCCCGCAGTTGCCCGCCAGATT
>Ga0265298_10001024_pt1 | contig 41400 bp, 43 predicted proteins | sample AusTroGonzalo_MG_3_FD_193486 | JGI IMG/M metagenome (GOLD analysis project Ga0265298, IMG submission 193486) | Bovine rumen microbial communities from tropical cattle in Woodstock, Queensland, Australia - Gonzalo_01 | ecosystem: Host-associated > Mammals > Digestive system > Stomach > Rumen ... | reverse complement strand
CGAGTATTCCATTACCCTGTCCATTAAGAGCCCTGCCGAGAACGGCTATCTGCTGCACGTGGATGCGGAGACCGGTGTTGAAGCCAAGGAAGGCTTCTGGACAGAACCGCTGACTGCCACCTGGACCGGCTGGAAGTTTGTCAAGGAATGGTAATGATACAGAACCTGTAAAAGGAATTTTCCATGCTGGCGCTCCATCCGCGGGGCGCGGGTCCCGGGGCCCGCGTTGGTGGAGCGCCGGCATTTGGCATGTTTATAAACCCGAATTACGGAGGTCTTGCCGTGTTCAAGTATCTTTGGATGGTGATCCAGGATCTTTTCCTTACAGTGACTTACGCCACGCTGATGCATACGATGCTTTCCCGTGTTGCTGATCGCAGAGGCCGTTTGCTCCACGGGACTGCGCTGGGGTTGGGTGTTCTGGCTTCTGTGGCGCTGGCTATCGTCAAATATAATACAAAGCTCATCATTTCCAGCCACTGGAATCATTATATTTACGCAATCCTGATGGCCTTGACGGTTCTTTTCCTTGTGCTGACTTTCTGCTTCGGCAGAAAGGAGAAGCAGTCCGGGGGTGCGGGCCCCACGATTCTGTGCGTTACCGGTTCCCTGCTGTCGGCCGTCATGATCTTTTATTCGCTGCCGGGTGTGCTGCTGTATCCTTTCAGCTTTAACACCATGGGACAGGGGTATCTGTCCTCCTATTACCTTGTGCGCATGGCCGGATGGCTTGGTGCGCTGATTCTGCTTTTGATTTATTCGCGACTGCTTTCTCACTGCGCGTTCGATATAAAACCCTATACCTGGCTTCCTGCTTTGCTGAATGTGAACCTTCTGGTTTTTGCTTTATACAGTTTCGGCCGTTTCTTCGCACCATGGGTCAACCGCGCCAAATGGCTCGGCTGGTCTGTCCGGTATACCGATGAAGCCTACGGATGGATCGGTAACTGGATGATGTTTACGGCCAATCATTCCATGCTGTTCATCTGGGTTACGGTTGGGCTGATTGTTCTGCTGTGCATTTTCTTTTTCCGGCAGGGAACGATTCTCAACGAGAAATATGACAATCCGGCCCAGCTTCGCAAACTGAAGGCGAGAAACCGGCACTGGCGCCGGATGGCCGTTGGAACACTGGTGTGTATTGTGCTGTTTTCCCTGATCCTGACGATTGTCAAGACAAACGATACCAAACAGGTGGAACTTTCCGCACCGGAAAACTATACCGTGGATGCTGAAGCCGGCGTTATCCTGATTCCGACTGAAGCTGTTAACGACGGGCATCTGCATCGTTTTGAGTACAGAACCGAAAAGAACATTGATGTCCGGTGGATTGTTGTGAAAAAACCAAATTCAGCCAGTTACGGTGTCGGACTCGATGCCTGCGAGGTATGCGGAAACGCCGGCTATTTTGAACGAAACGGTCAGGTTGTCTGCAAACGCTGCGACGTTGTGATGAACATTAACACAATCGGGTTCAAGGGCGGATGCAACCCGATTCCTCTTGCTTATGAAGTCAGGGACGGGAATCTGGTCTTCCGGCTCGAAGATCTCGTCGCCGGTGAGAAGGAGTTTAAATAAGGGAAGGATTGTAGAAGAAATGCTATTTCGGATGATACGGGGCGTGCTCTTTCATCAGAAAGGGAAGATGCTGCTGATTGCGCTGACCATTGCCCTGGGGGCTTCTCTTGCCACAGGCATGCTGAATGTTGTGCTGGGCGTGGAAGAGAAGGTCAATAAGGAACTGAAGAATTACGGAGCCAACATTGTTGTCAAGCCCAAGGATTCTTCGCTTCTTTCCGATATCTATGATGTCGGGGAAGGATCGGAACTGAGCACCGCTTATCTGCGCGAGGATGAGCTGGGCAAACTGAAGACGATCTTCTGGGCATTCAATATCGTGGACTTTACGCCCTTCCTGGATACGCAGGTTCAGATTTCTGAAAATGTTTCCGTGAAAGTTACAGGGACCTGGTTCAATCATCATCTGGATCTGCCGACGGGCGAAAGTCTTGATGCCGGCGTGATCGGGATGCGCTCCTGGTGGGATATCACGGAAGGACGCTGGCTTGATGAAAAGGACGAAAACGCTTCCTCCGAGGTGATGGCAGGTGCTTCGCTGGCGGAACGGATGGGCTGGCATGCCGGCGATACTGTCCACCTGAAGGGCAGCCATGGAGAGAAGGACGTAACGATTGCCGGGATATATGACGCCGGTGGAGACGAAGATGATCAGCTTTTTGCTACACTGGATCTTGTTCAGGCACTGACAGATCGGGACGGCAAAGTGGCTTCCATTGAAGTATCCGCCCTGACCACGCCGGACAACGAACTGGCACGCAGGGCAGCGCGGAATCCGGCGGCACTCAGCAGCCGGGATTATGAAACCTGGTACTGTACCGCCTATGTTTCTACAATCTGCTATCAGATTCAGGAAGTGATCACCGGCTCTGTTGCAACTGCCGTCCGGAAAGTGGCGGAAAGCGAAGGGACGATCCTGGACAAGACAAAACTGCTTATGATCCTGATCACGGCCCTGAGCCTGATCGGTTCGGCATTGGGGATTTCCAATCTGGTTACGGCTTCCGTGATGGAACGCAGCCAGGAAATCGGCCTGCTGAAGGCGATCGGCGCAAAGGACCGCTCGATCACCGGCGTTGTGATGACGGAGATCCTGATTACGGCGCTGATCGGGTTTGCGGCCGGCTACCTGCTGGGTTTCGGTTTTGCTCAGCTCATCGGGCAGAGCGTTTTCGGATCCTCCATTGATATGGATCCGAAGGTGGCACCGATTGTGGCGGGACTGATCGCACTGGTCACCATCGCCGGCAGTCTTCCGGCGATTCGGATGGTACTGCGTCTGCGGCCTGCGGAAGTGCTGCACGGGGGACACTGATATGACGAAAAGAAGAATGTTTCTTCGGATGATTACGGCTTCGCTTCTGCGGAGACGGTCCCGGATGCTGATTGCGCTGCTGTCCATCGGGATCGGGGCGACGATCCTGGCAGGACTGGTGACGATCTATGTGGATGTACCCCGGCAGATGGGTGCGCAGTTCCGCTCCTACGGGGCCAATATGCTGATCCTTCCCAAAGAAGGCGAGATCCTTGACAACGATCACCTGGCGGAGGCACTGCAAAAGATCCCGCAGGATGAACTGATCGGTGCGACACCCTACCGGTATGTGCGGCTGGATATGACATCTCGTCAGCAATCCTTCACCGCCGCCGGGACGGACTTTACGCAGGTGCCGAAGACCAGTCCCTATTTCAGTATTGAAGGTGCTTATCCGGAGAATACCCGGGAAGTGCTGGTGGGGAAGAGCATTGCGGATACGATTGGTGCAAAGGTCGGTTCTTCGATGGAACTGACTTATCAGCCAACCGCTTTGTCGGAAAACCTGAACCCGGAAGAAAGCCGCGTTCCCAATGCGATGCTTTCCGGCAGCGCTGAGGGATTCGGAGGCGGCATGGTTTATGTCAGCCTGAAACTGGATGAGAACGGCACCATTGCCTCCCTTGAAATCGATGCCGGAACCCAGACGCCCGAATACGGCGGGCGGGCATCGGAGGATGAAGCGTATCTGGGTCAGTTTACGGGCAAAACACTTCCGCTTTCACCAGATAAAGACATTGATGCACTTTCAGGTGCCACGGTTACCTCCGAAGCGGTTGTGACCGCAATCAATACGGCCCGGATGACAGAAAAAAGCGTAAAACCACAGACGATGAATTTCACAGTCACCGGTATTCTGACCACGGGCGGGGAGGAAGAAAGCTATGTTTTCCTTTCGCTCGGGGATATGGAGAGCCTTACCGGTTCCGGACAGCTGGATGTGGCTGAACTGAGCGTTTCCGCCGGTGCGGAACAGCTGGAGGCATACGCAGATGCGATTACACAGGACAGCGGAACTGTCCGGGCACGCCTGGTTAAGCGGGTGACTCGTTCGGAGGCCTCGGTGCTGGAAAAACTGACCGCGCTCGTGTTCCTGGTGACATTGGTCGTGTTGCTGCTGACGATGATCTGCGTCTCCACCACCATGATGGCGGTGGTCTCGGAACGGCGGAGAGAGATCGGTTTGCGCAAAGCCCTGGGGGCGTCAGACGGTTCCATCCGGAAGGAATTCCTGGGAGAGGGATTGTTCCTTGGTCTGCTGGGCGGCGTGATGGGCGGAATCCTCGGTTTTGTGTTCGCACAGGTGGTCAGCGTCAACGTGTTTGGTTCTTCAATCACATTCCAGCCACTGCTGCTGCCGATTACGATCATCGTTTCCATGGCGATCGCGGCGCTGAGCTGTCTGCTTCCCATAAAGCGCGCGGTAGCGATTGATCCTGCGCTCGTACTGAAAGGAGAATAAAGATGAGCCTGCTTGAACTGAAGAATGTTTCCAAGATTTACGGTGATCTGAAGGCGCTGGATAATGTTTCCCTGCATGTGGATCAGGGAGAATGGGTCGCGATTATGGGACCGTCCGGCAGCGGCAAAAGCACCATGATGAACATCATCGGCTGCATGGATAAACCGACCAAGGGAGAGGTTCTGCTGGACGAGGTGGACATCAGCAAGGAAAGCAGCAAAAACCTGACGGATATCCGCCGCGACAAGATCGGCCTGATCTTTCAGCAGTTCCATATGGTGAACTATCTGACGGCGGTCGAAAACGTCATGGTCAGCCAGTACTATCATTCCATGCCGGACGAGGAGGAAGCGCTGGAAGCGCTGGAACGGGTCGGCCTGCGGGAACGGGCCAGACATCTTCCCAGCCAGCTTTCGGGCGGCGAACAGCAGCGCGTTTGCGTGGCCAGAGCACTGATCAATCATCCGGAACTGATCCTGGCGGACGAACCGACCGGCAATCTGGACGAAGCTAATGAAAACATTGTTCTGGATCTTTTCGCCCAGCTCCATAAAGAGGGAACAACGCTGATCGTGGTGACCCACGACCCGGAAGTGGCGGACGCCGCGCAGCGCACCATCGTACTGGAACACGGCAAAGTGGCGCGGGAAGTTATCAATGAGAATTTCGGAAAGTGAAGGGAACGGATATGAAAAAGACTGTGATCCCCGGCTGTATCATCCTGGCCATCGCTTTGGTTATTTCAATTGGGAGCTTCACCTTTTTAAGTCCCTGTACGCATGAGGACGGGAGTGTCGGAGCCTGCTGGTGGGCGGGCAGGACACTTCTAGGGCTGGGATGCCTGCTGGGTGTTCTGGCTGTGCTGGCGCTTGTTTCCGGGAGAGGGCGCTTCGGAGCGTATCTGAGCAGCATCGCAGTATGCGTCTTGGGAATTCTGACTCCGGGAACACTGATCAATCTGTGCCGGATGAGCGATATGCATTGCCGGGCGGTGATGCAGCCCGCGATGATCATTCTGTTCTCCGTTTCCGGTCTGGTGGCTGCGACAGGTGCCTGGATGAGCGGAAAGGGTAAAGCATAAAGTGATGGCTGCAATGTCTTCTTTGTCCGTGAAGAATCTGAAAAGAAAACCGGGAAGAACGATTGCGCTGGTGCTGCTGACCGCTTTTCTCGCATTGGCGGTCTTCGGCGGCTCTGTGGTTGTGCTTTCTTTGCGGAACGGCCTGCAGAGTCTGGAAGCCCGCCTGGGAGCCGATATTATTCTGGTGCCTTCAGAGGCGCAAAGCAAAGTCAGTTTCCAGAATATGTTCCTGCAGGGAACCACGGGGGCATTTTATATGGACGCTTCCGTGACGGAAAAGGCGCTGGAGGTACCGGGCGTGGAAAAAGCCGCTCCGCAGGTCTTCCTTGCCTCACTGAAGGCGGATTGCTGTTCAATTAAAATCCAGGTGATCGGCATCGATCCGGAAAAAGACTTTACCGTCCAGCCGTGGATCGCCCGCAGCTTGACCGGTGAGCTCGGCGAGATGGAAGTTGCGGTCGGCTGCAAGGTGGAGGCAAATATCGGTGAGACCATCCGCATTTATGAGCAGCGGTGCAAAGTAGTTGCGCGGCTGGAGCCGACAGGAACCGGTCTGGATACTGCTGTCTACTGCAATATGGACACGATGAATAAGCTTCTTGCTGCAGCGGAAGCAAAAGGCATCAGCCATAAAATCACAAGCGATGACGATTCCGTTGTTTCCGCAGTGTATATCAAGGTCAAAGACGGATATGATATCGATACGGTGAACACGGCGCTGACCGGCAAGCTCCGCAAAGTGACGGCGGTCAGGACCCGCTCCATGATTACGGGCGTCTCCGACAGTCTCGCCGGCGTCAGCCGTACGATCACCGCTATGATCATTGTTATCTGGGTGCTTGCTTTCGTGATTCTCTTGCTGGCATATATTCTGATTGTCCGGGAACGTTCACGGGAGTTTGCGGTGCTTCGTCTTCTCGGGGCATCGAGAAAGATGCTCGGGCGAATGGCGCAGCTGGAGTCATCCCTGTGTGGCTTAACAGGTGGTGTAATCGGAGTCATCATTGCTGCTGTCGGAGTCTTTTCCTTTGCAACTCTGATTGAACACAGCCTGGGATTGCCCTATCTGATCCCGGCATTTTCCACGGTGATGCTTCTGGGAGTCGGCACGGCTCTTTTGTCTGCCGCGGTTTCTGCGGCGGCAAGCGCGTTTGCGGCCTGGCGCCTCAGCCGCGTGAACCCGGGCACGGCCCTGAGAGAGGGGAACTGATATGATCCTGAAAGCCGATAACATCAGTAGAACATTTTTCCGAAATAGCGGGAGCGCCAATTACTTCTATGCGGTATCTCCCCTGAACATTGAAATTTTACCGGAATCCGTGACCGTGCTGACGGGCAGGAGCGGATCCGGGAAAACCACGCTCCTGAATATGCTTGCGGGCATTCTGGAACCTACGGAAGGGAAGGTTCTTCTGGACGATACAGATCTGTACAGTCTGAAGGATGATACGCTTTCCCGTCTCCGGAACGAAAGGATCGGTGTGGTGCCTCAGAGCAGAAGTGCGGTGGATACGCTGACAGTGATGGAAAACATTCTGCTGCCGGCGAAGCTGTATGGAAAGCATGCGCCAGCGGAGGAAGCCTGTCAATGGATGGAACAATTCGGGATCGATTCTCTTGCCAATGCCATGCCCCGGGAACTATCCGGAGGCGAACTGAGGCGAATGGCCATCATCCGGGCCATTGTTCAGAATCCGGATATCCTGTTCGCCGATGAACCTACAGGCGACCTGGATGACGAGAACACGGATAAAGTACTGTCTGCTTTATATTCCTTTGCACATGATCAGAAGAAAGCGGTTTTCATCGTTACTCACGAGAATGACGCGCTGAAATATGCAGACCGGCTATTCAAAATGGAAAAAGGCCGGATTGATCTTCAGGAGAATCAACCCGGCAGTTCTGTGTAAAAAACAGTCTGTTGTTTCAGACGATCTGGCTGCATATCGCCGCAAAGGATTCATCGGAAAGATCATGCTCGATCTTGCAGGCGTCTCCTTTGGCGATCTCCTCCGGTACACCGAGCTGGAGGAGATATTTTGTCAGCGCCTGATGACGGTCATACATTTTTCGGGCGATGGCATAACCTTTATCCGTCAGGGAAATCATATTATCCATGCCCATTCTGATATACCCGTTTTCCCTCAGCTTTTTCATGGCGATGCTGACGGATGGCTTGGAGACATTCCGCTCGTTGGCGATATCAATCGACCGGGCGTGCCCCTTTTTCTCCAGCAGCATCAGAATCTGTTCCAGATAATCTTCAGCGGACTCGTGGATATTCATAGCATTGTTCCTTTCCGGTTGCGGTGAAGAAAGCGGGATGCCGTACGCATTGGCATCCCGCCGCCTTTGGAGGTAAGGTCTTTGGTATATCATTCGGGTTGCCCGACCCGATTGATATTGAGTTGGGGCAGCCAATGTTAGTTTTAACTAACAAATTTAAGATAGCATGATTTGGGAGTATTGTCAATACTGTTTACTATCGCGTTATTGTTATCTTACGCAGATGCCGATGCGATCTTCCAGGAGGACGCTTCCTGCCGTCCCTCAACAAAGGATTTATAGATGCCATCTTCCGTGATCAGTTCCTTATGGGTGCCGTGCTGCACGATCCTTCCGTTGTCCACCACAAAGATCTGGTCTGCGTGGCGGACGGTTTTCAGGCGGTGAGCGATCATGATGATCGTTTTTTCCTTTGTCAGTGCCTCAATGGCTGCAGTCAGTTCTGCTTCACTTTCCGGATCCACATTTGCGGTTGCTTCATCCAGGATGATGACCGGTGCGTCTTTCATAATTGCCCGGGCAATGGAAATCCGCTGCTTCTCGCCGCCGGAAAGGCTTGCACCGCCCTCACCGATCACCGTCTGGTATCCGTCCGGCAGTGCCATGATAAAGTTATGGCAACGGGCTTTCTTTGCTGCTTCAATGACTTTTTCCATGGATGCTTCAGGTTTTCCGAAACGGATATTGTTGGCAATCGTATCCTCAAATAGATAAACGTTCTGGAAAACGAAACTGAAGTTTTTCATCAGGGAGTCAAAACTGTAGTCCCGCACATTCCGGCCGTCCAGCAATACCTGACCTTCCTGCACATCCCAGAAGCGGGCCATCAGATGGCACAGGGTTGTTTTACCGCCGCCGGAGGGTCCGACAAAGGCGGTGGTCGTTTTCTCGGGGATGGTCAGGCTTACATTGTCGATGATCTTTTTCCGGCCATAGGAGAAGTCGACGTTCCTCAGTTCGATGTCGCGCTTCGCGGGGGTGATCTCTGCACCGTCAATATCCATGGGTGGCATGTCCATGATTTCTTTGGTTTTTGCAACGGCAATCTGGATGTTCCGGATCAGGGCGCTGAAAGCGCTCATGGAACTGCTGGCCAGACTGGAACCAGACCCGGAGACAGGGTGATTCTGGACGACGACTAAAAATTCTTATTCTATTCCGTATATATAAAGAGAATAGAAGAAGAAAAACGAAGAACCGTCCGTTACACTCCCGAAGGGAATGGCTTCCTAAGGTCAGCCATTCCCATTCGAGGAGAATAACGGTAACCCAAACAGATGAGAAGAAACCAGAAGGAGAGCTGAAAACCGAGTGGATTCTATGCAGTGGAACTGGGAGAAGCTGGCGAACGGAGTTGTCCTGCAGGCAGTGAATGATTGCCGGACTTCTCGTAGGTGCTACCGAGATAAATGAAAGGAGACCGCTCGACTAAGTTGATAATGAGCACACTGGATCCTTTTCCGGGCACTTCGAACCTCGGGATGGCATGAGGAGAGTGATCAGATGATCCAAGGATTCAAATGCTTGCAATCAAACAGGAAATCGGGGATAATACCATTGCAGGAAATCATAAAACTTTTTGAAAGAATGACTTGACAAACAAAAAATAATTTGATAATATAATATTGTATCAAATAGAAAGGAGATACATGAAAGATGAAAACGGTATATGATTTTAAGGTAAAGGACAGACAGGGAAAGGAAATCAGCTTGTCGGAGTATCAGGGGAAGGTGCTGCTGATCGTCAATACGGCGACCGGCTGCGGATTTACCCCGCATTATGAGCCGCTGGAGGCTATGTATAAGGAACTGAAGGACAAGGGCTTTGAGATCCTGGATTTCCCGAGTAACCAGTTTGCGAACCAGGCGCCGGGCAGTGATGATGAGATCCATGAGTTCTGCACGCTGAAGTTCGGCACGGAATTCCCACAGTTTGCGAAGATCGATGTGAACGGAGAGACGGCGGATCCGCTGTTTGCCTATCTTGCGGCGGAAAAACCTTTCACCGGTTTCGGCAAGGGTCTGAAAAATGCGGCATTGAATAAGTTTGCTGAGGCGAACAACAAGAAGTTCGGTGAAAAAGCTTATATCAAGTGGAACTTTACCAAATTCCTGGTTGACCGGGAAGGGAAAGTGATTGCCCGATTTGAGCCGACTGTTGACATGAAGGACGTCAGGGAAGCGGTAGTTTCAGCCCTGTAAACGACAGGTGCTGGAAAATGGGATAACGGGAAGGGAGATTGCACGGCATGAACAGGGAGAAAACAATCATCCGGACCAGCATCATCGGGATCATCGCAAATGTCTTTCTGGCGGCATTCAAGGCGGTAATCGGCCTGATGACGCATTCGATTGCCATCGTGCTTGACGCGGTCAACAATATCTCCGATGCCGGCAGTTCGCTGATTACCATTATCGGAACCAAGCTGGCGGGGAAGGAACCGGACAAAAAGCACCCCTTCGGGTACGGGCGCATTGAGTATCTGAGCGCCATGATTATTTCGGTGATCGTGCTGTATGCCGGAATCACTTCCTTTGTGGAATCCGTCAAGCAGATCATTCATCCGGAAACGCCGGAGTACAGCACGGTTTCCCTGATCATTGTGGCTGTGGCAGTTATAGTTAAGATTCTGCTCGGGCGGTATGTGAAAAGCGTCGGCAAAAAGGTGAATTCCGATTCTTTGATCAATTCCGGTGAAGACGCTACGCTCGATGCCATCATCTCAGCATCGACGCTGGTCGCCGCGGGCATTTTCCTGATCTTCCATGTTTCCCTGGAAGCCTGGCTCGGCGCAATCATTTCCATTGTGATTATCAAGTCCGGGGTTGGGATGCTGAAAGATACGATCTCGAAAATCCTCGGGGAAAGAAACGATCTCGAGTTGGCTAAAAAGATTAAACAGACCGTTGTAAGCTTTCCGGAAGTGCAGGGCGCCTATGACCTGGTGCTGCATAACTATGGCCCGGATGCATTGAACGGTTCCATCCATATTGAAGTGCCGGACACCTGCACTGCCAACGAGCTGGATCAGCTCATCCGGAGTATTCAGATGGAGGTTTATCAAAAGCACCAGGTGATTCTGACGGCGATCGGCGTTTATTCCGTCAACACAAAGGATGCGGAAACGATCGAGGTCCGGGAGAAAGTACGGGAGATCGTCTTCGCACACCCGTATGTAACACAGATGCACGGATTCTATCTCCTCAAAGAGGAAAAGTCCATGCGGTTCGATATTGTGGTCAGCTTTGATGCAAAGGATAGAAAGGCAGTATACACAGACGTAATCAATGACGTACAAAAAGCATATCCTGACTACACGCTGCAGGTGGCGATGGACACGGATTTCGCGGAAGAATGAATCTGAATTCCCTGCACGCTGAATAATCCTGATGCATTGCCACAGGTGAACATTCTGCTGTATAATGGGTTATCAAACAGCAGAGAGGGGGCTTCCGGTTGATCACCGCGATTATTATCACCGGGGCTGCCCTTATGATCTGGAATATCTGGCGTTTTTACGGGTTTATCCGTTCCACCCAGGACGTGCTTTCCGCCGACAGCTCCCGCGACCAGCGCTGGATGACGCTGGCGCTGATCCTGCTGATCTTTTTTCTGGGCGGTTATCTTTTTGTCGGGGTTTTCGGCCACCCGGACATCGTTACGGCGCTGATCCTCTTTTTCGGATCCGTATTCGTTGCGATTGTGCTGACGCTTCTGATTCACCTGATGGAAACCGCTAAAACCAGAAGTATCGACATTGCTGAGGTGCTGGTTGGTGTGATCGATGCCAGGGATCCGAATCTGAACGGTCACAGCCGGTATGTCCAGGAAGTAACTATGCTGTTTTATCGGTATCTGCCGGCAAACCTGAAGAAGGATATTAACCCGGTCAGCCTGGAATATGCCGCACTGATGCATGACGTCGGAAAGCTCGGCGTGCCGGAATCCATTCTGAACAAGCCGGCCAAGCTGGACACGGACGAATGGACTGTAATGCGCAGTCATCCCAGAACCGGCGTAAAGATTCTGAAACCACTCAAAACCTTTACCAATATTTCTCCCTGGATCGAATACCACCATGAACGGCCGGACGGAAAAGGCTATTACGGGCTGAAAGGGGAGGAGATCCCGCTGGCGTCCAGGATCATTGCGATTGCAGACACGTATTCCGCCATTACCATGCGCCGGTCCTATAAACCTCCGCGTACGCACGAGGAAGCGATTGAAATCATCCGTGAAGTCGCCGGCACACAGCTGGACAAGGATCTCGTCGATATCTTTGTGACAATCCCGAAGGAAGAACTGGTCAGGTGCATTCCGGAAGAGGTCAAATATTGATCTCTTCTGTTTTTATGCGCCCTGGACAAACTGAATAAATGCCTGTGCCTCTTCAAAGGTCTTCAGCCGTGCGGTATACATATACCGGCCCATCTGGGGCCAGTTCATGGGGGGCATTTCTTCCTGCATCATCATGGCGCTGCCGTATTTCGCCATGATTTCTTCATGGGTACGGGCATAGATATGCCCATCCTTGCGGCTGGCATAGACACAGTAAAAATGCTCCGCCGGTTCCGGCAGTTTCCGCGTGTCAAAGGTGACCATGTCGGCATAGATCTGATAAACATCGGTGGAATGGGCGAAATCCATCATATCGGGTGTATAGCCGCCGGCAGGACGCATGTTTACTTCCAGGGCAACAAAATCACCGACTTTGCCCAATCCCTTGCGGGCCTTGGTCAGGCGGAAAAACTCCAGGTGAACAAAACGCCGTTCCACTCCGAAGGCTTTGACGGTTCTGCGTCCGAGATCCTTCAGGCCTTCCGGCAGATCGGGACAGGTGTAGTACATCAGATCCAGATCTTTATTGACAATATCCATCACAGGAGGCCAGACGGTCATGCTTTCAAACAGAGGTTCGCACTTTGAATCGAGAATAGCGTCGTATGAGCAGATTTCCCCCTGAATGAACTCCTCCATGACATAAGGGACATCCGGAAGATGGTCGTAGAAACGGTTCAGATCCGCTTCGGATTCCAGTTTCCAGGTGTTGGTTGCGCCGACGCCAACATTGGGCTTAACGATGACGGGATAGCCTACTTTTTCGATAAAATCCAGTCCTGCTTCCCGGGTGGAAATGATATGCTGGCGGGCTGTCGGAATACCTGCTTCCAAATACAGCTTTTTCATCAGGGACTTTTCCTTGATGAAGCCGATCCGGTCGGCCTGAATACCGGTTTTGATGTTAAAGTCGGTGCGCAGCTGTGCGTCCTGCTCCAGCCAGTATTCGTTCATGGACTCGATCCAGTCAATCTTTCCGTATTTGAACGCAAAGAAAGCGACAGCGCGGTACACCTGATCGTAATCTTCCAGATTATCGACCCGGTAATATTCGGTCAGTGCAGCTTTCAGCGGCGATTCCAGTCCGTCGTATGGTGCATCGCCGATTCCCAGAACATTAAGACCGTTCTTTTTCAGGCGGTCACAGAACTGCCAGTAGGTATGAGGAAAATGGGGCGAGATAAAAACATAATTCATCAGAATCAGCTCCTTTTATGAATCAGCCTCTCTGAAAGGGAAAATCAAGCAGAAAAGGAAGGAAATAGCGCATCTGTTTAAACCACCAAGGCCAGTCATGGCTCACGTCAAAACCCCAGAAATCGCACCAGGCATTGATCCCTTTTTCCCGGAAAATTCGGTCAAGATTTCTCAGCGTACGCACACCGTCTTCTTCCCAGGCACCCTGGCCGCAGCACAGGATGATCTTACGATCGTTATAAAGCCTGATCCAGGGATGATCGGCGGGCATATTGGGCAGGAAACGCTCCGGTGAGTTCTCATAAAGCGTCGGATCCATCCAGCCGTCAAAGAAATAATCGGCATCGTAAACGCCGGACAAGGCGATGACACCCCTGAACAGGTCCGGGCGGCGGAGAAAGGTGATTAACGCATGATCCGCACCCATGGAAAAGCCGGTAACCGCAGGCGTTTTCGGGTTGTACTTCCCGATCAGGGGAAGCACTTCGCCGACAATATAGTGGAAATACTGTTCCTGCCGGGCGGCGCGCCATGTTTTATCTCCATCCTTCGGGGACCAGCTCTCGCTGTCCACTGTATCCACCACAAAGAGCTGAATCCGGTTTTCTTCGATAAAATCCGTCAACTCATGGATCATACCGAAATCTTCATAGTTATGACACGTCGAGTTTTGGGTAGGAAAACCAAGGATCGGGATTCCGCCCTGACCGTAAACCATCATATGCATCTCCCGGTCCAGACACCGGCTGTAATGGGTTAATTCTTCTCTGTTCATGGTGCTCCTCTCCGGCGGCGTTCCGATATTCTTCTGACCCGCCTGCACAGATGCTGATATTATGCCACAGGGATTGCTTCCGGTCAATTATATCCTATCGAGTTGATAGGCAAAAGAAAAAGCGGCAGCTGTCATGCAGGCTGCCGCGAAAACAGCATTATACAGTGTTCAGGACAGGAGCATCCTGTCGCTGACGAAGGACTCGCCGCTGGCTTCGGCAAAAGCCTTCATCAGGAGTTCGATGGTAAGCTGCTTTTTTTCTTCGCCGGAGATATCCAGGATTATTTTCCCTTCGTTCATCATGATCAGGCGGTTTCCATACCGGATGGCGTCCTTCATGTTGTGCGTTACCATCAGGGTCATCAACTGATTTTCATTGATGATCCTTTCTGAAAGCTCAAGAACTTTGGATGCTGTCCGTGGATCCAGTGCGGCTGTATGCTCATCCAGAAGAAGCAGCTTGGGTTTGTTCAGAGTGGCCATCAGGAGAGTCAGGGCCTGCCGCTGTCCGCCGGACAGGAGCCCGACTTTTGCTGTCATCCGGTTTTCCAGTCCTAATCCCAATTCGGAAAGTTGTTTTCTGTAGCGCTCGCGTTCTTCCTGAGTGATCCCGGCTTTCAGGGTTCGTTTCTGCCCGCGCCTGGCAGCAAGCGCCAGATTTTCCTCAATCTGCATGGTGGCGGCAGTGCCCATCATCGGATCCTGAAAAACCCTTCCGAGCATGGCAGCCCGCTTATGCTCCTGCATACCGGTGATATCAGTGCCATCAATCGTGATGTTTCCATGCTCCACCGGCCAGACACCGGCAATCGCGTTCAGCAGGGTGGATTTACCGGCCCCGTTGCCGCCGATCACTGTAACGAAATCCCGGTCGTCCAGATGCAGGCTGATATTGTTCAGGGCGACGCGTTCATTTACGGTTTTCGCATTGAAGGTCTTGGTGATGTTCGTAATCTCAAGCATTTTACTGCCCTCCTTTATGCGAATGTTTCGCGGAGAAATTGGCCTTCCAGAAGGGAATGCCGAGGAAGACCGCAACGATGAGGGCAGAGAGCAGTTTCAGCAGGTTGGTATTCAGGCCGAGCCAGAGCACGATTTGGATTACGATGAAATACAGGACGGCGCCGATAGCCACAGCAAGCAGTTTCAGGGCAAAATTCCGGAAGAGCTTGCCGAAGAGGACCTCACTGATGATCACAGCAGCCAGGCCGATCACAATGGCACCGCGCCCCATATTAACATCGACAAAACCCTGATAATGCGCAAGCATGGCGGAGGAGAGGGCTACGATTCCGTTGGAGATCATCAGGCCGAGAATCTTGGTCTTCCTTGTGTTGATGCCCTGGGCGCGGGACATGGCTTCGTTTGCTCCGGTGGCCCGGAGGGAGCAGCCGGTTTCTGTTCCGAAGAACCAGTACAGAATACCGATCAGCACCGCCAGGATTACCAGGGTGATTACAATCGGATTTGAGAGGTCAAAGGTACGGACGTTCCTCTGGCTGACGATCAGCTGATACTTTGTTACATTGATTCCCTGATTTGCCTTAAAGTCCATGATGGCCAGGTTCAGGGAATACAGGGATAGTTGGGTCAGGATACCGGCAAGGATCGGCGGAATCCCGAACTTCGTGTGAAAGATACCGGTGATCAGCCCTGCCAGCATTCCTGCGATGATTGCGCAAAGCAAAGCCAGCCAGACATTGCATCCGTTCAGCATCAACATGACGCAGACGGCTCCGCCTGTGGCCATGCTGCCGTCCACGGTCAGGTCGGCAAGATCAAGTACCTTATAGGTGATATAGACACCGATGGACATGATCCCCCAGATCAGCCCCTGGGCTACCGCTCCGGGGAGGGCGTTCAGAAGAGCTTCCAGATTCACGATGATTACCTCCGGGATGCGGAACAGGAGAGAGACTTCCCGGCGGGAATTCCTCTCCTGCTTCGCATGTGATGATTATTCGATGGCGGTGTAGTCTTCAGGAATGGTGATACCGAGCAGGTCACACATTTCCTTGTTGTATTCCTTCGTCACATTCGGTGCAAAGCGGATCTCCATGGACGCGATATCTGCACCGCCTGCCAGGATTTCATAAGCCATCGCGCCGGTGGCATAGCCGAGGTCATAGTAACTGATGGACAGCGTTGCGACACCGCAACCCTTGCAGAGACCTTCTTCACCGGCGATAACCGGTACCTTAGCGGGTTCTACGACATTCCGGATTGCTTCGGTGCAGGAAGCGGCGGTATTATCTGTCGGGATATAGATGACTTCGCTTCCGTCACAGGCGTTCTGCGCTACGGAGGCGACATCATTGGAATCAGCGAAGGTGAATTCTGTACATTCACAGCCCAGATCTGCCAGATAACCCTTGATCACATCCACCTGATACTTGCTGTTAGGTTCGGCAGAACAGTAGAGCAGGCCGACTTTCCGGGCTTCCGGGAACAGTTCGTGCAGCATGGCAGCCTGTTGATCCAACGGCGCCAGATCGGAGGTGCCGGAAACATTGATCCCGGTCGCGCCGGTCCAGTCGCTGATGTCCAGGGCGGTTGCGTAATCAGTCACGGAAGTGCCGAGGATCGGGATATCGCCTGTGGAAGCGACTGCTGCCTGCAGGGCAGGCGTGGCATTTGCCATGATCAGGTTAACGTTGTTGGAGACAAAACCGTTCATAATGGTGGAACAGGTGTTGGTATCACCGGAAGCATTCTGAAGATCAAAGACGACGCCGTCGCCCAATTTTTCCTTCAGGGCAGCCTGAAAGCCCTGTGTTGCAGCATCAAGGGCCACGTGCTGAACCAGCTGGCAGATGCCGATGCGGTAAGGGGTGCCCTCTGCTGAAGCGAACCCGCACAGACAGAGGATGAGGATCAGGGAAACCAGAACAGAAAGCGCTTTTTTCATGGTGTTTTCCTCCTACATAATCATAGTATCAAAAAAGGAAGTTCATCCATCCGGAAGAACTCCCTTGTTGATCCACTTGAGTGATCATGAAAAGTTCCTGCAGATGGAGGCCGGATGAAACCAGCAGTTAAAATAATAAAAACGCAGCGCACTGAAAAAGCGCACTGCGCTGCTAAAGGCGAAAGATACAGACATGGAAAGGCGGCAAGGGTAAACTGACAGATTGCGGTTTTTCCGTTTCATGCCGTTGCCTCCTCACACCAAAATCTTGGTGAAATTATAGCATTGAATGAGAGTGTGTCAATTGGAATTGCCTACAAAAACATTTTCAGAACAAAGATATAGGATTCCATACATCCTGTATCGAAATGAATGATATATAAATCTGTTCGTTAAGGAGGTTACGATCAACATGTCCAACAGGATTGTTCAGTCAAAAAACGCCCCGGCAGCCATTGGGCCTTATTCGCAGGCAATTACGGCAGGCAATCTGCTTTTTACTTCCGGTCAGCTGGGACTGAATCCGGAAACCGGTGTTTTATCGGAAGGCATTGAAGAACAGACAAAGCAGTCTCTGAAGAATGTTCAGGCAATTCTGGAAGAAGCGGGTTTTCAGAAAACGGATGTTATTAAAACGGTAGTTTTTCTGAAGAACATGTCCGATTTTTCTGCCGTGAATGAGATCTATGCCGGCTTCTTCGGCGATCACAAGCCTGCCAGGTCCTGTGTTGAAGTTGCACAGCTGCCCAAGGGCGGTTTGGTTGAAATCGAAGTGGTCGCAGCCAGATGATCGGATATGACAACGGAGCAGGAACCATGAACATCAGACCGGTCTCGCTGAAGGATTCGGATCGATTGCTTGAGATCTACGGCTGGTATGTGGAGAACACAGCCATCTCATTTGAATATGAGATTCCTTCCGGAGAAGAATTCAAAAACCGGATCATCAATATTACAAAGAAATATCCATGGCTTGTGCTGGAAGAAGACGGCATGGTTCTGGGTTATGCCTATGCCGGTGCTTTCCACAGCCGGGCAGCTTACAGCCATTGCTGCGAGGTGACAATATATCTGGATCGTGCTTCCAGAAAACGCGGTTACGGACGGAGGCTATACGAAGCACTGGAATCTGAGCTCAGGAAGCTGGGTATCCTGAACCTGTATGCCTGTATCGGCGATCCGATCACGGAGGATGAATACCTGACGCATAACAGCGAACAGTTTCATCAGCATCTCGGTTTCAGAAAAGTCGGCACATTCCATCAGTGTGGATATAAGTTCGGCCGGTGGTATAATATGATCTGGATGGAGAAGCTTATCGGGGAACATAGCCAATCAAAACACAGTGAGGAATAATACAATGCTGCAGGAAGAAATCCGCACCGCTTTCTCAGAACATCCGGAGATTATCTTCGGATTTACGGATATACCATACAGTCCCTATGCAAAGGATTATCGTTCTGCTTTGGTGTTTGCGGTACCTTACGGGGAACAGCTTTCTCCGGAGACGTACACGGAAGAAAGATTTGAACAGGGTATTCAAAGCGCCAGAAGCATCCTTGAGTCTGTGGTTTCCGATCTAGAGCATATCTTTCAAAAACATCAGGTGAAGTATTGGGTTCCTCCGGTGGCACAGCAGAATGAAACAGAACTGCGGGCGCTGTTCTCTTTTAAAACTGCCGCTGCCCGCGCGGGACTCGGATGGTTTGGAAAAAATGATGTTATTATCACGGAAAAATACGGTCCACGCGTCCGGCTGTCTGCGATTCTGATCGATGAAATGTTTGAGTACGGGCAGCCGTTCACAGAGAGCAAATGCCCGGCTGACTGTGTAAAATGCGTCGAGATTTGCCCCTGCAAGGCACTGAAAAACCAGCAATGGACAGTGAATTCGGACAGATCTGAGATTATTGATTATCAGAAATGCAACAGGATGAGGAGTGCGTTTATCAAAAAGCTCGGAAGAAAGAACGCGTGCGGTCTTTGCCTGGCGGCATGCCCTGTGGGACAGCCGTGATTCCTTACCGGTAATTAATCAGGATGAGACCGGCCAGGCAGATGACAATCCCGACGATCTTATTCCAGGTGATCGCTTCATGATACAGCAGATATCCGACGAAGATCAGGATAACGGCCAGGATGGCGGAAGTGACGATCTGTGCCACACTGATCTGCCATCCGGCACGGAAGGCATAGATAAAACCGACTTCCAGACCGACAATTGCGACGCCGAGAACAAACGGTGCCCAGTTCAGCATTCTGAGCTCGCGGACAAGGTTTGCGTTTCGGTTCAGAATGTAGTACATAGTGCAGGATACCACTGCTCCAACAAGATAAGTGACCATCAGCGATGCCAGCGGATTCATCCCGTCCGGAACGGACTTTGCGCAAACCTGGTAAAGCGTATTGGAAAGGACTACCAGGGCGATCGGCCAGATATAAGCGAACATGATTTAGCCTCCTGAAGATGTTTTTTACCAGACTGCTGTCGGGACGGGTTATTCATTTCAGAATTATTTCCCGACATTTTTTACCGGCATGGAAACAAGCCCGTTTCTGTCCCGTTCAATTCGAAGAATAAAATCGAATCGATCCCGGTCAATGCACATCCAGAAATCCTTTTCCGGGAAAATATCCCGAAGATCAGGATCAAAGAAATGCCTGCCACCGCCGATGCGGAGAGCTTTCAGTTTCTCATCAATATCAGGGAACGCTTCACCGCTCAGCAGCCGATTGATGTAGACGGCACACAGTTCGTCTTCCTCGGCAAGCGCTGTTCCTTCTTTTCCCATGCAGACAAGTGACACTTCGACGGGCGAATCTTTCAGGATATAATCCGCAATCGCTTTGGCATTCACAAAGCTGCCGGTGATGATCTCATCCGCATGAACGGCATTGACGATCCCCTGGGTTCCGGCGCTTGTCGTATGAATGATTCGCTTTTCGCGGATCATTTCAGGATTGATGGACGAGGGAGAATTGCCCAGGTCACACCCTTCGATCTTTTTGCCATGGCGCTCCCCGACCAGAATACAGCCGGGATCTTTTTGCTTCCATGCAAAGGTTTCCTCAATGCTTCCGACCGGACGAATTTCCCCGGCACCAAGAGCATGCAGCCAGCATTCCATGGAGAAGGCGCGGAACACATCGATGATCACGGCAAGGCCTTTTGCCTGCTTTGCACCTTCAATCAGATGAAAGATTTTTATCTTCATGGTTCCTCCAGTTCACCCGCTGAATAAAATTGAAATCCGGTTACCGTTCCAGCCTTCTGCGATCATCATCATTTCCGAACAGCATTAATAGTATTCGTCAGAAATGAAAAAAGCCCTGCCGAACAGGGTCGTGCAGCGGGAGTTTGATGCTGCGATTTTTGATCAGAATCTCAGGAACTTCTGAACGTCTTTGTCACTTCCCAGCAAAACAGTCCGGTCTCCTGGTCTGAACTGATAGGAAGGACCGGGCATCGGTTCAACATCCCCGTTTCGCCTGATAGCCAGAATGTTCAGATGATATCGCTGACGTACTCCAAGGTCGACAACGGTATGACCGATCCAGGTGTCGGGAATTTCTGTTTCATAAATCGCGTGATCCGGAGACAGACGTGTGTAGTCGTAGACATGATCACCGCTATAACGCACAGCAGCCCAATCCGCCATCTCCTTCTCAGGATATATAATCTCATCAGCTCCGCAGGCAAGCAGGAACCGGGCGTGTGTATCCCGAGATACGCGGACCAGTACATAGGGTGCGCCCTTTTCTTTCAGCAATGCTGTGATTTCCAGGGAAGCCTGGAGATCATGGCTCATTGTGACAACGCAAAGATCAAAATCCTTAACACCCAGGGAGTCAATCAGGGCAGGGTCCGTGGCATCGCCGATTTCTGCGTTTGTTACGTACCCCATGGCTTCCTGAACCTTGCGTTCATCCTTGTCGATAACCAGTACCTGATGACGCATATCGGTAAGCTTCTGCGCCATGTGGCGTCCGAAACGCCCCAGTCCGATCAGCAGAACATTCTTCATGAGAACCTCCTGAAATGTTTATCTTGGAGCCTTTTCAGTGTATCATTTCTTTTGTCAACATGCCGTTAATCATTTAAGCCTTGTATTAAATCTGTATTAAATCGGGGAAATCGGTCTTTATATGATTTTAATACAGTTGCTTAACCTTTGTGTTTTTCTTTATGCAGGATAAGATATAATGATATTGTCCAGAAATGTAGCAGGAGGCGAGATCATGCAGGACCATGGCATGGAAAGGATCCTTGTATGTGTTTCCGCATCACCGACTAACTCGGATGTTATCCGCCGCGCAGCCGGACTTGCCCGGGCTATCGGTGCGGAGCTGATCGCGCTATATGTGGAAGATTCGGAAACGCAGAACGATGAACAGGAAAAAGCGGTTCATGAGCATCTCGATCTGGCTGAACGACATGGTGCAATTCTGACAACAATTTATGGTGACGATCCGGCAACTGCGATTGCACAATATGCCAGGGTCAGCGGTATTACGAAGATTATATTGGGAAAGAGCCCGGGACGGCGCAGTCTTTTCGCGCCGAGAGAAACGCTGATGTCCCGCCTGAATGAATTGGCACCGGATGTTGAAATAATCATCGTTCCGAATCGTCTGAAGGAGGACAACACCCGTTTCAGTCTGAAAAGGATGATGCAGAAAGAACGGATTACCGCAGGTGATCTGATAAAAACATTTTTGATCCTGGCCTTGTGTACAGGCCTGGGTTTTCTGTTCTCTGCAGTCGGTCTGGCCATTACCAATGTGGTGCTGATCTATATTCTGGGAGTGATGGCGGTTGCTTTATACACAACCGGATACATATACAGCGTATTGTCTTCACTGCTTTCTGTGCTGATCTTCAATTTCTTTTTTACGGAACCGTATTACTCATTGCAGTCCAGTCCTGATTACTTTGCGACTTTTGCGGTTATGTTTGCTGCTGCGCTCCTGTCCAGTTCACTGACCAGCCGGATTAAAACGCAGTCAATTCAGACGGCAAATAAGGCTTATCAGACAGAATTGTTGCTCTCCACCAGTCAGCTGCTGCAGAAAGCGGAGGACCGGGGAGCTATCCTGAATGTAGTCCTTCAGCAGCTGAGCAGGTTGCTTGAACACAGTGTACTGTACTATGATCGAACCAACGGAGAACTTTCCGCAGATCCTGTATGCAAAGAAATCGAAGGAGACGGCGGTTTTGATCAGGTTGATTTTGACGGGGAACGGGAAGCGGCGACTTGGGTTGGTCGGAACGGGAAGCATGCGGGACGTGCTACACGCAAATGGCCTCAATCAAAGTGTCTGTACATGGCGATTCGCAGCGAACACCGGGTTTGGGCTGTGATCGGGATCCGGGCCGATAATGCGCCTTCGATTGATGAATATCGGAAGAACCTGATGATTTCGATTCTGGATGAGTGCGCACTGGCGATTGAAAAGGACCATATGACAAGAGAGAAACAACGCATGGAGGAAAGCGCACGGCAGGAAGCGCTCCGTGCCAACCTGCTGCGTGCGATTTCCCATGATCTGCGTACTCCGCTGACCAGCATCTCCGGAAATGCCGCAATTCTGCTTGAGGATGAGGGGGAACTGAGCGAATCAAGCAAAATGGCATTGTATGCCTCCATCTATGATGATGCCATCTGGCTTAACGGACTTGTGGAAAACCTGCTGACCATTACACGGACCGAGAACGGAACCATGAAACTGAACCTCCAGTCGGAACTAATTTCCGATGCGATCGAGGAGGCGCTGCGGCATTTGGACCGGAACGCTGAAAAACGTAAAATTATAACGGATCTTGAGGATGACCTGCTGATGGCACAGATGGATGCGGCCTTGATTGTTCAAGTGCTGATCAATTTGATCAATAATGCGGTCAAATACACTCCGGAAAACGCGAAAATCACAATCGGGGCAAAAGCTGAGGATGGGATGGCTCTTCTATGGGTGCAAGATGAAGGGGAAGGTGTCCCGGAAGGAGATGAGGACAAAGTGTTCGAAATGTTTTATACGGGCGTTAAAAACTCCGCTGACAGCCGTCGGGGGATTGGACTCGGATTGGCACTGTGCCGTTCTATTGTTCAGGCGCATGGCGGAGAAATCTGGATGATGAATGCACGACCGCATGGCGCGAAATTCTCGTTTACCCTTCCGATCGCGGAGGTGAAAGAATATGGGCAATAAGCCGATGATTTTAGTGGTTGAAGACGATGCGGCTGTTCGTAACCTGATGGCAGTAACGTTGGAAACGCGGGGTTATCGTTATCATCTGGCACAAAACGGTGCTGAAGCATTGATTGAAGCGACAACTCATCAACCGGATGTGATGCTGCTGGACCTTGGACTGCCGGATTTGGATGGTGTTGAGATTATCCGCAAAGTGCGAAGCTGGTCCAATATCCCGATCATTGTAATCTCTGCACGCAGCGAGGATTCGGACAAGGTGGAGGCACTGGATGCCGGAGCGGATGATTACCTGACCAAACCGTTTTCAGTGGATGAGATGCTGGCCCGTCTCCGGGTGGCATTGCGAAGGATCAATTCGGATCAACAGGCAGCAACCCGTGAAAGCAACCTTTATGAGAACGGCAGTCTGCGAATCGACTATGCTGCCGGTTGTGCGTATATCGGAGAAGAAGAAGTACATCTGACACCAATTGAATACAGGCTTTTATGTCTGCTGGCGAAGAATACGGGAAAGGTCCTGACACATAATTATATTCTGAAGGAGATCTGGGGGAGCTTTTCCGCTTCAGAGGTTGGTTCGTTGCGTGTTTTTATGGCAATGCTCCGCAAAAAGCTTCAAACGGGAGAGGGTACCCAGCCTTATATACAGACGCATATCGGTATAGGTTACCGTATGCTCAGGCAAGAAAGGAATCCGGAGAATACGCCATGATTCTTCAGGAAAAGCACAGGGGAAGAAATGGTTTTCAGCATACTGAGAGCGTTCTGGTACTTGGATTTCTGGCAGTGATTCTGATAGGAACCGCTTTGCTTGCTTTGCCTGTTTCTTCCGCAAACGGGCAGAGTATCAGCCTGTTTAACAGTTTGTTTACTTCCACATCGGCAGTATGCGTGACCGGGCTCGTTGTCACCAATACGGGTACAACTTTTTCGATCTTCGGGCAGATTGTTCTTCTGGTGCTGATTCAGACGGGCGGTCTGGGTTTTATGGTTTTTGCTACCATGATTATGGTCGCACTTGGCAGGAAAATATCCATCAAGGGCAGGATGCTGATCCGTGAATCCATGAACGGCGCTTCGCTGTCTGACCTGGGCAGCCTGACACGGCTGTATCTGCTTTTATCGCTCGGAATTGAGCTTGCCGGAGCTTTACTTCTGTCCATCCGCTTTGTTCCGTTGTTCGGGTGGAAACACGGTCTGTGGATGGCGCTGTTCCATTCCGTCAGTGCTTTCTGCAATGCCGGTTTTGATCTGTTCGGAGGTTACGCCAGTCTGACTGCTTTTTCAGGAGATCCGCTGGTTCTGCTGACAGTTGCGGTTTTGATTATTCTCGGCGGTCTCGGTTTTTCCGTGATCCTGGAGAGTTTGCGGAACCGGGAGGGATTTCGAAACCTTTCTTTGCATACGCGAATTGTGCTGATGACCACGGCGGTTTTGCTGCTATCGGGCATGGTATTCTACTGGCTTGTGGAACGAACCAACGCCGGGACGCTCGCAGGCTACGGGGAGGGCGAGAAAGCGCTGAACGCTTTTTTTCAGTCTGTAACCATGCGTACAGCCGGTTTCAACTCTTTTGATCTGTCCCGCTTCAGGGATGGTTCCAAACTGTTCAGCAGCCTGCTGATGCTGATAGGAGCTTCCCCGGCATCCACAGGCGGCGGAATTAAGAACACGACCATTGCTGCGCTGGTACTGCTGATGTGCTCCGTTGTACGAGGGGACAGGGAAGTAAATGTGGCCCGGCGCAGACTGTCTGATGATATCATCCGGCGCGCACTGGCAGTAACGGTACTGTTCGTGACTGCGCTTCTGGCGGGAACTCTGGTGATCTCACTCATAGAAGACGGCCGTTTTGCGCTTGAGGATATTCTTTTTGAAGCCTCAAGCGCTATGGGTACGGTCGGCGTATCCACTGTCGGTACACCAAACCTGTCTCCGGCAAGCCAGGCTGTACTTCTGCCGATGATGTTCTTCGGTCGCGTAGGCCCGTTGACACTGGCAATGGCGGTAGCAAAACGACAGGGTGGAATGAAACCTGTATCGAAATATCCGGAAGAACGGATCATGATCGGGTAACAGGATCCGGAATAAAAATGTGTTGAAGGAATGAATGATTTCAGTATAATTACAGAGGAATGTTTAATGCTGTAAAGACAGGAAGCGCTGAAGAAATACTATGGAACAGAACAAACGCAACATCGGACCGCTGCTGATCATTCTTGCCGGATGTTTCTGGGGCAGTATGGGCATTTTTGTCAGAAGGCTTACGGATTTCGGCTTCAGCTCTGTTCAGATCGTTTCGATCCGTGTTACGCTGGCGGCGCTGTTCTTTTGTATTCTGCTGCTGATCAAAGACCGATCCGGCTTCAGGATTTCACTGAGAGATATTCCTCTTTTTCTCGGACTGGGATTCGGAAGTATCCTTTTTTTCACGGTATGTTACTTTACCGCAATAACAATGATGCCGCTCTCCACTGCGGCGATCCTTCTTTATACATCGCCCATCTGGATTATGCTGATGTCTGTATTGTTTTTCCATGAAAAACTGAACGGCAGGAAACTGCTGGCACTGGGACTTGCTTTTGCCGGCTGTGTGCTGGTTTCCGGGATTTCGGGAGACGGAATCACTTTGACCGGTTTGCTTATCGGTCTCGGGACCGGTTTCGGCTACGGTCTGTACAGCATCCTGGGTACGGTTGCATTGAGGAAATATTCTCCATATACGGTTACGACTTATACTTTTCTGTTCGCGGCCGTCGGGTCCTGGCTGATTTGCGAACCCGCGGATATGATTTCAAAGTTTGCTGCCGCACCAAACCCGGTTTCATTGCTTCTCTTTTCCGGACTGACTGCACTGGTCACAGCCGTGATCCCTTTCCTGTCCTATACGCTTGGCCTTGCCACTGTGGAGGCAAGCAGGGCGGGGATTCTTGCAACCGTCGAACCAATGGTGGCAACATTGATCGGGATGCTGGTTTTTTCCGAGCCGATAACTCTTCTCCCGGGAATCGGGATTCTGCTTATCCTTTCCGCTGTGATCCTTCTGAACCTGAAAACGGCAGACCGGTGATTGACGGACTTGAATGGATCTGCTATACTGTCAGCGGTTATTGTGAGCTAATCGACAGAGAGATATCGATCGGGATGCCGATGCATACTGGCATCCCGTTTCAAGTAATCAGACAGAGCAGATGCAAATGGTTATTCCGCACAGCAGGAAAGGAGAATTCCGATGAATATTTATGAATCAGCTGAAGATTACCTGGAGCAGATTCTGATGCTCCTGGAGCAGAAAGGACATGCCCGATCCATTGATATCGCAATGGGACTGAATGTATCCAAACCTTCTGTCAGTGTTGCCATGAAAAAGCTGAGGGAGAACGGATACATCAGCATGAGCTCTGACAATATGATTTCCCTTACGGATAAAGGGTACGCGATCGCCCGGAAGGTATACGACAGACATCAGGCGCTGACGAAATATCTGATCCAGATCGGTGTGCCCGAGGAGATTGCCAGGGAGGATGCCTGCAAGGTCGAACACGATCTTTCAGAGGAGTCGTTCGCTGCTATCTGCAAACAGATAAAGCCATAGGACTGAGACTGTGTAGTCTCCGGGAATCGGAGCGCGGAGACCCCGATCATTTGTGTTTAGTTGCCTTCTGTCACAATGACCCGGGTATCTCTGCCCAAATGCGTCCAAACCCACCAGGCATTGAGATAACCACTCTCTTTGGTAGCCCGGATATCCAAGCGAATGCATCCGTGGCTGGCTTCGCCTCCGAGATCTTCCAGTTCCTCCGTATAGTACCTTACGGAATCCTTTGTCCTGTATCCGACAGTGTGCAGCAGATAGTCCCCATGGAGACGGATTGGATAGTCATAATGATATCCGTCCATCTGGAAATCCTTCATGCGGGAACCGATCAGGTAGACACCGGGCGGTGTGGCAGCCAATGGGTTCTTTGCGTTGAGCAGACCGGTGGATATCCGGATTCTGCCGATACGCTTTCCATCCTCATAGATGGTCATGGTATGGTCTTTTTTATTGATCAGTGCGCCATAATGGAGGCGCGGCGGGATAACGGTCAGTTTCTCCGTCTGAACCCAGCCTTCCATATATTCGCCGATGGCCTGACGCCAGGCGCCAACCTTACACCAGCCGCCATCGACTTCCAGCACGCGGACTGCGGCGGTCCTGGCTGAGATACTTCCCCCCGGGGAGTATTTTTTCTTTTTCATCAGGTAGAGCCCCTGACCTTCAGTCCCCGCGCCGACAACGGCCGGAGCGGTCAGGGCAGCCCAGACTTCTTCATCGTTTTCCGGATCGGCAGGGATGGTGTCCCCGGTCTCAAAAACTTCCGGAACGGGAATGGGGGAGGATGACAGGGTGACGGTGGCGGTAACCCGGTAATCGGGAAGCACCGCAGAATATGCAGTGAGAAGATAATCACCGTCGGGAAGAATTTTATGTTTCCGGTCTTTCCCGTCCCACTTCAGCGTGATGGGAACAGTATCTTTCGCTTTTCCTTCCAGGGTTCGCAGAATCTTATCCGGTTCAGCGGCGGAAGAAATGTCCACTTTCACGGAACCTTTCCGGCTCAATCCGCATTCGATACGAAGAGACTCCTTCTCCGGACAAAACACATCGGCAGCCGGCAGACAACTGACGGCAGCGCACAGGGGCGGGGAAACCTTTACCTGCAGGATAGCTTCCGATACTTCACCGGAGGCATCCTGCAGCCGGGCAGTCAGGGTGATCCTGCCAGATGGAACAGGTTCTCCGTGCCAGCTGAGGCCATCCCAGCGGAAAGCGGTTTCTCCGGCCTCAATGGCATGGTCAACCAGGACCGGCATCAGATCATAATCCGGCAGGGAAGGGATTAATGTGAGTACGCCGGGAGAATCCGAGCGGATCACAATCAGGTTTTCTTCAAACGGAGTCACAGAACCCGATGAAAGTTCCAGGGCGCAGGCTGCACGGATTGCAAGCATCAGCAGCAAGACGGCACAGATCAGCAGCCATTTCCGGAACTTCATGCGGATCCTCCTTACACATGATCATCTGTTTTTCAGCATTATACCTGTATACCGATGCCCGTTGCAAGAGAAACAGGCAACAGAAAACCGCCCGGCAGATGCCGGACGGTTTAATCAGCGTATGATTACGCCTTCTGCCAGGCTTTGACCTTGTCAGCGGCCATCCGCTTGATGGTCTCTTCCGGGTAGGGAGACTCGGAGCCGCCCAGACCATACAGGAAGAACTTGCCGTCCTTGGTCTTGTACAGGGACTCTTCATAGCCCTTGGGGTCGCCGAATACGCCGAAAACTTTCTTCTGGATCAGTTCGGAAGCTTCGGTATCGTACTCGATTTTGCAAATAACCTTCTTCATTTTCCTCTTCCTTTCGCGCTGAGCGCCTGATCAAAATGACTGACGGAATCTGTTCCGCGGGGCATAATATAACATATATATACGCGTGAAACAATGGGTAACAATAGGCGAAACTTTACCAAAAGGTGCAAATTTCAAGGACTTCAGCCTGTTTTCCGGTATTTCGTTCAGGAAGTACCGAAAAAATACAGAATCCGTTTACAGCTTCAGACTTTCATCGGACAGGGTGCTGATACCGTTGGCGTTGAGGACCGCCTCCGCTGTCTTTACGTCATTGACACGGAAGACGACATAGGCTTCATCCGCGGCAGAGGCGGTAAAGGCATACATGTATTCGATGTTGATATTGGCTTCGCTGAGGGTGACCAGGATGGGATAGAGGGCGCCGCTGCGGTCGTCCATCCGGGCGGCGACGACTTCTGTCTTGGAGATCAGGTATTTGTCTCCCAGCAATTTACAAATCTTATCCGAATCGGACACGATAATCCGCAGGATTCCGAAGTCATTCGCTTCGGCGATGCTCATGGCCCGGATATTCGCTCCGGCTCCGGAAATGGCGCTGACGGCATCGACCAGCGCGCCGGGCTGATTCATCAGAAAGACGGATAACTGGGTGATAGCCATGGGTCGAACCTCCTTGTTAATTCAGAATAATAACCGGTGAAGAAAAAATTAATGGAGTTTACGCTTGTCGATTACACGTACAGCTTTGCCTTCACTGCGCGTAATGGTTTTGGGAGCGACGAGATGAACTTTTGGTCCGATTCCGAGCATGGTGCGCAGGGCGGACTCGAGACTCTTCTCCATTCGCTGGATATGGCTCATCAGGTCGGAGAACTGATCCGGAGCAACTTCGACGTAGATATCGAAAGTGTCGGTATTCCGTTCACGATCGACCACGATCTGGTAGTTGGGAGTATAGCCTTCATTCAGCAGGACGGTCTCGATCTGACTCGGGAAGACGTTGACGCCGCGGATGATCATCATGTCATCGCTGCGGCCCATGGGCTTGCACATCCGTATATGGGTCCGGCCGCAGGAGCAGGGTGTCCGGTTCAGAATACAGATATCCTTGGTCCGATACCGCAGGAGAGGGAAGGCTTCTTTGTCCAGGGAAGTGAAGACCAATTCACCTTTGGAACCTTCCGGCAGCACTTCACCCGTATCCGGGTCGATGATCTCAGCATAGAAGTGGTCTTCGTTAATATGCATGCCTTTTTGCTCTTCGCACTCGAACGCCACTCCGGGACCGCTGGTCTCCGTAAGACCGTAAATATCGTAAGCCTTAATACCTAAACTTTTCTCGATCTGATGCCGCATTTCCTCTGTCCATGGTTCGGCACCGAAGATACCGGCTTTCAGCTTGTTGTCTTCCGGCTTGAAACCCTGTTCCGCCAGTGCCTCACCGATATAGGCAGCATAAGAGGGTGTGCAGCAGAGGATGGTGGCATCCAGGTCCATCATGAACTGGATCTGGCGCTCGGTGTTGCCGGAGGACATCGGCAGGGTCAGGCAGCCGACTTTGTGGGATCCGCCATGCAATCCCGAACCGCCGGTGAACAGACCGTAGCCGTAACAAACCTGGACAACATCTTCTTTGGTGCCGCCGGCAGCGACGATGGCACGGGCGTTACAGTCTTCCCAGAGGTCAATGTCATGCTGGGTGTAGAAGGCAACAACGCGTTTGCCTGTGGTGCCGGAGGTGGAGTGGATGCGGACGCAATCTTTCAGGTCCGTTCCCAGCATGCCGTAGGGATAGGTTTCACGCAGGTCGTCTTTGCTGAGGAATGGAAGCTTGTGAATGTCATCCACGCTTTTGATATCATCCGGCGTGACGCCTTTCTTTTCCATCAGGTGGCGGTAGTAGGGAACGTTGTCCCAGACGTGGCGGACCTGTTTAACGATTTTCTCGTTCTGGATTTCCAGTATTTTTTCCCGGGGCGCGGTTTCAATTTCCGGCTGATAGTACTGTTTCATAGTGCAGGTACCTCCTGTTGATTTGATGTGTTGGGCGCGTATGCTTTGAAATAGGTCAGCGACGGGCTGCGATTAAAAAATCCACCGCCTTTCCAACTCAAAAGGCGGTGGATTGTAATCGCTGTAAGCGCTTGATTAATCCATCGCTGACCTGCTAAAGAAGAAGGCGGTGTACAATCTCATCGGGATTCTCCTCTCCGCACGATAAACCGTGCCGTTGCGGAAATCATAAGCCTGCGGACCCGGCTTGTCAACTGTTTGCTTTGTATTCAGAATGTTTTTCCTTCGGTTGACAGAAAAGGAGGCGAATGATATGATTTGTGGGTTGTCGGTGTAGTTATGATCCATACCGGCACAGGAGGAAACATCATGGCAGATAACTATGTTCTGATTACGGATTCCGCATGCGACATCCTGCCTGATAAGCTGGCAGAGTGGAAGGTGGAGATGATCCCTCTGGGCTATCTGTTTACAGATACAGGCAAAGAACAGCTGGATCATGGGGAGCCGATCAGGGATTTTTACAGATCCATGCGCGAAGGACGCGTTGCCAAGACTTCCAGTGTGAATGAAGACAGTTTTATCCGGAAGTTCACACCTTTTCTGGAGGAAGGGAAGGATATTCTCTATCTGGCTTTTTCAAGCGGCCTGAGTGTAACATGCGAGAACGGTAAGAAGGTCGCTGCGATGCTGCAGGGCAAATATCCGGAACGGAAGATCACGGTGATCGATTCCCTTTCGGCATCAGCGGGCCAGGGTCTGTTCGTATATCTTGCGGTACAGAACCGGGACAAAGGCATGAGCCTGGAAGACAACGCCAAAGCGTTGGAAGCGGAAGTGCTTCATGTATGCCATTGGTTTACGGTGGAAGACCTTGTTTATCTGAAGCGGGGCGGCCGGGTCAGCAGGGCTACGGCTCTGCTGGGGACTGCGCTGAATGTGAAACCGGTGCTGCATGTGGATAATGAAGGCCATCTGATCAAGGTTACCCAGGTGCGCGGACGGAAAAAGTCTATCCGGAAGATGGCGGAGATGCTGGGCGAGACGATCGCACCGCATTCACCGATCTTTATCTCCCATGGGGACTGCATTGAGGATGCGGAACTGCTTCAGGAAATCCTGGAAAAGGAATACGGAAAGAAAGTGGATCTGATCACCTATGTCGGTTCCGTGATCGGGGCGCATTCCGGACCGGGAACCCTCGCGTTGTTCTTTGTCGGTACAGAGCGCTGAAAACAGAAAAATAACCCCGGATAAATGGCGAAGATCGTCGTTTATCCGGGGCTTTTTCATGGGTACAATGTTCTCACAGCCCGGGAAACGGCCCGGCTGCATGAGCCCGGCGGCGGGCGAACCAAAGGAAAGGACTGAGTTACCATGAAGAAGGGAATGATTTTTATAATTGCCGGTGCGGCACTGGTGCTGATTGTTGTGCTGACATGTACTGCCACGGTGCAGACCGGTTATACCGGCATTGTAACCACTTTCGGCAAGGTGGAGGACATGACGCTGGAAGCAGGGTTCCATTTCAAGACACCCTTCCAGAAGATTATCTCCATGGATAACCGGGAACAGAAGGACAGTTTCACTACGGAGGCTTTCTCCAGTGACATCCAGCAGGTGAACATCATCGGCTCGATTAACTACGCGATCAACAAGAGCACGGCGATGAATCTGTTCAAGGAAGTCGGCACGGACTATTTCAATAAGCTGGTCTATCCCCGGATGCTGGAGATTACCAAAGGCGTTTTCAGCAAATACACGGCGGAGAATCTGGTGGCAAACCGCCAGCGGCTGAGCGAGGCGATCCGTGAAGGACTACATACTGAACTTGATCAGTACGGTATCAATGTGATCAGCGTAAGCATCGAAAATCTGGACTTTACCGACGCTTTTACCGATGCGGTGGAAGCAAAACAGGTTGCCGCACAGAAAAAACTGCAGGCGGAGATCGAACAGGGCCAGATGACGATGGAAACCCAGCAGCAGGCAGAGCGGAAACGCATAAATGCGGAAGCGGAGGCCAGCGTGGCCAAAATCAATGCGGATGCTGAAGCCTATGCCCTGCAGGTTCGCAGTGAAGCCGAAGCGGAAGCCAACAGGAAGATTGCGGAGTCTCTGACGGAAAACCTGATCCGCTTTAACGAGGTCAAGAACTGGGACGGCAAGCTGCCTGCATATATGGCGGGGGAAGGTACTTCCACGGTGCCGATCCTGAATCTGGGCGGCGCTGAGAAGACAGAGACAGGAACTTCAGCCGAATAAAGCCTGTTTATTGCAGACAGGTCCCTGCGATTGCCGCAGGGACCTGTTTTTGAACTCAATGATGATTCGCAATCTGCCTTTTTGCATACGGAGACAAGCAGTTTAAGCACTGCCTGGGAATGAAGGTCTGATAATCTGCAGGAGAACAAAGGAAAAACACGTTGCGTGAAAAAGGAAAGTGGCGTATAATGGTCGCAGAGAAAAACCTATAAAGGAGGCGTATTCCCATGATACAGGTAATTGCAGGCAAGAAGGGCTCCGGTAAGACGAAGCGGCTGATTGACCTGACCAATACCACTGCCCGGGAAGCCACACACGATGTGGTGTTTCTGGATGATGACAATCGTTATATGTTCGACGTGGACCGTAAGGTCCGGTTTATCAACGCCGAAGAATATCATATTCACAGCGCCGATATGTTTATCGGTTTCCTGTGCGGCATCCTCTCCTCCAACTTTGACGTCGGCACGATCTTCATTGACGCATTCCTTAAGCTCTGCCATACTGAGCTGGCGGACACGGAGCCGATTGTGAATGTGCTCAAAGATCTCGGCTCCAAGCAGGATGTGGATTTTGTCCTGAGCCTGAGTGCCGATCCGGAAGAACTGCCGGCTTTCCTGAAACAGTACCTGATCTGATTCTGACAAGCATTATAGTAGGTGAGCGGCAGCGGATTCCGCCGCCGCTTTTTCAAAGGGATTGCAATCCCAAACAAAAACAGGGAGTGATTATCAATGGCTTTCTTTTCCACCCGCGGCGAAAGCTGCGTCATTGCCAGCCAGGCGATTCTGCGCGGACTGGCGCCTGACGGCGGCCTTTATGTGCCGGCCATGTTCCCGTCATTTACACCGGAACAGATGGGCGAACTGTACAATAAAGATTATGCCGGGCGAGCGGCAGACATTCTGAAGGTTTACCTGGAGGACTATACCTCCGCGGAGATCGAAAAGGCTGTTCACGCGGCCTACAGCCCGGACCGGTTTGACGATCCGCGGATTACGCCGCTGAAAAAAATAGACGATACGACCTGGATCATGGAATTGTTCCATGGACCGACGCTGGCGTTCAAGGACATAGCGCTTCAGCTGCTCCCACATTTGATGAAGCTTGCCGCCGTCAAGAATGGCGAAAAACGGGAAGTCAGCATTCTGGTGGCGACCAGCGGCGATACCGGCAAGGCCGCTCTGGAAGGTTTCCGCGATGTGGAAGGCACCAGCTGCACCGTGTTCTATCCGCTGGACGGGGTCAGTGATGTGCAAAAACTGCAGATGGTCACAACCAAGGGGAACAATACTCATGTAATTGCCGTAAAGGGGAATTTTGACGATGCCCAGACCGGCGTGAAAGAACTGTTCGCTTCGGAGACATTTGCGAACGAGATGAATGAAAAAGGAAAGGTTCTTTCTTCGGCAAACTCCATCAATTTCGGCCGGCTGGTACCTCAGGTCGTTTACTATTTCTCGGCTTATGCGGATCTGGTGAATGCACATGCCATTGCTCCCGGTGATCCGGTCAATTTCTGTGTGCCGACCGGCAATTTCGGGGATATCCTGGCGGGATATTATGCCCGGAATATGGGGCTCCCGATTAATAAACTGATCTGTGCCAGCAACCGCAACAACGTTTTGACGGATTTCATGAACACAGGCATCTATTCTACCCACCGCACCTTCTTCAGGACTCTGAGTCCGAGCATGGATATCCTGGTATCCTCCAACCTGGAACGTCTGCTCTACGAGGCGACGGACCGGGACGGCGGACTGGTCAGCGTATGGATGAAACAACTGAAGGAATGCGGCAGTTATTCCGTGGGTGAGCAGCGCAGGGATTGGATCCAGGATGTTTTCTGGGGCGATTGTGCGGACAACAAGGATACATTGATGGAAATCCGGAAACAGTTCCATGAAAACCAGTATCTGATGGATCCTCATACAGCCGTAGCTTTCCATGTGCTGCGCCAGTACCGCCTGCAGAAGAATGACCCGACGCTGACGGTGGTCCTTTCAACTGCAAGCCCGTACAAGTTTGCCGCGGATGTGCTTCGCGGCATAGCGGGTGAGGATGCTGTAAAGGATCTGGATCCCTTCGCCTGCAGCGAGGAACTGGAGCGTCTGACCGGTGTACCGATGCCGGGACAGGTCCGTGAACTGCGGGATCTTCCGGTTCGACATACGGCTGTCTGTGAACGGGATGCCATGGGCCCCGCGGTGTTGAAATCTTTTGATTGACCAGGCCGGTAAATTTTGCTTTTCAAATGGCATGGTATATGATAAACTAGCATTTGGGTGTATCCGCAGGCGGAAGATTTCGAGTCTGTTCGGATATCATTCAGAAAGGCGTGATTTCCTTTGACAGCAGCTGAACGGCTGATGAATTATCTGCATGCCGGCCCCAAAGCGGCTGTTGTGCTGCATGATCCGTCCAATATGTTCTACCTGACGGAAGGATATACGGGTGAAGGCCTTGTCTATCTTTCAGGGAAGCAGCGGGTCATTATTACCGACTTCCGGTATACCGAGCAGGCGGAACGCCAGGCACCAGGGTTCCGGGTGGAGATGACCGGCCAGGGGCGGAACCATAACCAGGTCCTTGCAGAACTGGTCAGGACGGACGGTGTTGATGAACTCCGTGCGGAGACAAATTTCCTGCCGGTAGATGATTATGAGCAGATGCGGGCTGCTGTCGGGGAAGAGATTTTCTGTATACCGCTGAATAAAGCGGTTCAGAAGCTACGTGAAGTCAAGAGCCCGACGGAAGTGTTGGCGATCCGCAAAGCCTGCGATATCACCAGCGAGGCGTTCAGCGCGATTCTGCCGAAGATTCGGGAAGGAATGACCGAAAAGGAACTCCAGATAGAACTGGACTTCACGATGCTGAAGCTGGGCGCGGACGAGATGGCCTTTGATACGATCATCGCGTCCGGCGAGAATGGCAGTCTCTGCCACGCAATCCCCGGCAGCCGGAAACTGAAAAACGGCGACATGATCACCATGGATTTCGGGGCGAAAGTCGGCGGATACTGCAGCGACATGACAAGGACGGTCGCGCTGGGACAGCCTTCCGCAGAGATGCGAAAGGTCTATGATACGGTTTTGCGTGCGCAGACCATGTGTGAGGATGCTCTGACGGCCGGCAAGAAGGGCTCCGAGATCGATAAGCTCGCTCGGGATTACATTGATGCCCGGGGATATGCAGGGCGCTTCGGCCATGGGTTGGGTCACTCACTTGGCATTGATATCCATGAGGATCCGCGGCTGAGCCAGAACTGCAAGGAAATTCTGAGCGCCGGCGTCGTGATTACCGTGGAACCCGGTATTTATCTGCCCGGTGTGGGCGGCGTCCGGATCGAGAATACCTGCCTGGTTAAGGAAAACGGCTGCATTCCGCTGACGACAGCGGACAAGCAGTTGATCATCCTGTAATATATACCCAGAAAGAACGAACGGAGGAATGGATTATGATTACCGCTGGCGATTTCAAAAAGGGCATTACCATTGAGTGGGACGGAGGCGTCTGGAATATCGTTGATTTCCAGCATGTTAAACCCGGCAAGGGAGCGGCTTTTGTTCGCACCAAGATCAAGAACGTGATGACCGGTGCTGTGGTTGAGCGCAGCTTCAACCCCACGGATAAAATGCCGAAGGCCATCATCGAGACAAAGGAAATGCAGTATGTGTACAACGATGGCGATCTGTATTACTTCATGGATACGGAAACCTATGAGCAGCTGCCGCTGAGCAAGGATCAGGTAGAGGATGCCATCCCCTTCGTAAAGGAAGGCACCAATGTGACCGTCCGCTTCTTCAAGGGCAGTGCTTTCTCCGTTGAAGCACCGAACTTTGTTGTGCTGGAAGTGACAGATACTGAACCCGGTTTTGCCGGTGATACCGCGTCCAACACCTACAAACCCGCTACGCTGGAGACCGGATTCAGCCTGCAGGTGCCGCTGTTTATCAACACCGGTGACAAGATTCAGATTGATACCCGCTCCGGCGAGTACCTGAAGCGCGCCTGATCGGCAACAGGCACAGGAGGAAACAGCATGAGCAGACTGACGGATCGTATCAGCTATCTGCGGGGCCTTGCGGAAGGCATGAAACTGAACCCTGATAAGGATTCCCACAAACTGATTCTCGGCATCCTTGAGGTGCTGGGCGAAGTGGGTGACTCCTTTGAAGCCCTTGCAGAATCCCATGGGGAACTGAGCGACTACGTGGAGGCGATCGATGAGGATCTGGCGGATCTGGAAGCGAATCTCTACGATGATGAAAACGAAAATCTGGCTGAAAAGTCAACGGATGATGACTTTGAGGGTATGATTGAATACGAGTGCCCCCACTGCGGTGCAAAAACGGAGATCGATCCGGACGAAGTAGATTTCGATGAAGATGCGCTGTGCCCTGTATGCGGCAAGGAACTCTTTCCCGAACTGCCGGAAGAAGGCCTCGACGGGGAAGTCAAACCTGAGAACGAGACAGACGGGGAAGCCGGACAGGAGAATGAAAAATAATCCCGATCAACAAAAGGGAGGACTGCATAAACTGCGGTCCTCCTTTTTTGATCACTTCCGGTGCTATTTTTGCAGTTTGCCGAGCATTTCATAGCTGCCGAGTATGACCATCATATCATCCTCGACAATGGGGGTATTGATATCCGGCGGGATTTTAATGGAATCCCCTTTGCGCATAGCAATAACATTAACTCCGTAACGCGAGCGAAATTCAAGACTGCGGATGGTTTTGCCGATCCATTCAGGTATGGGTTCCATTTCCACGATCCCGTATTCCTCTGAAAGCTCAATGTATTCCATGACACCAGCATGGGTCAGGCCGAGAGCCAGTTTGTCAGCAACCTCACGTTCAGGAATGATGACCCGGTCAGCGCCGAGACGCTCGAGGATTTCCCGGTAGGTATCATCATGGGCTTTGCACATGATATAGGGGACGTTCAGCGTTTTCAGGTTCATGGTGATCATTGCGGAAGCTGCCAGATCAGACCCGACGGCTACGATGGCACGGTCATAATTTTCCGCACCGAGCTTCTGCAGTACATCCAGGTCCCGTGCATCGGCAGCAACGGCCTTCGTCACGCGGTCGGCGATTTTGTCCACGATGTTTTCGTTTGTGTCTATGGCAAGGACTTCCTCACCGCATTCATAGAGCTTGGCTGCCATTTCAGCACCGAAGCGGCCCAGACCGATTAAAATATAGGAATTCATCCGGAGTACCTCCTGTTTATCCGATCAGCAGATCGGTATTCGCATACTTGTATTTTTCGCCGGCGGGTTTCTTCTTCAGGAATCCGAAGCTGAGAGTCAGCAGGCCGACGCGGCCGAAATACATGAACAGTATGATCATAAGCTGTGCAGATACGTGAAGTTTCGGTGTCACGTTCGCAGTCAAACCGACTGTTCCAAGGGCGGAGACTGTCTCAAACAGACTGTCCTCAAAGGTTATAGGCGAAGTGGTGGAAATGAAAGCCGCGCCGGTGAAGGCAAGCAGTACCATGAGCATGAAGATCGTGATGGCGTTGAGCACATGATCGTCGGAGATCGTCCGGTGGAAGACGCTGACTGTATAGCGGCCGCGCATCCGGTTCCACAGGAACATGAGCAGTACCACGAAGGTGACGGTTTTCAGACCGCCGGCCGTGGAGCCGGAGGATCCGCCGATGAGCATCAGGAAGATCGAGATGGCTTTGCCGGCGGAGGTCAGCTGCGCCTGATCAATCGAAGCGAAACCGGCGGTACGCAGGGTTGTGGACTGGAAGAAAGCATTCATGAGCTTCTGGGGAACCGTGAGATTTCCCAGGGTGCCGGGATTGTCCCACTCCAGGACACAGAACATAATTGTGCCGCCCAGCAGCAGGGCTCCCGTGGTGATCAGGACCAGTTTGGTATAGACGGTCCACTTCTTGCGTTCCCGCAGCAGTTCGTCCCACACCAGAAAGCCGAGTCCGCCCAGAATGATCAGCGCGCAAAGTGTCAGACAGATCACGGGATCGTTCTGGTAGGTCATCATGCTGGCTCCCGGCTCGATGAAACCCAGGACGTCAAACCCGGCGTTGCAGAAGGCGGAGATCGCGTGGAATACGCCCAGCTTCAGCGCTTGCGGGAAGGGGAAATCGAACAGGAAACGTATTGTCAGGATCAGCGCACCGATACCTTCCACGATGAAAGCGCGAATCAGCAGCCGGCGCTGATGATCTACCACATCGCTCATATTGTTGGCGCCGATCGCCTCGGCGATGACGAGCTGCTGCTGGATAGGGATTTTGCGTCGCAGACTGAAATAGGCCAGGGAAGCAGCGGACATGAAACCCAGACCGCCGACTTCGATCATCAGCAGGATGATCGCCTGACCGAAATTGCTCCACTGGGTCCATGTGTCCGCCAGCACAAGACCGGTGACACAGGTGGCAGAGGTGGCCGTGAAAAGGGATTTGACAAACCCGGCCGAATGCCCGTCCCGGGATGCAAAAGGAAGGCACAGCAGCAGGGTGCCGAAGAGAATAATCCCAAGGAAGGTAAACGCCATGATGCGGCTGATGCTGTATGCGCGCCGCTTTTTACGTGGCTTCGTGACTTCCTTCAAACGGTTCATGATGTTCCCTTCTTTCGGGGAAGAGTATACACCCGTTCCGGTGTCGGTGGCAACAAACGATTTTCCCCGGCTTGACTTGCATCGGGTTAAAAACTACAATAAATCCACCTTAATTTATTTTGGAAGGAATCTGAAATGAGCGCCAGACCGATTCTGTGGATTGTAATCCCCTGTTATAATGAGGAGCAGGTGTTGCCTCTGACTGCTCCGATGTTTCTGCAGAAGCTCCGCCAGTTGACGGAGGCGGGAAAGATCAGCGCGAACAGCCGGATCCTGTTTGTTAACGACGGATCAAAGGACAGAACCTGGGAGATCATCTGCGGATTGGCGGCGTCTGACGAGCATTATCTCGGAATCTGCCAAAGCCGGAACCGGGGTCATCAGAACGCGGTGCTTGCCGGCCTGATGGAGGCAAAGGATCGATGTGATATCACGATTTCCATTGATTGCGACGGTCAGGATGATATCAACGCCATGGATGTGATGGTGGATGAATATCTGAAAGGTGCGGAGATTGTTTACGGCGTCCGGTCCAAACGGGAGAAAGATTCTTTTTTCAAACGGACAACCGCGGAGGGGTTCTATAAACTGATGAATATGCTGGGGGCCGAGGTGGTTTTCAACCATGCTGACTACCGGCTGATTTCCGCGAAGGTGCTGGATCATTTTGCGGATTTTAAGGAAGTAAACATTTTTCTGCGCGGGCTGGTGCCGCTGGTAGGTTTTCCGAGTGCTACGGTCAGCTATGAGCGGGCGGAGCGGTTGGCGGGGAAGAGCCATTATCCGCTTCGGAAGATGCTGGCCCTGGCGTTCAACGGTATCACAAGCCTTTCCGTCAAACCGATTACCATGATCACGGGCTTTGGCGTGGGTTTCAGTATCATCGGGCTGATTCTGATGATCTGGGCGATTGTGGAGTCGATTCTCGGGAAAACCGTAGCCGGCTGGGCCTCCACCGTCTGTATTATCTGTCTGCTTGGCGGCATTCAGCTGATCAGCCTCGGGATTATCGGACAGTATATAGGTAAAACTTATCTGGAGACGAAACAAAGACCGAGATATATCATCTCTGCGCGGACATGGGAGAGCGAAAAGCGCCGCTGGAAGGAAGAAGAGGAATCAGAACAGGCGGAAACCAATCCGGAAACTTGACGCAAAATGCCGGGAACCGTTGATTTTATTGAAATCGTTACCGATAACGAACATCCCAAAAAACAATAAAAAAACAATTTCAGAAAAGTGCAGACAAATTCTGTACTATTCGGTCATAATCCGGCCGAAATGAGGGGGAACAGGTTGTGTCAAACTTGCTTTTTAAAACTCTCCGCCCTATAATCGATTCTGTGAAAGTATGCCCGAAAGAAGCCGGAATTTATTCCGAAGGCGGGTATAGTTTTGTTATCGTTAAAAAAGGAAGCGGAACCCAAGGAAAACCGGAGGGGAGAATCACGATGAAAAAACGGTTACAGCGAATCCTGTCTCTGCTGTGCATCCTGGCGCTGGCGCTTGGCTGTGTAACCACTGCCGCCCTAGCGGAGGAACCGACAGAAGCCCGCATCATCGCGGTGCAATGGGAAGACGGGGGCAGCAATGTCGATCAGCGGCCTGCGTTTTCGGTATCTTACGGCGAACATACCGCAACCCTAAGCGCGGCGAACCAGTGGGCAGATGAGCTTCAGGTGAAGGCCGGGGATACCGGGTCCTGGACCTATCCGACCAGTCTGGAAGGATACTCTGTCACCAAATCCCAGGAAGGTCCGGTGACCGTTCTGATCATTCGGCCGACAAGGACTGCAATCTCTCCGTCCGTGAGCGCTTCCGTGACCTGGGAAGACTGGAACAACGCCAAGGGGATCCGGCCTGAGACTCTTCAGCTGGCGCTGCTGGCCAACGGCAAGCCATACGGCGAACCGAAGACCGTCAAAGCGCCCGCCTGGAAGGCAACCTGGGAAGACCTTCCCGTGAACGATGACGCCGGTAATAAGATCACCTACAGCGTTTCGCAGATGCAA
>Ga0265298_10001023_pt1 | contig 41412 bp, 38 predicted proteins | sample AusTroGonzalo_MG_3_FD_193486 | JGI IMG/M metagenome (GOLD analysis project Ga0265298, IMG submission 193486) | Bovine rumen microbial communities from tropical cattle in Woodstock, Queensland, Australia - Gonzalo_01 | ecosystem: Host-associated > Mammals > Digestive system > Stomach > Rumen ... | reverse complement strand
GCCGGAAGGAGGCGGGTTCGGACATTATGTGCTCCACGTTTTCGAAATGACCTGCGACATTGCTTTCCGCTTTCTGCCGTGGACTTTCTTCCTGTATGCGCCCTATTGCGCCGCGCTGATCGCCATTGACCGCAATCCGCTGTTTTCCAAATATCTCCGGACCCTGTTCACGGTGTCCGCTTTCATCCTGATCCTGGATCCGTTCAGCAAGGCCAGGGATATCCTGTATCTGGTCCCGCCTTTTGCCCTGCTGACCGGCCTCAATTATGAAATTGTGGTCCGCCGTCACGGCACGACGATGTGCCGGATCCTCCGATGGAGTGCGGCCGTTCTGTTCCTCTGCGGTGCCGCGATCCTCCTGTATGAGCTGCTGCCGGCATCTCTGCTGAAGAAAATCTCCCCGGGCATGTCCTCTGAACTGATCGCCGGCCGGTCGGTCTATTCCAGTCTGCTGGAAGCATCAGGAGCCGTGGTGACCGCGGCCGCGGCCTATTGGCTGACAGTCCGGAAACGCCCGGTCTGGCTGGTGACCATCCTGTTGTTTGCGGGCGCCATTCTCTGCTTTTATTCCCTGACCACACCCCGCCGGAACATGCAGCGTTCCCGCAGCGAAACCGGCATGGCGTTCCGTACCGCTCTGGGCGGTTCCTGGCGGCCCGACCTCACCGTTTACAAGGACAGTTCCATTTCCGGACTCTACACGGAATGTTATTATATGGGGACCAAAGTCAAAACCATCGCATTTTCCGGGACGGGCGCTATCAAGGACCAGACCCTTTTCCTGCTTTCCCCCAGCAGCATCCAGCCCCCTGATTCTTCCCGGACCTGGAGCCGGACCATGGACATCGTCTACAAAAAACAGAATCTTTATATGTGGAAAGGAATTCTCAATGACCGAAAAGAAGGATCTGAAAACGACATCCGGAACATGCGCTTCTGAGTCCGCCGGCAGGCCGTTCCTGGCGGCCGTCACTCCGGAACAGCTGACCGATTTCATCCGGGAATCCGGCGAAAGCGCCTATCGGGCAGGTCAGATTTACAACTGGATCGTCAAGAAATATGTGACCGATCCCGCCGCCATGACCAATCTTTCCGCCGCCGTCAAGGAAAAACTCGCGGCCGCTTTCCAGTGTGCCGCAGTCCATATCGAAAAAGCGGAGGAATGTGCAGACGGCTCCCGCAAACTGCTGCTCTCCCTGACGGACGGCGAGACCATCGAATGTGCGATCCTGGGGGCTCTGGACGGGCGGACCACTTTCTGCCTTTCCACTCAGGTCGGCTGTCCGGTCCGCTGCACTTTCTGCGCCAGCGGCGCCGCCGGATTCGTCCGCAATCTTCAGGCCGGCGAGATCATCGAACAGTATCTGCTCTGCTGCCGCACGGTCGGCAAAGCGCCGGACAATGTGGTGATCATGGGGATCGGCGAGCCCATGCTGAACCTGACCAATCTGATCGCCGCTCTGGAAACGATCTGCAATCCGGACGGCATCGCACTGGCGGCGCGCCGGGTCACCATTTCCACCAGCGGCTGGACGCCCGGGATCAAAGAACTGGCACAGCACGGCCGGCAATGGAACCTGGCGGTTTCCCTGCATGGCGGGGACGACAAGACCCGTGCACTGCTCATCCCCGGCAAATTCCGCCGTGACATCCTCGAGATCGTGGAGGCCTGCAAACTGCATAAAGCCGCCACCGGACGGCTGCTCACTTTCGAATATGTCCTGCTCGCCGGCGTCAATGATTCCGTCGAACAGGCCACGAAACTGGCCCGCGTGGCCCGCGACGCCAATGCCAAAGTCAACCTCATTCCCTACAACAAAGCCAACGGCGCATTCGAACGCCCTTCGAAAGAAATCATAAAAAAATTCGAAAACACCTTGAAAATGCTGCAAATCCCGGTAACAGTACGGGTAGAAAAAGGTTTTGAATCCAGTGCGGCCTGCGGACAGCTCCGTTCTTCCGCACAGAAAAGAAGGAATAAATCATGAAATTTCCGCTGCATATTGTTTTCACCGGGGTCCTGGTCTGTTTGCTGACAGGCTCATGTTCTTCCCATCTGATGAACCGCCAGCTGGAAAAATCCTTCCGGCTGGACCGGAAAAAGAAGATGGACGACCACGCGTTCGAGGATGCCTTGAAACGAGGCGCCGATCCGAACATGGAATTGAAAAACGGCGGAACGCCGCTGGTCATGGCCATTCTGCGCAACCGTCCCGATCATGTGGAGACTTTGCTCAAATACGGAGCCGACATCAGGCGCGGCGGCAAGCGCGGCAGTACGCCGCTGCATATCGCCGCCGGCCAGGACCGTTTGAAATGCGTCGAAGTGCTGCTGAAAGCCGGAGCGGATGTCAATGCCGCCGGAGCTTACGGACGCACGCCCCTGATGGAAGCTTCCCGCATGGGCAATCTCAAGGTCATGGAGGAACTCATTGATGCCGGCGCCAAGGTCAATGCCAGGGATTCCATGGGCCGCACCGCTCTGATGCATGCGGCCGAAGCCCATAAGAATTCCCTCCCGGCCTGCCGGATGCTGATGTCTTCCGGCGCCGATGCCATGATGGAAGATCAGGATCTCAAGATCGCCGCCTTGCATGCCGCCGCCTTGAAACATACCGAAGCCGCCCTGTATCTGATCGATCTGATCCCCGACCTTCCCGAAAAACCCGCCCTCAACCTGATGATCATGCATTCCGCCATCAAAGGCAACGACATGAAAGTCCTGGAACGTCTGATCGACCGGCGTCCTCCTTTGAACCGCAGTCTCTCCGTGGTCCTGAAAGGCACCCGGATCATGCAGGTCCACGGGTTCTACCGCATCCTCATCCGCAATGGTCTGCTCGGCAAAGGCCGGGTGCCTCTGCATTGGGCGGCCATTGAAAACAATCTGGATGCTGTCAAGCTGCTGATCGCCCGCGGCGCCGATCCCCTGCAGCCCGATGAACTCGGACATTATCCCGATGAACTCGCCACTTCCCGCGAAGTGATCGAATATCTCCGCGATCAGCAGAAGATCTCGCAGGAATCTTACCGTGATAAAAAATGAAGGAGCTGTAAAAATGAATCCCGGAACTGTTGTTATCGTTCTCGCACATGGTTTTGAAGAAACCGAAGCAGTCGGAACCGCCGATGTCCTCAAACGGGTCGGTTTCAAAGTCTGCCTGGCCGGACTGGATTCCGCCGTCGTGACCAGTTCCGCCGGCACCCGCATCCAGACCGATCTGCTGTTCAAGGATGCCGACCTGGATTCCGCCGCCGCGCTGGTGCTGCCCGGCGGACTGCCCGGTGCCACCAATCTGCGGGACAGCGAAACGGTCATCGCGGCGCTGCAGAAGATGCACCGTTCCGGCAAAGTCGTCGCCGCCATCTGCGCCGCTCCGATCGTACTCGAACGCGCGGGCTTGTCCAAAGGCCGGAAGATGACCGGTTATCCCGGAACCGATCAGGGGCTTGCCGATCTGGTCTACACCGGCAACCGCACCGAATGCGACGGCAATATCGTGACCGGCAAAGGACCCGGAGTCTCCTTCGAATTTGGCGCCCGGATCGCCGCCGCGCTCGGCGCAGACGAGGCAAAAATCAAAGCCGTTCTGGATGGGATGTTTGTTTTGCGATGAGAAACGGCGATTCCCATTTCACTCTGCAGTATCAGTCGCCCGAATGTGCCGCACGCCTCGGTTCGCTGGAAACTCCGCACGGCGTCATTCAGACGCCGGTCTTCATGCCGGTCGGCACCCGCGGCACCGTCAAAGCCATGGCTCCGCGCGAGCTTGAAGAACTGGAATGTCAGATCATTCTGGGCAATACCTATCATCTCCTGCTGCGTCCGGGCCCGGAACTGATCGCCCGCGCCGGCGGCCTGCATCAGTTTGCCGCCTGGCATCACCCCATCCTCACCGACAGCGGCGGATTCCAGGTGTTCAGCCTCGCCGGCCTGCGCAAAATGAAACCCGACGGCGTGGAATTCGCCTCGCATATCGACGGCACCCGGTTTTTCCTCGGGCCCAAAGAATCCGCCGCGGTCCAGCGCGCCCTCAATTCCGATATCGTCATGGCCTTCGATGAATGCACTCCCTATCCGTGTTCTTTCAAAGACGCCGAAAAATCGATCGAGCTGACCCATCGCTGGGAAACGGTTTCCCGCGAACAGCCCCTCAATGACGGACAGCAGATGTTCGGCATTGTGCAGGGCTCCGTTTATCAGGAATTGCGCGAACGTTCCGCCGAATACATAACCTCGCTGGATTTCAACGGCTATGCCATCGGCGGTGTCAGCGTCGGCGAAAGCGAGGAATACATGCTCAAGGCCATGGACTGGACCGTGCACCTGCTCCCGGAAAACAAACCCCGTTACCTGATGGGAGTCGGCACACCGCGGCAGATTTATGAGGGCGTCAAACGCGGCATCGACATGTTTGACTGCGTCATGCCTACGCGTCTGGCGCGTCACGGCACAGCGTTCGTCACGGGCGGCGTCCAGCTCGCCGTCAAAGGCGCCAAATGCCGCGAGGATTTCGGCCCCATCGATGAAAAATGTTCCTGCTATGCCTGCCGCAATTTCTCCCGCGCCTATATCCGGCATCTGCTGAACGTGAATGAGATCCTCGGCGTCCGGCTGCTTTCAATCCACAATATCGCCTATTTCATGAATCTGATGAAGGAGATCCGTCAGGCGATTTCCGACGGCACTTTCCTGCAATACGGATCGACTTTGATCTGAGGCCATCATGATCGGCGGCATTTCCGACGGCAGACTGCAGCTCGCGCATGACCGGTCCATCCCGGTTACGGTCAAATCTTCCGACCGCGCCCGCAGGATGCGCATGGCCCTTTCGGCGGAAGGTGCGCTGACCGTCACTCTGCCCCGCCGGACTTCCCGGACCGAGATGGAGGAATTCATCCGGACCAGTCTGCCCTGGATCGAACGGACTTTGTTCAAACTGTCGCTGCGGACCCGCAGGAAAACGGTGAAACCACCGTCTTTCCCGCAGGAATTCACTTTTCCCGTCACGGGCGAACACTTTCCGGTCCGTTACGAATGGCATAATGTCTGCTGGCTCGGTGTCCGGGAGGAAAACGGAACAATTCAGGTGACGGGCAAAGTGCTCGATTCCGTTCCCGTGCATGAGGCGATCATCGGCTATCTGATCCGGAAAGCGGGACAGGTTTTCGAACCGCTGCTGCGTCAGCTGGCGGCGGAACACGGGTTCCGGCTGGGCAAGGTGTCGATCCGGTTTCAGCGCGGCCGCTGGGGCAGCTGTTCAAGGGCGCGGGACATTTCGCTCAATGCACAGATGCTTTTCCTGCAGCCCGAGGAAGTGTATTATGTGATGATCCACGAATTATGCCACACCCGCGAAATGAATCATTCCGCCCGCTTCTGGCAGGAAGTGGAAAAATACTGTCCTGACTATGTGCGGATCCGCAAGGCATTGAAACAGAACCGTCCGGAGATCTGGCACTGATTTTTTCCGGTCGATTTGTCTATCCGTTCCCATCCTCCGGCGCCGTCAGGGGACGGAGCAAACCGATCTCCACACAAAGCTGTCGGCATAAACCATATTTGTACTCCGGCACGACCGCGGGCGCCATGCAGTTCGGACAGACGAACGTCGCATCCTCCCGCCCCGGTTTCCCGTCTTTGGCGAAAAAATTCCACGATGCAGTATCGAACGGCGCACCGCATGACAGACAGCGTACCGAGTCACATTCCCGGATTAGTCCCGTGTTGGAGTCGCATTCCAGGAACAGCCGGACTGCGGCCGGAAGCCCTTCCCGGCGACGGGTTCGCAATTTCTTGAGATACAAGGCGCAGTTCAGCATTTCTTCCTGCGTGAAATCTCCATCCGCATCGCCGAACAGGGAAAAATGCAGACATTCCGGACACATCCCGCAGACCCCGTCAAGACTCCATGGCCCGGTTTCCTCCGTGCCGTCATAAAGGAAGACATGGCCGCAATGGAAACAGCCGATGCGGCTGCTCCGGAGCAGGAACTCCAGGTTGACGAACGACTGACGGCAGAATTCCTCCAGCCGCCCGATCTTTTCGGTTCCGCCGCAAAGGATCTCATTTTCCCGTTTCATTTTCAAGCTGTTCTTTCAAACTCATGCACAGGGTGAAAATCAGGAACTCCCATTCCCTTTTACTTAAATACTGTCTGATCCGATGGGAATACCGGTTCCCGGGATCGTTGAACACGGAACAGCACACGTCCGCCAATTCACCCGACGACGGAACCGGGGATTCCGGCCATTCCATTTTCAGATAATTGACTACCATGGTCTTGAACCCGGTCCAGTCTTTGAAAAGGCTGTTATCTTTCATTTTCTTCAGAATCGTCTTCAAGTCCTGTCCGGTGAGGATCTCTTCCTTCGTCACCGTTTTGACTTTTTCCAGGATCGTCCTCAATTCCTGTTCGGCGTTCGGCTGCTCCATCTTGCCCCCTTTCTTTTTTACTGACAACTGATTACTGATAACTTGGAAAGGCGGGAGCCGGCGGACCGGCCCCCGACCCGGCAGGAGCGAAAGCGGAAAACCAACTTTTACCGTTTGAGTTTTACAGGGCGAAGGACCGGCAATTCAGCCGGGGAGAAGACGACCAAGTATACGGGTTGATCGCCCCTTGATATTTGCACATGCCGATCCATCTGAGTTATCGCCCGCCTTTCAGGCGGCCAACCGCTCTTCCGCTGCCTGCCGGGATTATTCAAAGCTCGAACTCGATCTGAGTCCTGGCATTGAATTCATCTATTTCATCCTGAAGCTGGTTGATCCGCTTCTGGATGGCTTCCGTTTCCTCTATGATCTCAACCTTTCTGATCACTGTATTGTAAACCAGATTGACTCCGGTTGAGGTATAACGGTCACATTTCTGTCCTTCCATGACCGTGATATTTTTCACCCAGTTCAGCAGATGTTTCTGCTCCGTCAGTTCCACCAGCTTGTCAGCTATGCCCGCATTGGCACGGCTGATCGCCAGTTTCAGGGTTGTGAGCTTGCTGCTGAGGACATGGAATTCTTCATATTTCTTACGGACGTCAATGCTTCTGACGCTCCCTTCCAGAATGGAATTTTCATCATTGATGATGTTCAGGATCTCAACGATCCTCTGGTTGAGACGGGAACGTTCCTTGAACGCACGGGCCAATGAAATCTTCATGCGCCGATCTCCTTTTTTGTGATGGTGTTTTCATCAGGTATATGGCACATTTATTTGCGTTTCTGACAGATGTTTTTGGTTTTTTACGAATTTTCCTGTTCCGAATCCGTTATAGTATTCCGCAGTAATTCCCTGATCTTTTCAGTGTAGGATTCGGGATTTTTCATGGCGTCCGGACGTTTCGGACCCTTGGTACCGGCATACGTTTCCAGCAGATCGGAATCGATGCTGCCGCAGATGGAATACATATCGCTCAACAGCTTAAAGTTTTCTTCCGGTTTGTACCGTCCGTTCCGGATCAGTTCGGAAATCGCTTCGGTCAATTCTTCCCGGGTCGCGGAACGGATTTTATCCCGCGCCTGTAAATATGCGCCCTTCCGGCAGCAATCAGCCAGGGTGTTCCTTTCATCAAAAAAGATGTTCCGTCCGGTCCGCTGCAGTTCCGCGGCCAGCTTCAAAATCCGGTTGCCGCTGCCTTCGTCCGGAAGATCGGAATTGAGTCCGTCCAGACGGGCCCCGGCATCATAAAGTTCGATTGCCAGGTCAAGCTGACCATAAATCAGGGCATAATAGAGTGCATTGATCCCGAAACAGTTCCAATGTCTGGCGTCCGCTCCCCACTTCAGCATGGCCCGGACCTTATCCCAGTCCTGTTTTTCTGCCGCCAGAATGACGGGAGTATTGCCGGCTGCATCGACCACCCGGCAGATTTCCGGATTCGGATCTTGCTGCATGTAACACTTTTTGTTTGCGTGTTTTTTAATGGAAATGATATCTTTCAAACCAACAAAAATCCAATTTCGTTGTCCTTCGTGTTTCTTTATCTCAATGCCGAAAACATCATATTCAATATCTTTGACGATCCCTTCCATTTTGAATTCCACTTTGTCATCAAATCCGATTTCTTCTTCTTTCAGCATAAATGTCTTCTCCTGGTGATTGTTTTTTTCCATTATAACAAAAAAAATGAAAAACTGAATGCTGTTTTTCAAAAAAATCGATTTTTTTTACTGCAAAGCCAAATTCCCGCCTGAGCACTGAAAACTTCCGGCTCAGCCGGACCATGGCTTACGCATCATGTCTCAGTTTTCCGCGAAATTACCATGAATACTAAGGATACTGAGAATACTATTAATATCGCGGAAACCGAAGTTGCGGCACGAGATCTCAGAGCCAGGTAATCCTGGGATCTCGTGCCGCAACATGTAGTGCGCGCACTCCGTATTCTCCGTTCAAGTTCGCGGAGTTCGTTCACCTGTCGAAGCCGCCGCGGGCGTCGACAAGAATGATCTTTTCGAACACGCCCGGATGTTTGGCCAGATACTCTTCCACGAACTGGCGCTGATATTTCTCCGGGCGGATGGTCTGATCCCGATTGTCGCAGCGGATCCCGTTCATCGCAATGCTCTTGACTCCCTTGCCGGCAAAAGCGTTCAGCACTTCTTCGATCTGACTGCGCATATCGTCAATGCTGTTGATTTTCCGTTCATTGTTGTCGACCAGACAAAGGAATTTGAGTTGCCCTTCACCGGACCGGACGGCGGCGAACTCAAACGCTCCGGCCGGGGCTCTCCCCGTCACCTGTTGGAAAAAGTCGTTTGCATCGGGGTTGATTGCCGTCAATCCTTCTGGAATGAAGACGGCGATCCCTTCCGCGAGTGAGCGGTCCAGCACGGATCCGGTTACAGTGGTGATTTCAGTTGCCATTGTTTTGCCCTTCCTTTTTAGCTTTTTTCTTTCCTTGAATCTTATCTGCCAGCATGAACAGCATCTTTTCAAAATGCGCCATGACCCGATAATGAGTTATCATAACATCTTTCAGCAGATTGTCAAGGCCATTTTTTATCATTTTTATCCAATCAGGTCAGTCCCGTGCGTTTTGCAAGAACAGAGACTAAATCTTCAAAGAGCTTCCGCCTGCGTAGAACCTTGCACCAGAGTTGGAAGACGGTATGAGCACGGCGGTAACTCTTTTCCGGGATGAAGCCATCAGGGAAACAGGCCGCAAGCGCCGAATCGAAATCCGGGAACTCCGCAATCATCTTCCGCCGTTCGAACAAACGGAACGTATGATATCCACGCTGTTTCCACGAAATATAGAGATAGGGGGACAGCAAATCCTTGTCCAGTTTGCTTTTGATATATCCCTGATCATTCTCCGATGCGTTTTCAAGATAGATTTTGGCCGGATCGCCGTTGCGGTCTCTGCCCATGACACGGACCATTTCCACGATGGAACCATGATACGGAGCTTTGACGATACAGAGGGATCCATGCGGTTTCAGAAATTCCCGCAGAGACACCACGGGTCCGATCGCGTAAATATCCTCTTCGGAAAGTTGATTGGATGTCACAGAATAGGTCAGCATTGGTGTGATCCTCATGTTTGACAGTATTGGGAAATCAGATGAAACCGGTGACAAAAGCCAGGAAACAGCCTTCCAGCATCCTTGGGAATGAAACTGATGGAATCGTTGCCATACTGAAATTTCACTTCATATTGGCTGACCTGTCTGCAATGGGCATCAATGACGGCATTGATCCGGTCAAGATACGTGTTGAACATCCTTTGCCTCCATGGTTATGCTGTTTCTTACATATATGGCATAAAATCGGTCATTCCTGACAGTTGATCTGGTTTTTTTTGATGTAAGGACCGTGAATCTAAAATTTATCCGGAACCGCGGGAGGGACCTTTCATCTTGAAACTTGTAACTTGCAGCTTGAAACTTTATAGATCGTGACTTCGCCGTGATACGGCCATTGTTTGGCGGGAATGACCGCATGGGGATGCAATGCCGCCTGCACGCCGTCCAGCTGGGGATATCGCTTGAGGACTTCTTCATCGGCATCGCGCATCTGCGGCATGGAATCGGCAATGAAAAAGCGGGTATGCAGACTTTTCAGAGTGTGGAAAAGCCAGGCGCCGGAAGCGGCGGCGCCGCCGAGACTGGAACCGTAACGCACCCGGCAGACCGTATCGACGGCAATGCGGTTCGGAGCCAGGAATTCCGCGGCGAACCATTCGTTTTCACAGACGGCATGGATCAGCGGAAATTCCAGAGTCGGAAAATCTTTGCGGACGATTTCCGCGCGGTAAAGGATGATGCGTCCGGCCTGTTCCGAACCCCAGTGGGCAAATTCCTTATGCGGGACGGTCATGCGGTCGAATTCCTTTTCCTTGTGGAGCGTGATGCTCCGGAATTCATCATTGAAGACGGTGCCGGGCCGGTCGAGATCGAAATCCGGATCGCCGCAGTCGGTATGGACGAACAGATCCGGTTCGGGCGACATCATGCGGTATTCGCCGGAACTCAGGATCAGGTCGTAGAAATCGCCGCCGGCGGAGGGATACCAGAGCATCCGTTTCGAAAGCATGGCGTGGACAGCCTGACAATCCAGCTGGGAACTTTCCTGCGGCGTATCCCGGAGCAGGAAGTTGCAGCGCAGCGCGCTTTCGGCCGAATCGAGCGTGTGACGTCCTTCGGCAATGTCATGGCAGAAGCCGATGAGATCGTCGGCCGCGGACATCAGGTTTTCCAGCGTTTCCTCGACCTTGTCCTCGGAACCGGTTTCGCGGCGGAGCGGATAGGTGTTTTCACCGTGGTTCCGGAGAAAGGCCAACACCTCCGGCGTGACGTCCAGCGGCCGGGTGTCCTGCAGCCGCATTTCGAGGCGGCCGTCCTGCTCGGAGGCATCCAGCTGCTGGACCTCACGAAAACTGCCGATGATGCCGTGCAGAATGCCGTCCTCCATTTTCAGTTCGTCGAAATAACAGTCCCGACAGACCTGATAAAGTTTTTCCATCATATTCATTAAATCTCTCCTTAAATTATTAATAGTTGTGCTGATATTTCCGGACCAGATCCAGCATGGTCATGGTGTAGGACTCCGGATTGCGGAGCTGAGGCGGACGGATGCTTGCATATCTGCCGACCAGTTCGAAATCGACCTGTCCGCCGTGCTGAAAGAGTTTTTCCGCGAGTTCGAGATTGGTCTCCGGACGATATTTGCCGTTGCGGACGAGTTCATCGAGCGCCCGGCTGCATTCCTCGGGGGAGGCGGTGTCCAATCTTGTTTCGGCCATTTCATAGGCGCCGGTCCGGCAGAGGTTCGCGACGCTCTTGTCGACGGGATCGAAGACGTCGCGTCCGGTCCGGCGCAGTTCGGCGGCTGCCGCCAGCGAATTGGATCCGCTTTCCACGACCGCCAGCTCATCCAGCCGGACTCCCGCATCGAAAAGCTCCATGGAGAGATCATACTCTCCGTCCACCATGGTGAAATAAAGTGCATTCTGTCCGAAACAGTTGCAGGTGCGGACATCCGCACCCTGCCGGAGCAGTTTTCTGACCTCATCCCAGTTGCCGCAGGCTGCGGCTGCCGTGATGGGTGTGTTGCCGAGACCGTCGATTCCGTGATTTTCCATAAAGGACCTCCGTGGTTGATTGGTTTTTCATTCCGTATATGGATGGCATAAAAAACCGGAAAACTGACAGTATCGGAAAAAAACGGAAAATTTTTTAAAAATGCGATTTACAAAACAGAAAATTTTTTTATATTACATCAAAACCACAACTCAAACAACTTTTCATCAAAGGAGATCGTCCATGCCGGATTTTTCCAACATCAGCCCGTATCAGACCAGACAGACCCTGATCGCCAAATGCAAAGAGAAGGATGAGGCTGCCTGGATGGCGTTTTACGAGCCTTACCGCAAGTATGCTTTAATTATACTCACGAGCAAATATCCGTATCTTTCCGATGACGTCAGAGAGGAACTTGCCCATGAAGTGATGGTCAGGGTGGTGGACTCAATCGAGCGTTTTGATCCGGAGATGCCTTCAAGATACAATCTGGGCGAGCGGGTGAAATTCCGGACCTGGCTCTTCAATCAGATCAGGACGGTGGTCAATAAACGCAACCGGCGCGACGAGAAATATAAGAAGATATTCGATTATCTTGTGGAGAATCCGGATACGGATTTTGCCGTGGAAGATGCCAGATTCCATGAAGAACGGGAACAGATGATCCAGGACAAAACCATGGAACTGCTGGCACAGAGCCGGACCAACAAACGGAATATCGAAGCGTTCCAGATGTTTCTCAATGGCCGGAGTGTAACTGATATTGCCAGGGAACTGGGAATGTCGGAAAATTCCGTGCATCAGGCGGTATGCCGCTGCCGCCGTTACCTGGTCGAACGGCGGAAGGAACTGGAGGAAGTGCTTTGATGCTTTATACCCTCCTGGCTCAATATATGCTGCGTCAGGTTTCTCCGCTTCCCGAGGGGAGCGGTCAGCCGCCGTGGATCCAGTCCGGACGTCTCGGCGACTGGCATCTGCTCGGTTCCATCGGCAAGGGAAGTTTCGGCGAAGTTTTCCTGGCCGAAGATGCCGCCGGCACGCGCAAAGCCTTGAAAGTTTTTGCCCCGCGGAATGATTCCCGCACCGCCTTCGACCTGGAATACGACGGAATGGAACTGGCATATCACCGGATGAAAAAACATCCGCATCTGGTCCCGGTCGAATCGACCGGGCGGACGGAATACTGCATTTATTACGTCATGCCGCCGGCCGATGCTCTGGCTGAAGATCCTTACACGCCGCACACGCTGCATAACCGCATCCAGCGGAACGACCTTACCGAAGCGGAACTGCTGGAACTGACTGCCGGCATACTGGATGCGCTGGCGTTTCTGCATGAAAAACAGCTGGTCCACCGGGACATCAAGCCGGACAACATCCTGAAAATCTCGGGCCGGTGGTATCTGGGCGATCTCGGTCTGCTGGCGAGGAACCGTCCAAGGCATTTTGCCGGCACGCCGGGGTTTTATCCTCCGAAAAAGAGTTACCGGGCCGATGAAGCGGGCGATCTTTATGCGCTGGGCAAGACCCTTTACTGCGCCGCAACCGGCATGAAGGCGGAAAACTATCCGCTGGTGCCGGATCATTATGATTACAACCGCTTCCCGAAGATACGACGTCTTTACCGCAATGCCGTGGAAGGCCGGTATCCGTCCGCCGAGGCCATGCGCAGGGATCAATCGTCCTGCAGGGATGCCGAACCGTAATTCTGCCGCACCCAGGCGTGCGGGGTTTTTCCTGTGTATTTCCGGAAAAACCGGGTGAAATATTTGACATCGCGGAACTGCATGATGTCTGCCAGTTCCTTGATCCGGATGTCGGAATAGAGGAGCATCTCCTTCATGATTCTGATCCGCTCGAGGTCTATGAACTTCTTAGTGGAATTTCCCGTATGCTGACGGACCAGGGTCCGGAGATGGCCGGGGGAGTAATCCAAATGGGCCGCCAAGTCTTCCACGGTGACCGGACCGCCGCCATGAAGACAAACGAATTCGGACATTTTTGCCAGCAGGGAGTCCGAGGAGATCTCGCTGGTCCGTCGGGCTTCGCCGCGGATATAATGACACGTCACGCCGTAGAGAAGTTCTTCCAGGATATGGATCCCGTCATACGAATCCATTATGGTGAAAGCAAAAGGCCGGGCCAGCAGTTCGGGGGGACAGAAACCTTCCATGCAGGAGTTGACCGCGGCAATGACCGCCATCCGTTTCCTGACCCCTTCAGGATCACCGGCATAAATGGTCTGCATTTTCATCAATCCGGACAGATGCGGGAGGCTGAACTTGAAAGAACAGCAGGAAAACGGTTTGTCCGAATAGATGAACCGGTGTTCCTGCCCCGGCGCGATGAGCAGGATGTCTCCGCATTTGAAAAGAAAGTGGCGGCCTTCGACCTCGACCGTATTTTCGCCGCCGAAGCAGAAATCCAGGCTCCACAAAGAATGCCGGTGGCGCGGATCGCTGTGAGCATGGCCGGCCGGATTGATGTTTCTTCCGGCCAGCCGCAGGATCAGGCTGCGGGAATGCATCGATTTCATCGTATCGGCCATTTTTCCCCTTTCCAATCTCTTATTTATTGTCTAATATATGCGATAATTACCCCTTTTTCAAGATAAAATGAATTTGATATATGTCTTTTTTCGGCTATTTTAATGATATTGGATTTTTTTGGACCGGGAGTAAAAAAATGAGCAGAAAAAAAATCCGTCTTGGTTTTATCGGAGCCGGTGCATTCATTTCGTCGCGACATCTGAAAACCGCAGGCGAAACCCCGTATATGGAGATCCGCGCCATTGCCGATCTGAACCGCGAACTGCTGGCGGAACATCAGAAAAACTATCAGATCGGGTATGTCACGGACGATTACCGGAAACTGCTGGCCGATCCCGAAATCGATCTGATCGTGATCGGGACCAAGCAGGATACCCATGCCAAACTGATTATTGAATCGCTGAATGCGGGGAAATGGGTTTGGTGCGAAAAACCCATGTGCGAAACCGAAGAAGAGGAAGCGGCCATTCTGGAAGCCGAGAAAAACGCTGCCGGCCGGCTGGCGATCGGTTTCAATCGCCGTTTTGCCCCGGCAATCTTAAAAATCCGGCAGGTCCTGGCGAAATTGCCCCGTCCCTGGATCATCAGCTACCGGCTTCAATCGGTGAACAGTTACAACAAAAGCAGCCGGAACAGTTTTTATCACGGCCGGCCGCATATCATCTATGAAGGCTGTCATATTCTGGATCTGGCCGCTTTTCTGATGGAAAGTCAGCCGGAACGGGTGTTCATGAGCGGCACGGACGATGAAAACGACATTGTGACCATGGAATATCCGGACGGTTCGCGTTTTGTGCTGGTGATCACCTCCCATGCGGGCGGAAACGGCCTGGAAAAGGAGATGATGGAAGTCTTCACCCCCGGGGGAGCCATGTCCTTGCGCGATTTTGTGGAATTGCGGATCCGCGGCGTAGAAGGAGAGCATGATCAGCTCTTCGAACCGCAGCGGTGTCCGTTCGGGAAGGAAGTCCTCCGCTGGGGACTGGATTTCTGGCAGATGCTCTGCAACCGCCTGGTCTGGGAAGATATTCCGGTCAATAAGGGCCTGGTGCCGATCCGGCTGGCGCCGGAAGAACAGCCGTTTTCCGAGGAAATCGAGCAGATTGCCGCTCCTTATGCCGGATTGGATTGGAAAGAGCGCAATTTTGTGGGCGACAAAGGCTGGATCGGAGCCTTCCGGCATTTTGCGGAAGCCTGTATGAATCAGACGCAGCCCGCCACTGCCGACGGCATGGCCGGAAAAATGGCGAATGATCTGGGGTTTGCTTTGCTGGAATCCAAAAAGACAGGCCTTCCGGTCAATTTTCAGAAATATCAAACCGATGTATCTGTCCCGGAAGCCGGTTTCTGATACGGATCATCACGTCCGTGATCTTCGCGCCATGCCTTCGGTTTCCGCGCATCTCCGTACAAATCCGTACCCATCCGTAAAATAAGTCCGTGGCATCCAAACCGCCAGTCTCTCCCAACGCCGTCCCGATTGCCCGGGAATTATGGTTTTTTCATTTTTTTTCGATTCCTGCTTGATTTTTATTTCCTGAGTGATATATTTAAATCGTAATTAAATCAATGTAATATAAAGGTAATTAAAAATGGTATTCCCGAACACCAAACAATTGAAGCTGCAGGACGCACTCAAACAGGAGCTCCAGAGCGGCAATTTCCAGGTCGGCGACCGGTTCTATACCGAAAAAGAGATCATGCGCAAATACCGGGTCAGCAGCGTTACCGTGGCACGGGCCGTCGGCGAAATGACGCAGCAGGGATATTTCCAACGGAAACGCAAACTCGGGACATTTGTCCGCGGGACCCGCACGATCCCGGGCATGAGCGGGGAAGTCATGACCTGTCCGCTCTATATCAATCAGGCCGGGCATGAAGAATCGGCGCGGCATGAACTTTCCTGGTTTCTGGTGGAGGAGATCCGGCGCGGCATCATCAACGCCTATCCGGGCATGGTCAAGATCCTTCCCATGGACGAGATCCTGGATGCCGCACAACGCGATCCGAATCTGCTGACGATCCTGTTTCCCCAGCGGATTGAATTTTTCGCCGAAAAATACCGGTCACGGTGTCCGGGCAATACGGTCGAGATCCTGCTGCCGCCGAATTTCGGGCCGCAGATGAATTGCGTCAGACCCGATTATATGATGGGCGTGTTCGATGCCGTATCGCATCTGATCCATCTCGGACACCGCCGTATCGCGTTTATCGGTGATTCCAAGTCAACCTATCGTTATGCCGCCTATCGGATCGCGCTGGAGACCCGCCAGCTGGAAATGTTTCCGGAACTGGTGATCCGGGAAGCCCAGCCGACCGGGGATGGAACCGATCTTCTGATCGACCGCCTGCTTCGCCTCCCGAAAGAACAGCGCCCGACAGCACTTTTCTGTGTCAATGACCGGATCGCGATCGGGGCCATGGAATTGCTCCGGAACCGCGGACTTTCCGTCCCGGATGACATTTCCGTGATAGGGTTTGATGACATCGTAGAATCGGCGACCGCTCCGGTTCCGTTATCGACGGTCAAAGTTCCATATTTCGAACTGGGTCAGGCTGCGGTCGCGGTCCTGATGGAAAAGATAAAAACCGGGCAGGATGTTTTGCCCAAAACGCTTCCGGCGGTTTATCTCATGCGTAAATCGGTCGGTCCGGTGAAGAAATAAGTTTTTCAGGCGTTTTCAATTATAAAAAAACGGAGGCAATAATATGAAAAAAGGATTAGTGGCTTTCATGTTATCTGCCGCAGCGGTTTTGTCTGCGGCAGAACCGGGACTTCTGCTGCATACAAGCTTCGACAAATATTCAACGATTCCCGATTTCGCCAAAAATCCGAAAACGCAGACCAAGGGCATCCGTCCTGAACTGCAGCTGCGGATGTATAACGGCCCCAAAGGGAAGCGCAATGCCGTTCTCCTGAACAACAAGGAATACGTTGAATACACCCATACGGACAATATCAACTTCAAACAGGGAACCATCTCTTTCTGGGTCAAGCCGGTCAACTGGAAAATGGGTACGACCGGAAAATTCCAGACATTTTTCGAACTGCGGTCGGGAGATACACGGAATCGTATCATCATCAACAAAGATATAGCGGGAGACTTGCTGCTCTTCTCTATCGGCAATGGCGGAAAGAAAAATTCTGTCATGCTTGCCAAAACCGGATGGCAGACGGGCGAATGGCACAAAATCGACTGCACGTGGAACTCCAGGGGGATGAAACTTTATGTGGACGGAAAAACGCCCAAAACCGGATCGGCTCAGGAAAAGATTTTCAAGGAGGATCCTGACTTTCCGGAATCCGTCCGCTGGGCTTCCATGCGGCTCAACTTTTTCCGCGGGTGGAAAGTCGATCCCGAATGGCAGACAGCTTATGATGAGCTGAAAATTTATGACCGGGTCCTCTCGCCTGAGGAGATCCGCAATGAATATGAAAAAGTCTTCCCCGTGAAAAAAGAGGTAAAGAGACCCTTCGCCGTTACCCCTGCACTGCTGCCTGTCAACATTTCCACTTCGGGCAAGGGTTCGATCAAAGCGGATGTTTCGGCGGTCTTCAAAAACGGTTTTCTGATCCTTGACTACCGGGTTGCAAATTCCGGAAGCAAAAAAACGATAACGACCCGTGACGGAGAACTCTGGCTGAACGATGCAGTGGAATTTCATCTGCTCGGCGCCGACGGAAAACAGCGCCAGTTCATTGTCAATCCGGCCGGTGCGCTTTATGATTCCCTGAACGGAAATCCGAAATGGAATTCCCAGGCCAAAGTATCTGCCGTGAGCAGGAAGGACGGCTGGACCGCGCATTTGGAAATTCCGTTGAGCGATCTGGGCGGCGGGACAAACTTTTCCGCAAATTTCTGCGTAGCGGATAAATCCGGCGGACAGGGAAGTTTCACCTGGAGTGCCCTTGAGCCGAACAAGGGGTTTGCAGACCGTAAATATTTTGGAAATCTTGAGCTGCAGGAAGGAGGTCAGCAGGCCGGCATTGAAGCTCTGGGCGATCTGCGGGCGGGGGAAGTCGATATCCGCTGTCTGCTGCCGGACGGCTTGACTGCCACCGCGGAGCTGACCGATTCGTCCGGAAGCAAGATCAACAGCCTCAAAACTACCTTGCCTGCCGGGCGGTCCGAATTAGCCGTTACGCTGAAGAACCGGGCCGGAAAAACCGTTTACAGTTATTTCCGCAATTTCATCGTAAATCCTCCGCTGGTCATGAATACCCAGATCTATCCTTCGGCGCACCGGATCGAATTCCGGCTGGACTTTTCCGCCTCCGGTTTGAAAAAGGCGGATGGACAGGTCTCTCTTTCCCGCGACGGGAAGGTCTATTCCTCGAAAACATTTCATGCGGACAACCCGGAGTGCACAGTCTCTCTGCCGATCCCGGAAAAATTGCCGGAAAATGCCAATTATATCCTGAAGGCTCAGGTGAATAAATTCACGGTCGAAAGAAAACTTTTCATACCGGATATGAGTCCCCTGCGCTTGAAAATCGGTGTCGATCATAGCGTGCCGAAGCCGTGGGTCCCGGTAAAAGTTGACGGGAAAAAAGTCATGGTTCTGGACAGGATCTATGATTTCAGTGCAGGGCCGCTGCCCGTGCAGGCGACTTCACGCGGGGAGAAGCTGCTTGCCGCCCAGCCCCGGTTTATTCTCAACGGCACCCCGATCACTTGGGACGGTGTAAAATGGGGCAAAAATCACGGAGATTACGTTGAATTGACTTCCTCCGGACAGTTCAACGGCGGAACGGCGAAAATCATCGGGGAAGTCTGGTTTGACGGGATGTATAAGTTCGATCTCGTGCTCACCCCGGGAGCGCCGCTCAAAATCGATTCCATGCAGTTGTGCTGGTCCATGCCGGAACGTGCGGTCCGTTATGCGCTGACGCCGGAATATACCCCGTGGAAGGGCAACACGCTGCGCCTGAAATGGGATACGCGCGAATACAATTCCCTGCTGTGGCTGACCGGCATTGTCAACGGGCTGGCCTGGTGGTGCAGGTCCGATGCCAACTGGATCATCGATCCCAATCGGGACAACATCTTTGTGGAACGGAAAAACGGCAAGGCGGACATCTGCATCGACATGTTTGCAAAACCTGCCGTTCTGACCAAACCGGCCGATTACACTATGGTTTTTCAGGCCACGCCGCCCAAACATCCGGATAATTCCCTGCTCGCCGTCAGCAGCGGGCCCAGGTGGCATAAGCCGGATGTGACTGCCATCGGCGGGTACTCCTGGGTCTCAAAAGTCACCCCCGAACACATCCGCGGCGTTGTCAGCATGGTTCCTCTGGACTGGCAGAAATTCCGGAAATCCATGCAGAATCTTCACGCCAGAGGTTTCAAGACGGAAATGTACGGGATGCCGGTCCATACCTCCAGATTCGAGCCTGAATACGATTATTTTATCGCCGAGTGCATAAACCGGCCGACCATCATCTGGCAAGCCCGTATGCCGGTCACGGGTGATGCCTACCTGCTGGAACCGTGCTGCGGTCATACCGCGATCGCCGACTTCCATGCTTTCAATCTGGATAAACTCTACCGGGAAGTGCCGGAATTGGACGGCTGCTATTTCGACATCATGCACTGCCATCATTGCGAGAATCCGCACCACGGCTGTAGCGGAGTTGACGCCTTCGGGAAAAAATACAGCGTTTCCGGTGCATTGAACCTGCGCGCATATTCGCTGCGGGTCGTCAAGATCCACCAGAAATACAACCGCACTTTCGGCGTTCATGCACACAATGCCTATTATCCTTTTGTCCATGATCTGGGCGATTTCTGGATGCCGGGAGAAGAGCTCTTTTCCCCTATTGCCGGCAATCCGGAATGGGGATATATGGAGGCCGTTTCCCCGGAAGCCTACCAGTCTGCGTGGAACCGCGAGATCCGCGGCATGGACATCAGGAGCATGCTGCAGTTTACCCGCATTCCACGGTGTATCTCAGTCACTCCGGAACAGAAAAAGAAACTGGAATCCGATGAGTATTGCATCCATGGGCTGGCACCTTCCATGCTGTATAATTACCGGCTTCACTCATTTGGCGCCGAAAAGCTGGACAATCTCCTGTTCAAGCTGTGGAAGATTCGCAAACAAGTCAAAATTCAGGATTCCGTTTTTCACGGTTACTGGGCCGATCCGGTGACACTTGGATCCGCTCCGCCGATCCGGGTTTCCTGGTATTCATGGTCCGGAAATGCTCCTTATTCCCGGATGTTCTGCGTTGTCAATACCGGCCGAAAAGCGGTTCGGACCGGCTTGAAGTTCGACTGGAAAAAAATCGACATTGCCGTTCCCGCGAAGATGTCCGATCTTTGGACCGGCAAAACCTTTACCTTGGAGGAACTGGAGAACTGTCAGCTGAAAGGACATAACTTCATGCTGATGGTGCCTGCCGCATCTGAATGATTTGCTGCGAGGACGTGTAAAAATATAAATCACACTTGAAACCATATCAATGAATGATCGAAGGAGGAGAAAACTGTTAATGAAGAATGGACGATCCAAGCCGATGGAACCGGGGTTTCATCGAAGAAGCGTTTTGACAATTTCAAAAATAGGAGGAAGAAACATGAATGCGAAAAGTTTAAAAACTTGTAAAATGTTCACACTGATAGAGTTGCTTGTAGTCATAGCCATCATTGCGATTCTGGCGGGAATGCTGCTGCCGGCATTGAACAAAGCCAGGGAACAGGCCCGGATGATTTCCTGTGCCGCAAACATCGGACAAATAGTCAAGGGATGGATATTCTATACCGGAGACCATAATGCATATTCTATGCCATACTCCCGGGGGACTTTTGCGAAAGACAGCCCCAGTAATAGTTTCAATGTCTGGCCGTCCAGACTCCACTCCGACTACAAGCTGACCGGGAAAGTTTTTATCTGCCCGACGGCCCGCTCTTTATGTAAATATCCCTACAGTGAGGTGAATGCAAGCGGCCAAAACTTTACGGAAGAAACCATGTTCAACAATTACAACGCAAACTTTTACAACTATGCCTATAACGGCGCGTGGTTCGGGGGGTATTATTGGAGCGTCCCAGCCGACAGTCGCCCCCTGGTTAAAACTACGGTAATCGTAAATCCTTCTACGAAAATTGTGTTTACCGAGGGATACAGCAGTTTGAATAATTGCGGTTTTTCTTACGTGGAAGATTACCTGCAGGGAACCGCCTACCTCTTAGGGATGGGAAACCCTCATGGCGGACCGAAGATCAGGAACATGTTTCAGGCAGCGACGAATATTGCCTACAGCGATGGTCATGTCGGCAGTCTGAAAGATCCGCATCGCCACTACCTATCCATGGGCCGCAGCTACTATGATAGTTATGACAAATTCTGGGGATATTCGCCCGATTTTCATCCTGCCGGAGTGAAAAAATAAACTGAGTTACGACAAATGAAGGATTGTCATATCCATCTGTCGACATTGTTCGGTCCCGCCGAGCTGCCGGAAGTTTTCCTGAAAAAAGCCGCGGATGCCGGGATCGACGGCGGCACGATCATGAGTCTGCCGCCCGTCTCCTTCCGGGTCGATCCGGAACGCAGCCAATACTGGAAAGACCGGCTGGATTTCATTCTGGAATATACCTCCCATACCCCCGGATTCCATCCGTTTTTCTGGATCGATCCCACGGAAAAAGACGCCTTCGAACAAATCGCCGCCGCTGCGGATGCGGGAGTCAAGGGGTTCAAGTGCATCTGCAACCACTTCTATCCGGAAGAGTGCCTGAAGCAGTTCTCCGCTATTGCGGAAACCGGACTGCCGGTCCATTTTCACAGCGGGATCCTGTTCGATGGCAATGTTTCCAGCAAATACCTGGATCCGCTCGCCTTCGAACCGCTGCTGGCGGTCAAAAACATCCGTTTTGCGCTGGCGCATCTGGGAAATCCGTGGGTTGATGAAACCATTCTGCTCTATGCCAAATTACAGGCCGCCATGCGGAACATGCAAGGGGAACACCGGTTCCGAGTCTTTCTGGATCTCACGCCAGGGGTGACCCGGATCCGGCGGCGCGACGCGCTGCGCATGCTGCTGCTTTCCGGTTATGCTGATCCTTCGAAAGACATCCTGTGGGGCACGGATAACCGGATCAACGGTTACGATACCCGGAAAGCGGTTTTCTGGCGCGATTTCGACCGGAAAATCATCGATGAGATCATGACCGAAGTCCACACCTCCCCCGATTTCTATCCACCCCTGCCGGACGATCTGTGGGAACGCATCACCGAAACCAATTATGCCGAATTCCTAGGCTGATGGTTCCTGACCGGATACGGACCGTATAAAAAAATTAATTTTTTTTCCAAACCGCGCTTGACTTGCAGTAGCTTTAGCCTGTAAATTGCTTTCCCGGAAGCAAGGAGTTTCATGATGGCTAAGAATCAAAAAATGTGGATCCGGTATATCCGGCTGGCGGCGGCGGGGCTCTTTCTGATCCTGGCCGGACTGGCTTTTTCCGGGTCCGGTCACGCGGTCGCGCCCATCCTGCATGTCCAGTTCGGTCCGGCTCTGATGAGCTGTTTCGCCGCATTTTCGCTCGGCGCACTCGGTATCGTCCTCGGGATCGCACTCGTCACGCTGCTGTTCGGACGGTTTTACTGTTCGGTATTCTGTCCGCTGGGGATCCTCCAGGACATCATAGGGTTCCTCGGCAGACAGAAAGGAAAGCCGGTGCCGAATCTCTATTTCATCCGGTATTTTATCGCTGCCGTTTCGTATATCCTGCTGATCTGCGGCTGGAGCGCGGGGTTCCTGCTGTTCGATCCCTATTCCAATTTCGGCCGCATCTTTGCGGTGTTCTCCATCGGCGGACTGGTCCCGCTGATCGTCATAGTCATCCTCGCCGCCTGGAAAAAACGGCTTTACTGCACCGCGGTCTGTCCGGTCGGCACCCTGCTTGGACTGCTGGCGAAAATCGGGCTGTTCAAATTGGCGATCAAGGGCAAATGCGTCAAATGCCGGACCTGTGAGAAATTCTGTCCGGCGGGATGTATCGACCTCGAAAAAGGTCAGATCGACAATGAACGGTGCATCCGGTGCATGAACTGCATTTCGCGCTGTCCGCTGGGCAGCATCGGGTTCGTCCTGCCGAAGAAGGCGGATATGAAGCAGGATCTTTCGCGCCGGAAATTCCTGCATCACAGCGCCTATGCTTTTCTGTTTGGATTTATCGTAACTGTTCCCATGGCAAAACACGGATTGATCAAGCTGGCTGAATTTGCCAGGCGGTTCAAAATTCTGCCGCCGGGAGCGGGGAATGCCGCGCGTTTCGCCTCCAAATGCACCGCATGCCAGCTCTGCACTGCCAATTGTCCGGCTAAAATCATCGTGCCGGCGCCGGGCGGTGACGGTCCCGTCTCGCTCGACCTGAGCAAAGGCGCGTGCCGGTATGACTGCAACCGCTGTTCGCAGGTGTGTCCGACCGGTGCGATCACGCCGCTGACGCTGGAGATCAAGCGCCGGACGAAGATCGCCGAGGCGAAATTCAACCCGCAGAAATGTCTGGTGTTTCAGAATTCGACACCGTGCGGCAAATGTGCGGCGGCCTGCCCGGTCAAGGCGGTCACCCTGCGGAAAAACGGCACGCCGCGTCCCGTGAAAACGGCTCTCTGCATCGGCTGCGGCGCGTGTCAGGCGGCCTGTCCGGCGCCCGAAAAAGCCATGACCGTGCATGAAATCGAAAAACAGTCTTTGATCGAAAAGGAAGGATAAATAAAACTATGGGCAGAATGCTGTTTCTGGAAGGGGCGTCAGGGATATCCGGCGATATGACCGTGGGGGCCCTGCTGGACCTCGGCGCAAATGCCGGAAAACTCAATGCAGTCCTGAAAAGTCTCCAGCTGGAAGGTTTCGATTATGAGATCACCCGGAAAGCCTCGCACGGCATCGAAGGATGCGATTTCAATGTGATCCTGCATCATGAGCACGAACATCATCACGAACATGAACATCATGAACATCATCACGAGCATGAGCATCATCACGAGCACCGGAATCTGTCGGATGTTTATGCGGTGATCGACCGCGGGACGATGACGGACCGGGCGCGTGAACTGGCCAAAAAAATCTTCCTGATCGTGGCCGAGGCGGAATCCAAAGCACACGGCAAGCCGGTCAATGAGGTGCATTTCCACGAAGTCGGCGCGATCGATTCGATCGTGGATATCGTGGCGGCCGCCGTGCTGATCGACGACCTGGGGATCACCGGATGCGTGGTGACCGGACTGACCGAAGGGCACGGCACGGTGCATTGTCAGCACGGCGACCTGCCGGTGCCGGTACCCGCCGTGCTCAATATCGCCAGTGCTTACGCCGTTCCGCTGCGGACAAGCGAAGTCAGCGGGGAAATGGTCACGCCGACCGGGATCGCCATTGCGGCCGCCTTGCGCACGGCGAAGGAACTGCCGGTGCAATATACGGTCGCCAAGGTCGGGATCGGCCTCGGAAAACGGGATTTCGGCCATGCCAACATCCTGCGCGCGATGCTGCTGGAGACTGCGGATGATCCGGACCGGATCTATCTGCTCGAAACCAACATCGACGATTCGACCGGGGAAGAGCTGGGGCAGGCGCTGGAAAAGCTGATGGCGGCGGGCGCGCGCGATGTGCATTTCCTGCCCTGCTTCATGAAGAAAAACCGTCCGGCGTATCTGCTCCGCGTCATCACGGATGCCGCGCATCTGGAAACCATGGAACGGATCATTTTCGAGTCCACCTCGACCATCGGACTGCGCAAGACCCCGGTCGAGCGCACGGTGATGGATCGCCAGGAGATCACGCTGCAGCTGCCGTTCGGCAGTTTTCAGGCGAAAAAATGCACTTGGGGTGCGGTGACGCGCTGCTATCCGGAATATGAGAGCGTAAAACAACTGGCCGAACAGGCCGGAATGGATTTCCAGACGGTTTTCGCGGCGGCGAAAAAGATCGCGGCCGAAAGCGTCTGAACCGACAAAAAGGAGGAAAGGGAGCATGAACCGAAGAGAGTTTCTGAAAGGGGCATTGACCGCGGCGGCCCTGGCGCCGATTGCGAAACTGGCGGCGAAAGCGGGCGCGGACGGCAACAAAAGTTCGGATCTGGCCAAAGGTCCGCAGGTGACCCGGCGGCAGTACCGGAACACGGGGCTGACTCTGCCCATGCTCGGGTTCGGCATGATGCGTCTGCCGACCCTCGGTCCCGGCAATCCGGAAATCGATTACGCCACGGTCGAAAAACAGATCGCCCGCGCTCTCGAAGCGGGGGTGAATTATTTCGACACCGCCTACTTCTATCATGGCGGACGCAGTGAAAAATGTGCCGGCGACCTGCTCAGCAAATTCCCGCGCGATTCCTACTATCTGACCAGCAAGATGCCGGTCCGCGCCCTCCGGAAAGCCGAGGACGTCCCGCGTATTTTCGAGGAACAGCTGAAGAAATGCAAGACCGAATATTTCGATTTCTATCTGGTCCACAATCTGAATGCGGCCCGCTGGAAAGACACGATCCGGTTCAAGGTTTACGAATATCTGCTGGAACAGAAGAAAAAGGGGCGGATCCGCAAGCTCGGTTTTTCCTTCCACGACAAACCGGAAGTGCTGGAAATCATTGCCAAGGCGCATCCCTGGGATTTCGCGCAGATCCAGCTCAATTATCTCGACTGGGAATTCTACCGTTCCAGGGAACAGTATGACATTCTGGTGAAATACAATATCCCGGCGATCATCATGGAACCGCTGAAGGGCGGCGCGCTGGCCACGCTGAACAAGGAATCGGTCGAGGTCCTGCGCAAGGCCGATCCCAAGGTCAGTCCGGCCTCCTGGGCATTCCGCTACGTCGGCAGCCTGCCGAACGTGATCTGCATTCTCTCCGGCATGACGCTGATGGAACATCTCGAAGACAACATCAGGACGTTCACTGATTTCAAGCCGCTGACCGATGCGGAACGCAAGGTCGTGGCGGAAGCGCTGGCGGTTTATCAGAAGACCCATCTGGTCCCCTGCACGGACTGCCGTTACTGCATGCCTTGTCCGGCCGGGGTGAACATCCCGCGCAATTTCAAAGTCTACAACCAGTTCCGGATCTCCAGCCGGGCCGACCGTTTTATGGACCAGTACAACGGCCTTCCGGAAGACCAGCGGGCGTCCGAATGTGTCAACTGCGGCGCCTGCCTGAAAAAATGTCCGCAGAAGATCAACATCCCGGCCGAGCTGAAGAAGATCGCCGCCGAAGCGAATAAAACCAGCGGACGCGGACGCAGACGCCGCCGGAATGCCATGATCGGATTCCCGGCGGACGAGGAATTCGTCTGATCCGGAAGGACCCTCTGGAATGGAACGGAGAGATTTCCTGAAAAATCTGTTCAAAGTGGCGGCCTACAGCGGGATCGCCGGATTGGCCGACACTTTGCAGGAAGACGTCAACACGGACAAGCGTTCGGGCAAAGGTGTGCAGATCACCCGCCGGCCGTACCGGCAGACGGGAATGACGCTGCCCCTGCTCGGTTTCGGCATGATGCGGCTGCCCGGAAAAGACGGCAAGATCGACCTGGACGCCGCCTCGGCAATGGTAGACAAGGCGCTGGAACACGGCTGCAATTATTTCGATACCGCCTATGTCTATCCCGGCAGCGAGCAATTCATCGGCCAGGTCTTGTCGAAATATCCCCGCGACAGCTATTATCTGACCAGCAAGATGCCGATCCGCTGCCTGAAAAGCGAAGACGATCTCGAACGGATCTTCCAGGAACAGCTCCGCCGCACCAGAGCGGGTTATTTCGACTTCTATTTCATGCACTGGCTGAATGCCCGGCACTGGCCCATGGCGCAGGAATTCCACGTGTGGGACTTTCTGGAAAAACAGAAAGCCGAAGGTCGTATCCGGCACATCGGTTTTTCGTTTCACGACGAACCCGAACTGCTGGAGAAGATCGCCACAGCTTATCCCTGGGAACTGGTCCAGATCCAGCTCAATTATCTGGACTGGGAGATCTGCCGTTCCCGCGAGATGTATGAAATCCTGACCAGACTCGGGATCCCGATCGCTATCATGGAACCGCTGAAAGGCGGCACTCTGGTGCAGCTGACGGAATCGGCCCGGAAGATCTTCACGGATGAAAAACCCGACCGCAGCATCGCCTCGTGGGGCCTGCGTTATGCCGCCAGCCTCCCGAATGTCCAGATCGTCCTTTCGGGAATGTCCGCGATGGAACAGCTGGAAGACAACATCCGGACGTTCACGGGCTTTACGCCGCTGACCGACGTCGAACGGGAAACCGTGGCAGATGCGTTGGAGGAATACCGGGAAACGGGCACGGTCCCCTGCACCGGATGCCGTTACTGCCGTCCCTGCCCCCAAGGGGTGGATATTCCCCGCAATCTGGCCCTTTACAACCAGACCAAAGCGCAGGGAAGCGCCGGATCGGCGGGAATGGTCTACGATGCCATGCCGGAAGCGGAACGCGCCTCGAACTGCGTCGCCTGCGGCCTGTGCAAGACCCGCTGCCCGCAGAAAATCGACATCCCCGCGCAGCTGAAAAAGACGGTCGAAGTTTTTGCCTCGCGGAACCACTGATCCATTCGATGACGGTCAGAAACACCTTCATCGCGAGCGGTTCATGCCTCTGCGCTGACGGTAATTCCTGAACTGCTGCGGGCGGCTGGCGGGAGTCAGATCCGACTGCAGACAAAATCTGCTCAAGGGCTGATATCCGGCCATCTCCATGAGTTTGTCCCAATTCTTCGGGAGTTCGATTTTCACCGAGGCAAACCCGCCGCCCGGAACGCACATGGTCTTGTTGCGGCTGGCATCGCCGGTGATGATCATCGCGGTTTTTCCCGCCATCATGACCGGGACGGTTTCCAAACAGTCTTTTCCGGTCCAGGCCAGCCACGGCGGAACGGCGGTATTTTCCCCGCCTTCCTGCCGGTTGATCCGGTATGTGTGCCGACGCACTGAATAAGTTTCCGGATTGAATGCACTGCCGGGATTTCCCCAGTAATTGGCGTAAGCCCGTTCCTCGACCGGACGGCGGGCAGTGGCGATCAGCGCCTTTTCCAGATCTTCCTTGCTCTTGAATTTCCGGGCAAGATCGCGCGCAACATAAGGCGTTATCAGCATGGTCCGATAAACGAACGGAGTGCCGCTGCCGACGGCGAACTGCTGCTTTTCCACCGCATCCCACGCCATCATCTCCATGATCTTCTGCGGATCGGCGGTCGCGGGCGCCAGATTGTTGCCCCAGGAAAGCGAGGATGCCGCCGTCAGCACATTGTCGTTCAGTTTGTAACCCTGCTGCATGTGATACGGCCGCCAGTTCAGTTTGACCGCGGCGGTGTCATCTTCCACCAGACACCACGGCATCAGATATCCGAACGTTCCCATGCGGTTTTCCTTGATGTGGTAGCCGCCGAGGTTCAGCATGGCAAGGTTGATGAAACGGCCGATCTTCGCATTGCGCATATTGGAGATCTCTCCCTGCGCACTGTCCAGCTCCAGCTGCCGGGCAATGGGCCCGTTGATCCAGCAGTAGGGGGTCCACGCATGGGTGCTCGCCAAGGTCCGGCGGAAATCGCCGTCCGTCATTGCTTTGGTGAATGCGATCAGGATCGGCATGAATTCGGGCGGACATCCCGCCATCACTCCGTTCACGGCAACCAGCCGCGCGGTCGCCTGCCGGTAAGACGGCGGAATGGCGGCGATCACCGCATCCGGGTCAAGGTCGGTGTATTTCAGAAATTCATTGACCCGCGCCGGAGTCGGCGGTATGACCGGCAGACCGTCCGTCCAGCCGTTCTGGGAAAAATAGAGATTCACTTCATCCAGATTGCCGGAATAGATGATCCCGTCCGGCGGAGCGGTCTTTTCCGCTCCGTTCAATTCTTCGTCGGTGAAAGGACGGGTGAGGGCGGCGACGATCTGCGGCCAGAGGATCTTGCGGGTGTTTTCCAGCAGTTCCCCGCGGGTATGGGCGGAAAACGCGCCGGGATATTCCGCTACCCGCGGTACCGGAACGCCTGCGGTCAATGCCGCCCGTTTCGCCTGGTCGGTGAAGCCGGGCGCGGCGATCATGACGGACGGCAGACCGCTGTATTCCGCGGCGATGCAGGAACCCATTTCCTTCGGCGTGCACAACCCGCATCCGCCGTTGCCGGAAATGACGGCATCGATCTTCAGCCGTTTCAGGTTCTGCACGAATTCGTCTTTCTGCCGCCGGATCACGCCCGGACCGGGCCACGGTCCCGCCGAACCGATCTCGCTCAGGACATATACCTTCGCATCCGGATAGTGCTGCAGGATCAATCTTCTGATTTCCGGATGCGTTACCGATGCCATGAAACTGCCGCCCACGACGGCGATGTTTTTCCCGTTCAGGGTGGACAGCCGCGGCGCCTGTCTGATCTTTTTTATGGAATTTTTACCGACCGGAGAAAGCACTCCGCTTTTTTGAGTGTCATCACTGCTTCCCGGCAGTTTGCATACGCCGGAGTCATTGCAATCATCCGCGGCCATGGCGGCCATGCCGAAGAAAACGATCGCAGCCAGAAAAGAAATCTTAAATTTACGCATTTTTTTACCTCCTGATGATCCCGTCCTTAAGAACGCGGAAATCCTGTCTAATCTACAGGGGAAACCTATTTTTTTCCATTTTTTTTCGGAAAATACTGTAGAAAAACCGGGATATCCGCATTCTCAAGGGTGGAGCGACGGAGGCGGAATACATGCTATGATGCGGAAGACTGTTTTCGGAAATTCCGCCGGCAGTTTCGTTTGACTTTTTCTTTCGGCAGTATATATTTATGAAAAATGAATTTTACCAGCGGGAGTGAAGATGAAATGACAGCAGAAGATCATACCGGACGGCAGACTTTCTGGGCGGAACAGTTTCAGGAACACCGCGGCCGCCTTCTCGCCCTGGCGGAAAGGAACCTCAATCCGGTGCTGCGCCGGCGCGTCACCGCCGAAGATGTGGTTCAGGACACTTTGTCTTCCGCCTGCCAGAAAATCGACTTTTTCGAGAACAATCCCGAAGTTCCGCTTTACTTCAAACTGCGCACTCTGCTGTTTCAGACCATTACCGGACTGGAACGGAAGCATCTGCAAAGCCAGAAACGCGATGCCTACAAGGAAATGGAGGTCACCGAGTCGGAAAATGCGACCGCCGGCAAAGTGAACTGGAATCTTTTTGCCGACACGATGACCGGTCCGCTTACCCGGATCGCCAGGAAAGACCGTTATGAACTGCTGAAGCAGGCCCTGGCCGATCTGTCCGAAAACGACCGGCAGATCCTGGAAATGCGTCACTTCGACGGACTGGGCAATGCGGAATGTGCGGAAGCCCTGAAGATCGAACCGAAAGCCGCCAGCATCCGCTATGTCCGGGCCCTGCAGCGGCTGAGGCAGAAACTTGCCGAATATACGGAGTTCCAGTCATGAGCGATGAGCATTCCATTGAGGAGATCGCGGCAGAATTTCTGGAACGCAGGCAGGCCGGGGAAGACCTGAAAACCGAGGCTTTTCTCGCGGAACATCCGGAACATGCCGATGAACTGCGCGATCTTCTGGATTTGATGCTGGACATGGAAAAGATCAGTCCGGACCAGACTCGGAAAAGTGCTCCGCCGCAGCCGGAACGCACCAATCTTCCGGATTCGGATTACCGACTGGTCCGCAAAATCGGCAGCGGCGGCATGGGTGTCGTGTTCGAGGCCATTCAGGTTTCGCTGAACCGCCGCGTGGCGGTCAAACTGCTGAATTCCTCTCTGCTGACCAATGACAATCAGCGGGCGCTGTTCGAAAACGAGGCGAAAGTCATCGCCATGCTGCACCACCCGAACATCGTCAAAATCTACAGTGCCGGATGCAGCGAGGAACGCTGTTACTATGCGATGGAGCTGATCGACGGCAAAGGACTCGACCGCTGTCAGTTCGACGATCTGCGCGAGCTGGCGCGGATCGGCCTGCAGGCGGCACAGGCGCTGGCTTACGCGCACCGCTGCGGGATCCTCCACCGGGACATCAAACCGGCCAATATGCTGCTGGATACGGAAGGAAACATCCACCTCAGCGACTTCGGGATCGCGTTCATCCTGTCCGGAAACGAGCCGATCGTCGAATCGCGAGGCAGCCGGAGCGGCACGCTGCGTTATATGGCGCCGGAACGGCTGGCGGAAGGGATCAACACCTTCGCCACCGATCAATATGCTTTCGGGGTGACTCTGTATGAATTGGCAACTGGGAAACCCCTGCTTCAAAGCAACTCACATGAGGAGCTGATGAAGCGGATCTGTTCCGGGGGGATCGAACCGCTTTCCTGTGCCGAACCCGAGTTTGCCGCGATCATCAACAAATGCATCAGTTTCGACTCCGCCGACCGGTATTCCAGTATGGATGAAGTGGTTTCCGATCTGCAGCGTTTTCTGAACCGCGAACCGGTCAAAGCATGCCGATACTCTCTGCTGCATCGGCTGGTCCTCTGGTGCCGCAGGAAACCGGCCGTGGCCGCATTGTCCTTTGCTTCCGCCGGATGTGCGGCGGCATTGGTGATCTCGCTGATCGTCGGTTTCATCCAGACCCGGGCCGCCTTGAGGCTGGCGGAACAGAATGCACAGGCCGCCGATTCCGCGATCTCACAGATCTTCAAGCGTATTTCGGAACAGCCGCCCTCCCGGAAGAATGCCAGACTGCTGAATGCTTTGCTGCCCTATTATCAGATGATCGCCGGACAGCGCGGCATTCCGCCATCCAAAATCTGCGAAGCATACGCGGTGATCGGCGAATGCGCCATGCGGACCGGCAGTTACAACGTCGCCGAGGAAGCATACCGCAGCATGATGCAATACCGCACCGACGCCTACCCAGTGAACCGGCTGGCGGAAGTCCTGAGCAAACGCGGAAAAACCGGGGAGGCAAACCGGTTATATCGGCAGGTCATCGAAAAATATGAAAAGTCGGAAAAAGCGGAAGACCGGTTCGAAACCGTCCGGGCCCTGCTGGCGCTTTCCAAAACGCCGGACAGCGAAGAACGGAGCCGCGCTTTCCGGATCCTGGAAACCCTGCTCAAGGATCAGCCGTCCAATCCGGAATACCGGTTTCTGTATGCCGTGCTGCTGGGCGGCAATCCTCGTCTGTATCATTCGCTTCGGATCCCCGGCGTGGAGCCCAACGCGGCAAAACTGCTTTCCAAGCTCGCGGAAGAACATCCGGAACAGCCGGAATACGGCTTGGCTCTGATCGATCTGATGACCCGGAAATTCCGTTTGATACGCAGTTTCCAGAACAGCGGAAATGCAATGGACGATATCCTCCGTCTTTCCGAAAAAATGCTCGGACGCTGGCCCAACGACCCGCAGATCGTTTCCGCCGTGGTCAAACTGCACCAGCGCTGCATGGAAGTCCTGCGCCGCCGCGGCGGAGACAAAAAGGTCCGCAAAGAAAGCGAACGGCTGCTGGCCATTCTGGAGATCCTCTTCCACAATCCGGAGATCTCCGATCCCGTGAAGGAAGAACTGATCCAGATCCAGCTGCGGCGGCTTCAAATGTTCCGAAAGCGGGGGGCAAGTGAAGAGATTGAGGCGTTATCTTCGGTAATTTCCCGAGAACTTGATTATTACCATGGTTCAAAACGTGAGGATTACCGTAAACAGCTGGATCAACAGAAATAAAATAAAGAAATATGCAGAAAGAGTTTTTTATGAAACGAATACTATTGTTTTCATTGTCGGTATTTTTTTGTTTTGCTTTAACATCTGAAGCTCGGGGGGATCGGAGTGGTCGATGGCGTCCATATTCTCCGCGCCGCTATCCGCCACAAAATGCCGGGCGATGGGAAGGACAACGCCCGCCTTTAGGCAGGGGGCGAATGGATGCAGTTTCCAGTCCCAATATGACAAAAAGACGTTTCACCGGAAGAAGCGGCACGCTTCAGTACTGCCAGTTCGCTGAAAACATGAATGGTTCTGGGGCACCATCGCTTCTTCTGGTTCTGCATGGTCGAAGCGACTCGGGATCGGACAACACCTCGCAACTCTCCTCTCCTGCCTTACGTTCTCTGATTCCATATCTGAACAGACATGCGGAAAAAGTGATTGTTCTTGCTCCGCAGTGTCCGTCCGGCCAGGATTGGACCGGAGGTCGCGGTGGGACTTCGCTGCTGCCGGTACTGAACGAACTTGTCCGTGAAAAGTGCCGGGAATTCAATATTTCTCCGGGAAAATGCGGAATCACCGGGATTTCGATGGGGGGTGGAGCATGCTATACCTTTATGGCGCAGTATCCGGGACTGTTTGCAAAAGCCATTGTGGTATGCGCCGCCTGCCGGGAAAACGATTCCGTCAGGCTGAATGGGAACTTTTACATTATACATGGCGAAAACGATCAGCTGATTCCTGCGGAGCGTGCCAGACAAACGGCGCAATCCATATCCCAAAAGGGTAATGCCCAGGTAAAATTCACCTGTTTGCCGGGAAAAGACCACATTTCCTGCGCTGAGAACGCATATACCGAGGCATGCTGGAAGTGGATGTTCCAGTAATTTTGAGCCTCATGTCTGGATTTTTTCCTCTTTTTTTCGAAAATAAGTGTAGAAAAAGATGGATGTCCGCATTCTTAAGAGTGGAGAGCAAGAGCTCTGACCAAAAACAAGAATCCAAAAGGAGGACACCATGAACAAGTTTATGACGCTCGGAACCGCCGCAATTCTTTTCGCCGGATTTGGAATGACGGGACTTCAGGCCACCGAAATCGAAACGACTTCCGAAACGGAAATCCAGTCGACGGAATTGAAAGACGGTCTGAAGGACGGCTTGAAGGACGGAATGAAAAACGGGCTGGCCCAGGGCAGCAAGAACGGCTTGGCCCAGGGCAGCAAGAACGGTCTGGCTCAGGGCAGCAAGAACGGTCTGGCCCAGGGCAGCAAGAACGGTCTGGCTCAGGGAATGAAAAACGGACTCAAAGGCGGACTCAAGAATGGAAGAAAGCAGGGAATGAAAAACGGACGGAGGAAATAAGCCCGCATTGAAATAATCCCTCATCGCCCCGCCTCGCGGGGCGTATTTACTTGAGTAATGTCGGCAAGTCACATTAAAATGATCAGGAGAAAAACGTGAAAAACATCTTTACCCTCGCCGTTGTCGGTTCCGCCCTTATCGGAATTACGGGAAGCGTTGAGGCCTCGCCTCGTCAGGCAAACCCGGAAGCAAAACTTCATCGTTTCAGCACCACTATCGAAAAAGAGCGTCCTCAGCTCAATGAGGAAACAAGGCGTCTGATCGCTGCTTACCGTCGCGATCCCAGTGAGGCGAATTATGCCGCACTCAAAAAACAGGTCGAGCGTAACTACGATGCCGTCGTCGCCCGCAAGAAAGCCAAACTCGAAGAGCTGAAACGCACGGCCCGCGACCAGTACAAAGTCGAGGAAATGCAGAATATCGTCGATGAAATGCTCCGTGACCGTGATCAGCGGGTCGAAAATTCCATGCGCCGCTTCACCGATCAGCGTTTCCGCCCCGGATTGCGCAACCGCAGTGCCGACGGTTATCAGCAGGTGCTCGGCGCAGGTCAGAATGTTTCCATCGGTTATGCGCCCGTGACCAATGAGGATTATGCCAGATTCATCGCCGCGACCGGCCGAAAAGCGCCGCGCACCTGGAAAAACGGCAGAATGCCGGAGGATCTGGCGAAACATCCGGTGGTGAATATCAGTTACGAAGATGCAGTCGCCTACTGCAAATACCTTACCGACCGGGACGGCGGACGCGCGGCCTACCGTCTGCCCACCGAAGCGGAATGGGAAGCGGCGGCCGGACACATGCCGAAGGATGCCGATTTCAACTGCGGCGAAAACGATGGCACGACTCCGGTCAATGCCTATGCAAAGACTCTCTCCGCGTGCGGCGCGGTGGATATGTGGGGCAATGTCTGGGAATGGACCTCAAGTGCCGTTGGCAATCAGCGTGCGGTCAAGGGCGGTGCGTGGGACAGCCGCCGCACGGAATGCCGTACCGAGGCGCGCGGAGTCGGACGTGATCCCGATCGTGGTTATGCCAACGTCGGATTCCGCGTCGTCCGCGAAAGCAAGGAGAATAACGGAAACCGTCCCAATAATCGTCGAGGCGGACGCAGATCGGAAAACCGCCGCAATGCCCGTTATTGAGAGAAAACTCAACTTGCTTGATTCCGTTCCTTAAAACTCGAAAGGCGGCCGGGTTCACTCCCGGCCGCCTGGGTCTCAATCGATGCCAAGCATTTTCTCCTGCTCCAAGTGTTGAAAAACAAGCAGTTACGATTGTAAATCTAATATCTGATATTGGATTTGCAAGATTTTCTTGTTTTTTTGCCATAAATTCTTGCAATTCTAACTTTCGATGTTATATTTACAAGAACTTATAAGGAGAAAAAGCATGATTGCCCGTCAAATGTCAAATCAGATTCTCGAGGCTGCAACCCAATATCCCGCCGTCGCGGTCACCGGACCGCGACAGTCGGGGAAAACGACCCTGTGCCGCGAACTGTTTCCCCATTATGCATACGCCAATCTGGAAAATCCGGAGACGCGGCAGTTCGCCATCGAAGACCCCAATGGGTTTCTCGCTCATTTCGACAAACCCGTGATCCTTGATGAAGTCCAGCGTGTCCCGGATCTGTTCAGTTACATCATGCCGCTGGTGGATGAACATAAGCGGATGGGCGAATTCATTCTTTCCGGGTCGCAGAACTTTCATTTGCAGCAGGCCATCAGCCAGTCCCTTGCCGGACGCTGTTCCACGCTGAAACTTCTGCCGATGTCCTTCCGGGAGCTGAATCGGAAACCGAATCATGACATTTTCGGGCTCGGCAATGAGACTCCGGACCTGCCGGATGCTCCGGGGAATCCCTTCGACCATATCTTCCGCGGCGGCTACCCTCCGATCCATGACCGCGGCATCAAGCCGACCAACTGGTATGCTCAGTACACGCAGAGTTACCTGGAGCGCGATGTGCGCCAGCTGGTCAATGTCGGTGACCTCGAGACCTTTGAGCGGTTTCTGCGTCTGACGGCAGGACGCAGCGGTCAGATCCTGAACTTGGATTCCCTGGCAAGCGATGTCGGCGTCTCTCCGGTCACGGTCAAGCGCTGGATCTCCCTGCTGTGCGCAAGCTACATTGTTTTCCTGCTGAAGCCGCATTCACGGAATTTCAACAAGCGCCTGATCAAAACGTCGAAGCTGTATTTCTATGATACCGGACTGCTTTGCTATCTGCTGGGCATCAGGTCGGCCAGGAATCTGGAACTGCACAGCCAGCGGGGCGCGATCTTTGAGACCTATATCATTTCAGAACTCTGCAAGTCCTGCTTCAATGCGGGGGTGGAACCGCCGTTGTACTACTGGCGAGATTCCCAGGGACATGAGGTCGATCTTCTCATCGAAGACGGCGAGGATCTTTATCCGGTCGAAATCAAATCGGGACAGACGGTCTCCGGAAACATGATGAGCGGTCTGGACTATTGGTGCAGACTTGACGGCACGGAAACCGGAATGCTCATTTACGGCGGAAGCGACAATTACACCCGGAGCGGGATTCAGGTCCGGAGCTGGGCTTTCGTTTGATCGGTCCACACCCGCGAATACTATTTACGGACGGAGAAAGCGGCAATTATGAAAATCATTGTGAAAACCAATTGGCGGATCATGCACAGACCTTTGATCATCTGCAGCATGATCCCCTTTTCGATAACGCTGGTTTTTACGATATCATGCCTGGTTTCGCAGCGTCCGGAGATCCAGGCGAATCGATATAGTTTACCTTTATTCAGCTTGACGATATCTTTTCTGCTGATCCTGTTCTTTTACTTCATTCTGACTTCGTACCGGATCACTTTTGACGGAGAAAAGTTGACATATCATAAATTTTATATCCCGGTAAAAAGTTTTTCCATCCCCGAAATCGAATCCGTTGGGTATTCACCTCAGATCCATTATCTGTTTATCAACCGGGAATACGCCTGGAGCTGCCGGCTCTTCCCGGAAAAGGATATCGATGCACTTTTGGAAATACTTTCTCAAAGGCATGGCATCAAAACCGGAAAGAGTTAAAAAATCAGCTCTCCACCTTCCTCACATTTCGCGGCGTTTATTTTGTGACCGCAGCAGCGCAGCCAGCGCAAATACGAGTGTGGTAATCGGCTTTTTTATGGTGTCTGTCTCCTGCGGTCAAAGGCTCTGCCGGAGGATTTCCATGACGTCCTCGCGGGTAAGTTTTTTGTAGCCTCCGTCGAGCAGGAACGTCGCGTCGGCAATCTTCGGGAGCATTTCCTCCGTTGCGCCGAGTTCCGTGATGTTCATAGAAACGCCGATCTCCCGCATCCACGCCTCGAACGCAGCCAGTCCCTCCTCGGCCAGCTGCCTGTCCGACTTCCCGTCTGCCGGAATACCCCAGACGTTTACGGCAAAACGCGCGAACTTCTTCAATCCGTACGGCAGAATGTGTCGGTAGTACGGCAACGATACGGCGGAAAGCGTCATACCGTGCGTCGCGTCCGTCAGCGTGCCGACGGCGTGCCCGAGCATGTGGACCTCCCAGTCGGTCGTCTTGCCCATCGCGATGAGGGTGTTGAGCGCCCAGGTCGCGGTCCACATGATATTGCTCCGGGCTTCGTAGTCCTCCGGATTTTTCACGGCGATGCGCGAGGAATGGATGAGTGAATGCATCAGCCCTTCGGCGATATAATCGCTGGTGTTGTCATCCTCGCCGCTGAAATACTGTTCGAGGATGTGGCTCATGATATCGAAGATGCCCGCGACCATCTGGCGGCGCGGCACGGTGAAGGTGAAGCGGGGATTGAGCACGGTGAATTTCGGGTAGACGGCGGGACCGAAGACCTTGCCGACCTTGAGGTTCGCCTTGTGGTTGCTGATGACGCTGCCGCCGTTCATCTCGCTGCCAGTCCCGACCATCGTGAGGACGCTTCCCACGGGAATGATGCGGCAGGATGGCTCCTCGAAGCGGGTATAGTATTTCTCCCATGGGTCTTCATCGCACCAGGCGGAAACGCTGACGCCTTTTGCATAGTCGATGGTCGAGCCGCCGCCCACGGCAAGGATAAGGTCGACATTATTGGCCTTCGCTTTCGCCGCGCCTTCCAGCATCCTTTCGAGCGTGGGATTCGGCATCACGCCGCCGTCATCGATGACGGTCTTGCCCGCCGCCTTCAGGATCGCCATGACCTGATCGTAGATGCCGTTTTTCCGGATGGAGCCGCCGCCGTATGAAAGCTGTACGGCCGGCCCGTAGTTCTTCAGTTCGTCCGCGAGAAAATCAAGCGAATTTTCTCCGAAATGGAGTCTGGTCGGATTGTGGAATTGGAAATTGCCCAGCATGTTGTGTCCTCCTTGTGTTTGGCAGAGATTTTCAATCGGTATTCGGTTCGGCCGTTTCCTCGGGTTCCTCTTCCGGGACGGGCGGTACGGGCTCGGAATCGCAGAGTTCGCGGAAACGGCAGGATGCACAGTACGCGGAATCTTCCAGCCGCGGAAAGTTATCCGATCTCAGGCCGTCCGGCTGATTGACGACCGCCAGCATGTCGCCGGCACTGCAGACGATCAGGTCCTCGCCGACCGGAGCAGGGACTTCCGTATGGCAGATCAATCCTTTCGGAGTCACATAGATCTTATGGACTTCCAGCTCGAAATCGGGATATTTGTACTGGCACCAGGCCGCGAAAACCCGTTCCGGCAGACCGTATTCCCCGTCATCCGCCTGGAATGCGGTCCGGTCTTCCGGCGAGGAAAAAGCGAACCGCACCGTCCAGGCGGAAACCGTGCGCCGGCCGACCGCATAGATCCAGGGACGCAAGGAGATCTGCTGACCGGCATAGGTGAAGAGCCGGTATTCGGGCGGCAGCCGCCAGTCCAGCGGGTCCACTGCGGCCAGTTCCTGCGGCAGATGCATTTCCTCCCACTGCAGGAAAAAATCCCGGAACCGGTTCTGGATCACCTGGAGCATCTCCTGGGCGGAACCATATTCACCGGTGTTGTAATAAAGTTCCTGAAAAGAAGTGAATTTTGGGTCGTCCAGATATGAATTTTCCCTGAGGTCGTCGCGGGCGTGGATCAGATGCGTGGACACCCGGACCTGGAACGCCTCGGTCAGGGCCTGCGCGCGGCCTTCACCGGAAAACCGCGCGATATCCAGCAGCGCGCCGGAAAGCGAATCTTCGGCAACGGAACTCATCCAGGAGTCCGCCGTGTCCAGATATTTCAGGAGATAGGCATGCATGGCCGGATCGGCGGCCAGCGTGTTCCAGCCGCCCTGCGCCAGATAATGCCGGAAAAACCAGGCGCGCCGGCACTTCCTGAACAGAAAATGCTTGGCCGGAGACCAGATGAATTCATCCGGCGGCCTCGGCTTGCCCGATTTGGCGCCATGCAGCAGCCAGCGGAAAAAATCCGGCATTTCAATACTGCGCCGGCAGATAATAGAGCCTGCCGGGCTGCGGCGTAAAGGCCGGAGCGGACGGAGTCCCGTTGAGCTGCACGTTCACACCTTTCAGGCCGCTTCGGGCGGACAGCAGGGAGAACAGTTTGGCAAAACTGAACGAATCCTTGTAACGGATCACAGTATAGGAATCGGGTTTCAGTTTCGCGCTTTTCGCGGCGGCATCGACGGCATCGCGGAAATATCCCAGCGAATCCACCAGGCCGAGCTTTTTGGCCTGGACGCCATCGAAAATACGGCCGTCGCCGATTTCGGACGAACGGATCTTTTCCACCGGGATCTTGCGGGATTCCGCCACGATCCGGGTGAATTCGAGATAGGTGTTGTTCACCAGTTCGCGGACGATCCCGACCTCTTCGGGCGTGCGCTGGCGGGCACCGTTGAGCATGTCTTTCATTTTGCCGGAAGTATAGACCTCGGACTGCAGGCCGATCTTTTCGAACAGGCCGCGGTAATTGATCGTTGACATGATGACGCCGATACTGCCGGTCAGGGTCAGTTTGTTGGCGATGATCGGACTGCAGGCCGCCGCCACGTAATAACCGCCGCTGGCCGCCATGGTGTTCATCATGGCCACCGCGGGTTTTCCGGTCTTCCGGAACCGCATGATCTCTGTATAAATCTCATCCGACGCCACCACCTCACCGCCCGGGGTGTTCAGGTTGACGATCAGCGCTTTCACATTCGAATCGGCCGCCGCCCGGCGGATCCGGAGGCAGATCTGACGCGAATACGCTGCATGGCTGTCAAAAGATTCCTCATCGGAAACAATGACGCCTCGGACGTTGACCACTGCGATTTTCGATTTTTCATCGTGTTTTCCGGTCACATATTCTTCTTCCAGGCTGTCCGGATCATCCGGAGACGAACTGCTATGGCCGGATTCTCCCGGGATCATGCTGCCGATCCAGACCAGCCCCAACACGATCGATCCGCACACCAGCAGCATGCCGATCATCAGGCCCAGTCCGCATCCGAAACATCCCCAGCCTGCCTTTTTGACGGTTCCATGTTCTTCCGACATAATTTATCCTCCTTGTGAAATTATGCTTTATGTTTTTTTTCAGCCAGAAAATTCCGGTAATCTCCGATCAGGAAATCGGACATCTTCCGCCAGGGGAACTTGTCCCGGACCAAATTGCGCCCGAATTCCCCGAAAGCCTGCCGTTTTTCCTTCTGTTCGAGCAGCGAGACCACGGCAGCCGCAGCCGCCTCATGGTCGCCCGGCGGAGTCAGGAAACCGCTCCGGCCGTCCAGAACCACTTCGGGCGTGCCGTCCAGCGGATACGCCACGACCGGTTTGCCTTCCGCCAGCGCCTGGACCGCCACCCGCGGCAATCCTTCCTTCAGCGAAAAATGCGCCACCAGATCGGTCAGCGCGATATATTCGGCGATCCGGTCCGGCGAAACCAGTCCGGCGAAAAAGACATGATCTTTCAATCCCAGTTCGGCGACCGCTTTTTCATATTCCGAGCGCATGGGACCGTCGCCCATGATCAGAAAACAGGCCTCGGGACACGCCTGCACCACCCTCGCCGCCACCGGAAAGAAATCCTCATATCCCTTGCGGGGAAACAGCCGGGCCACGGCGCCGACGACAGGACGGTTTTCCGGAATGCCCAATTCCGCCCGCAGAGCGGGATCCGGTTTCGCATTCAGGAAACGGTCGAGCTCCATTCCGCTGTAGACCACCTTGAACTGTTCCGGCCGGCCGATATTGACCGCCAGACACTGGTCGATCATGGCCTGGGCGACCGCATAGATCCGGTCGCAGCGTTTCGCCGCATACCGTTCCGCCCGGATATACAGCTGGTTCTTCAGGAAACTGTCGTACGGTCCGAAAGCCAGGCCGTGGATCGTATGCACCACCATC
>Ga0265298_10001022_pt1 | contig 41425 bp, 68 predicted proteins | sample AusTroGonzalo_MG_3_FD_193486 | JGI IMG/M metagenome (GOLD analysis project Ga0265298, IMG submission 193486) | Bovine rumen microbial communities from tropical cattle in Woodstock, Queensland, Australia - Gonzalo_01 | ecosystem: Host-associated > Mammals > Digestive system > Stomach > Rumen ... | reverse complement strand
CTGAATGAGAAGTATCGAAAGGTCTGATCATGGAAACGAAACCGAAAATCGAGCTTGATCTGCAACAGGTCGAAGTCCTCGCTTCTCGGGGACTGACCAAAGAACAGATCGCAGACGCTCTCGGGATGTCCTACTCGACCCTAAACAGGCGGCAGAACGATCCCGAATATGCGGCAGATTTGGAAGTCGCCATTAAAAGGGGAAAAGCCAAGGCGATCTCTTTTGTGGCGGGCAAGCTCCAAAAGCTGATCGAAGAGGGAAATCTCGGGGCGATTTGCTTCTACTTGAAGACGCAAGGCGGATGGTCTGAAAAGTCCGAAATGACCTTCAAGGGCGATGCAAAGAATCCGCTAACGATTGATAACCGAGTCCCTGACCTGTCTCCTGATCAGGTCATGGAATTGATGCTAAAGCGTAATGCAAGACCTGAGTCCTGACATCGTTGAGATCATCATGGCTCGAAAGCACTTCGGGCTTTTCGTTCAATACGTTGATCGGACTTTTAGCGCGGGCTGGGTTCACGCTCTGGTCTGTAACGCCCTGGATCAGTTTCTTGCGGATGTGATCGCAAAGAAGTCTCCGCGCTTGATGATCACGATGCCTCCTAGACATGGCAAGTCGCAGTTAGTTTCTAGGCTGTTTCCTGCTTTCGCTCTGGGGCGCTTTCCTGATCTGTCTTTTATCGGGACTTCGTACTCTGCGGGTCTTGCTGACTCTTTCAGCAAGGACATCCAGAGGATCATTGACTCGGATGAATATCGGGCAGTCTTCCCAGATACGCAACTCGGAACGGGCAAGACAGGCGACGCTCTGCGCCAGACTTCCGTCTTTGAAATCAGAGGACACAAAGGGCGGTATCGCTCTGCGGGTGTCGGCGGTGGCATTACGGGACACGGCGGCGAGTGTGTTGCTGAAGATTCTGAGGTGTTGACTCCTTTTGGTTATCGGTCTATTAAGAATATTTTGCCGGGTTGCCCCGTAATAGGCTATAATATCAATACTCACAAGTTAGAGGTGTGCATTGTTGAAGCCAAACGGGAAAAATATGCGGAAAAAATCCACAGACTGCGTAGTTACCAAGGAAGAAGCCTTAAGGTTACTGGAAACCACCCAATTTACAGCCAAGGGAGATTTGTCCCAGCGGAAACTCTTACCAAGGGTGCGCCTATTTTGTGCGCAATGCGGAAAAGAATTTGTCGTGATGGGTTATCAATTCACCAAGAGCGTGAAAAGAGGACAGGAGCGGCATTTTTGCTCTCGTTCTTGTTCGATGAAGCACGAATCAGAGAAAGGGGCGAATCTGCACAAGTGCAAGGATTGCGGAGCCTTGGTAAAGAAGGGACAGCAATACTGCACGGAATGCCGTCTGAAGCATCGGCAATGGCGGCTCGGAACGGGACTGCAACCTGTGCAGAAGGTCTGTCCGATTTGTGGCAATGTGTTTGCTGCAGTGCATCGTGGGCATGGCGAGTTTGCCGTTTACTGTTCCAAAGATTGCAAGAATATTGCTCAATCGTTAATGATGGGGGGTTCTGGAAATCCGAAATTCAAAGACGGAATTACGGATTTGCGCAATCGGAGGAGCATCATAAATGCGCAGTATCACGCCAAGAAAGCCGCTTTAGCAAAATACGGAAATACTTGTTTGGTTTGCGGTTCAACGGAAAAAATCCAATGTCATCATTTGGATTTGAACCCTTTGAACAACAATCCAGACAATGTTGTGACCGTGTGCGAGGAATGCCACAAGGAATGCCATCGGCAAGAAGTCCGTGGTACGTATATGGGGACGCTGTTTCGTCAAATTCAGAAGAATATGGCGAATTTCTGGTAGTTGATCTTCAAGTCTCAAAATGTCATAACTTTTTTGCCAATGGTATTTTGGTACACAACTGTCTGTTGGTCGATGACCCTTTCAAAGATCATGAAGACGCAGACAGCGCCACTCAGCGTGAGAAGGTCTGGAATTGGTACACGAGCACCCTCTACACTCGTAAAGCGCCTGGGGCGGGAATCATCGTCATCAATACGAGATGGCATTGCGATGACCTGAGCGGAAAGCTATTAGACGCTGAAGCGAGAGGTCAGGGCGATACGTGGCAAGTCTTGAACTTCCCCGCGATTGCTGAGCATGATGAGCGCTATCGCAAGACGGGAGAAGCGCTCCACCCAGAGCGCTATGACTTGCAGAGCCTTGAACAGATCAAGACTGCAATCGGCTCCCGAGATTGGCAGGCGCTCTATCAGCAACACCCCGTCCCCGATGGCGGCGCACTCTTCAAAGCTGAATGGCTGAAGCATTGGTCAGCGGCGACTCTGCCCACGATGGACAGGGTTATCGAATCTTGGGATATGACCTTCAAGGACGGAGCGCATAGCGACTTCGTTGTCGGTCAGGTCTGGGGCAAGAAGGGCGCTAACTATTACCTGTTGGATCAGGTCAGAGGACGATGGGACTTTGTTCATACGCTCAGCATGGTCAGGCTTCTGAGCCAGAACCACCCTAAAGCGTGGACGAAGTTAGTTGAAGAAAAAGCCAACGGCGCAGCCGTAATGAGTTCTTTGCATTCGACTGTCGGGGGCTTCGTTCCCATTGTCCCCAAAGAGTCGAAAGAAGCCAGGGCATTCGCAATCACGCCGCTCTTTGAATCTGGGAATGTATACCTGCCGCCACTGGAGACGGATTGGGTGCATCGTGATCTGATTCCCGAGCTGATGCAGTTCCCGAGCGGAGCGCACGATGACCAAGTTGACGCAATGACACAAGCCCTGTCCTACTTGAAAGAGTTCGGGAGCGGCTACGCAATCGGAGACGATTGAAGATGAACGAAAGAAAATTGGCTATCGCATCCGATGACGATGACAAGCAGATCGTGAATCCGATCACAGTAGAGCGGGGTCTTTTCGATCCCGCTTTCTCTTTTGGAGCGGGTTCTTTGCAAGCGTCCAAGGCGCACACGGCAGACCTTAAAAAGGCGATGGACGGCGCTTTCGGCGGCTCGATCCAGATGCTCCCTGCCGTTACCTCAGATGTCTATCTGCATGGCTTTATAGGCTACGGCAGACTGCAAGCGCTCTCACAGGATGCCGTTGTCAGACTCATGATCGGAACTCGCACGGATGAGATGACCCGCCGCTGGATTTCCTTCAAGGATGTCGAGCCAGAGACGGCTCAGCGCTTTGAAGACTTCATCAAAGACCATGCGATCAAAGAGACAGTCCAGAGGGCTGTCAGTACGTGCGGCTTCATGGGCGGGGCTTATATCTTCGTAGACACCGACACAGAGGACACGGCAGAGCCTTTGAATTGGTCTGCGCACTCGACAGAGTTCAAGTCTCTGTCCTTCCGCGTTATTGATCCGATCTTTGTCGCTCCGCAAGCCTTCAATGCCAACGATCCGCTACGCGCTGACTTCTACAAGCCTAGCGTCTTTCTTGTCATGGGCAAGCCCGTCCACAGATCGCGCTTGATCCGCATCGTTGAGAATGAGCCGATTGACATCCTAAAGCCGAACTACAACTTCCTTGGCATCCCTCACGCTCAACTGCTTGAAGATTATGTCCAAGACTTCCGCGATAACCGAGAATCCGTCAATCGCCTGCTGAAAAAATTCAGCGCGTCCTTCTTGAAAATGGACATCAAGAATTGGCTGTATGCGGGCGGCGCTCGTAGCCAAGTCGAGAAGCGAATCGAGAATTTCATTCGGTGGCGCAACAATGATGGCGTGGCGGTTATTGACAAAGACTCCGAAGACTTTGCACAAGTCAACACTCCGCTGTCGGGTCTGGATGCTTTGCTTTCGCAGAGCTTGCAGTTCGCTGTCGCTGTCAACAGGACGAACGTGGTTAAGACGCTCGGCCTGAGTCCTGCGGGTTTCAATACAGGCGAAAGCGACATCAAAGTCCACAATGATCTGATTTCGGCGCTCCAAGAGAAGGTCTTGCGCAGACCGCTCGACCGCATTCTGCAATCGATTGCAATGCATCTGGGTCTTGATGCTCCGTCTTTCGACTTCTGCCCGCTCAATGAAGAAGATCAGAGGACGCTTGCAGACACCGAGAAGGTGCTTGCTGACACCCTCGCGGTCTATCTGGATCGCGGCGTGATGAGTCCTGACGAAGCCCGCGATGTTGTTCAAAACACGGAATATTCAACGATTGCGAACAGCTTGCAGGGCGGCGCTCCTGAGGGCATCGAAAGCCCCGAGGACGATCCCTTCTCTGCACTAAATGGTGGCGAGAATGCAAAGCCCTGACCTCGACATTAAGCCGACAAAGAGCCGCGTCTTGCATACCAATGCAGGGCTGAAGTCTCAATATACGAGACTGCTGATCAAGATCGTCCGAGAGTTAAGCACCGAGGTCGCTACAGCGATCAAAGAGCAATACCGACAGGATGAGTCACAGATCGTTGGAGACGATAGTCCTGTAAGTCGCTTGCAGTCTTTATTGACGGCGGCTCGGGAGCGATTCGCTGCTCGGATTAATTTCACGGCTCCAAGGCTTGCTCAATGGTTTGTCGAGCGTGTCCGTAATGGCGTGAATAAAGCGCAAAAAGAGAGCTTCATGGCGGCAGGCTTGCAGGGCTTCACAGTCTCATTTGAGACGGGAACCCTGACCCAGAGCGTTGTCGAGTCTCTTGTCTCCGAGAACGTGAATTTGATCAAGAGCATCGGCTCGCAATATCTCACAGATGTTGAGGGCATTGTCATGCGTGGCGTGACGGCAGGCCGTGATCTAAAGCAGATCAGCACCGAACTCAAAAAGCGCTACGACATCACAGCCCGCCGCGCCGCAATGATTGCCCGAGACCAAGCCAACAAAGCGACGCAGGGCATCTCTAGGGCTAACTGCCTTGATGCAGGGATCTCACGCGCCGAGTGGATTCACATCCCAGGGCGCAAGTCTGAGCGCAAGGTTCATCGGTCATGGAACGGCAAGCAGTTTGACCTAACAAAGGGACTCTACAACCCTGAGACATCTCAATGGGAACTTCCCGGACAGCCGATCAACTGCAATTGCAGTTTTCGGCTCATCGTGGACAAGAAACTATGGAAAGACCTCACAAACAGCTAAGACTTGTCGCTCTGGATGCTAGTCGGCGTCACTTCGATTCGAACGGCTTTTTGCATGTTGACGGGAACCGCTTGACCTGTGATCAAGTCGCTCCCTACTACGGCATGGAACTGCCCGAGTCGCCAGACATCGACCCAGAGCGAATCTATTACGCCTATCGCCCTGCTGAAGAACTTCAGAAAGCATTGGACACCTATAACGGAGTCCCGCTCTTGGCAGAGCACGAATTTGATTCCCCGGACGAACCGCTCAAGGAACTTAGGGTCGGGGCAATCGGTACGGAAGCCGCATGGCAAGACCCGTACATCACGAACTCGCTGACCATCTGGGACAAGGATGCAATCGAGAAAGTGCAGAGCGGCGAACTCGCTGATCTGTCTTGCGGTTACTCCTTTGAGCCTGAATGGAAGACGGGCAAGACCTCAGACGGAGTCGCTTTTGACTTCATCATGAGGAATATCCGATGCAATCACGTCGCCCTTGTCGCAAAGGGCAGGGCGACGGGTTGTCGAGTGGCAGACATCCTGCCGAATCAATCAATGGAGAAATCCGCAATGGAAGAAAACAAATCCGCTTGCGATGACTTCACGGAATGGAGCCGAAAGGTGATCGAATCGGCGGGAGTCGAACTCACGCCCGAACAGATTGACGCTCTTGTCCGTAAGTTTGCCGAAGCTCATGCCGACTTCGAGAAGAACGAAGCTGAAGCCGCCAAGGAAGATGTCGAGGGTACTCGTGATGAGGACTCCGACAAGGCTGAAGAGCCGAAGGGCGAGGACGAAGAAGAAGCCAAGGATGAGGACAAGCCTGCCGAGGATGAGGACGAAAAGAAGCCCGAGTCCGAGGATGAGGATACTTGCGAAGACGAAGACAAGCCCGAAGCCAAGGCAGGAGATGCAGACATCATCGCCAAGGCTACGGATGCCGCTGTCAAGCGTGTCTCTGCGCTGTTCAAGGCGGCTGACGCTGTTCGCTCCGTGACGGGCAAGATCGACCCGATGAGCTTCAAGAGCGAGGGCGCAATCTACGCTCATGCTCTCAAGGCTATGGACTACCGCGCAGAAGTCCCCGAAGTCTCCGCCCGCGCTGTCTTCACGGCTCTCATGAGCATGAAGAAGGACGCTCCGCAGAAGACCGCTGACAGCGCTCCGATGTCGGACGCTCTGAGCGCCGCACTCAATCGCATTCACTAACTTCTTTTGGAGTACAAAACTATGGCACAGACTGCCGTCTATGAAGGCATTGCTCCTGCCCTTCCGGGTCAGGTGATGACTGCCAACGATTCTCATTTTGCCCCCGTGGGCTACTTTGCTGATACCGATCTCGTGGTCGGTAACTTCGCTTTCCTGAAATCCGGGAATGCTTCTCGCCTTGTTCAGGCAGGCACGACCGCCCTTGCAGGTCTGATTGTTCGCAATCAGGTCTACGCGCACAGCGGTTTCGGAGCTGTTAACAAGGTTCCCGCCAATCAGCCCGTTTGCCCGATCATCAAGGGCAATGTCGCCGTCAAGAACGGCACGAACACCACGGTCACGGTCGGCATGCGTGTTCACGCTTCTCAGGTTGACGGATCTTGCGTTTTCAGCAACAACGCTACCGAATCTTCTTGCACCCCCACGCCGTGGAAGGTGATCAAGGTCTACGGAACGGGAGCCAAGAACGACATGATCCTGATCGGCACGTACGACAACGCCGCTCCTGTGACGCTTGCTGAAGCCGATGCCGCCTTCCTGACTAAGGCCGAGGCTGATGATCTTTACGCCGCCAAGGTTTAACTTTTTGGAGACTTGACACTATGAATACTCTTTCTGAAAAGGGCTTTGCGCTCGGTGCGATGAAGATGCTCCCGGCGCAGAAGAACAGCCTGCGCATTGCAATGGATGCCGCAATTCCGCTGATCACGAATGCCAATGTCGGCATTCCTGAAATGTTCGCTACGTACCTCGATCCCGAGGTCGTGGAAATCCTGACCGCTCCGCTCATGGCTGAGAAGCTGTTCCCTGCGGCTAAGGTCGGCGAGTGGAAGGACGCACAGACGATGTTCCGTGAGTCTGAGCATGTCGGCACGGTCGAGCCTTACTCCGACTTTGGCAAGGGAACGACCTCGGATGCCAACTTCAACTTCCCGACCCGCCAGATCTTCCGCTTCCAGACGCTTATCGAATGCGGTGATCTGGAGCAGGAAGTTGCCGCCGCCGCCAAGATCGCTCTGCTTGCCGAGAAACAGCAGGCCGCCGCCAAGGCGATTGCCATTGCACGCAACGACATCGAACTGCACGGCGTTTCTGGCCTGTCCATTTACGGCATTCTGAACGAGCCGAATCTGCCCTCTGCGATTTCTCCGACCGTTGAGTCTGGCAATACGGCTTGGGAAGATAAGACCGCCACCGGCGTTTACAACGACATTTTGGCGCTCTTCGCAGACATGCAGGAACGTTGTCAGGGTCTTGTGACCTTTGACACGGAAATGGTTCTTGCCGTTCCCCCGTCTCTGAACGCCTACCTCGCCAAGGCAACTGCCCTCGGCGTGTCTCCTGCGATGGAGCTGATCGGAAAGCACTTCCCGAATCTGCGCGTCGAAGTCGTTCCTCAGCTGACCGCTTCGGGCGTGGACAGCATCATGCTGATCGCTCAGTCAATCATGGGCGGCAAGGTCGGTCGTTGCGGCTTTACGGATGTTCTGCGTCCGAGCCGCGTCGTGCTTGAGCATACCGCCATGAGCCAGAAGTGGTCTTCTTCTAGCGCGGGCTGTCTGCTGTATCGCCCGATTGGCGTTTCGACCATGAGCGGCTTGCAGGGTTCGTAAGACCTGATTCTCCCTTGCATCACGACACCCCGAGCGGTTTCTCTAGCGCTTGCAGTTCAAGAGCCGACTGCAAGCGTCATCTCCTTCCCGCTCGGGTTGCATCTTTTCTAGGCTCTCAGGATTTTTGAAAAATGGCACTTCGTAAAACAACCCCCCGGACTTCTACCCGAGCCAAGGCGGCACTTAAAACTGTCCAGACCAATGGCGCAACGGTTGACATCGCCACGAGCGCAAAGAGCGCCGAGCGTGTCACGGTTCTTTTTGCGTCCCGACGCAGCCAGAAGTTCCTGCTCCCGAATGGGCATGTCGTTTTCTTGGCTTCAAATGCCGTGCATCTTGCAGGACAGAAGGACGGCGTGCTCCCCGAGGGCGGTTACAGCGTGAACTTCGTAGACAAAGCCGACTGGGCAGAAGTCAAAAAGGTCTATGGCAAGGCTTATAAGCCTTGGTTCGATTCTGGGAAGATTGTCGAGCGATCTGGGTCGATGTCTGAGAATGCGGCGGTTGCCCTTGCCGCTGACAATGCCGGGGACGATTGCGATGACAACCCAATCAAGCCCGGTGAACTCAAGAATGTAACTCAGATCAAGGATTGATCCAAATGGCTGTCGTTGTTTTCAATGATTCGGACTTCCGGGCTATCTACCCGGCTTTTTCGGATGAGACGAAATTCCCGGATGCGGCATTGCAGGACTGTTTTGACACAGCGGTGGAAATCGTTGGAAACGATGACAGCTGTCTCATCCCTTACGATCCCGCCGCCCTTCCGCCCGTCAGAGCAAGACAGCAAGTCTTGTATGCATTGACCTGTCACATCGCTACGATGCGCTACATCTGGGATGACACCCAAGCGGGAGCGCTGACCAATGCGACTCAGGGAAGCGTCAGCGCGGGCTTTGGCGTTCGCGTGGACGATGATTCCTGGTGGAACTCCACGAAGTGCGGAGCAACCGCATTCTTGCTGTTGAATCGCTACAAGGCAGGGGGCGCGTATTTCGGCGCTCAGTATGTCCATGTCAACGGCTAAAGCAACAATCCGAGGGATGAATCTTGCCCTTCAGACCATCAAGGTAGCTCTGACTCCCGAGGGCGGTAAAAAGCACACTCTGGTCGTTGGCATCTTGAAAGGCGCTCATACGGATGTGGACGATGGAGAGCTGGACAAGTCCGTTCTCATTGCACCCTATGCGGCAATGATGGAATTCGGGACGAGGCACATTCCTGCCCGTCCGTTCCTTAGAAACACTCTTGCGGAGCGTCAGAAGGAATGGGTAGCCAGTATTGGACAGCAGATTGAACAGTACGGAGTCAAGGATCTTGAAAAAGCCCTGAACGATCTTGGCATTCAGATGACAGGCGACATCAAAGCGAAGATCATGAGCGGCGATTTTGCTCCACTCTCTCCGAAGACGATAGCCGCCAAGGAGCGCAAGGGCAGACCGCATCCAGACCTTCCGCTTGTTGATACCGCTTCGATGGTCAATGCGATCCATCATGAGGTCAGAAAATGAACTTGCACAACACAGTCCGAGGCGCAATCACCGCCGTGAATGCCGATCAAGCCTTCACGCTCTTTAGATCGCTCGGCACTTTCACTCGGAGCTACGACACGATGGAGACCCTGCCGAATGTCCGAGAGGGCGAGGTCTTCCTTGGACAGATTCAGAGCATCGCTCCTGATGCTGTCCTGCATGCCGAGAAGATCTCTGTGAGCGACATCGTTCGGCGTATTTACATGTATGCCCCCGAAGATCCTGATGAACGTGCTCAGGCGCTTTATAGACCGCTTGCCAAGGCGGGCGACTATGTTCTTGATCACTTGAATCGTCAGTGGCAGATTGATGCGGTAATGGAGGATTTCAGTGCCGAAGGTTGGATTTCGGTTCAGGCAATCATGCAACCGATTCCGCAAACGCTGGTCATCGTGCCAGATAAATAGGAGACCCTGACAAATGGCAACGACTGACACAACTGCCGCCGAGATCTTCAAGGGGCTAGAGAAGTTTCTTCTTGAGTTTGCACAGCCATCTGTCGTTGACGATGGCCGGCACATCATCCCGGGCTTTGCCAATGATGAAACCCTGCCGAAGGATACGAACGAATTTATCGTTTATGCACCGATTGCCGCCAGACGGCACGGCACGACCATAGAGAAGTGGCTACCGCTCGATAAGATTCGATGGGATGAATATCACGAGTTGGTTGTTCAGATTGACTGCTATTCGTCTAGTCCTGTCAAGGCTCTGAGCCGCATCCAAGGCTTTGAGCGTTGCATCCGTACTGAAGCCGCAGTCCGATTCTTGGAGCAATACAAACTCGCGCCCCTCTATGCCGATGACCCGCGCAATTTAACGGGCTTGATGGACGGCAAATATCTGCCTCGATGGTCGGTTGATCTGCACTTTGGCTATTGGGGATCGTCTGAGACTGTCATGGAATACTTCAACGCCGCAGAGGTTGATCTGATCAATGCGGATGTCCGATTTCCCCCCGAGTAGGGGCATTTTTTTTACTTTCTCACTTGAGGATTAAACACAAATGAGCATCAATGCGAATTATCTTGTGTCTCTGCCCCCTCGCATTCTTCGGGGCGGGAGCGCCGATCTTGAGACGAATGGCATGATCTTCGTCTCGACTGATCTCATCCCTTCTGACAAGCCCGCGCTGACCTTCACGGACACGGCATCTGTCGCCGCCATCTTTGGCGCTTCTGCCGACGTGACGAAGTTTGCACAGCAGTATTTTTCGGGCATCAACAATCAGCAACACATCCCCTCTGCCTTGGTTGTCGGCGCTGACCTGACTGCCGATAAAGCCGCTTGGATCCGCTCTGGCGCTGTCGCCGCTCTTGCCGAATACCAGGCAATCACTGACGGCACTCTCACGCTGACTGTGAACGGGACGGAAGTTGCCGCCACGGGCATTGATCTGAGCGGATGCACTTCTCTGTCTGCCGTGGCAACCGCCGTAGCCGCCGAGTTTACGGGCGTGACGGGTACATACAACTCCGATCTGAAGCGCTTCATCTTCAAGACTGAAGCCACGGGCGAAGATGCCACGATCAGCTACGGCTCTGGCTCTCTCGCTGACCTTCTCGGCCTGACCGAGAGCGCGGGCGCAGTCCTGTCTCAGGGCATTGACGCGATGACGATTGCCGCCAACATGGATGCGATCTGTGAGGTCACGCGCAATTGGTCGCAGTTCACGACTCTGACCGAGCAGACTGACGAAACCCGAGTCCGTGAGTTCGCAGCTTGGACGGATCTTGATGACGATTACTTCTTCCTGTTCTGGACTTCGGATGAGCGAGTCAATGATGCTCTGACTGTTGACGCTACGATTGCGGGCAAGATTCAGGATGACTTTAATGTCGTTCTTTCTGTCTTCACTCGCTCCATTGTGACCGCCGCCGCAGTCCTTGCCTATCCCGCTTCTATCGCGTGGAATCTGCCGCAGGGCATGAAGGTGCTTTTCGCCAAGAGCGCCGCGAATGTTCCCGCCGATGTGACTTCTCAGGATGTCGCCGCTGTTCTTGATGCAAATCGCATCTCTTACGTCGGCGAGTTCGCCACGAGAAACGCGCAATTCAGGTTCTTTAACAAGGGCAGACTGACGGGTGATCTGTACGGCTACGTTGACACGCTGATCGGCATGATCTGGTTCCGCGCCAAGATCCAGAGGTGCATTATGGACGGCTTCGCTCAGACGAATCGCGTCCCGTACACTCAGAAGGGTTACTCTCTGATCCAAGCATGGATTGCTGATGCTATCCGTGCCGCTAAGAATGTCGGCGTGATTGATGAGGGCGTGACGCTCTCCGAGTCCCAGAGGGCGCAGGCCACTCAGGAATTCGGACGCGACATCGCTGACGAACTGTATGCCAAGGGTTGGTATCTGCTGATCGCTGATCCTGAAGCCGCAGTTCGCACTCAGCGCGGTACGCCTGTCATGAGTCTCCTCTATACGTACGGCGGAAGCGTTCAGACAATTTCCATGCCGGTAACATGTAGTATTTAATGTTCCCTGTTACTGCGCTATAATTAAAGGGTTGTAAAACTCTTTGATGGAGCAGTAAAAAGATGCTGTTTGATCTTATCGGGGAACGATTCGGCAAGTTGACTGTGAAAGCGCAAGCAGAGACAAGGAATCAGAGACGCCATTGGCTCTGCTTGTGTGATTGCGGAAAGGAAACAATAGTAAAAACTAGCGATCTGACCTCTGGCAATACCAAGTCATGCGGATGCCAGAAGTATTCTTCATCTATTGCGAATCTCAAGAACGCAAAGAAGCCAGTCATTGACATAACGGGTCAGCGCTTCGGGCGGTTGGTGGTAAAGCATCAAGTGCCAAGCGACAAGCCGACCGCTCAATGGCTGTGTGTCTGTGATTGCGGGAAAGAGAAGATCGCAGATGGCTGTCTTCTTAGAAGTGGCGTGGTTCGGTCTTGCGGGTGTCTTGCAAAAGAGACTCAGAGAAGGATCGGCGCAAGTTCCAAGGGAAGACCATCAAATCGGATGATTGACCTGACAGGCCAGACAATAGGCTTCTTGAAGATTTTGGAGCGTGATACTTCATGCTCTAAATACGTTAAGTGGCATTGCGTCTGTGTGTGCGGTAAACGCATCTCTGTCTCAACTGCGCATTTGCGGAGCGGTCATACTATCTCGTGCGGTTGCAAGGGGTTGGAACACGCTACGCAAGCCAAGATTAAGCACAGCGGATCTGGGACGGCTCTCTTTGCGGTTTTGAACGGCATGAAGACCCGTTGCGAGAATCCGAACTCAACGGCTTATAAATGGTATGGCGCAAAGGGCGTGAAAGTCTGTCCAGAATGGAAAGATTTTGCAGTCTTCCGTGATTGGGCGATGTCTCACGGCTACAAGCAAGGTCTGACGATAGATCGCATTGATCCAGATGGTGATTACTGTCCTGACAACTGCCGATGGATAACCCGAAGCGAAAACAGTAAACGGGTACAACACAAATAACCGATTCACTCACAAGCCCCAAGGCTCATCCCTTGGGGCTTTTTTTATGGAACTAAAACAATGTCCGACATTACATCCGCTGACGTTGCGATCAGCATGACGATTGAAGACCTCTATCCGCAGGGCTTTGTTCTTGAGCAGTTCGGCGCTGACTCTGCTCTCACAGCTGACGCTGTGCAAGAGATCGAAACCCGCATGAGCGTGGACGGCAAACTTCAGGCAGGCTATACGCCCGCTCCCAAGGTCGTGAATCTCACCCTTCAGCCAACTTCGCCATCGATTGATTACCTGAAGACGCTCGCCCAGGCTCAGCGCACTCAGCTTCGTCCGTTCGAGATCGGCATGGTTGTCCGAGTCCGTGCGACGGGCGAGACCTTCACCTATAGCCGTGGATACCTGACAAGCGTCCCGCCGATGCCCGCTGTTGGCAAGACCCTGCAAGAGCTTGTCTTCGGGTTCACTTTCGAATCGGTGGAGTAAGCGATCATGAGAGAAGCAAAGGAGATCACGATTCAGGACGGCTCTAAAGACCTGACCATTCGCATCACGCCGATGGACTCTTACAAGGCGGCGATCTTCGGCATGAGGATCGCCTGTCTTCTGGGAGTCCCCGCGCTCTCTGCGCTCAAGCTCATGAGCGCGGAAGAGATCATCGGGAAGGTCGCTCAAGCGTCTCTGGATCAAGAAAAGATTAAGGGGCTTCTGGATGATCTTCTCGCTTGCTGTGAGCGGGTCACGGAGTCGGGCGGGACTGTGAGAATCACAGCCCAGACGGCGGGCGGTCAAATCGAAGACTGTGGGACGATTTTCCTGTTATGGGTTGCATCGTTCAAGGCGTCTTTCGGTTTTTTTATCGCTTCGCTCAAGTCCGACTTCCGCGCCAAGCTGAATGGAATGCTGAAGCAGGTCGAGTGAGAGACACGGCTGAGTTTCAGAACATCCCGCCCTTGATCGGCAATCTGATCAGCGGCGGGATGGCGACTCTTGCCGAACTTCAGAGCGTCTACAGCCTTGAAGACGCTTTCATGATGCAAGAAGTCTTGCTCTTGAAGAATTACCACTCATGGCTGAGTACAAAGCAAAATGGCTGACATCGTTCAAGAATTAGCAATCGTCCTCGGCGTTGACGCTTCGGGTCTTGAGAAGGGCATTCATCAAGCCGCGACTGCGCTCCAATCCGTAGCGGATCAGGCAAGCGCCGCCGTTGGTGGCGTGGCTGAAGCCGTCACAGGATCTTCTGGTCAGGCTGTCGCCGCTTCTGCAAGTGTTCAAACATCTGTAACACAGATCGGTAAAGCGGCAGAGGACGCATCGAAGAAAGCGAAGGGCGCTTTCGGCTCTCTGGCTTCGTCTCTGGGTAGTCTGAAAAAATCCCTCGCAGGAGTCCTGACTACCCTTGTCGGCGGTCTTGCTTCTGCGAAAGCCTTTGATGACTACATCAATAAGGCGAACGGGCTTGAGACGATGTCCAGAAAGACGGGCATCGCAGTCAAAGAGCTTGATGCTTGGTCTAAGGCTAACGTGGCGGCGGGCGGTACGGCTGAAGCCCTGCAATCAACGCTAGAGAATTTCTACAAAAAGACGGGTCGCCCTGCGACTGAGTTCTTTAAGCTCGGTCAGCGAATCGAGGGCATGAGCCGCTTACAGGCTCAGCGCTTCTTAGAGACTCAGGGTGTAGCGCTTGACGCAATCCCGATCTTTCTGAAAGGTCAGAAAGCCGCAGATGAACTTGTCAGCAAGTATCGCCAGACCGCTTTCACCGAGAAGGACACAAAACTCGCTCGGGCATTCAAGAACGCATGGGATGACTTCAGGACTGCGGCGGGCGATGTCGCTTCTGTGGCTTTCCGCGCTGTTCTTCCCGCTCTGACTGCGCTCGGGCGTTGGATGGAGCGCTTGATGAAGTTGGTCAGGGACAACATTCAATTCCTGACGATCTTGGGTGTAGTCCTGGCTGTCGCTTTCGGCGCAAAGCACCTTGGCGAGATCAAAGCCATGATCATGGCGGTCAAGGCTTTCGGTATCGCTCTCTCGACATCCTTCTTGCCGTTGACCGCGATTGTCGCCGCAGTTGTCGCTCTGGGTCTTGCGATTGATGACCTCATGACCTTCGCGCAGGGCGGAGACAGCATGATCGAGCGCATGATGCGCTCTATCGGCATCGGCTCTGAGACGATTGAAGAAGTGCGTAAGTCCTTCGGGACGCTCTTCGATGCGATTGGCAAAGTCTGGGATGCAGTCAAGCCGCTATTTAGCGGAGCGCTGTCGCTTGCACTCAAGGCAATCTCTGGGCTTCTGACAGGGATCGCAGTCATCATTGCAGGACTGATCGCCGCTGTCACGACTGTGATCACCAAGATCGACGATTGGGCTAAAGCGCTTTACAACTTGATGCCGTCCTTTGATGACATCGGGAAGTTCTTTGGCAAGGTCGGTACTTGGGTAGACGATGCCGCTAAGCAAATTAAAGAAGGATTCTCCAAGGCTTTCGATATTGTCGGGGCGTGGGTCAAGGGTCTTTTTGGCGATTGGTTCAAGTCTTTCGTCTCGACATTCATCGAGCCGATTAAGAATTTGGCAGAAGCCGCCAAGGGTGGTGTCTCTGGTCTCTGGAATGCCGCCAAGGATGCTCTTGGCTTCGGCAAGAAGGACAACCCGCCGAGCGCTCAACAGCAGTCGGTTCTTCAGCAATCTTCGACAACGAACTCCATGCCTGTCAACAGCACGATGAATCAGGTCATCAACATCCAGACGGCTGACAATCCGCAGGCCATCGGAGCCGCTGTCGGCGCTTATACCAACCGAGCGACCGACAGGATGTCAACGGGCGCAATGCAGGCTGTCCGTGGTGTTCGGCTCAAGGGGTAAAAGATGGAAGTCTCTAGATACGCCCTTCTGGGCGCTGACGATCAGCCGATCTGCGACTATGACGGCATTCTGGAAGTGACCAAGGCTCAGACCTCGCAAGTCTTGACCGAGCCGATTGAGAACGGCGAACTCGCCGCATTCAATAAGACGCAAGCGCCTGACTCGGTCAAGGTCAGTCTGTCCCTTGGCTACGACCCCGCGAAGCAGACTGTCGCAATGGGGCGGCTCAAGGCTCTGAAGCAAGGAGTCGGGAGTCAGTATCTCTGCAAGTTGGTCAGTCCTGAAGATGTGACCGAGTCTCTTGCTTTGGAGACAATCGGCACGGCGCATACAAGCGCCAACGGGGCGACTCTGCTGACTGTAGAGCTGTCCTTCATCCGCATCCGAGCCGTGCAAGTGTCCGTTTCTGCTTCTCGTGGGTGGACTCCGAAGAATGCAAGCGCGGCTCAGCCTGTGAACGGCGGTCGGGTGCAGCCGAAATCAACGCTAGTCCGTCTCAATGGGGGCTAAGACATGACGATGGAAATTCCGCTTAGTGCGATTCCTTTCCAGAGGGTGTCGCTTGTGATCGGCTCTCAGTCGGTTGAGATCGAGGTTAGACAGATGGGATCGAGCGTCTTCACTTCTGCCATCGTGGACGGAGTGCAGATCACGCGCATGACTCGGGCGGTCAATGGGGGCGAGTTGTTTCCTTGGACTTTCCCAGACAAGCCCGCAGAGATTACATGGGTTGATACTCAAGGCGATGCCGATCCGCAATATGAGGGGCTTGGCTCCCGTTGGCTCTTGGTTTACGAAGAATGAACAGCTATAGCCCGAAAAATCTAGTCATCGAGATTGACATCGAGGGCGAGCATTTGGTGTTTGACGGCTTCGCCTGCTCGGTTCGGATCAAGCGTCAGGGAGTCCCAGAATTGCCAAGCCTACAGGCTCGGCTTTGGGGGCTTAGTGAAGCCCGCATGGCTCAGCTGACGATGCTGAGCTTTAACGCTCTGAGTCTCAAGCGCAATAGGATCATAGTTCGGGCGGGCGAGGGTTCTCGCTTGTCTACGGTCTTTATGGGCGAGATAACCAACTCCGCGCCAGACTTCAATGCCGCTCCGTCTCCCGTCTTGCAGATTGAAGCAATCACGGCGAGTTTTGCAAAACTTGAGCCGACTCCACCCGTCAGCGTCAACGGCTCCCAGAGCGCCGCTTCTCTGGTCGAGTCCTTTGCCAAGCAAGCGGGATTTAATTTTCGCAATGAGGGCGTATCTGCAAGTCTGTCGGACTGCGTCATCAATGGTGACCCGATCAGCAAAGCAGAGTGGGTCGCTAATGCTGTCGGCGCTGATCTCATCTTTGAAGACGATACGGTGGTCTTGCTCCCTGCTGACAAGGCTCGGGGTCATTCTTCTGTGACTGCGATCAATCCGCAGAATGGGCAGATCGGCTATCCGAGTTTCGATCAATTCGGGATTCGATGCAAGACATTCTTTAGACCTGATCTTTCGATTGGCGACACAGTCCAGATCACAAGCAGACTGCCCAGAGCGTCAGGCTCTTGGCGCTTGACCTCTATCGAACATTCTTTGAGCGCCAATCTGCCGAACAACGGCGATTGGTTCACAGACTTCGCGGGGACTTGGTTCAATGGCTGACGAATCTCTCAAGATGCCCGCAAGACTTGCAGACTTTGCGAGTGCATACAACCAACAGATTTTCTTAATCAAACAGATCATTAAACAAAGCGTTTGCACAGCGATTCCCGTCAGGGTTGACTCCGTTGAGCGCTCTAGGACGGGAGCGGGAGCGGGAACTTTGAGCGCTACTCCTTTGGTCGCCCAGACTGACGCAGACGGGAATCTGATTCCGCCCGTCAGCATCCCGCGCTTGCCGTACTTCAGGCTTCAGCATGGCACGGCGGCGGTTATCTGCGATCCGAAAGCGGGTGACATCGGCCTTGCAATCTTCGCTCAGCAAGACTGCACAAATGTCCGAGGGGGCGCTGATCCTGTAGTCCCTGGCTCCTTCAGATGCTTCGACATGAGCGATGGCTTTTACATCGGGGGATTTTTCGGGAAGACTCCAGAGACTTTTGTGCATCTTGAAGATGACGGAGAGATTGTCATAAAAGCCACGCAAAGGGTGCAAATCGAAGCGCCAAGCGTGTCCGTTGACGCTGACCAAGAAATCCTATTAACCGCACCGCAGATCGTCATAGACGGCGCGATTACGGGCGGCGGCTCTGGACAGCATACCGCGATCTTTACAGGGGATGTCATCGCTGACGGCATTAGCTTGAAGACTCACACGCACGGCGGAGTCGAATCTGGTAGCGATTCAACGGGAGAGCCGAATTCATGACGAATGCACTTACTGCAAAACTTACAGCCGATTGGGATCTTCAGATCGGATCAAATGGGTCGCTTCTCATGTGCGACAGGACTGAAGCCGTAGCCCAGAACATCGCTTGCGCCTGCAAAAATTTTCGGGGCGGTCTTTACTTCTATGCCGACAGCGGTATCGCTTGGTTCTCTGAAGCCCTCGCGCTCAAGTTCCGAAGATCAATTATCGCTGCGCGGATCCGTGAAACCGCTCAGAGTATCGAGGGAGTCCAGAGCATTGACGCTGTCCGTGTTGACTCTCTCGACTTGAAGACCCGCACAGTCTCGGGCGAAGTTACCTTTACAACCATCTGGGGTGAAAATGGCAAGACTAGAATTTGATGAATCGGGCGTGATCATCCCGACTGCGCAGGAAATCAGAGCCGATTGGGTCGCTCGGATCTCTAGCATCTTCTCTGTCGCTGACCCAGACATTCAGGTCAACACCGACCCAGATCAGCCGCTCGGGCAGTTGATTGATGCGATTGTCGCTGAGATCATCGCCAAGAATAGCGAGATCTCCTTCTTGGCTTCTCAGTACAGTCGCAAGCAAGCGACGGGATCCTTCTTGGACGCTCTCAATAGTCTGTACTTCTTGGATCGAAAAGCCGCCGCTTCGACTGTTGTTCAATGCATCTGCTCGGGCTTGGCGGGGACTGTGATCCCCTTCGGTGCAATGGTTTCTGATTTGGACGGGCGGCGATTCAGATGTCTGACTGCTACCGAGATCGGTGCATCTGGGACGGCCTTGGTTGACTTCTCTGCTGTCGAGGTCGGCGCTCTGGATGTTCAAGCCCAGACTGTGACCCGAATCATTACGACTGTTCCCGGTTGGGACTCTGTGATCAACCCTGCCGCAGGGGTTCTCGGACGGCTTCGTGAGTCCGATGCAGAGTTCCGTGTGCGAGCGGCTGAATCCGTTGCATACAACAGTCATGGGACAGTGGACGCGATCAGGGCGGCGGTTGCCGCTTTGGATGGTGTCATTGATGTCGAAGTCCTTGAGAACGCCACGAATCAGGCTGTGACTTCTTGGGGGATCACGATCCCTGCGCATTCGGTGGCTGTCTGCGTTGAGGGTGGCGAGTCTGCCGACCTTGCTCAAGCGATCTACGAGAAGAAGTCGAGCGGATGCGGCACGAGCGGCAACACGACTGTGACCTACCAAATTCCGCAGGGAGCAACTTACTCCTATCAGATCCTTAGACCGACCGCGACAACTCTGAGCGTCAAGGTCATCTTTGCTTCTGCGATCCCTGAAGCAGAACAGGACGCGGTACGCTCTGCGATTCTTGCAGATGCCAATGGTGAAGGGACGCTCCCGAGAATCGGCCTTGCTCAAAGGCTGTATGCATCGCGCTTTTGGCAAGTGATTGCAGGGGCATCCGATACCCCTCTCGCAACGGTGCAAGTAGCGCTCGGTGAAGGGGATTTCTCGGACAGCGTGACGATTGATGCAGATGTCGAGCCTGTCATCTCAGAGCAGTCCATCATCATCGGAAACGAGGTGCAGTTATGACCTCAACGCAGACATGGCGCGATGTCCTGAGTTCTCAGGACTTCTGCGCAATCCCCGATGTCCCGTCTGATACGACTCAGGCTCTACAGCCGCAATACAGCCATGCAGAGCGGTTCACAGCGCTTGCCGACTTCATTCATGAAGAGCTTGACGCGACTCCAGAGATTGAGGACTTGATCAGGTATGTCGCAGACCCAGCAACGGCTCACGGCGTTTTTCTTGATTGGCTCGGGGATCGGGTCGGCGCGGCTCGGGTTCTGACGATGGACGGCGGCTCTGTGTCCTTGGACGATGAGGACTATCGCTTTCTGATCATGCTGAAAGCGCTCAGAAACCTCTCCGCAGAGAGCGCATCGGTTATCAACGATCTTCTGTCTCGCTTGCTGTCTGTCCCTGTTTGGGTGGTCGATAAACAGGACATGACAATCGAGGTTCGCATTCTCGGCAAATTGACAACCAATCAGCTTGCCATCTTGCGCACTTACGGCATCCCGAACCGCCCCGCAGGGGTGCAAGCGAGGATCTTCATCATTGACCCGAGCGCTCCTTTCCTTGGGTTCTATGGTTCTGAATTGTCGCCGTTTGATCAAGGCATCTTTTATCAGTTTGATTCCATTTATGAGGGCTAATCGTGAGTAACCATCCTCAGACACTTTTGAAAGCGGCATTCGCAAGCCTTGGAGACAAGACCTTGCCGCCGCAGACCGCCGCTCAAGCAGGGACGGGACGCTTCAGCCAAGAAGAAGGGTTCGGAGAGGTCAACTCGACCCCTCTCGTTGATGGCGGCATCCCGCCGTTTAGAGAAGACATGAATGGTGTCCTCTATCTGTTGTCGCAGTTCGCATTGTGGCAACAGCAGGGCGGCCTGATGAATTGGTCTGCCGCTCTCACTTACGAGGTCGGCAATGAGATCCTTCACAACGGGACTAAATATCGGTGCATTCAGCAATGCACCAACATCGTCCCGCCGAATAAGCTCTATTGGAAGAATCTCGACCGCTCATCTGTCCGTGGCGGGACTGTGATCACAGCCTACAACGTGACTGTGGACTCCAATGGTCATCCGATCTTTTGGGGCGAGTCTGAAGCCGATGAGGACTTTCTGCTCTGCGATGGTCGCTCAGATGGTCTAGGCGGCAATGTCCCGAACATGATCGGACGCTGTGTCCGTGGATCTCTGCCTACCGATGCAGGGCAGACGGGCGGCGCTGACAGCGTGACCCTGTCTGCGGCTCAGATGCCGACCCACAGCCACGGCGCGACAGTCTCGACCAATGGAGCGCACACCCACACCCGTGGCACGATGGAAATCACAGGCATCATCGCAACAGATTCCGATGCTCCAGGTGTGAACAATGGCGCTTTTTCAGCGACGAGCGAGGTGGTTGCCGTTGCGCGGTCGGCGGTCGGCACAGACTACGGCTCATATAAAAACACTTTCCAAGCGTCTCGGTCGTGGGATGGTGCGACCTCTCAGGACGGAGCGCACACGCACACCGTCACAATTAGTGATGCGGGGAGCGGTAGTGATGTGGACATCCGAAACAAGTTCTTCACGATGGCATTTTTCATCAAACTTCCCGAATAATTAGGCGGTTCAAAAATGGCAGATGTAACTTTTAGATTTAATCGCGCTCCGACTGGTGAACTGAGCGGAGAGAGCCTTGTCACTCAGACGGAGCAAGCGCTCTCCGAGATCAGCGGCGAGTCCTCTCATGCAGAAGAAGAAGCCGCTCGGGCTGTGCAAATTGCAACAGACGCAGACACAAAGTCCGATCAAGCAGTAGCGACAGCGGGACAGGCTCAGACAACCGCAACCGGCGCTCTCACGACTGCGCAGAGCGCTCAATCCTCGGCATCTCAAGCCGTCCAGACCGCACAGAGCGCTGTGACAACGGCTCAAGGAGCATCGCAGACCGCTCAGAATGCAGTCTCAACGGCTCAGAGCGCTGTGACCGCCGCTCAGTCTGCTCAGACTGCCGCAGAGAATGCCGAGAGTCGTGCATCAACTTCGGCATCCGCAGCCGAAGGATCTGCAAGCTCTGCAAGCGCCGCCCAGACCGCCGCCGAATCGGCTCAGACATCGGCAAGTCAAGCGGCAACGATTGCCACTCAGGCACAGCAAGCCGCCGCTCAGTCTGCACAAGCCGCTCAAGCCGCTCAAGCTGCCGCCGAATCCGTAGCGCTCCCTGTCGGTTCTTATATCTATTTTGCGGGTAGTTCTGTCCCTGCGCACTATCTGCTCTGCAATGGCGCGGCAGTTTCCAGAACCGATTACGCTGATTTGTATGCCGTAATCGGCGATACTTACGGCGCAGGAGACGGCTCTACGACTTTCAATTTGCCGAATCTCATTGACAAATTCTTAGAGGGGTCGTCAACGGCAGGGACGGAAATCTCCGCAGGCTTGCCGAACATTACAGGCGGAATGAATGTTATTCATTGGAATACAGCTACATCATCGGGGTGCATCGACGAAACCAAAGGGAACACTACTATAAACAACGCGACCGGAGCAACATTTGGCAATAATTATTGGGCGGTTACGCTAGACGCATCCCGATCCTCTGCGATTTATGGAAATTCCTCAACAGTCCAGCCCCCGGCTTTAACTGCGCTTCCGTGCATCCGCTACGAATAGGTGAATCAAATGTCTCTTAGAATTGTTTATCTTTTTGATTCAGATGGTTTCTTTAACGGCTCTAGTTTCGCTCAATTAGATCCGAAAACGGGCAAACTGCTGATGCCTGAAAACAGCGCTGAAATCGTCCCAGAAACGCTCGATGGATATTTCTATAAATGGAATGGCACAGATTGGGATTATGTTGAAAAGCCAAAAACCGCTGAAGATTGCGAGAAACTCGGTGTGGTTAGTCATTCTTCGCAAACTGCGCACGATGTAGAACTCCGCGCTATTTTCCAAGAGGTAACGCGAGGCTCTGAAACGCATGAAGCAAAATTCGACGGCGAATTTTGGCGCGTAGTCCGAAAGCCTGAAAAGAGTGCAGAGGAAAAAGCCGCCGAGGAAAAGCAAAACCGCATCGCAGAGTTAAAGCGGATGCTAGCGGAGACGGATTACATCGTCCTCAAGATTGCCGAGGGTTCGGCAACCAAAAAGGAATATTCAGAAAAGATCGCACAGCGTCAGGCATGGCGGACGGAAATTAACGACCTTGAAACCGAGGACAGTATCGAGGAGTAATATCATGTTAGCGGTCATTAAATGGATCGCCCTTTTGCCTGTATTTTTCCTGAGTTCTCTAGCGGCGTGGTTGGTCAGTCCAATCGCGCCGTTTTTTGCTACGGACTACAGCCTGAAAGGGACTTGGCTTTGGTGGTGTACGACTCCGAATACGAACTTATTAGGCGATCCTGATCATCGTAAAAGATGGGAAGGACGCTCTGTCTATTTACAGCAAGTCACTTGGATTCTGAGAAACCCTGCCGTGAATTTTCAGCGGGACTATCTCGGTTATGAATTCACGCCTGACGATGATTATTTTCAGCATCACAAACCGCTTTCTAATGGCGGCATCTGGAAGCGTGAGACTATCTTCAGAGATGATCGTCTGCGCTGTTGGATGATCTTTTTCTTGTTTGTCTACCCGTTCAAGAAAGATAAAGGCTTCAGATTCTTGATTGGGTGGAAGACTTGGGATTTTGGAGCAAAGAATCCGCTCCAAATGACTTGCAGAATCACGCCGTGGAAAAGCGTTTAGGGGGATTCAATGAGTTTCTTTTCTTGGGTCTTCCCAGACGCTTTTGACAAGGCTTGTCTCTTTGTCGGCGCTCTGCTTGGGGCGCTCTTTCAATTTGCTTTCGGAGAGATGACAAACGGCTTGCTGTGGCTTGTCTGCTTCTCCATCGGTGATTGGATGACGGGAACCTTCGCGGCAATCAGGACGGGAGAACTGAACTCCGATGCGGGTCGAACAGGAATCATGCGCAAGGTGGTCATGTTCGCTTTCGTCTCGCTTGCTCACGGCTTGGACATATCGCTTGCTGATTTGGGTTTCACTTCTTTCAGCTTCATGAGCCTGACGATCACGGCCTTGATGGTGAATGAAGCCGTCTCCATTGTTGAGAACTTCGACCGTGCAGGGCTTGCGGGGTTCGTCCCTGTCGTGATCCGTCAATCGCTGAAGACCATCCGAGAAGCCGCCGAGCAGAAAATTATTAATATGGACAAGAAAAATGATCAGCGCCGAAACTAAAAGATTTGCAGATTGGGATCCGTCTCTCGCCGCTCCTTTTGTCGGACAATTTGAAGGGTGCAGACTGACAGCTTATCGCTGTCCCGCAGGAGTCTGGACGATCGGCTACGGGCATACAGGAAAGGGAGTGCGGGAAGGTCTTGAGATCACCCAGATGGAAGCTGATGCGCTTCTGGTCGAGGATCTTGCAAAGCATCAGAGAGCGATTGCTGATCTGGTAAAGGTTCCCGTCTCGGAGAATCAATTCATCGCCGTTCTAAGTCTTGCATTTAACATCGGCGCGACTGCTTTCCGCAGGTCTTCAGTCCTGAAGAATCTCAATAACGGCGCTCCGCTCCAAGCGGCAGAGTCCTTCTTGCTCTGGAACACAGTCGGCGGCAAACCGAACAGGGGACTGACAAGGCGCAGAAACGCCGAGAGACGCTTATTTTTGAAGGGGTAAGGGGTGAACATCTCTCTACTGCTTAGAGCGCTTCCCTGCGTGATTTGCGCTGTCCTAGGCGCAATGTTCACAAGGCTCTGGTACGTTCACCAGATCGACAGCATGAACCTGGCTTATGCCGCACAGATCGAGCAAGCCAGAGCTGACAATCTGAAAGGTTTAGAAGATGCAACAAATTCGATCCTTCTTGCCGATACTCGTTATCGTGAGTTGCTTGCTGATCGTTCCGTGTTGCTTGAGCGGTTGCGCCGCAACGCAAGCGCCGCCAGTCAAAACGGAGATACCCTCGGAGCTTGTCAAGCCAGAGCTTCCGCTTTGGGAAAAATGGTCAGAGAGTTATCTGGAATGGCTGAGAAGTGCGACAGCGGATGGCACGAGTGCGCCAAGAGAAAAGACGCATTGATCGAAGTTATCAAGTAACTTGATAAGGCTTACAGTAACTTAGTAAGGACTGTAAACCGTACGATTTTATCGTACCTTTCAGTTGTCAAAGAATTTTTGACAACTGCCCGAAAAGACAAGTGAAAACAACGTCCAGATTTGATAAAATCCGCTCTGGTCTTGTGTTGTTTACCTCAACAGAGAACGCCCCGACTTTTCATGGTCGGGGCGTGTCTTTTTTTTGTGTCTGCGATTTGTCACTCGGGCAGATATGACCATCGCTTGTAATCAGGATCATCTTTGAGGGTTTCAGTGTGTCCAAAAGCGAAGCCAAAACCACCGCCCGAGTATTCGACAAGTACACACCCTGCGTTGCTCGAAGGCGCTTCGCTCATTGGATGCCACTCCAAAACGCTGAAGTGCTTTTTGGTTTCTTGTAGTTCGTCAAGAAGTTCATTCCGCATGGCAAAAATCCGCTGTTGTTCTTTTTTGCTTGAGATTAAATAGCCGATATTAAGCGCGTCAATGACGGAATAAAGCGTGTCCTCATCAATCAAAATCTTGCTCATGCTGTTCCCTCACTCTGGCAGATATGCCCATTCACTGACGTTTTCCTTGGCGGAATGTGTAGTAATCCAAGCAACATCATCATAGTAGAAGACCGAATCAGGGAAAACTAATCCCTTAATTCTTACGAGAATATGAGCGCCGTTCCTTGGGCTTTCGCCAACGCTATGCCATTCAACCGCGCTATATTTATGTTTCTCTGCTTCTTTTAATAACTTGCAAAACCCGTGAATGTATTGAGTGAAATAATCTTCATAAATATTCGCGTCGTTTAAGAAATCTTGCGCCTGATCCAGCGCATGGAGCAGATCTTTCACTGCGTCTAAATCAATCAAAATCTTTTTGCTCATGCTGTTCCCTCACTTCGGTTGCTTCCCATTCAGAATCTGCATCCAATTCAAACTGAGTGTTTGGGGTGTTTGCGATGGTTTCCGCTTTAGCAATTGCATCCGCTGAATCTTCTGCTTCAACCTCAATTACACGTTCGATTGTTGCTTTAACTATTACCTGAAATTTTTTACTCATGCTGTTTGTCCTAAAGATTATCGGGTTCAAAGTATCGGCTACTTAACTCATTGCGCCAATACTCAACAGATAACCCCGTTCGCTCCGCCATCAAATCAAGAATGTACGCATTGCCGAACTGCTCTATCATGAAAGCGATTAAAACGGGATCACAATTGCTCAGGGTTAGCCCCTTTTGCAAGACGTGAAAATCATCAAGATCAACATTCTCGTAGGGCTTGCTGACTCTTCTGAGCAATTCCGCTCTTAAACGCGGAGAAAGTTTCTCAATCCATTTGCTCATCTGTTTGCTCCCATGTTCCATAAAGTGTTTTGCTTGCAACCGATTCAAAAAATGGCTTGCTAGGATCATGTATTTCCACGGAAGTTGCATATTCGCTTTCTTTGAGCATCTTCCCTGCAATCAATTTCGCTTGGCGAAGATCAACTGCGTCAATCCGCTTAATCTCCACATTGAAAGCGTCTCTTCTTTTGTCGAAGCCGTGCAAGAAAATCTCAAACGCAATCATGCTGTTTGCTCCTTTAATTTTTCTTCCAATTCTTTAATCTTATTAATTAAAGTTTCAACAGCAGTATCCTGTAGATAAACAATACCGTAAGGGTATTCTATGGTGTTTGTTACATCTTCTCTAGTAAAGAAATCATTATCCTTTAGATATTCATTACTTAAATACCAACGATTTTTTGCATCTTGAAACTCTTTGATTACTTCCTTGTAATCCATTATTTTTCTCCACAAATCTAGAGAGTTGTCATGCCTTTTCCTACCAGTTCTCAGCCATCTGTGCGGCTTTTCTCAGTCGCTGAAGAGCTTCGCAGATAATGCTCACTTCTTTGGTGATCTCATCCCCGACAGGATCCTTCTCGGCAGAGCTGATGATGCTTGCAAGCGATGCAATCTCACGCATCTCTTCCAACTGAATTTTTTGAGCGATTTTGTCGATTCGTTCAGCCGGGCTGATCCGCGCAAGGTCAATCGCTTCAGCAAGCCATTTCGATCCGCCAAGTTCCTTGAAGGTCTCGGCGTTCTGTTCGGTCATCGAAACGCATACTCTCATGATTCGCTCCTCATCGCTTCAAAAATCTCCTGAGCTTGGGCGCGACTGATGGACTTGAGTCCGAGGTCGCTCTTGTAGAAGTCCACTCGAACCCGACCCGTCAGGCAGGTGTAACCGCCCTCGCCGTCACGGCTGATGCGCTTTGCGATCTGTCCGTAGCCGGGCAGTTCTGAACCTTCCCAAAAAAAGGCACTCTGACCAAATTCCTTCTTGGTGACTGCGCTGATAAGGTCAATCAGGCTGTCGTATCTAGCGGCGTGAGCCTTGTCGTACATTCCCGACCATTCGCGATGTTCACCGCTGCATTCGGTAATCTTGATGATGAGTCTCGTCATTTTTTGCTCCTGCTAGGCTTGCGCCCTAGTTGTTCTGAGGGGAATTATATAAAAATCGAAAGAATTATGCAACAATGGAACCGGACAATTCCTTCGCCCATCGTTCAAGAACCGCTCTTCTTGGTTCAAGAAAATCATCTCTCAGATACGCCTGTTCGGTCGCTGTCCCGACATCATGACTCAAGCACCGCTCGGCTGTGTCCCGATCAATGCCTGACCTTGCACACCAATCCCGAAAGGTCGAGCGCACTCCGTGAATCGTTGTCTTACGTTTCAAGATGCCGTTAATCTTGAGCCGAGCAGAGTCAAGGCTGATCATGCCGTGCCAACCCGGGAAAAGATACCCGTCCGGGCTTGCCATCGTCAGCGCTTCGATAGCAAGGGCAGACAGCGACACTCGTCTGTCGCCTCGATCCACCTTCTGCGCCGCCCCTGGAACGATCCAGACATCCGCATTGATCTGGCTCGCTGTCGCTTGTCTTGCTTCTGAGACGCGGCAGACAGTAGCGAGAACGAACAGAATCAGCCCAGAAACAGGCGAGGGATGCTGACGGCAATAAGAAACAACCTGACGCAGTTCTTCGATGCTCGGAGCATCATGGTGCTGTCTCTGGATGACCTTGGTTATCGGGGGCAAGAAGAATTGCAAATTAGAGCGCCATTGGGCGGGGTTGTCTGCCCTGTAGCTCTTGACGATGCACCAATCAAAGATAGCGCTGAGCCTTTGCTGTAAGCGTCTGGCGCTCTCTGGCTTTGTGTTCCAGATGGGTCTAAGGACTTTTAAGACATCTTCCCGGTTGATCTGGTCGGTTCGGAGTCTGCCTAGAATCGGGAGCGCGTCATTCTCAAGACAGGCTTTCCATTGAGCCGATGATCGGATGTTCTTCCATCTCTTCACTCGCTCGATGTCAACCAGAGCCGACTGACAGCACTCTCTGAAATCGGGAACTTGCTTTGGCTGCTCGGATGAGTCCCCTGCCGATTCGATCATGCTCCCGACCTTGGCTTTAGCTTGTCTCAGAGTCAGCGTATTGACATTCCCGATTGAGCGCTCCCGAGCCTTGCCCTCGACCATGAATCTCACGACATACTGCTTCGCCCCGTTAGCTCTGGTCACGACATAGAGATTCGGCGCGACTCTTTTCTTTGATCTCTCGCCCACAATTTGCCCCCAAAATTTTTGTTGTTCAAGATGTCAGCCCACAAACACAGCCCACAAAAACGGGATGATTTGAGACAGACACGCACAGATTCTAGCCGACAGGAATGTGACACAAACAGACAGCGGTAGACAGACGAAAGCCAGTCAGCATTGGCAAGACATGAAAAAACCCCGAAAGCACTAGGCTTCGGGGTCTTGGGATTCTGGCGGAAGGGGAGACCGCAGAGAGTGCCTGATTTTTATGTCTTTTTTGAGTCAGCCCACAAAAAGCGACACAAAAAGCGCTTAGTCTTCCTCTTCAAGCGGACTGTCTGGCAACTCGTCCAGACCCATCAAGAGCCTGAGTTTGATCTTCTCCAGAATCCTGATGTTCCGTCCGTCCTGCTCGTTGCTCATACCTTCTGACAAGTAGATCCCGTAAGCGTCAGTCAGCTCTCCGCAGTAGTCGGTAATTGCGTCAGTCAGCGTGTCGATCTCATCCTCGGTCAGAGTCACAGTGATTTTCTTGCTCATTTTTCTAACTCCTTTGACAAAATCGCCCATTCCGGACAGCCGTAAAAGTCATACTTTGTCGAAAGGTCATACTTCCATGCTTTTAGAATCGGATCTCTCCACCTTGCCAAGATCGGAAGGTATTCGGTGATTTCCTCAGGAATCCTTTCATCCCATTCATGCCATTCGATCATAGACCGTTTGCATTTTCCTTGCAGTTGCGTTTCTACCTGTTTCAACATGAAATTGTTGTCATCAGCGCCGCGTTCTTTCAGCAGTTCAACAAGCCTTTCCGCTCTAGCCTTGTCGAGTTCAATGATTACTTTGTTCATTTCCTATCCTCATTTCATCCTCGCTGCCTGTTTGATCGCCCACTCCAAGACCTTCTGGAATCGATCTTCAGACTTCAAAAGTTCATTCAGATATCCGGCTGTCATGTGGGTGCTCGTCAGTTCTTCAAGCGTTCTGACAGCCCCCTCGATCCATCGGACTGTCTCTCTGGCTTCTGGCGGCATCCCAGACGCTCTATATTTGGTCTGCGCCTGAGAGATGCCACGATTCAGCGCTCCGATCAGCTTGTCCTTTGAGACATAGCCATTCACCGCTTGATGTTCCTTTCGGCTTTAGCGATTGCGGCCTGCTCTGCTTTCTTGACGCTAGAGCCATTCCAGAAGACTTTGCGTCCGACCTTGATGCTCTGGGGCAGTTCGCCCCTGCGAACCATCGCGTAGATCGTGGCTCGGCAGACCCCAAAGTGCGCCGCCATCTGATCAATCGTCATGCGCTCAGTTATCACTTGTAAAACTCCTTCGGTAATTTTTTGGATCGAAGCTGTACAGCCGTTTTTCGGATCTCGCTCGGCTCGATAGTCATCAGCCCTGCTGTCGGTTGCCTTGTCATGTACAGGATCGCCTTGTAGACATCCAGACACCAAGCAGGCTCAAGACTCCATTCGGTCTCGATGACATCCAGAGCGAGGTCGAAGATTTCCTTGATGTCCGCGATCTCCTTCAGAGTCGCTACAAAGTCGCCTTTCTCCATGCCACGGAAGTAAAAGCCCTGGAACGACTTGATCCGCTTTTCCAGATAAGAAAGGCTCTCGGCTCGGGACTCCTTCGTGATGTGATTGCTGACTCCGAGCAGGGCATTCGCTAGATGCAAGACATCCCTCATCATTGCGAGGTCGCCACGATTGCAAGCGCCCGTCTGGATCTTCTCTTCGGCAATGAGACAGACATTCGTCAGCAGATTCTTGAAGCCCTCACGATGCGATTCTGGGATGAACATCGCATAGTCGCCGTTCATCCTGTCGCGCTTCGGATGCCGTGGCTTTTTTGACTTTGGCATCCTGACCTCACTTGATGACAAGTTTCTGCGTGCGGATGAGACGCACTCCTGGTACATCCCGACCGCTCTTGAGAGCCGTCTTGATCGCCGTTTTATCGATGCTGTCAACAGTCTTCGTTTTGATGAAATCGGCAGGGATCTGCGCCTCATCGAAGATGTCAACGCTCTCAGGATTCTGGCGCACTTGCAGAGCGACATCTGGAGCCTCGATCAGCTTGCTGTCGAGCGCCTGCATCCCTTTAATCGTCTGCTCCTCAAGCCAAGCCTGACGGCGCTCTTCAGCCTTGATTCGGCTCTGGATGTTCTTCGCGGCCTGCTTCATTCCTTCAAGCGTGACACGGCGCATCGCCAGATATTTTCCCGTACTGACGATCTTCGCTTCTGCGCTCAACTGCACGGCTTGCAGTTCTTCAGTTCCGACGATCTCGCCAGTCTCTTCGTCCACTCGCACGTTGTCGAGGGCATTGATCAGGGCATCGGAAATCTCGTAAATTTTCAGTTCCGTCATGTCTTGCTCCTAGAGTCTTAAAGTCTGTAAGAGTCAATCAGGCGATTGATGAAAGCATCAGGGCTACCGCCTGCCATCTCGATAGACTTCAAGTATTTGCGGTTGGGTTCGCTGATCTGGATGAGCATCGAATCAGCGTTCTGCGGCATCTGGACAGGCTCGACAGGCTCAACGGAATCAAGCAGAAGCGGCTCCTGATTGCTGTCAGCCTTGGAAATCTTGCGGCGGCGTTCTTTCTTGATGATGCGTCTTGCCGTCTCGATGGAGTCTTCAGCGCTGTAGAGATACGCTCCGTGAATCGCTCCGATCTTCTGGGCTTTGAGTTCTGTAACCATCACCTTTCGGACAGTCTCAGTCCCGTAGTTAAGCTCCTTCGCAATCTCGGGGACTGTCTTGGCTCCTGCGGGACGGGTTTCATCTGTGAATGTCTGCGTCATGTTGTTTTCTCGGTTCGTTGTCTGTCTCTGGGAGCGGTCAGCCCCCAGAGCGCTCTTAGTTATTAGAAGGGAATTGCGTCATCAATGACCTGTTCGGGAGTCAGCGGAGCAGTCTGCACAGAAGCCTGATGCGGGGCAGACTCAAAGCTGTCGCTCTTGATCGGGGCGTGTTCGTCCTGCAATTTGGTCAGCAAGTAGTCAATGCGCTTTGCGGGCTTGCCGTCCTTCTTCTCGCTGTAGGTCTGGCGGGTCTTGGGATCAAAGAATGCTTTGCAGACCATCTGGTAACGCGGATAGCCCTTGTCATTCAGCTTCGCGTAGCCGTCTGCGTCCTTCTCTTCTTGGTACTGAAGAAGGACTCCGATCTGCTTCTTCTCGACAGCGGGGATGCGGTAGCCGTCCGAGCTAGAGCCGTTAAGCTGATAGACCTTCATCGGCTTCGGTTCGCAGGTCTGAAGATTCAGAAGTCCCATCAAGCTCTGGAAGATGGCAAGCCCGAAAGCGTCCGATCCGTCGCTCTTGGCGGTCACGAGTCGCGTGATCACCTTCGTGCCGTCCTGAGAGCCGAGGACAAAGGTCAGCCATTCAGCGCTAGATTTGGGACTCGTCTCGGCGGCGCATTGCCTGATTTCCAGAATGTACGCGCCCGTGGTTCGGATGCCAGAGGACGAAGAGTCAGCCTTTTCGGCGGTTTCGGTGTTGAAGGAGTAAGTACGCATGATTTCAATCCTTTGTAAATGCGTTGGTTGGTTTTGGATCTGTGTCGGGGCGGTTGTCCCGCCCCTTGGTTGGTTCTCTATGCTCCCGTTGCAGGGCTGTCGGGGTCAGGCTCAGCGCCGATTCTGTAGTAATCCACGATGGCTTTATCAACAGCGGCGAGGTCGTTCTCGATCAGCGCTTCATCAAAGAGACCCAGAGGGCTTTTGACTGTGTCGGCTCCCGAGTTCTGAGTGCGGAAGAAGTAGCCGTCTTGGTTGACAAGCGTCCTAAGAACAGTCGTGAACATCCCTTCAGGGACGATCTTCTCATCGAGCAATTTGCCGATGGTCTTAATCCGAGTCGTGCCGTCCTCGCCTGTCTGAGTGTGCGCCAAGATATAGACTCGCTTGGTTTCAGCGAGTTCGGACGCTTTCTTGCAGATGTCGAAGCCTGCGCCCGCGATCTCGGTGAACTTATCGAATCCGCGTTCATTGCGCTTTGCCATGAACAGGTTGCTCAGGATGTATTGCCAATCGTCGATGATGATGATCTCAGCCTGAGTGCGCTCCATCGCGCTCACAATCTTGGCGGGGCTGTCGCTCACATAGATATGCCCCTTCCAATCAACAGACTTGAAAGGCAACGGCTTGCGAACGGGCTGAATCAGCAAGACCTTCGCGGGGTCGAAGTTGCGGAGCGATGCGGTCTTTCCTGTTCCGCTCTCTCCGAGGATCAAAGTTGCATAGCTCATGTTTTGCTCCTGTGTGGTGGGGGCTGATGCCCCCGGTGGTTCAAGGTTCAGAAAGGGGTCTTGCGATACAGCAGAGTCATCACCAAATCGCGGTAGTAGTTGCTGACTCGCATTTCGATTCGAAGCTGTTCAAGCAAGTAATTGATGTACGGGGTAATTTTCATTTGTTTGCTCCTAAGTGATTACCAACCTCTGGGAGACCAGTCCCAGGTTCCGCGAGGTTCGGGTTCGTCAAAGCAATCGGGCATCGAGCGGCGATAATCGTCCTCGAAGTCCGTGCGATTGTCTTCGTAGAACTCGCTCTCAGTGAGCCGCCAAGGTTCAGCGATGAGCTGTTCTTCGGTGATGCCAAGCGCGGCGAGAATCTCCGGCGTGGCGTAGTCCTCGATGTTGCTCTCAACCCATTCGTCAACTTCGTAATCCTCGAACTCGGGCAGGTAGTCGGGATCCCGTGGATCAAGGCTGTTGCGGTACTTGAATTCGGCATAGCAAAGTGCGTGTGCGCTCATGGCTATCTCCTAGAGGGCGGTGCGGATCACTTGTCCGATGAAGTAAAAGATGCAAAGGGTGATGGCGATCATCTCGGCCTTGTCCCTTGCCCTGTTCTCGTACTGCAGAAGCCATTCGAAAAACTGACTGATCTTTGCCATGGCGGTTCTCCTAGAAGGTTTCGGTGGTGCGGCTGTTGAGGAATGCCCGAAGCATGTGGAAGGTTTTTTCGTCCACCTCGAAGGTCACGGCGCGGTTGGCGAAACGGGTAGCACCTTCGATCGGTTCTTCGTGGGCGATCCACTCGACGGCGTAACGCTTGGGTTCGCCTTCTTCGCGGTAGTACTCTGTGAGTTCGATGACGGCGTGAATCTCGCCCTCGCAATCCTCAAAGAACCGAGAGCAGTTGAATTTGGTATCGAGGAAAAGGCTCTTGCACCACTTTCTAGTGTCGGCATCGTCTGCGATTGCTTGAATGAGGTTTTCGATGATGCGTTTCATGTTGTGCTCCGTTGCTAATCGTTGTTCAAGTTTCGCAACCCGGTTAAAGATTGCTAACAATACGCAGTATAAACACAACTCAGAACGATGTTAAAGTTTCATGACATCAACGACACAAAAGTTTAACCTAGATCAAATTTGTTTAGACACGAGTAGACAGAAGCAGACAACAAAAAAGCCCTGCATCGGGCTAGATGCAAGGCTTTTTCTGAACTGTGAGAATTAGTGTCTAGATGCTGTTTCCGTTGAAGACATAGACCACGCGACCGATGACGGCGCTCTGGGGAAGATCAGCACGATCAATCGTTCTTGGCTGATATTGAGGATTGTCTGATAGAAGAGTCAGAGTACCGTCAAGATTGCGCTGTATGCGCTTGATATAGAGGTCAGAGCCGATCCTAAAGCAGAAGACTCCATCGCCCCGAAGCGTGTTCTGGTTGCAGTCTACGATGACCATTGAACGGCTCTCAATGGTCGGAGCCATCGAGTCGCCTGAACTGCTGACAATCTGCAAGTGACCGATGGAAGTCACGCCCGGAAGGGATCTGGCAAACCACGCAGCCATATCAACTGCGCCCGTCACGAGTTCGATGCTGTTCTCCTGCGTCTTGTCTCCGCATGAGCCGTAGACATCCAGAACAGGGATTCTGATGAAGCCGTCAGGAACAGGAATGTCGGAGACAACCTTTACGACAGCCTGCCCCTGTTCGTTGGTTTCCTCACCGATCAGCGCTCCTGCCGAGACTTGCAGAGCCGCCGCCACCTTCGGCAGGACGGAAGAACTCATGCGTCCTGTCTTCTGCCACACGCCGACAGTCTGCCGCGCCACGCCCAGGGCTTTCGCCAATTCAGCCTGACTGATGCCCTTTTCTTTCATGATTTTGGTGATTGCCGTTGTCATCGTTGTTACTCCGTTGTGTGCTGTTGTCAATGATGTTAAAAAATCCTAACTCTTTTGCAAATGTTATGTTATACTTGCTTGGTCGTAATTTTCTAACATCTTTTTAAGGACACGCCAATGAATGCTGACTTCAATCCTGTCGCGGTTGCAGTTCAGGCTTGCGGCGGCACTCAGAGCGCTCTGGCAAAGCGTCTCGGGGTTACCCGTCCATTGATCAGTCAGTGGAACAAACGCAAGGAATTCCCAACGAACCGACTGCCGACCATTGCAGTTAAGACGGGACTGCCAATCGTGGCTCTCTTGTCTGATAACCAAAAATGGATCATGAAGGGGGTGCAGTCATGAACGACAACCCGAAGCTGATCTTCTTCCCGTTCTATGTGAAGGATTGGGAAGCCGCCACCGCTCGGATGCGCCCTCTTGAGCGGTTCTTCTACTTCTCGATGCTGATCGAGCAGTATCGAGGATGCAAGCCTGTCCCAGAGTCTTTTTGTCAAAGACTTACTGACGAAGTACGGGCGTACTACGGCGGTACTACGGATCGGATACAAGAATCCTTCGACTTTGTGAAAGAAAACTACTTCCAGAAGGTTGAAGACGGATATTCCAACGAACGCGCGGAAATCGAAATAGCGAAATGCTATGAAAAGTCGAATCAGGCTCGTAAAAATGTTATGAAACGCTACGCCCGTTCTACCGATGAGGTACAGGCGAACTACGGCGGTAGAACGGACGAACAACGGACGAACAACGGGCGTTCTACTAATCAGATTAAAGATACAGAGAATAAATATATAGAAGGCGCAAGCGCCTTTCCTTCTCCTGTCGCTGACGCTCCAGAGCAGAAAAAAACCAGACGATCTGCTGATGTGCAGATGCCTGAAGGCGTAGATCCTCAGCACTGGGCGGATTGGAAAAAAGCTCGAAAGGCTCCTCTGACTCAAACTGCCTGGAAGCGGTTTACAAACGAAGTCGAAAAAGCAGGGATCACCATTCCTGAAGCGGTTCGAATCTGTGCAGAGCGTGGGTGGCGGGGTTTTGAAGCAGACTGGCTGAGGAACGAAAAGCCTTCATCTTCTGTACCGCAAAAAAAGATCTGGAAGACCCCCGAAGAGGAAGCCAAGGCGATTGCCGGAGCTAAAGCCTATTGGGAGCGCCGTGAGCGTGAAGAAGCTCAGAAGGCTGAGGGCGAAAAAGAAGCCGAGAAGCAAATCTCGATTGCTCTCGGCTCTTCAGGACTTGTCAAAGTCATCAGGGGGAAACGTTGATGTCCCTGATGAACCTTAATTATACGCCCGAGACCTTTGTGTGCGTCCATTTTGAATTCTCGGATGTGGATCGGGACTACTCCTGCATCATGGCAGGGTCGCTCTGGATCACTGTCTTGCGGTCTGACCCTGTCCGTAAGGACGGCTTGGATCTCTTCTCCGCAAAGGACGTTTTCATCGGGTACGCAAACCCGAGCCAATACCGCAGAGCAAAACGACTCTTTGATCATCTCGCAAGCCTTGATCGTCCCCCTCGCATCATCCAGATGAACGGGACGCAGGGCTTTGTTTACCACGATTTTTTGAACAACAAACACTTTGAACTAGGAGCATAAATGTCTGAAGATTTTTACATCGAAGCCTATCGGAAACTGAAAAAGGCTTGGCGTTTTCATCGCGTCGATGACTACCTTGATGATGTCGAACTCATCCAGATGGGTGGCATCAAGGGAACGCCTCTCATCTTCAATCCCGCAGTTGAATTCCGTCCAGGTGAGGTGACTGTCTGGGGCGGTATCAACGGACACGGCAAGAGCCTTCTGACGGGACAGATTGCCCTACAGATGGCTCGGGCAGGAAACCGCATCGCAATCATCTCTCTTGAGATGACTCCTGGACGCACTCTCTATCGGATGTGGCGGCAATTCCTTGGACACAAGCCGACCCCCGAAGACTCTGCTGAAGAGTTCCTGTCGAAGCTGAAGGATCGAATGATCGTCTTGAATTATCTCGGAGCGATTGATGTCGAGGTCATCCTTGGCGCTGTGACTGTTGCAGGAACTCCGATGTCGCAGGACGGATGGGAGTGCAAGCACATCTTTATCGATAACTTGATGCGATGCGTTTCCGGTGACGGCGGCGAGCGCACCATGAACGACCAGAAAAACTTCGTGCAGGCGCTGACGGAAATCGCTCAGGCTCTTCGGATTCACATTCACCTTGTCCACCATGTCCGAAAGGGTGCGACCGAAGAAGAGCGCATCGGAAAGTTCTCTTTCAAAGGCTCTGGGGCAATTGTTGACCAAGTGGACAACGCGATCACGATCCAGAGAAACCGAGCCAAGGAGAAGAAGGCGCAGGAGAACTCCCTCGGCTATCAGGAAGACGCATCCGAGTCTGATTCATGGCTCACAGTCTGCAAGCAGCGAAACGGCGATTGGGAGGGCGAAGTTGATCTCTGGTTCGATCCGTCCTCTGCGGCATTCTCTGCCAATCCCGACCGAAAGATTCGTTGGTTTCTGAACGAAAAATAAGGAGCAAACAATGATTTTTTCAACATTGACCCGCGATCAGAAAGCCGAACTCAAAGACGGCTTGCGCCAGATCGCAGAGCACTACGGCATCGAGCATCAGCAAGCCAAGCTCATCGAGGAGTGCGGCGAGTACATCACGGCGGTCATGAAGACCAATGAAGCCGGACTTCTCAATCGTTCTGTGATCGAAATCGAAGATCGCCTCGATGATCAGTTGTCCGAGTTTGCGGATATCGGCGTTGTCTGGCTCCAGTTGTTCTACCTCATGCACCCTGATCGCAGGCAGGCAGTCCTTGGCGAAATGCTTTTCAAGATACGCCGCCAGATCACTCGAATCGAGCAGGAGGAGCAGTCATGACTCTGACAGCGCTTTACATCATTCTGACGGCTCCAGAGCGTTCCTTCACGCCCGAGGCTCTCTTTGAAGAGGTCGCCAAGCAAAAGAATTGCAACCCAGAAGACGAGGATCAGATCGTATCGCTGCTTAGTCGTCTCCTTGAGGATCTTGTCTCGGAGCACATGGCAGAGCGTGTGGAAACTGACGGAGAGGACAGAGCCTATCGGGCGATCCGTCCCTTTGACAGAGCCGCTTATCTCGACAAGGAGGTCTGACATGTGGACATCTGAATCGAGAGGCGGCGGCGGATCTGCGGCAGTTGTCTGGGCGCTTGCCGCAAATCCTTGGCTAAGTGTCTTTGATCTTATCGAATGCCTCGGCATGAGCCGCAACGCGATTGACAGCGCAATCCGTACCTGCATCAAGCGCGATCTGATCCTGTACGACCTTCAGCCCAGAGATTTAGGGCGAGGCGGTCGGCGTTTGGTCAAGTGCTACGCACTGACGAACTGCCGATTTACGGCGGATGTTCGCCGATACTGCGGAAAGCTCACGCACGAGGCGATTCTGGAGCTTTTGGCAGAACAGCCGGACATGAGCGCGGTCGAGATTGCACAGGAACTCGGAATCAGTCGACGGTGTGTTCTGTCAAGCCTGGGGCGGCTTGTCAAGTCCGGGCGGGTCAGCTACGAGATCGATGAAAGGGCAATTCGCTGTCACGGCAAGCGGCAATGCGTGGTGATGTCAAAGGTTCGGATTTTTTCATTGGCGAGGCAGAAGAGATGAGGAATTTGTTTTCGGATGTTTTTCGATGCTTGCATCCGGGGTACGGGCGCACTGCTCGGGAAATCGCAAGCATGAGCGGTCACAGCCGTTTGGTGGTGGCAATTGTCTTGTGGATTCTTATCAAGCTCGGCAAGGCGGAACAGGGGTCTGATCTGACTATTCAAAAAACAGGGAGCGCATTTATCTATCGGGACATCGAGGTTTTTCGGAGGATTGAAAAGTGAAATCGAAACAGCGTGAATGGATCGACATCGATGTGCGCAACGTGGACACACTGCCTCCTCCGTTCGAACCTCTTGAGGTCGAAGCGATGCCGGGAGTGCTGTTTCAGCGATGCCCGCAATACGTTCTGTGCTCTGGCGTTCGGACGGGAGTCCAGACGATGGATCTGCACTTTGCTCACAGTTACAAGAAGACGGTTGGCTTCCTTGCGGTCAGGCGTTGGAGGATTCGGTCATGATCGATCTGAGCGACATCCTGCAACACAACGAAAAATGCGTGGCTTTGTTCGAGAGTGCCGTAAAACCGCAAGGCAAGGCTCGTCCCAGACTGAGCCTTTCCGGGCATGCGTATACGCCGAGGAACACTGTTCTCGCTGAAAATCGGATATCGCTCGACTGCCGCAGAGCCATGCGGTTCGATGCGAAGCCTACTGAGTGTCCTGTCCGGGTCGTGATCAAGGCGCAGTTTCAGATTCCAAGATCGCTGTCTCATGCGAAACAGACGGCGCTCGTCGGCTGTGCCGTGACAAAGAAACCCGATGCAGACAACATCGCCAAATTGGTCTTGGACGCCCTGAACGGTGTCGCATATCGGGACGATAAACAGGTCTACAGCGTCAGCATTTCTAAGGTCTATGCCAACTCGGACGCGGTCTCTGTCGCTGTCTTGGAGAAGATCGAATGACAGAAGTAGACACGAGAGAACTAAGAGCCTTTCGCCCTCGCATCTGGAATTGGGCGCGGGCTTTTCGTAATCGTCTGCACAGAGGGCAGTCCCCTCTGGCGGCTGTCATGCGAGAGTTGGCGATGAGAGCGGGAGCCAAAGCACCGAATCCCGTTCCCGATGATATGTACTGCAAAATTGACTACAAAGACGCAGACCTTCTGGATCAATGCGCTTTGAAGCTGTCTCGGGAGCGCTTGGATATTCTGCGAGTGGAGTATCTTGATACCCATTCGACTCTCGACTATGAAACAGACTCGGACTGTCGCAGGGCTATGCGCTCAAAGGCTCGGGCAATGGGGCTGAAGTCTTCGCGCTACTGGAAAGCCTTTTTGCTCGATGCAGAGACCGCGCTGATGCTGAGAGTCCATGCAGTTGAATGCACTCTAGACCCCCTTGACAAATCCGATTGAATCCGTATGATTCGCCTCGTGGAGTGGTTCCGCTTTTCGATTGGATGCCTGACGGCATCCGTCAATGCACCCAAAAGAAAGGCAAAACACTCTGCTCTATACATCCTCTAGTTTGCTCCTAGAGATTGTTGTTCAAGGAAGACCCCCGATGGATCGTAGATCTGTCGGGGTTTTTCTTTTCGTGAGCTTCTTTCCGCTCTCGGGTGCTTTTCGGTTCGTTCCCGGGAGCGGAGCCTTTTACCTCGCCCTTTCTGCGAGTTGCAATCCCATGAAGAAACAAATTGATCTTCAGATCGTTTACCGCGATCCGAAAGAGCTTGTCCCTTACGTAAACAACGCCCGCACTCACTCAGATGAGCAAGTGCGCCAGATCGCCGCATCCATTAAGGAGTTCGGCTTTAATGACCCTGTCGAGCTTGACGGAGACAAGGGCATTATTTCTGGTCACGGCAGAGTGCAAGCCGCTCTCCTTCTCGGTCTGGATCGCATTCCGACTGTTGATCTGCATGGGCTGAGTCCCGCCCAGAAAAAGGCATATATCCTCGCCGCAAATAAGATCGCTCTCAATGCAGATTGGGATCGTGATCTTCTAAAGCTCGATCTGGAATACCTAAAGACGATGGGGGGGGCATAGTTGATTTGACGGGCTTCAACGAATCGGAACTCGATGACATCTTTGAAGTCGCAGAGGATGAAGAAAACCCGTATACCGACAAGATAGATGTCCCTCAGTATGAGATTAAGGGGACGAATCCGAAGCTGTCGCAATGCCTCGATACATCGAAAACAGATGAACTGATCAAGGACATCGAGACGGCAGACATTACAGCCGAAGAGCGTGACTTCTTGATCAAGGCGGCTCAACGCCATACCGCTTTCAACTATTCTGCGGTCGCTGAGTATTACGCCAACGCATCAAAAGAGATGCAACGATTGATGGAGCAATCCGCTCTGGTCATTATTGACTTTGATAACGCCATGCGAGAGGGCTTTGTCCGACTCTCCAAAGAACTGAAAGCACTGGCGGGGGTCGAAGATGCGTCATGACTCCTTTGCCGCTCTCATCCTGACACACGGACGGCCTGACAACGTAATCACGGAGCGCACTCTGAGGAGACAGGGCTATACGGGACGCATCGTCTTTGTCCTTGATGACGAAGACAAGACCGCAGACCTATATCGCAAGAACTTCGGCTCGGATGCCGTGAGGGTCTTCTGCAAGCAACGATATTTTGATGAGTTCGACACCTTTGACAATGACGGCTCTCGGTCTGTGATCTTTGCCGCCAGAAACGCTGCATTTGACATCGCATCCGATCTCGGCCTGACTTACTTTTTGGAACTCGATGACGATTACACCTCTTTTCATTATCGTCACCTGAAGGATGGAAAACTCGGAGGGATCGAATTCGGCAATCTCGATGCCGTCTTTGATGCGTATCTGGATTTCCTTGATGCAAGCAAGGCTAAGTCCGTTGCCTTCGCCCAGGGGGGCGACTTCATCGGTGGCGTTCAATGCCCGAACATCTACAAGGGTCTGCTCCGCAAGGCGATGAATTCGTTTTTCTGCCGAACGGACAACCGATTCTCCTTCTATGGTCGCATCAATGAGGATGTGAACACATACACGATGCTGAGCAATCGAGGGGATCTGTTCTTCTCGACAGCCCGATCCATGCTGACCCAGAAGCAGACACAGTCGCAGTCTGGCGGCATGACGGAAGCCTACTTGGACAGCGGCACATATTTGAAAACCTTCTATAGCGTGATCTGCTCTCCGCAGGCCGTGAAGATTGCCACGATGGGAGATACGCACAAGCGCATCCATCACCACATCAATTGGAATGCTTGCGCTCCGAAAATTCTGAATGAGAAGTATCGAAAGGTCTGATCATGGAAACGAAACCGAAAATCGAGCTTGATCTGCAACAGGTCGAAGTCCTCGCTTCTCGGGGACTGACCAAAGAACAGATCGCAGACGCTCTCGGGAT